>Ga0102590_1000496_pt1 | contig 85742 bp, 78 predicted proteins | sample AraplaMF_Col_mMF_FD_76859 | JGI IMG/M metagenome (GOLD analysis project Ga0102590, IMG submission 76859) | Arabidopsis root microbial communities from the University of North Carolina, USA - plate scrape MF_Col_mMF | ecosystem: Host-associated > Plants > Roots > Endosphere | place: USA... | reverse complement strand
GAGACGACCCGAAGCCCCTGCCTGCGTTAGGACAGGAAACCCGGGCGCCACACCCTGCTCCGCCAAATAGACGCTCTAGATGACGCCCTCTGTTGAGCAAGGCATCCCCGGAATACAGGGTTGGGAAGAGAAGAAAAGATTATTGCCGATTCGAGTGTTGACAGAGTGGGGACAGAAAGAGGTGCCAAGCTCCATAGACAACGGCGGTGTCATTCCGGACGCCCCGAAGGGGCGATCCGGAATCCATAACCACGACTTGGGGTTATAGATTCCGGGTTCGCGCCTTCGGCGCGCCCCGGAATGACGGCGGTGATTGGGGCGGCTTGTGGGGAGAACGCTACGCCCGCTCGAAGCCGTAAAGCGCTTCGGCGTTGTCGACCAGGATGCGCTGGCGCGCCGCTTCGTCCGGCACCCACACTGCGATCTGATCGACGAGATCGCCGTCGTTCGGCATCGTGGTCTCGAGCAGCACATGCGGCCAGTCGGAGCCCCAGACCAGCCGATCGGGCGCAGCGGCGACCAGCGCATGCGCGAACGGCGTGATGTCATCGTACGGCGGCTCCTGCAATGACGTGCGATACGGCGCCGACATCTTGGCCCAGCCGCGGCCGGACTTGAGCAGACGAATGAGCGCCTGGAAGCCCGGCGCGTTGACACCTTTTTTCGGATCGGGCCGGCCCATGTGATCGATCACCACCTCGGTGGCGAAGCTTCCCAGGAACGTGTCGATGTCGGGATGGTCCTCGATGTCGAGCAGGAACTGCACATGCATGCCGGTGCCTTTGACGCGCTCGGCAAGCTTGCGCGCGACGTCGAAGGCGAGCCCGGTCTTGGCGGTGCGGTTGACGCGGAAGCCGCGCACGCCGGAGCGCGCGAGGTCTTCGAGCTCGCGGTCGGTGATGCTTTCGCCGATCAATGCTACGCCACGCAGCCGGTTCGGATGCGCCTTGATGGCGTTAACGATGAAGCGGTTGTCGTTGCCGTAGAGCCCGGTCTGCACCATGACACCACGCGCAAAGCCCACGGTGTCGAGCATCGCGAGGTAATGGTCGAGCCCGACCGGCGGCGGTGTGTAGAGACGGTTTGCGGCCCAGGGATAGCGCTCGCGCGGGCCGAACACGTGGCAGTGGCAGTCGGCGGCCTTCGGCGGGAGCTTGAGCTTCGGCTTGCGGGTGTCGAGCTGCGGTCCGGCACACATGGGCGGGTCAGAGCGAACGTCGTTCATTTTGTTTTTCCTCCCGAGCGCTGCGGCGCATTCGCGTGTTTGTTATCGAGTCGGTCGCGACGGAAGCTTCCTCGCGTCCTCGATGCATTCGGCCAACACCGCATCCGGGTCTGTCCCATCACGACTGACCGACCGTCCGTCGGAATGCAGCCCGTCCACCCGATAGCCACCGGGTGAAAACTCTTCGATACGAAAGCGCCAACCGGGCGCTTTGGGATCTTCGATCTCATTGGCCATGCCTAGACCTCTGATACTGACAAGGCCCGATGGCAAGCCGTATCGATGTTGCACTCCTCCCCTGAGGCGCGGCACCAAAAACAAAAGGCCCGGTCTTGCGACCGGGCCTTTCGTATTACTGCTTTTGAGAAACGAGGCTTACGCGGCCTCTTCCTCGACGACCTCTTCGGCGGCCTCGCCGGCTTCCGCCGCCTCGGCTTCACCGGCCGGCTTCGGACCGCGGCGCGGGCCCTTGGCGAGCGCGCCCTCGATCTCCTTCACGGCCTCGGTCTCGGTGACGTGCTGCACCGCGGCGATCTCGCGCGACAGCCGGTCGAGGGCGGCTTCATAGAGCTGCCGCTCGCTGTAGGACTGCTCGGGCTGGGACTCCGACCGGAACAGGTCGCGAACAACCTCGGCGATCGCGACGATGTCGCCCGAGTTGATCTTGGCTTCGTACTCCTGGGCGCGGCGCGACCACATGGTGCGCTTGATCCGGGCGCGGCCCTTGAGGGTCTCAAGAGCGCGCTTGACCAGAGCACCTTCGGCGAGCTTGCGCATGCCGACCGCGGCCACCTTGGCCGTCGGAACGCGGAGCGTCATCTTGTCCTTGACGAAATTGATGACGAACAGCTCGAGCTTGGCACCCGCAACCTCCTGCTCCTCGATCGCCATGATCTGTCCGACGCCGTGCGCCGGATAGACGATGTATTCGTTGGTCTTGAAGCCCTGCCGTTGGGTGGTCTTTTTGGCGGCGGTCATTCCAGGAACTGCTCCTTGCTCCGGCTTGCGGCCGGGCGCTGGTTTGGTCACGGGGGCTGCGGCGCGGCGGGGGGTCGTGGTGCCACGTGCAGCCTGCGAAGTCCGCCGGACAGCGCCAGCGGGTGATTTTTTGGTACGGCGGCTATTTGAGCCGGACGCACCCTTCTTGGACTTCTGACGCATCTTCCCTGCCACAGCTTATGCGTGCATACGGCACGCCCCTATTCGGGTTTATATGGGGATCCACACCCGAAAAATAATGCTCCCTTCGGGAGCCCTCGAGCCAAAATCCATGTTGTCATGTGCATAACACATTTTCGGTCAAAATCAAAGCGTTGTTGCACTGCAAAAAGGCAGTTTTGGCGGTTTTACGACCGCCACATCGTTAAGATTGGTTAACGACGGCACGCCGCCGCGTCCAGAATCCCGGACAACCCTGAATACGGATCGCTCACCCTGGCGGATATTTTCGGTCGCCCGGCAGGGAACCGCTGCGGGGGCGGCCGACTGGGCCGGCCGGCTCGATCAGGTGGGCCTAATCAGTCCGGCTTAATCGCCTTGGCCGGGTTCCGCCGAAAAGTGCTTCTCGAACTTGTCCGCGACGCCTTCCCAGTCCTTGGCGTCGGCGGGGGCTTCCTTCTTCACCGTGATGTTCGGCCAGGTCTTGGCGTATTCGGCGTTCAGCCCCAGCCACTTCTCCAGGCCGGGCTCGGTGTCGGGCTTGATCGCCTCGGCCGGGCATTCGGGCTCGCAGACGCCGCAATCGATGCACTCGTCCGGATGAATGACGAGCATGTTCTCGCCTTCATAGAAGCAATCGACCGGGCACACCTCGACGCAGTCGGTGTACTTGCACTTGATACAGTTTTCGTTGACGACGTAGGTCATACCACCGCTCCAAACGTGGGTGGGTCCGTACCCCATGGACCGCCGGTCCGCAAGCGATTGCAGCACCAAAAGGAAATTCCTGGCCCCTGAGGGGCGCATGCCCTGGCCGGAAACCAGTCCCCACTTTTCCGGGGCATGCGTGGGGACGCATGTTCCTTCTCCAGAAGAGGCGCCGGTTGGGGCTATTCGCTGCTGAAATCGTCCCGGCCGAGCAACCGGTCGATCTCCCGGCGCTCCCGTTTGGTGGGCCGGCCCGAGCCCTCTTCGCGGGTCCCGGACGGCGGCTCCTCAGGCTTGGGCGGCGCGGTCGGGGTCAGATCCTCGAACAGCACCCGGGCGTCGGTGGCCGAGCCGCGGCGCTCGGCGAAGCCTGCGACCTTGAGGATGCGGACGTTGCGGTCGAGCGCGATGGTGAGGACGTCGCCCGGCCGGACCAGGCGGCTCGACTGCCCGCAGCGCTCACTGTTGACGCGGACCAGGCCGCCATCGACCAGCGCGGCCGCCGCAGAGCGGGTGCGGACCACCCGCGCGTGCCAGAGCCATTTATCGATCCGCTGACGGTCCAACGGGGCGATCTCACCTCAACAAGCAGTGTTGTCTGACGCTGGCTCGGTGGCGCCACGGCCATCCCTCCCCGCGAGGGGAGGGATGGACTCGCGAGGCGACAGCCGAGCGAGGCCGGGTGGGGAGATGTTGCGATAATCGCAAGCTCTCTCGTGTTGAGACATCTCCCCACCCGGCCGCCATAGCGCGTCGAAGACGCGCGTAAACGCGCTGGCGGCGGCCACCCTCCCCTCGCGGGGAGGGATGGCACCGCCGGTGCGGCAATGGGCGAGACATGTTTCGAATCAGCGCTTGTTGCTCTCGAGCTGCTCTTTCAGAGCCAGCAGCTTGGCAAACGGCGAGTTCGGATCGGGTTCCTTGCTGCCACGCTTCTGCTCGGTGGAGGCCCAGGTGCGCGACGGCCGGTTGTCGTCGCGGCGGTCGCGATCGCGATCCCGGTTGTGCCGCGGCGGACGGCCGCCCTCGTTGCGGTCGGGACGCTCGGAGCGGCCCTTGTTGCGGTCGCCTTGGCCCCCGTCGCGCTTGCCGTGACGTTCCTGCTGCTGGCCGTCGCGCTGCTCGCCCTGATTCTTGTCGCGGCCATGGTGCCTACGGCGGCCGCGATGCTCGCGGCCGTTCTCGCCCGCAGGCGTGGCTTCCGCGGATGCAGCCGCCTGATCCGGCGCTGCCGCCACTGCGGCGCCCTCGCCGGCCGGCTGAGCCGCAGCCTGTCCCGGCTTGTGGCGATGACGGCCACGGCGGTTGCGGCCTTCGCCATCGCGCGGACGGCGCTCGCCGAGCGGACGGCCCGGCCGCCACACTTCGATGAGCTCGGGCTCGGCGGGCGTTGCAGCCGCGGTCGCTTCGGCCGGGGCCGCTTCGGTCGTCGTCTCGGAAGGCTGAGCTTCGGCCGCGGCGACAGGCTCGGCTGCGGGCTCGGCGGCAGCCACGGGCTCATCGGCGGGCGCGGGAGCTTCGGCGACTTCCGCAGGTGCCGCTTCGACAGGTGTTGCTTCGACAGGTGTCGCTTCGACAGGCGTCGCTTCAGCCGCCGGCGCTTCTTCAGCCGCGAGTGCCTCTTCAGCCGCATGCGCCGTATCGGCATCGTCCGACGCCGCAGCGGCGTCGTGCTCAGCATGTTCGGTGTGCTCGACCTCCGGCATCTCGCCATCGGACATCGCGTCATCGGTCGCAGCAACCGACTCGGTCTCGGTCGCAGCCGCAGCGTCGGCCGGCTTCTCAGCCTCAACTGGCTTGTCGGGCTCCGGCGGTTTCGGCCGCTTCTCCATGCGATAGCCGAGCGAGCGCAGGATCGATGCGAAGTCCTCGCCCGAGGCGCCGGTGAGCGACGTCATCGCGCCCGTCACCGTGAAGCCATAGCCGTTGAAGGCGCCGGGCGGCCGCGGCGCGCTCGAGCCTTCGCGCCAGGACATCGCCGGACGAATGAGATCGGCGAGCCGCTCCAGGATGTCGACGCGAATCGCGCGCTCGCCGCACACCCGGTAGCCGATGGTGCGGTAGAGCGGCTTCGGCGTGTCCTTGTCGACCGGGATCGAGGTGCGGCCGCTCGACGCAAGCCGCTGCAGGTCGCCAAGGCCCTTGTCGTCGGGGCTGCCGTTCTTCAGCAGCCACAGCTGCGCCGCGAGACTGCGCGGCGCGGGCTTCAGCAGCCCCGGCAGATAGAGATGATAGGCGCCGAAGCGCACGCCGTATTTGCGCAGCAAGCTGCGCGCATTCTGGTCGAGGCCCTTGACCTCCTCGGCGACCTTCTGCCGCTCCAGCACGCCGAGCGACTCGATGATCTGATAGGCGACGCCGCGGGCGATGCCGGTGACGTCTTCGGCTGCGGCGAGCGCGAACAGCGGGCCGAGCAGCCGCTCGATATGGGTCTTCAGCCACAGCTCGAGCCGCGTCTGCACGGCTTCGCGCGAGGCGCCGGTGAGCTGCTCGTCGGCGATCACGCGCAGGCGCGGCCGCAGCACATCGTCGCCCGGCAGAAGCTTGCCGACCGGCGCACCGATCCAGCGCACCGTGCCGTCGGAGTCGAGCACGAACTCGCGCTCCGGCGCGTGCGTGAGCTTGGTGGCCCGCGCGTCGATCTCGCCGGACAGCGCGCTGCGCGCCGCGGCCTGCAGCGCCTTCGCCTCAGACCCTGCGGCAGAAGCGTCGGCAACAAATGTGAATCCGTCGAGGCGGCCGATCTCGTGACCTTCGACCACCACTTCACCAGTCTTTTTGATTTCAGTTTCCAATGTCGAGTTCTCGCGCAACCGCCGCATCAGCACGCTGGTGCGCCGGTCGACGAACCGCTCGGTGAGACGCTCATGCAACGCATCCGAGAGCTTGTCCTCCACGCCGCGCGCAACGGCCTGCCAATGCTCCGGGTCGGCAAGCCAGTCGGGACGGTTCGCCACGAAGGTCCAGGTGCGGACATGCGCAATTCGATTTGAAAGCGTATCGATGTCGCCATCGGTCCGATCAGCCTGTGCCACTTGCGCGGAGAACCAGTCGGCGGGGATTTTACCCTCTCGCATCAAGAAACCATAGAGGCTTACGACGAGTTCAGCGTGCGAGGCCGGCGCAATTTTACGGTAGTCCGGCACCTGACACACATCCCACAAACGTTGGACGGCGTCCTTTGCGGTCGCCATGCCGCGGATTTCTTCATCGCGCGCCGCATGTTCGAGCACCAGGATGTCCTCGGCGACCGGCGCGCGCGTCAGCCCCTGCTCGGTCGGCGTGACGGAAAGCGACGCCTGCAATGCGCCGATCGTCGAAAAATCCAGATCAGTGTTGCGCCATTGCAGCACTCGGATCGGCTCGAAGGCGTGACTTTCGAGCTGATGGACCAGATCGTTGTCGAATGGCGGACAGCGGCCGGTGGTGCCGAAGGTGCCGTCGCGCTGCGCTCGGCCGGCGCGGCCGGCGATCTGCGCCATTTCGGAAGGATTGAGCCGGCGGAACTGATAGCCGTCGAACTTGCTGTCGGATGCGAACGCAACGTGATCGACGTCGAGATTGAGGCCCATGCCGATCGCGTCGGTGGCGATCAGATAATCGACATCGCCCGATTGATAGAGCTCGACCTGGGCGTTCCTGGTGCGCGGCGACAGTGCGCCGAGCACGACCGCTGCGCCGCCGCGCTGGCGGCGGATCAATTCGGCGATGGCGTAGACCTCGTCGGCCGAGAACACGACGATCGCGCTTCGCCGCGGCAGCCGCGTGATCTTGCGGTCGCCCGAATGGATGAGGGTCGAAAGCCTGGGGCGCTGCACGATGTTGGCGCCGGGCAAGAGCCGCTCGACCATCGGGCGGACGGTCGCGGCGCCCAGCACCAGGGTTTCCTCGCGGCCGCGGCGGTTGAGCATGCGGTCGGTGAAGACGTGGCCGCGGTCGAGGTCCGAGCCGAGCTGGATCTCGTCGATGGCGACAAAGGCGCAATCGAGGTCGCGCGGCATCGCCTCGACGGTCGACACCCAGAACCGCGGGTTGCGCGGCTTGATCTTCTCCTCGCCGGTGACGAGCGCGACGTTCTCGGCGCCGACCCGGTCGACCACCTTGTTGTAGACCTCGCGCGCCAACAGCCGCAGCGGCAGGCCGATCAGGCCGGACGAATGCGCCAGCATCCGCTCGATGGCCAAATGGGTCTTGCCGGTGTTGGTCGGGCCAAGGACGGCGGTGACACCTGCGCCACGAGCACGGGCGTCGCGAGAGATGGGCGACGAGAACGACAGGGACATCAGATTTCCAGGGTGGGAGTGGCCCGGATCATCGCGGGCACGCCTTTCTGTACCACAATGCGACGCCGGACCGGCGCCGCGTTTAACGAAGGGAACGAGTCTGGAACGAATCGCGCCCGAATCGCTGACTCGCGCGCAATCGGATTTCGTTCTCCCCGATATGTCGTCCTACCGTATTGAGAAACCACAACATCGGGGAATAAATCCTCATTCGATCGGGCCAGACCACGGGGCCATTCGTTAACACGGGTTCGCGACAGCTGATCGCGAAGAGTCAACGCCCGGCGCAGCACGCTCCTGTGGGCAACCTGTGAATAAGTGTCGTCGATCGGGCTGCGGCGCAAGCGCCAAACCTACCAAGCGCCGGCTTGCTGCGCGTCCTATTGCGTTCTGGGACCCGGCGCGGCCGACGCATGCGGCAGGGTCGCCGACATGAACTGGGTGGCCTGCATCACGCCGGTTCCGATCGGCGTCGGGATCGAGACCCGGAACGGAACCAGCACGCGCGTGGTGCCGACCGGCGCGAGCCAGACCTCCATATCGCGCTGATTGATCAGGTATTTGATCGCCGCACGGTGCGGCACGTAGCCGGCCAGCGGCACGAAGGTGATGGAACACACCACCGCGGGGCCCTCATAGCCCTTCTCGGCCTTCACCTGCTCCATCCGCTTGTAGGCGAATTGCAGGTTGTAGCGCATGCGGCCATCGAAGATCTGGTTGGTGCGCTGGCAGGCTAAAGGCCCGACCGGGTTGTCGGTGCCCGGCACCCGCACCAGCGAGCCGGTCATCGGATCGCTGACGCCGCGGCGGTGCGCCTCGGTGACCGGGATGCGGTCGTCGTCGGGCGGCACCTCGGGGACGATGCTGAAATCCTTCACGTTGCCGGAGGCCAGCGTCATGCGGATTTCTTCGGTCTTCTTGTCGGTGGTGACGGTGGCCGCAAAACTCGCCGGCACCGGATTGCCGCCGACCATGTAGCCGCGCGAGGCGCCCTGGCCCTGGCCGGTCGAGAGCACGCGGAGCAGCCCGGTGGTCGCCCCGCTCGCCGCCGCGGTGTACTGGGTGTCGGAAATGTCGATGACCCAGGCGCCCTTGCCGATGGGAACGCCGCCGAGCGTCACCGCATAGCGGGCGTCCAGCCGGCCGGTCGACTGCGATTGCGCCTGGCTCTGGGCCTGCGCCGGTCCGGCCACGGCAAGACCCAAGCCCGCCAACGCAAGCCCAAGCCGACCCACCGTCCAGGCCACGATTCCGGCCAAGATTCCGTTCTCCTCGAATACCTTAGAATATCCGCTTTGCCGCGCCGGGCGGCCCCGATCAAGGCAATGCTCGGGTGGTTTGCTGCTTATCCCCGGTCTCGGAGGGGAATACGTCGTTTTGATGATGACTGCCGGGACCCAGCCAGTCACCTTGACGCCCCGCGCCCCCACCACTATACGTCCGCGGTCCACGAAAAACGTCATTTCCGGCGCCATGGCGGCGCCGCATGTTTTCAAGGGTTACGCTATGTCGCGCCGCTGCGATCTGACCGGCAAATCGGCCCTGGTCGGCCACAAGGTGAGCCACTCGAACCGCAAGACCAAGCGCCGGTTCCTGCCGAACCTGCTCAACGTCACGGTGATCTCCGACGCGCTCGGCCGTTCGGTGAAGCTCCGGGTTTCGGCCAATGCGCTGAAGTCGATCGACCACCGCGGCGGCCTCGACGCCTATCTGCTCAACGCCAAGACCGAAGTGCTGGCGCCGTACCTTCGCACGCTCAAGAAAGAGATCGCGAAGAAGCAGGTGAAGGCGGGCTGACGCTTCGTCTTCCCCGAGCACGGGCAAAGAATTCACGGCCGGTCGTTCGACCGGCCGTTTCGTTTTGCGTGATCGCTGCCCCGTCGCGCTATTCCGGCGTCAGCCCGGCCTCGCGCATGACCCGTTGCCACTTCACGTAGTCGGCCTGGATGAAAGCCTGCGTTTGCGCGGGCGTCGTCGCCGTGACCACGGCGCCGACGTCGAGCATGCTCTTCGCAAAGGCCGGGGTTGCCGCGATCCGCTGAATGTCCCGCGCGACCTGCGCGACGATGGCGTCCGGTGTCCCGGCGGGCGCGAGAATGCCTTGCCATGCGGTCACGTCGAAACCGGGCAGCGTGTCGCCGATCGGCGGCAGGTCGGGTGCGGCCGGTGTCCGCGCCGTGGCCGCGACCGCAAGCGCGCGCAGCTTGCCGCCCTGAACCTGGGGCCAGATCGACGGCATGGTGTCGAAGCTCATGTCGACGTGCCCGCCGAGCAGCGCATTGACGGCCGGCGCGCTGCCGCTGAACGGCACGTGCATGATGTCGACGCCGGCCGCGAGCTTGAACATCTCGCCAGCCAGATGGAGCGAGCTGCCGAATCCAGAACTCGCAAATGTCAGCTTGCCGGACTGTGCTTTCGCAAGCTCGATCAATTCTCTCACACTGCTCACCGGCAGATCCTGGCGGACGACGAGCACGCTGGGAAACGTTGCAAGGAGCGATATGGCGGCAAAGTCGTTGACCGGGTCGAAGCTCAGCTTGGGCTTGAGCACCTTGAGCATCGACGTCGTCGTGCCGACGCCCGCGATCAGCGTCGTGCCGTCTTTGGCGGCCCGCGCCGCCTGCGCCGCGGCAAGCGATCCTGATGCCCCGACGATGTTCTCGACGACCACCGGATGCTTCCACGAAGCGCTCATCTCCTGCGCGTAGGCCCGCATGACAACGTCGACCGCGCCGCCGGCCGGGAACGGCACGATGACGCGGACCGCGCGTTGCGGATAAGGCACCGCGACTTCGGCGGAAGCCGCGAGCGCCGCCACGCAGAGCGCCGCAGCCAACGCGGCCGCAACGCCACCGCTGATTTTTGCGGCCGTCATCATGCGGTCTCGACCACGCGGTGGCTCGGAACGAGCGTCCGCCAATGGCTTCCGGCCGGCGCCGGCGCGTCCATCGCGGCGACCTTTCCGACGTCGATGCCGACGCCTACCGGCTCCTCGCCATTGTCCATGCGCCGGAGCGAATCGATCAGCCGCCGCCGGAAGCGCGCCACCGCAAGATCGGACGCGATCAGATGCTCTCTCGAGCGGTCGACGATCGGCCCCATCGAGATCGCGATGATGGTGTCCTCCGTCGAAATTCCGCGGAAGCCCGACCAGTTCTCGTCCATCTGATCGCGGCGCTGGCGATGGAAATCGGCCCGCGTGAACAGCACGTTCTGGGTCTGCTGCGAGTAGAGCTCCGGGTCGTCAAAGCCGGTTTCCCGCAGACGGCTGTCCCGCGACACCGGCTGATCGGAATAGCGGACCGAATAGGTCGCGGTGTGCTCGTCGTCGATCGGTATCTCGAACAGGAACGTCGAGTTCCTGCCGAGCAGTTCGCCGCCCGGAATGATCCGGCCGCTCGGCATGATGAACGGCACGATGCGGACATTGTCGGGACCGCCGTTCCGGCCCTTGCGGAAGGCCGCGTAGTGATAACCGAACTCGGTGTCTTCGATTTCCAGAGTCGGGCCGGTGTCGTCCATCGCGCCGACTCGCTTTTCGGATTTTCCGGCCCAGCCCGGACGCGCCGCATTGGTGTGCAGGATGCTGACATGCGAGCTGTCCAGCCCGCCTTCGGTCATCTGGACCCAATTGGCATTCGTGTTCCAGCGCATCGTCACGCGGTGGCTGTCCGGGAGATCCATGAACGCGTAGCGCTGGAACGCGGGCTGCTTCTCTTTCGGCCCGAGATAGGTCCAGATGATTCCGCTTTCTTCGACCACCGGATAGGCATTCGCCTTGAGCCTGGGCGGCCGCCGCTCGGCGGGCAAGTTCATGATGTCGAGCACCGTGCCGTCGGTGCCGAACTTCCAGCCGTGATAGAGGCAGCGCACCCCGCAATCCTCGACGCGCCCCAGCGCCAGCGAAGCACCGCGGTGAATGCAGAATTCGTCGAGGACGCCGACCTTGCCGTCCCGGCCGCGGAACACGACGAAGCCCTGACCCAGCAGACGCTCGGCCAGCGGCGCGCATCCCGGATGAGGCAGCCGGTCGGCGGTGCAGATCGGCAGCCAGAACCGGCGGAACAGCGCGCCCATCGGGGTGCCGGGTCCGACCCGGCAAATCCGTTCGTTGTCCTCTCGCTTCATCATCGGCGCGTTCCTCCGCTTTGTTGTTCGTCGCGCAACGGATTCCGGGAAACGCGTCCGCTGTCAAGAATTAATCTTCCATGGAAGATAAATATCTTCCATGGAAGGAATTAATGCGGAGGACCGATGAACTCACGGTCACGTTGTTCGGAACCGTTGCGGCCGCTATAGTCCGGGCGGATTTCTGAGCGAAAAACGCAATTGAGACAGCAGGATGGGCCGGAGAAAGACCGTTCTTGTCAGCCATCAGGCGCAAGACATTGCCGAGAGCTGGTCGCGCGAACGGCCCGACCTCGATCCGCTGGACTACCTGCTGCCGATCTACCTGATCCGCATCGGCAGGATCGTCGAACGGGTGGGCGATCGAAAATGGCAGGAGCGGTTCGGCATCAGCGGCGCCGAGCTGCGTGTGCTGCTGGCGCTGCGCCGCGCCGGAGGCGACTACGAGCGGCGGCCGACCGACCTGTTTCGCGCGCTGCTCGTGACATCGGGCGCAATCACAAAGAAGGTGGACCGTCTGACGGCCGCGGGCTTCGTCAAGCGGCGGCAGGACCCGTCCGACAAGGGCGGCTTCCTCGTCCACCTGACGGCGCGCGGCAAGCAGACCGCCGACAAGGCGATGACCGAGATCGCGGCCTCATCGGTGCTGTCCCGGCAGCGGATTTCACTGTCGCGCGCCGAGCGCAAGGTCATGACGCGGCTGTGCGAGCGAATCCTGATGGATTTCGAAGCCGACCCCGAGGTCGTGGACGTGCTCGCGTGACGCGGGCCGACGCACTGGATCAGCGCGAAGTTGCGTCGGAAATCAACGACCGGCCGGTTTCTCCGGCGTCATTCCCCGACCAGCGTGAACTGCAGCAGCACCGTGCGCTGGATCGGCGCGAAGTTGTCGTCGGAGATCAGCGTCAGCACCAGCGCGCCGTCGGGCGCGCGATGCACCGACAGGCCTTCCATGTTGTCGATCTGGGTGCCCATGTCGGCCGTGATCAGTTCGGGACCGTCGACCGTGGCGCCGGGCTTGATCGCGGCGAGCGGCACCGAGCGGATGCGCATCGCGATGCCGCTGGTCCAGGAGAAGCGGCGCTCCAGAACGAGCAGCTTGCCGCCCGGCGTGATCGCGCAGTCGCTGACGTCGAAATCGTCGGTGCGCTTGAGCGAGAAGGTGCCGTCATTGCCGCCGCCGATCAGGAAGCTTTGCAGGTTGCCGCGGGCGTCGAGGCCCGCCTCGGAGATCGCGATCACCGTGCCGGCGAGCGGCGCGCCCTGCGGCGGCACCGCGAGACACTCGAGGCTGCCGTTGCTCGGCAGACTGCGGAAGCCTGTCGGCACCGGAATCGGAACGCCGAGGGCCAACAGGCCATCGCGGCCGTAATCGAACCGCACGATGCGATGCACGCGCTCGATGCCGACATAGAGCGTGCCGCCGTCCTCGGCGAGCGATTCGGTGTCGTACCAGCCGCGGCTTCGCAGCGGCCGGCGGTCGGGTCCGAGCATCGGCGCCATCTCGGCGTCGCGGATCGCGATCGGCACGGTGCCGCGATAGACGATGCGGCCGCGCAGCCAGTTGCCCTTGTCGGTGAGCGAAATGAAATTCTGGCCGTCGGCGGCGACACGGATCGCCGAGATGCCGCCGAACTCCTTCGCGGGCGATTCCAGCACCAGCCCGCCGCGAAAATCGAGCGCGCCGAAGCGGGTCTGCTTGGGGCTGCGCGAATCGAACGCCTCGATCGCGGTGGCGCGGATGTCGATCTTCTGCACGCCCGGAGCGACGCGCGGCGGCTGCGCCGCAGCTGGAATCAGCGCGAGCGCAAGGATCGCCAGGAAGGCCGAGATGCGGGAAACGATGGTTTTCAAGCTTAACCCCTTAGAGCACGTCCCGTTTCAAGGGAAACGGGATGGGCTCTAACTTCTTGATTTGGCGCATGTCCTTTTCAGAAAACCGGTGTCCACTTTTCCGGGACATGCGCCAGCGGGGCCATTTTACCAAATCATGGCGCCACCGCCCGAACGGGCGGCGGCTTATTGATCAATGTAGTTTACGCGGAGCGGTCCGCCGCATCGGGCGCGCCACCGCGTCCTCGGCGGCGTGCTCCTCGAACAGCTCGGCGAGCTTTTCGGTCATGGCGCCGCCCAATTCTTCGGCATCCACGATGGTGACGGCGCGGCGGTAATAGCGTGTGACGTCATGGCCGATGCCGATGGCGATCAGTTCCACCGGCGAGCGGGTCTCGATCTCCTCGATGATCCAGCGCAGGTGGCGCTCCAGATAGTTGCCCGGATTGACCGACAGCGTGGAGTCGTCGACCGGCGCGCCGTCCGAGATCATCATCAGGATCTTGCGTTGCTCAGACCGCGCCAGCAGGCGCTTGTGCGCCCAGTCCAGCGCCTCGCCGTCGATGTTCTCCTTGAGCAGGCCCTCGCGCATCATCAGGCCGAGGTTCTTGCGCGCACGCCGCCAGGGCGCGTCGGCCGACTTGTAGATGATGTGGCGGAGATCGTTGAGCCGGCCCGGATTGGCGGTCTTGCCGGCGGCGAGCCAAGATTCGCGCGCCTGCCCGCCCTTCCAGGCCCGCGTCGTGAAGCCGAGAATCTCGACCTTGACGCCGCAGCGCTCCAGCGTGCGGGCGAGAATATCCGCGCAGGTGGCCGCCACCGTGATCGGCCGGCCGCGCATCGAGCCGGAGTTGTCGAGCAGCAGCGTCACCACGGTGTCGCGGAAGTTCGTCTCCTTCTCCTGCTTGAACGACAGCGCGTGCAGCGGATCGATGATGATACGCGGCAGCCGCGACGGATCGAGCAGACCCTCTTCGAGGTCGAAGTCCCAGGCGCGGTTCTGCTGCGCCATCAGGCGGCGCTGCAGGCGATTCGCCAACCGTGCCACAACCCCCTGCAGGTGCGAGAGCTGCTTGTCGAGATAGCCACGCAGCCGGTCGAGCTCCTCGGGCTCGCAGAGGTCTTCCGCCGCGATGGTCTCGTCGAAGCGCATGGTGAAAGGCTTGTAGTCCGGGCCGCGCGGCTCGTTCGGCCGGTTGCGCGGGCGCCACGGCTCGGCCGCAGTCTCGGACTCGCCCATCTCGGAATCGTCGGCCATGTCGGCCGCCGGCGCATCGACGGCTTCCTCGGCGGTCTCGGAAGCATCGGCGGACGCTTCGGCGTCCTCCATGCTCATCTTTTCCATTTCCTCGGAGTCGGCGGCCTCGCCCTGCTCGCCGGTCTCGTCCTTGCGGCGCTCCTGCTCGCCCTCCTCGCCCTCTTCCTCCTCGTCGGAGGTGGAGCGGTCCTCGCCCATGTCGAGCTGCTCGAGCAGATCATGCACGGCGTCGCCGAAGCGACGCTGGTTCTCGACCAGCTTCTCGAGCTTGTTGAGGCCCTTGCCGATGCGCTCCTCGATGAACGGGCGCCACAGGTCGACGAGCTTCTTGGCGGCCGGCGGCGGCGGCTGGCCGGTCAGGCGCTCGCGCACCAGCATCGACAGCGCCTCTTCGATCGGCGCGTCGGCGCGGTCGGTGATCTCGTCGAACTTGCCGCGATGGAAACGGTCGTCGATCATGGCGGCGAGATTGTTCTTCACGCCCAGCATGCGGCGCGCGCCGATCGCCTCGACGCGGGCCTGCTCGACGGCGTCGAACACCGCGCGGGCCTGCTGGCCGCCGGGCATCAGCCGGCGATGCACCGCCGGGTCGTGGCAGGCGAGCTTCAGCGCGATCGCGTCGGCATTGCCGCGGACGATCGCGGCCTCCTCGCGGGTCAGCTTGCGGGCGGGCTCAGGCAGGCGGACCTTGCCGCCAACGAGCCCCGGCCGCTCGGCCGCGAACGACACGTCGAGATCGGATTTTTTTGCGATGGCGCGCAGGCATCCGGTGACCGCCCGCTTGAACGGCTCAGCCGGGGATTCCTTTTGCGGCGTCTTGGGCTTCTGATTGGAGGACATCGGTTAGGTTGACCGCGATCTCTCGATTGTCATTCCGGGGCGGCGCGCCCCAGCGCGTTTACGCGCGTCTTCGACGCGCTATAGCCGAACCCGGAATCCAGACGCGCACTCCGCGCCTGGAACTGGATTCCGGGTTCGCGAACTTCGTTCGCGCCCCGGAATGACGGGCGTCAGCTCAGCGCCACGTTGACCGAGCTCTCCGGCAGCTCCTGGCCGAAGCAGCGCTGATAGAACTCGGCGACGATCGGACGCTCGAGCTCGTCGCACTTGTTGACGAAGGTGAGCCGGAACGCGAAGCCGACGTCCTTGAAGATGTCGGCGTTCTCGGCCCAGGTGATCACCGTGCGCGGGCTCATCACGGTCGACAGGTCGCCATTGATGAAGGCGTTGCGCGTCAGGTCGGCGACGCGAACCATCTTGTTGACGATGTCGCGGCCTTCCTGGGTCTGATAGTGCTTCGCTTTGGCGAGCACGATCTCGACCTCGTTGTCGTGCGGCAGATAGTTCAGCGTGGTGACGATCGACCAGCGGTCCATCTGCGCCTGGTTGATCTGCTGGGTGCCGTGATAGAGGCCCGAGGTGTCGCCGAGGCCGATGGTGTTGGCGGTGGCGAACAGCCGGAACGCCGGATGCGGCTTGATCACGCGGCTCTGGTCGAGCAGCGTCAGGCGGCCGGACGATTCCAGCACGCGCTGGATGACGAACATCACGTCCGGGCGGCCGGCGTCGTACTCGTCGAAGCACAGCGCGATGTTGTTGGCATAGGCCCAGGGCAGGATGCCGTCACGGAATTCCGTAACCTGCTTGCCTTCCTTGATGACGATGGCGTCCTTGCCGATCAGGTCGATACGACTGATGTGGCTGTCGAGGTTGACGCGCACGCAGGGCCAGTTGAGCCGCGCCGCGACCTGCTCGATGTGGGTCGATTTGCCGGTGCCGTGATAGCCCGAGACGATGACGCGGCGGTTGTGCGCGAAACCGGCCAGGATCGCGAGCGTGGTCGGGCGATCGAAACGATAATCCGGATCGACGTCGGGGACGTGGTCGTCGCCCTTCGAATAGGCCGGGACCTCCATGTCGCTGTCGATGCCGAACAGCTGTCGCACCGACACCTTCATGTCGGGCGTGCCGGGCGTATTTTGTTGTGCGGTTGCCATAGCTACTCCGTGGCCCCGGAACGGCGCGGAGCCGCATTTTTTGCCGGGTCTAGTGCTGGAATAACGGTGAACTTAGCAGACAAGCGGTGCAGCGCGAAAGCGGCCCCCTGCATAGCTAAAATGCTGAAATATCAACCAGCTAGCGAAACAGGGCGACGTTTTTACGCCGGGACGAACGCCGATTGCATGCCATCGTCCGGCGGAGTGGCGTAGGCTTCCGGGACACCGAAATGCCGGGCGAGACTCCCAGTCTCACCCATCACCAACCCGGATATAGGCACGCCCCCGACCCAGGGGAAGCGGACCCCGTCCGGCATCCGAACGGAGATGGCCATGTCAGAGGTCCTGACCAGAGATCGAAAAGACGCAAGCTCAGGCGACCGGGTGCGATTCTACGGCGTGCATCATCTGGCGCTGAACACCGACGACATGAAGATGACGATGGATTTCTATGTCGGCGTGCTGGGCATGCGGCTGGTCCACGCCATGAAGGTGCCGCCGGGGCTCGGCACCGGCCCGGGCAACCGCGGCAATCCGCCGTTCGAGGAGATCCGTCACTACTTCTTCGACATGGGCCGCGACGGCCTCCTGGCGTTCTTCGAGATGCCGAAGGGCAAGAAAGAGCGAGGCGACCGCAACGCGCTCGGCGCCATGCAGCATGTCTCGTTCGCGGTGTCGCCGGAGAGCCAGAAACGCATCTGCGAGCGACTGAAAGCCGCCAAGGTGCCGTTCGATGGGCCGATGGAAATCCTGCCGGGCATCTTCTCGATCTACGTGTTCGACCCGAACGACATCCGGCTCGAATTCTCCTGCCAGCCATCAAATGGCGAAGGCGAGCCGCTGATCGTGCCGCAGGTCACGCAGACCAAGGACGAGGCGCTGGCCGAGCTGAAGACGCTGACCGGCGACAAAGGCTGGCTCGATCGCGCCACCGTGGGACTTGCCGACTAACTAATGGCGGTTGCTCCTCGCAATGTGTGGCCGGTCGCCATCGCTGGCGGCGGCATCGGCGGGCTTGCCTGTGCGCTCGCTTTGGCGCGCCAGGGCTTCCAGTCGCTTGTGTTCGAACAAGCGCGGGAATTCGGCGAAGCCGGCGTCGGCCTGCAGATGGCGCCGAACGCGCTGTCGGTGCTCGATGCGCTCGGCGTCGGCGAGCCCGCGAAGCGCCACGCGCTGCTGATCGAGCGGCTGTTGATGATGGATGCGGTGACCGGCGCCGAGGTCGCCAACGTGCCGCTCGACGAACGTTTCCGCGAACGATTCGGCAATCCCTACGCGGTGGCGCATCGCGCCGATATCCATGGGGCGCTGCTGGAGGGCTGCCGCGCACATGCGCTGGTCGAGTTGCGCAACGGCAGCCGGGTGGCGGACTTCGAGCAGTCCGGCAAGGGCGTCGCGGTGTTCCTGGAAAACGGCGAGCGGATCGAGACCGCGGCACTCGTCGGCGCCGACGGCGTGCACTCGGTGGTGCGCAAGAAAATCGTCGGCGACGGCGATCCGCCGCCGGCCGGCGCGGTGATCTACCGCGCCACCATACCGGCCGACGAGATGCCGAAAGACCTGCAGCAGCCCTACCCGACCTTCTGGGCCGGACCCGGCTGGCACGTGATCTACTATCCGATGCGCGACTGGAGCGTGTTCAATCTCGGCTGCACGGTGGTGAGCAACCAGACGCCGCCCAATGACGGCGAGGAGGTGACGCCGCATTACGTGTTGCCGCTGTTTGCCGGGAGTTGCGCGGCGCCCTTGCGCGTGCTGCGGATTCCGAAGCGCTTCCGCCGCTACGTCATCCGCCACCGCGAGCCGGTGGAGAACTGGACGCAAGGCGCCGCGACGCTGCTCGGGGACGCCGCGCATCCAATGGTGCAGTACATCGCCCAGGGCGCCGCGATGGCGCTTGAAGACGCAATCTGTCTTGCGAATTTCGTTGCCGACTGCGATGGCGATTTTCCCCGCGCGTTCCAGCGCTATCAGGATGTCCGCGTGGTGCGCACCGCGCGGGTGCAGATCTCGTCGCTGATGATGGACCGCATCAACCATGCGAAGGGTATCGAGCGGAAGGTGCGCAACTCGCTGTTCGAGGGGCGGACCGCCGAGGAGTTCTACGACCGGCTGGCGTGGCTCTACACGCCGCCGCCTTATGTGAAGTAGCGGAAGCAGCAGCAGGAACGATGTCGCTCACGATCAGAAGCGCCACGGATGACGACGAGCCGAAGATTGTCGCGCTTTGGCGCGAATGCGGGCTGGTCACATCCTACAATGACCCGGTTTCGGACTTCCGCTTCGCCAAGGGCGGACCTTCCTCGGATGTGCTGGTCGGGCTGGACGATGCGGGCGAGCTCCGGGCCAGCGTGATGGTCGGACATGACGGCCATCGCGGGTGGCTGTACTACGTCGCGTCGTCGCCCGATGTGCGAGGCCTCGGATTCGGCCGGGACATCGTCCGCGCCGGGGAAGAGTGGCTGCGTCTGCGCGGCATCGCAAAGGTCCAGCTCATGGTTCGCGAGACGAACACGAAAGTCGTCGGCTTCTACGAGCGCCTGGGCTTCGAGACCGCTCCCCGCGTCGTGATGAGCAAGTGGCTTTAGCCTATGGATTCACCTCAATCGAAGCTTCGGAATTTTTGGCCCTGGGTCCCCGCTTCCGCGGGGACGAACGGCTGATAGGTCGGCGAGCTCTCTCCCCGTTCGTCCCCGCGGAAGCGGGGACCCAGGGCTGGACAAATTGATTCAGTGATGCCGAGCGTACTTTAACGCGAGAACCAGGCCGTCATCTTCTGCTCGCCGGTCGGCGTGAAGCGCACGATCCGCGACTTGGGCTCCAGCACGGCCCAGCGGCGCGCCACCACGTGATCGAGCACGGCGGCGCCCAGCGTGCCGCCGAGATGGCTTCGCCGCTCGCTCCAGTCGAGGCAGGGCCGGCACAGCGGCCGGCGCCCGCTGTCGAGCGATTCCACATCGATGCCGGCGCATTCGAAGAAGCTCTGGCCCTCGCGTGTGAGCCGCACATCGTCGCCGCGGCGGGTGAGCAGCTTCCGCGCCATCAGCCGGTCGAACATCTTCACCGCGAGATCTCCGGCCAGATGATCGTAGCAGGTGCGCGCGCGGCGCAGCTCCGGATCGCGCGGCCCGGTGCGCACACGCAGATGTCCGGCGCGCGTCGCCACCGGCATCAGCGCCTCCAGCGCCATCGCGACGTCGGGATCGGCGAGACGGAAATAGCGGTGGCGGCCCTGCCGCTCGACCGCGACGAGGGCAGCCTTCTGCAAGCGGTCGAGATGGCCGCTCACGGTCGACGGGCTCAACCCCGCCTCCTGGGCGAGTTCCGTCGCGGTCAGCGCCGGGCCGGCCAGCAGCGCCATCAGCATGTTGGCGCAGGCCGGATTGCCGATCAGCGCGGCCACGATGGAGATGTCCGGGCCTTCTTTCATAGTTTGAGGATTCCCGAAGTATCGATGAGTGTCAACGTGGCAGTATCAAAGCCGACGATGATCGCCATTCGCCAAATTGACTTGTCAGGCCGGTTCGCATGCCGTTGATGGAAGCAGCATCCCGCAATGATGATGACCGCGTGACCGCAATCCCATCGACAACGACGGCTATCGACGAAGCCTCGATCCGCTATCCCGGCTGGCGCGTGGTCATCGCGTGCTTTCTGGCCGCGGTGTGCTGCTGGGGCTTCGGGTTGTACGGCCACGGCGTCTATCTCACCGAGCTCACCCGGCTGCACGGCTGGCCGACCACGCTGATCTCGGCCGGCGTCACCGGTTTCTATCTGCTGACCGCCACCGTGGTGGTGTTCATCAGCGACGCGGTTGCAAAGCTCGGCCCGAAGCGCGTGATGCTGTTCGGCGCATGCTCGTTCGGCAGCGGCGTGGCGCTGCTCGGCGTCATCGAAGCGCTGTGGCAGTTCTACATGGCCTATGTGCTGATGGCGGTCGGCGCGGCCACGATGCATGTCGGCGCGATCAGCAACGTGGTCGGGCTGTGGTTCGACAAGAAGCGCGGTCTCGCCCTCACGTTGGCGCTGAACGGCGCCAGCTCCGGCGGCATCCTGGTAACGCCGGCGCTGGTGCTCGCCATCGCGCATTTCGGCTTCTCGCGCGCGATTCTCGGTGCCATGGCGATCATGGCCGTGATCCTCATTCCGGCCATCGCGTTCTGGATCGACCGGCCGGCCGCACGCGGCACCGGCGCCGCAGCGTCGGCCGCGCCGAGCTGGACCCGCGCGGCCGCGTTGCGCAGCCGGCACTTCTGGAACGTCGCCGCGACCTTCGCGATGGCGCTCACCGCGCAAGTGGGCTTCCTGGTGCACCAGATCGCGATTCTGGAGCCCACCATCGGGCGGCCGCAGGCCGGCTTCTCGGTCGCAACGCTGACCATCGCGGCGATCTCCGGACGGCTTGCGCTCGGCGCCTTCGCCGACCGCATCGACATCCGCCGCTTCGCGGCGCTGTCGCTCGCAAGCCAGGCCGCCGCGCTGCTGGCGATCCTATGGTTCACCGACACCACCGCACTACTCATTGCCTGCGCCGTGTATGGCCTGTCGGCCGGCAACGTCATCACGCTGCCGTCGCTGGTGATCCAGCGCGAGTTCGAAGCGGCCTCGTTCGGCATGCTGGTCGGGCTGTCCTGGGCGATCACCCAGTTCACCTACGCGTTCGGCCCGGGCGTGATGGGCGCGCTGCGCGACCTGACCGGCAACTACAGCGCATCGATTGCGCTCTGCATCGTGCTCGATATCGCAGCCGTGGTGCTGATCTCGCTGCGGCGGCCGCCGCGAACCGCGAACGCCTAGGATCGGTATCCAAACCCGCCTCGCCGGCTTCATTGAGTTCCGAGACGCGCGTCTTAGCTTACTGTCTTCTGAAGCAGGAGCAGCGCCATGACCCGCCGACAGACCTTCACCGATCCAAGTGCCGGCACATGGCTCAAGATCGACATCCTGCCAGGCGTCGAACTCATGCCGCTCGCCGAACCGGTGCCCGAGGGCTCCATCCACCGCGCGCGCCTTGCCGCAGGCACGACGATTCCGGTCCATACCCACCCGGCCGACGAATTCGTGCTCGTGTTGTCGGGGACGGTCGAAACCGGCGGCCGGCGTTGTGAAGCAGGCACATTCTGGACGACGCCGAAGGACACTCGCCAAGGTCCGCACGTCGCCATCACCGAGGTCGAGTTGCTCACCGTGCGGCTTGGAGCGATGGGGCCGTTCGGCGACGACGCACCGTGATTGCCGGTGCATAGGCCGGTTGCCGAGGCGCCGAAGCCGAAATTAACAGGCGCCGACCGACTTCAGATAATTGTAGGCCTGGATGATCTCGCGGAGCTTGTCCTCAGTGGCCTTGTCGCCGCCGTTGACGTCCGGATGGTGGCGCTTCACCAGGATCTTGAAGCGCGCCTTGATCGCCGCCTTGTCGGCGCCCACGTCGAGTCCGAGTTCGTTCAGCGCCTTGCGCTCCGCGTTGCGCACCGCGCGCTGCGGTTCGGGCTTGGTTCGCGTATCGGAACCACGAGCCCCGAACTCGCTGAACATGTTGAACGGATCATGCGGCGCATGCGGACCGAAATCGGCGCCGCCGCCGGGCTGCGGATTGCCGGTGCCCATCTTCCAGGTCGGGCGATGCCCGGTCACCGCGTCCTTCTGGTACTTCAGCACGGCGTCCTGGCTCATGCCGGAGAAGTAATTGTAGGAGGAATTGTACTCGCGCACGTGCTCCAGGCAGAAGCGCCAGTACTCGTTCTCCTGCGTGCGCCCCTTCGGTGCGCGATGCGTCGCCGTGTTGCCGCAGCCGTTCCATTGGCAGCACGGCTCCTCGGGCTTGCGCGTCCGATCCTCGGTCGGCTTCACGCGAATGCGATCAAACAGGGGTGAATCGAATTTCATGACCGAACATTATGGGAAAACGCGGCGCTCACCTTCAAGTCTTGACAGAACGTTTTTCCAAGAGACGGATCGCTTTCGACAGGTTGACCGGAACCCGCCGCTCCCTTAGGCAAACCGTCATGCAGGTCAAAACCCGGATCACGGAAAAGCTCAGCGCCGCCTTCGCGCCGCAGAGCCTCAATGTCGAGGATGAATCGCACCGGCATGAAGGTCATGCGGGACATCGGCCGGGCGGTGAAAGTCACTTCAGAGTTCATATCGTATCGGAAGCCTTCCGTGGGAAGAGCCGGATCGAGCGCCATCGCATGATCAACCAGATTCTTTCCGCCGAATTGGCCGGCAGCGTCCATGCGCTCGCGATCCATGCCAACGCGCCGGGCGAACCCGGCACATCCTGACTCATGGCCATGACAACCATACGGCGGAACCGGAAAGCTGCCGTTAACGCTCTGTTGACCGGCCTGATCCTGATCGTTGCGACAGCGCTGCTGCCTCAAGCGTCTGCGCAGGCACAGACATTTCCAAGTAAGCCGATCAAGATCATCGTGCCGTTCGCGGCCGGCGGCGGCTCCGACACGGTGACGCGGATCGTTGCCAGCAGGCTCGCCGACCGGCTCGGCCAGCCGGTGACCATCGAGAACCGCGGCGGCGCCGGCGGCAATCTCGGCATGGACGCGGGCGCGCATGCGCCGGCCGACGGCTATACCCTGACCGTCATCACCCAGAACCTCGCGGTCAATCCGCACCTCTACAAGAACCTCGGCTACGATCCGCTGAAGGATTTCAAGCCGATCGCGCTGATCAACCGGTTCTATCAAATCGTGGTGATCAACCCGGCGCTGCCGGCGCGCACGCTCGCCGAGCTGATTGCGCTCGCCAAGGCCAAGCCCGGCGCGCTGACCGCGGGCAATGGCGGCGTCGGCGGCACCGCGCAGATGGACATCGACCTCCTCTGCGCCATGGCGGGCATCAACATCGTCCAGGTGCCGTATCGCGGCGAGGCTCCAGTGATGACCGACGTGATCGGCGGCCAGCTCAACATGACGATCAGCTCGTTCGTCGGCGTCGACCAGCTGATCCAGAGCGGCAAGGTGCGGGCGCTGGCGGTGACCTCGCCGAAACGCGCCGTGCAGTTCCCCGACATCCCGACGGTGGCCGACACCGTGCCGGGCTACGAAATGGACGGCTGGTATGGAATCGCGGCGCCTGCGGGCCTGCCCGATGAGATCGCCAAGCGGCTGGAGCAAGAGATCGTCGCGATCGTCAAAGAGCCCGACATCACGAAGACGCTGATCGAGCGCGGCTTCGATCCGGCAGCATTGCCCGCGGCCGAATTCGCGGCGGTGATCAAGTCCGACTACGACAAGTACGGCAAGCTGATCCGCGAGCGCGGCATCAAGATCGACTGAGCGTCAACTCGCGCGGGCGAGTGTCAAAGGCTTCCTCACCAGCGGCATGATCCGCAGCGCGGTGATGCGGTTGCGCTGCTTGCGCAGCACGCTGAAGCGGAAGCCGTGGAACGTGAAGCTCTGGCCCACGTCCGGGATCGAGCGCGCCTCGTGGATCACCAGGCCCGCGATGGTGGTGGCCTCGGCGTCGGGCAGATTCCATTCCATCGCGCGGTTGAGATCCCGGATCGGCACCGAGCCGTCGACATTGACCGAGCCGTCGGGCTGCGGGCGCAGGCCCGGCACCGGAATGTCGTGCTCGTCGGAAATGTCGCCGACGATCTCCTCGAGGATGTCTTCGAGCGTGACGAGGCCTTCGACCTCGCCGTATTCATCGACCACCAGCGCGAAGTGGGTCTTGCGCCGGCGGAACGCCTTGAGCTGCTCCGACAGCGCCCGGATGTCGGGCACGAACCACGGCGGCAGCGCGATCGACATGATGTCGATCTGGCTGACATCGCCTTCGGCGCCCTGGATCGCCCGCAGCAGATCCTTGGCGTGCAGGATGCCGACGATATTTTCCGGCGTGTTGCGCCACAGCGGAATGCGCGTGTATTCCGACTTGAGGGCCGCGGCGATGATCTCCTCGGAGGGCTGGCCGGCGTCGATCGTCGCCATCTCGGTGCGATGGACCATGACGTCGGCGACCGTCAGCTCGCGCAGATCGAGCAGGCCGCCCATCATGTCGCGATCGTGCTTCTCGACGCTGCCCTCGCGATGCAGCAGATCGACGGTGCCGCGGATTTCCTCATGCGGCGCGATGATCGATTGATCCTCGCCGACGTGGATGCCGAACGGACGCAGGATCCACTTCACCAGCCGCTCGATCCCGGCCAGCACCGGGCCGAAGATCTTCACCACCCAAAACACCGGCCGCGCCACGCCAAGCGCGATGCGCTCCGGCGCGCTGATCGCTGCGGTCTTGGGCAGCACCTCGGCGAACACGATCACCACGACGCTCATCACCACGGTGGCGTAAAGCACGCCGACGTCGCCGAAGATCGCGAGCAGCACGCTGGTGGTCAGCGCCGAGGCGCCGATGTTGGCGACGTTGTTGCCGAGCAGCAGCGCGCCGATCATGCGCTCGCGGCTCTCCAAGAGCCGCAGCACGATCCCGGCGCGCTTGTTGCCCTGGTTCTGCATGCGCGTCAGGCGTGCGCGCGACGCAGCCGTCAGCGCCGTCTCGCCAGCCGAGAAGAAGGCCGACAGCAGGAGGCTGCCCAGCACGATCAGAAGCGAGATCCAGTTGTCGCCGCTCATGGTTCGCAGTCTAGCGCGCGCCGAGCTTTTCGGCGAGGAAGGTACGGACCTCGGCGGCCTCGACGTCGCGCGTCACGAACGCCTGGCCGATGCCGCGCACCAGGATGAAGGTGAGCTGGCCGCGCTTGACCTTCTTGTCCTGGGCGATGAGGTCCATCATGGAATCGATGCCGGGCCAGTTCAGGCCGGGCACCGCCCTGACATGGGTCGGCAGGCCGACCGCCGCAAGATGCGCGATGGCGCGATCGGCCTCCGGTTTCGGAATAAGTCCGCGCCGCGCCGAGAATTCGAAGGCCAGCGACATGCCGAGCCCCACGGCCTCACCATGCAGCAGGCGGTCGGAGAACCCGGCCGCGGCCTCGAACGCATGCCCGAAGGTGTGGCCGAGATTGAGCAGCATGCGATCGCCGGTCTCGCGCTCGTCGCGCGCCACGATCGCGGCCTTGGCGCGGCAGCTCACCGCGATGGCGTGCTCGCGCGCGGGACCGCCGGCGAACACGTCGCGCCAGTTGGCGTCGAGCCATTCGAAGAAGTCGGCGTCGCCAAGGAGGCCGTATTTCACGGTCTCGGCGTAGCCGGCGCGGAACTCGCGCTCCGGCAAGGTGTCGAGCACCGCGGTGTCGGCCACCACCAGGATCGGCTGGTAGAACGCGCCGATCAGGTTCTTGCCGTGGCGGGAGTTGATCGCGGTCTTGCCGCCGACCGACGAGTCGACCTGCGCCAGCAAAGTGGTCGGCACCTGCACGTAATCGACGCCGCGGCGCACAACAGACGCCGCGAAGCCGCCGAGATCGCCGACCACGCCGCCGCCCAGCGCCACGACGAGATCGCCGCGCTCGATCTTGGCGGCAAGCAGCGCGTCACACACTTGTTCGAAATACTTGAAGCTCTTGCTGCCCTCGCCGGCCGGCACCTTGACCGACGACGACGCGATGCCGGCGGCCGTGAGAGATGTCTCGGCTGCCGCGAGATGATGCTTGGCCACCGTGGCGTCGGTGATGATCGCGACCTTGCAGCCTGGACGGAGCTTGGCAATCCGCTCGCCGAGCGTCGCCAACAGCCCGCGGCCAATCGAGATGTCATAGGCGCGGTCACCGAGCGCGACATTGACGGTGATGGGATCGCCGGAGCGAGGCTGCACGGTCATGGTTTGGTTTCTTCCGCCGCCGGATGCGATTGCAGATAGACGCGCAGGCTTTCGATCACCTCCTCGACGATGGCCTCGTGCGGCACGTCGCGCGATTCCACCGTCAGGTCGGCTTCGGCATAGATCGGATAGCGCTCGTCCATCAGCCGCTTCAATGTCTCGACCGGATCGGCGCCCTTGAGCAGCGGCCGGTCGTTGCGGCGCTTCACCCGTTTGCTCAGCACCTCGAGCGCCGCGCGCAGCCACACCGAGATGCCCTTGGTGCGAATCGCAGCCCGCGTCTCGGCGTTCATGAAAGCGCCGCCGCCGGTCGCCAGCACCTGCGGCCCACCGTCCAGGATGCGCGCGATCACCCGGGTCTCGCCGGCCCGGAAATACGGCTCGCCGTGCTTGGCGAAGATCTCCGGGATCGACATGTCGGCGGCCTTTTCGATCTCGGTGTCGGCATCGATGAAGGGCATGCCAAGCCGGGCCGCAAGCCTGCGCCCGACCGAGGATTTGCCGGCGCCCATGATGCCGACCAGCACGATGGACCGCCGCCCCAAAGCGGGACCCAGCGGCGCCACAGCCTGCGGCGTCGCGTCATCCTGGGCATTTTGGGCCGTATGGTGCGCCGCGATGTCGGACATGATATACTTGTATCGAAAACCTCCCGTGGCATAAACCGTGACCTGAACAAGGTAAACGCCGCCGAATCGGCGGCTGCCGAGCTTAGAAAATGCCGAGCCTGTTCCGATTTCTTGTGGTGGTGGCCCTTCTGGGCGGTGCCGTCTATGCGGGCATCACCGCGCTCGGCAACTACGTCCAGCCGCAGCCGCGCGAGATCACCGTGAACATCTCGCCCGACAAATTCGTCCGGAACCGGTAGCGGTCCGGCCGCCGGATGGCCCGTCCCAAAGCATCCAACGACCAAAGCCTGATCGAGCTGTTCCTCGACATGCTGGCGGCCGAGCGCGGCGCGAGCGCCAACACGCTCGACGCCTATCGGCGCGACCTGGAAGACTTCTCGGCCGAGCTGGCTTCCAAGAAAAACAGCATCGCGAAGGCGGACAGCGACGCGTTGCGCGGCTATCTGGCCAAGCTCGCGCAAAGGAAGCTTGCGCCCGCGTCGGTGGCACGGCGGCTGTCGGCGATGCGGCAGCTCTATCGGTTTCTCTACAGCGAGGGCCATCGCGGCGACGATCCGGCGGCAGTGCTGGAAGGGCCGAAGCGCGGGCGCAGCCTGCCCAAGGTGCTGAGCGTCAAGCAGGTCGACGAGTTGCTCACGCAGGCGCGCAACGCGACACAGTCCGAATCGAAATCGGAGCGGCTGCGCGGCACCAGGATGATGTGCCTGCTCGAGGTGCTGTACGCCACGGGGCTGCGCGTCTCGGAGCTGGTGGCGCTGCCGGACAGCGCCGCGCGGCGCGACCAGCGCATGCTGGTGATCCGCGGCAAGGGCGGCCGCGAGCGACTCGTGCCGCTCAACGACGCCGCGCGACAGACCATGCGGGACTATCTGGCGCTGCGCGAGGAGACCGATGTGGCCAAGTCGAATGTGGCCAAGTCGGACGTGGCCAAATCGAATGCGGCCAAGTCGAAATGGCTGTTCCCTTCGTTCGGCGAAAGCGGCCATCTGACCCGCCAGCACTTCGCCCGCGAGTTGAAGGAGCTCGCCGCGACCGCAGGGCTCAAGCCCTCACAGGTCAGCCCCCACGTGCTGCGGCATGCCTTTGCGAGCCATCTCCTGCAGAACGGCGCCGACCTCCGCGTGGTGCAGACCCTGCTCGGCCATGCCGACATTTCGACGACGCAGATCTACACCCACGTGCTGGAGGATCGGCTGAAAAGCCTGGTGCGCGACCTGCACCCCCTCTCCGAAAGCCCGTAGAGGTTGGATCGGCAAGGTTGACTTGGCGAGCCGTCGCGGCCAGTTTCCGCCCGAACAACGGCGGTTTCAGAGGCCCGATTTTCAGCAATGCGCAGCTATCTCGATTTCGAAAAGCCGGTGGCCGAGCTGGAGGCCAAGGTCGAGGAGCTGCGCGCGATGCAATCGGCCGGCAACGGCGCGGCCGATATCGCCGAGGACATCGGCCGGCTGGAGACCAAGGCCGCCCAGGCGCTGCGCGACCTCTATGCCGAGCTGACGCCGTGGCAAAAGACCCAGGTCGCGCGGCATCCGCAGCGACCCCATTGCCTCGACTACATCTCGGCGCTGATCACCGAATTCGTGCCATTCGCCGGCGACCGCAAGTTCAGCGAGGACCACGCGGTGGTCGGCGGTTTCGGCCGCTTCCGCGGCGAGAGCATCTGCGTGATCGGCCACGAGAAGGGCTCGACCACCGAGAGCCGGCTCAAGCACAATTTCGGCATGGCGCGGCCCGAGGGCTATCGCAAGGCGGTGCGGCTGATGGAGATGGCCGACCGCTTCGGCATCCCGGTGCTGGCGCTGGTCGACACCGCCGGAGCCTATCCGGGCATCGACGCCGAGGAGCGCGGCCAGGCCGAGGCCATCGCCCGCTCGACCGAGGCGTGTCTCAATCTCGGCGTGCCGAATGTCGCGGTGATCCTCGGCGAAGGCGGCTCGGGCGGCGCGGTGGCGTTGGCGACCGCCAACCGGGTGCTGATGCTGGAGCACGCGATTTACAGCGTAATCTCGCCGGAGGGCGCGGCCTCGATCCTGTGGCGCGACACCACCAAGGCGCAGGACGCCGCCACCAACATGAAGATCACGGCGGCCGATCTCAGCCATTTCGGCATTATTGACGGCATCATCACCGAGCCGGTCGGCGGCGCCCACCGCGACCCGGCGGGTGCCATGGCGTCGGCCGGTGACGCTGTCGCGCGGGCGCTCGCGGAATTTCGCGACCTCGACCGCGACGCGGTGCGGCGGCAGCGCCGCGACAAATTCCTCGCCATCGGCCGCGGCCTCGAATAGGCGCGGATGACCGCGGTAGCGGGCCAATTCGTCCCCACCCCTGCGTCCAATTGTGGCAAACGGTGTTAACGCACCGGCTGGGCCATTGAATCACCTCGGATTCTTGGGCCTTCCGGCCATAATTTTACCCTTCGTTCACTGTAGCTATGCTCAATCGCCAATTGGGTTTTTGGCTGCGCCCTTGCAGAGTCACCCCCTTGGGGCTAACGATTTTGCAGGTCGGCGCGGGGACCGCCTGTCACGGCCGCCGCTTGGGGGAGTCTGCGTTTGATCCGAAGCCCGCTGGTTCGCACGCTTCTGGCTTCAGCCGCGCTGAGCGCGGCCTTTGCGCTTTCCGCCTGCAACACCGACAGCGTCCTGCCGATGAGCGAGAAGGCGGCGCGTCCGCTGCCGCCCAAGCTCGTGGCCGATATCGAATCCAAGGGCATGGACAAGGAATCGCCGATCCTGGTCCGTCTGTACAAGGAAGAGTCCGAGCTCGAGGTCTGGAAGCAGGACCGCACCGGACACTTCGCGCTGCTCAAGACCTATCCGATCTGCCGCTGGTCCGGCGAGCTTGGCCCGAAGGTGCGCGAAGGCGACCGCCAGGCGCCGGAGGGCTTCTACAACATCACGCCGGGTCAGATGAATCCGAACTCGGCGTATTACCTGTCGTTCGATCTCGGCTATCCCAACGCCTATGACCGCTCCTGGGGCCGCACCGGCGCGCAGCTCATGGTGCATGGCGACTGCTCGTCGCGCGGCTGCTACTCGATGACCGACGAGCAGATCTCGGAAATCTATGCGCTCGGCCGCGATGCCTTCTTCGGCGGCCAGCGGTCGTTCCAGGTCCAGGCCTACCCGTTCCGGATGACCGGCGAGAACCTCGCCAAGCATCGCAACAGCCCGCATCTGGCGTTCTGGAAGATGCTGAAGCAGGGCAGCGACCATTTCGAGGTCACGCGCGCCGAGCCGCGCGTCAATGTCTGCGAGAAGCGCTACGTGTTCAACGCGCAGACGCCGGGCGATCCGATGCGGCCGCTGAGCTTCAGCGCGTCCGGCAAGTGCCCGGTCTATGAGGTCGACCCGGAGATCGCGAGCCTCGTGCAGGACAAGGAGCGCAAGGACGATGCGACCTTCGCCGAGCTGTCCCGCCGCAACGTCGCGACCGCGCCGATCAAGACCAACGCCGATGGCGGCATGCATCCGGTGTTCGTCGCCGCGGTGAAGCGCAATCAGCTCGGCGTCGCGCCGTCGGATGCCTTCCTGGCCTCGACCCCGCCCGGCACCATTCCGGCGACCGTGCGGCCGCCGCGCATTCAGGAGCTGGCTGACGCGCCGGCTTCGCAGGGTGTCGCGCACGCGACCGGCGAAGTTCCGCCGCCGCAGATGGCGATTGCCGACACTGGCTCAAGCTCGACCGAGACGCAGAGCGCCAGCAAGCCCTTGGGCTTCTTTTCGAGCCTGTTCGGATCGAAGACCGAGACCAAGCCGGCCGAGACCAAGACCGTTGAGGCGAAGCCCGCCGAGAAGAAGGGCGGCGCGATCGATCGGATGTCGCGGATGGTCGGCCTGCGCAAGGACGACGCCAAGACCGCCGACGCCGCCAAGCCGACTTCGAACGGCGCGATCAGGCCGAAGTCCGCCGAGACGTCGTCGGTCAAGACTGCTGAGGCCCACGGCCCGCAGCCGGCGCCAGCCGCGGCATCGCAGTCCCCGTGGCCGGCCGCGCCCGCGCCACAGCGCGCCGCCGCTCCGGCCGCGCCCGCTGCGCCTGCGGCCAACAACGGCGCGATCACGGGCGGCGCGCCCGTCGTTCCGGCCGGCAATTTCGATAACCGCTGGTCAGGCTTCCGCTGATCTGAAGCGCAGCACCGGAAAACAAAAGCGCGGCCCAAGAGGCCGCGCTTTTTCATTTCACCCTGTAGCCGCGCCTTACGCGTAGCGGCCGTGGCAGTGCTTGAACTTCTTGCCCGAGCCGCAAGGGCATGCCTCGTTGCGGCCAACCTTGCCCCAGCTGTCGGGGTCGTTGGCGTTGCGTTCGGCGGCAGGCTTCGGCGTGATGCCGGCGCGCGCCAGCGTCTCGGCGCCGGCGGCCGCGAGGGCAAGCTCGTCCTCGCCGGTCGACGCATCGACGTGCGACGCCTGCATCGGCGGCAGCGATGGCGTCTCGGGCTGCTGCTGCACGATCTCGACGCGCATCAACTGGGCCGTCACGCCTTCGCGCAGGCTCTGGCTCATGCCCTCGAACAGGTTGAAGGCTTCCGCCTTGTACTCGTTCAGCGGATCGCGCTGGCCGTAGCCGCGCAGCCCGATCACCTGGCGCAGATGCTCGAGCATCACGAGATGCTCGCGCCACAGATGGTCGAGCGTCTGCAGCAGGATCGACTTCTCGACGTAGCGCAGCACGTCCGGGCCCCACTGCGCGACCTTGGCGGCCATGTGCTCGTCGGCGCGGCGCTCGATGCGCGAGAGCAGCTCCTCGTCGGCGATGCCTTCTTCCTTGGCCCATGCGTCGACCGGCAGGTCGAGGCCCAGAACGCGCGTGATCTCTTCCTTGAGGCCAGCGACGTCCCACTGCTCCGGATAGGCGTTCTCCGGCACGTGCTTGGAGACCAGGTCCTCGATCACGGTGTGGCGCATGTCGGTGACGACCTCGGCGGTCACCGCGTCCGACATCCACTCGACGCGCTGGTCGAAGATGACCTTGCGCTGGTCGTTCATCACGTTGTCGAACTTCAGGATGTTCTTGCGGATGTCGAAGTTGCGCGCCTCGACCTTCTGCTGCGCGGTTTCCAGCGCCTTGTTGATCCACGGATGGACGATCGCCTCGCCCTCCTTCAGCCCGAGCTTGGTCAGCATGCCGCCGAGCTTGTCGGAGCCGAAGATGCGCATCAGATCGTCTTCCAGCGACAGAAAGAACTTCGAGCGGCCCGGATCGCCCTGGCGGCCGGAGCGGCCGCGGAGCTGATTGTCGATGCGGCGGCTTTCGTGGCGCTCGGTGCCGAGCACGAACAGCCCGCCGGCCTTCAGCGCCTTCTCCTTCAGCCGCGCCACCTGCTCCTTGATGTCGGCGGCCGCCTGGTCACGCTGGCCGCCCTCCGGCAGGTCCTTCAGCTCCTGGGCGATGCGCATGTCGGCGTTGCCGCCGAGCTGAATGTCGGTGCCGCGGCCCGCCATGTTGGTCGCGATGGTGATCGCGCCCGGCACACCGGCCTGGGAGACGATGTAGGCCTCCTGCTCGTGGTAGCGGGCGTTGAGGATGGCGAAGACCTTCTTCTTCGAGGCACCTTCGTCGCCGCTGTAGAGCGCCGCAAATGCGTTGGGATCGGAGAAGTCGTGCTGCTCCCAGCCCTGCTTGCGCATCATCTCGGCGAGCTGCTCGGACTTCTCGATTGACGTCGTGCCGACCAGCACCGGCTGGCCCTTGGTCTTGCACTCCTCGATGAGCGTAATGATCGACCGGTACTTCTCTTCGGCCGTGCGATAGACCTCATCGTCCTGGTCGTCGCGGATCATCGGCCGGTTGGTCGGAACCTCGACGACGTCGAGGTTGTAGATGTCCATGAACTCGTCGGCCTCGGTGAGCGCCGTTCCGGTCATGCCGGAAAGCTTCTCGTACATCCGGAAGTAATTCTGGAACGTGATCGAGGCGAGCGTCTGGTTCTCCGGCTGGATCGGCTGATGCTCTTTCGCCTCGAGCGCCTGGTGCAGGCCTTCCGAATAGCGGCGGCCCGGCATCATGCGGCCGGTGAACTCGTCGATGATGACGACCTCGCCGTTCCTCACGATGTAGTCCTTGTCGCGCTGGAACAGCTTGTGGGCGCGCAGCGCCTGGTTGACGTGATGCACGGTCGAGACGTTCTCGACATCGTAGAGCGAGTCGCCCTTGAGCAGGCCGGCGTCGCGCAGCGCCCGCTCCATCTTCTCCATACCGGCTTCGGTCAGCGTCACGGTGCGCTGCTTCTCGTCGACCTCGTAGTCGACCTTGTCGCCTTGATCGAGCCGCGGAATATAGGCGTCGATGGTGTTGTAGAAATCGGAACGGTCGTCCAGCGGGCCGGAGATGATCAGCGGCGTGCGCGCCTCGTCGATCAGGATGGAGTCGACTTCGTCGACGATGGCGTAGACATGGCCGCGCTGGACCATGTCCTCCATCCGGTACTTCATGTTGTCGCGCAGATAGTCGAAGCCGAGCTCGTTGTTGGTGCCGTAGGTGACGTCGCAGTCATAGGCAGCCTTGCGCTGCTCGTCGTCGATGCCGTGCACGATCACGCCGGTCTTCAGCCCAAGGAAGCCGTAGATGCGGCCCATCCATTCGGAGTCGCGCTTGGCCAGATAATCGTTCACCGTCACGACGTGGACGCCGCGGCCGGAGAGCGCGTTGAGATAGACCGCGAGCGTCGCGACCAGCGTCTTGCCCTCGCCGGTCTTCATCTCGGAGATGCGGCCCTCGTGCAGGATCATGCCGCCGATCAGCTGCACGTCGAAGTGCCGCTGGCCGATGGCGCGCTTGGCCGCCTCGCGGACGGTGGCGAAGGCCGGCACCAGGATGTCGTCGAGGGAGGCGCCGTCGGCGATCTGCTTCTTGAAATCCTCGGTGCGGGCGCGGAGCTGCTCGTCGGTGAGCTTGATGAGCTCCGGTTCCAGGGCATTGATCGCGTCGACCCGCGGCTGGAACTTGCGGACCCGGCGGTCGTTGGACGAGCCGAATAATTTACGGGCGACTGCGCCGAGCATTGCGGGTTAATTCCTTGCCTTGGGCGAAGCCGCTGGTGCGGCCATCCTTGGGGAAATGCGGCACTTCTCGGGCAATTGCAACGGGATAGCGAGCATCGAGCAGGACCGCGGGCATTCGAGAGATAAGAGGGGGTATTATTCTTGTCAATTAGTGCGCCAAGGGGCGCAAAATGTTCAAATCGCAGGCATTTGGCGGACCACGCGGTCTTGTGACAAGCCCCTCTTATTGTTGTCATTGCCAAGGGGTAGCGATTGCGCGACAAGTCGCCGCCCCCGCCTGCCCGGGAACGGCAGACATTGCCCGAGACTGCGCCCAAGACTGCCAAAGGACAGCCATGTGTAAACATACCGAACTGCGTTCGCCCGCCTCCCCGGGGCGTTCCATGCTGCGCGCCTGCACGTTGGGACTGCTCGCTGCCACCCTCCTTGCCGTGCCCGCCATTGTGCCCGCCTCGGCGCAAGCCCAGAAGCCGGCCCCGGCTGCGGCCCAGCCCGACAAGGTGATCGCCAAGGTCCAGGGCGTCGAGATCCGCGAAAGCGACCTGACGATGGCCGAAGAGGATATGGGGCAGCAGGCGGCGCAGCTTCAGGGTGACGCCAAGCGCGACGCGCTGGTGGGCTATCTGGCCGATGTCATCATCATGTCAAAGGCGGCCGAGGCCAAGAAGGTCACCGACCAGAAGGACTTCAAGACGCGCATGGCCTTCATCCGCAACAAGCTTGCGATGGAGATGCTGCTGATCGACGAGGGCAAGGCAGCGGCCACCGATGCGGCGATGAAGAAGGTCTATGAGGAGGCCGTCGCCAAGGCCGGCACCGATCAGGAGGTGCGCGCCCGCCACATCCTGGTGCCGACCGAGGAGGAGGCCAAGGCGGTGCTGGCCGAGATCAAGAAGGGCACCGATTTCGCCGAACTGGCCAAGCAGAAGTCGAAGGACCCGGGTGCGGCCGCCGAAGGCGGTGATCTCGGCTATTTCGGCAAGGACCAGATGGTGCCGGAATTCGCCGAAGTCGCGTTCAAGCTCAACAAGGGCGAGGTCTCGGAGCCGGTGAAGACCCAGTTCGGCTGGCACATCATCAAGGTCGAGGACAAGCGCAACAAGCCGGTGCCGCCGTTCGAGCAGGTCAAGGAGCAGATCGAGACTTACGTGGCCCGCAAGGCCCAGGCCGAGTACATCGCCAAGCAGCGCGAGGCCAACAAGGTCGAGCGGCTCGACAAGAAGTAATCGAAGCCATCAAAGAATATCGTGATCGCCGGCCTTGTGCCGGCGATTTCGTTTGGGTACCCACGCCGCACGCCAAGTTCCCGCGCTGGGTTCTTCACCCGTCGCTTTTTTTCAGAATGGTGCGCTGATGGCTGCCGCGGTTTCCCCTCTCGCTCCCAAGTCCGTGCCGGCGATGCCGGTGATCAAGGGCGTCCGGCTCGGCACCGCCGCGGCCGGCATCAAGTACAAGGACCGCACCGACGTGCTGCTCGCGGTGCTCGACCCCGGCACCACGGTGGCCGGCGTCTTCACCACCTCGAAGTGCCCGTCGGCGCCGGTGGAATGGTGCCGCGACCGGCTGAAGGGCGCCAAGCCCCGGGCGCTGGTGGTCAATTCCGGCAACGCCAATGCATTCACCGGCAAGACCGGCCGCGCCGCCTGCAAGTTCACTGCCGAGATCGCGGCGCGCGCCATCGGCTGCACGCCGGCCGATGTATTCCTGGCCTCGACGGGCGTGATCGGCGAGCCGCTCAACGCCCAGGCGTTCGACGGCGTCATGGAAGGCCTGGTCGCAGCCGCCCAGCCGGACGCCTGGCTCGAAGCCGCCAAGGCGATCATGACCACCGACACGTTCCCGAAAGTCGCCACCGCCACGGCCAAGCTCGGCAAGGCCACGGTGACGATCAACGGCTTCGCCAAGGGCGCCGGCATGATCGCGCCCGACATGGCGACCATGCTGTCCTACGTGTTCACCGACGCGCCGATCTCGCAGCGCGCGCTGCAGGCGCTGCTGAGCGAAGGCGTCGCCGGAAGCTTCAACGCCGTCACCATCGACGGCGACACCTCGACCTCGGACACGCTGATGGCGTTTGCAACCGGAGCCGCTGCGGAAGACGGCGCACCCACCATCGCCCGCGCCGACGACCCGCGGCTCAAGGCGTTCCGCAAGGCGTTCAACGCCGTGCTGGCCAACCTTGCCGAACAGGTGGCGCGCGATGGCGAAGGCGCGCGCAAGCTGGTCGAGGTCACGGTCGAAGGCGCAGTGTCCGATGCCTCGGCCCGGCGGATCGCCAAGTCGATCTCGAACTCGCCGCTGGTCAAGACCGCGATCGCCGGCGAGGACGCCAACTGGGGCCGCGTCGTGATGGCGGTCGGCAAGGCCGGCGAGCCCGCCGACCGCGACAAGCTGTCGATCTGGTTCAACGGGATCCGCGTCGCCCACAAGGGCGCCCGCGATCCGGGCTACGACGAAGCCGAGGTGTCGAAGGCGATGAAGGACGAGGTCATCGCGCTCAAGGTCGCGCTGGGCCTCGGCCGCGGCAAGGACCGCATGCTGACCTGCGATCTCACCAAGGAATATGTCGCGATCAACGGCGACTACCGCTCGTGATCCGCTAAACTCGTCCGCGCCGGATTAGCCCTGGGTTAACCGGCGTGGCGGGCTGATCGGATTGCGCCTTCGGTTTGAGTTCCCCTTTAACTAACCGCTGTCTACGGTCGAGGCTGGGCCCGTGAGCATCAAACTCGTTCTGGTTGCTGCCTGCGCCCTGATCGATACCGACGGACGCGTGCTGCTCGCCGAGCGTCCCGCCGGAAAATCCATGGCGGGACTGTGGGAGTTTCCCGGCGGCAAGGTCGAGGCCGGCGAACGGCCCGAGGAAACGCTGATCCGGGAGCTGAACGAGGAGCTCGGTATCGTCGTCAAGGAGCCGTGCCTGGCGCCGCTCACCTTTGCGAGCCACGCCTATCCGGACTTCCACCTCCTGATGCCGCTGTACGTTTGCCGGCGCTGGGAGGGCACCGTCGCGGCTCAGGAGGGACAACGGCTGGCCTGGGTGCGGCCCAACAGGCTTCGCGAATACAAGATGCCGCCGGCGGACGAGCCGTTGATCTCCCACCTGACGACGCTGCTGTGATCGAGGTGATTGATGACGATACTCGAGACAGTTTTTGCCGGCGCACGCGGCGGATTGATCCGCTTCGGTTTAGATGAAAGCGGCGCCACCGCCATCGAATACGCCATGATCGCGGCCGGCGTCAGCGTCGCCATTGTCGGCGCCGTGTCGAGCCTCGGCTCGCACCTGAAGACCACGTTCTACGACAAGCTCGCGTCACTCTTTCCCTAACCCCTCAGCCGCCGGCCTTCTCGCCGGTGGAGACTTCGGTGGTGCGCAGGGCGTCGGCCAGCCGCGTTTTCGCCGAGCCCGGCTTCAGCGGCTGCTGCTGACTCTCGTGCGGCGCCCAGCCCGACAGCCAGACGATCTCGAAGGTCGAGCGGATGCGGCCGTCCGGATCGGCGAAGCGCTCGGCGTAGATTTCGAACAAGCGTTGCAGCGTGGCGCGGCGGAGCGGCTTACGCCGGCGTTCGGTCAGCACGTTGGTGGCGCCCATGCGGCGCAGGTCGTGCATCAAGGCGAGCGGCGACGAATACCGGACGGTAACCCGGTCGATGTCGGTGACCGGCAGCGCGAAGCCCGCGCGCTGTAAGAGCGCGCCGAGATCGCGCAGGTCGGCAAAGGGCGCGACGCGCGGCGAGACGCCGCCTTCGACTTCGCTCTCGGCCTGCGCGAAGGCCTCGCGCAGCTCGGACAGGCTGTCGCCACCGATCAGGGCGGCGATGAGCAGACCATCGGGTTTCAATGCGCGGCGAATTTGTATGAGCGCGCCCGGCAGGTCGTTGACGAACTGCAGGGCCAGCGCCGACACGACGAGATCGAGCGAGCTGTCGCGGAACGGCAGCGCCTCCTCGTCGGCCGCGACCGTCAGCGCACGCACTCCTTCCGTGGAATCGAATCCCTCCCCCCGTTCGTCCCCGCGAAAGCGGGGACCCAGTTCTGCCCGACCGCTGCTACCACCTTCGGGCAGAACTGGATTCCCGCTTTCGCGGGAATGAACGGATGTGGTGACAGTCGTGCCCACGCGTCCGGCCAGAGCGCACCGCACCGCGTCGGTCGGCGTGCCTATGTCGGCCGCGACGTCAAAATTCCGCAGCACCGCCGACAGACGCCCAACCATGTCCTCGGCCACGCGGTCGATCAGGAAAGTCTCGGGGCCAAGCTTTGCCGCCCGCGCGCGGCGGGCGCGCAGCAGCGTGCGGTCGAAGATCACAGGATGCGGCGTTGGCCCGTTGGACATGGGCTTATTGTAGGGATGCGCGGGCGGGAGCTACAGAGCTACGGCGTTACTTCCGCAGTTTCTTGCCGACCCTGAGCAGCGCCTGCCCGGCCGGCACCTCGTTGCCCATGTAGATGGTGTTGTCATAGACGAGGCCGAGCTGCCGGGTGGCGTTGATCAGCGCGCCGACGCCGGCCGCGATATTGCCGGCGCGGGCATCCGCCTCGTTCAGCGTGACCTCGACACCGACCGGATCGCGCGGAAACTGTTGGGCGAACACCCCGGCCTCGCCGTCATGGTCCCAGCCGGCGGCCTCGAACACCGAGACGAGATCGCGCGCCAGCGCCTTGGAATCGTCGTCGCCCACGATCGATGCGATCTGGACCTTCTGCCCGGCAAACGGCCGCAGCGCCTCGATCAGGAAGCGGCGCTGGTCGTCCGACAGGCGCTTCTGCGCCTGGAGCTTTTCGAGTTCGGCAACCTTGGCTTCGGCATCGTTGAGCTTCTGCCGGAGCTCGGAATTTTCCTTGATGTAGCGGCTCGGCGTTTCGGGCTGCGCCTGGACCGGCCGCTTGCGCAGGTCCTGCGCCTCGGCATTCACGCGCTTGACCTGCTCGGCCACATCCAGCGCCGCCACAGCGTTCAGTGCGGCTTCGCGGCGGCCATAGACATAGCCCGCCACCTCGGTGACCAGCAGCAGCGCCAGCACCGCCGCACAGGCGATCTCGACAAAGCGGCTGCGGATCTGGAACTCGCCGATGTCGAGCCATTCCGGCCATAGACCCTTGCGGAGATTGAGGGCCGCCAGCGCCAGAATGCCAATGAGCGCAGCAAGCAGGATCAGGCCCGCGATCTGCGAGCCCCCGTGCAACCGGCTGACGGTTTCTAGCGAGTCCCATCCGGGCATGACGCGGTCACCTGCATGCCAGCGCGAGGGTATTAACCAGGCGCGGGAGCCGTTGAGGCAGCCTCATATCAGCGGTAGCCTCACCCCCTGTGCAACACACATCCGCAAAGACCGTAAACGCGTTAACCCGTGTGGCGGCCCCATTCCGGGCGGTATTCGGGCGCGCGCTCGATATCGCGCTGCCGGCGCTGTGTCCGGCCTGCCGCGAGCAGGTCCGCGACGGCGGGCTTTGCGCCTCGTGCTGGTCCAAGCTCACCATGATCGCGCCGCCCTATTGCGAGCGGCTCGGCATCCCGTTCGCCTATGACCCCGGCCCGGGCGTGTTGTCGATGCAGGCGATCTCCGACCCGCCGGCCTACCATCGGGCCCGCGCCGCGGTGCGCTATGACGACATCTCCCGCGCCCTGGTGCATGCGCTGAAATACGGCGACCGGATCGACCTTGCGCCCATCATGGGCCGCTGGATGGCGCGCGCCGGCCATGAGCTTTTGAAGGACGCCGACGCCATCATCCCGGTGCCGCTGCATTGGCGGCGGCTCTGGGCGCGGCGCTTCAACCAGTCGATGCTGCTGTCCCAGCAAATCTCCGGGGAGACCGGCGTCCCCGTGGCCGATGCGGCGCTGCGGCGCATCAAGGCCACGGCGCAGCAGGTGGGCCTTTCGCAGTCGGAGCGCGCGCAGAATGTGCAAGGCGCCTTCCGGGTGCCGCCCGACCGCAAGGCCGAGGTGGCCGGCCGGCGCGTGGTGCTGGTCGACGACGTGTTGACCTCGGGCGCCACCTCAGACGCCTGCGCCCGGGCGCTTTTGCGGGTCGGCGCCGCCAACGTGGACCTGCTGGTGTTCGCGCGGGTTGTCGACGCGGTGCAGGCCCCCATATAAACTGGTTATTGAACCGCGCACCGAGCCCGCGAACCACACCATGCAGCCTGTCGAAATCTACACCACGCCGTTCTGCCCCTACTGCCTCGACGCCAAGGCGCTTCTGAAAAAGAAGAACGTCGCCTTCACCGAGATCGACGTCAGCCGCGACCGCGAGCTGCGCCGCACGATGACCGAACGCGCCAACGGCCGCACCACGGTGCCGCAGATCTTCGTCGGCACCACCCATGTCGGCGGCTGCGACGATCTTTACGCGCTCGACAGCGCCGGCGGACTGGATCCGCTGCTCAACGGGCAAACCGCATCGTGACTGGGGAATCCGGAAAGGGCTCGACGTTCCGCGTCGGTCTCATCCAGACGCGATCGGGCCGCTCGCCCGCCGCCAATCTCGACACGGTGGTCAAGCTGATCGGCGAGGCCAAGCAAGGCGGCGCGAGCTACGTGCAGACGCCGGAGATGACCAACATCATGGAGGTGAGCCGCGACAAGCTGCTCGCCACCATCACGCCGGAAGAGAGCGACGCGAGCCTCGCGATGTTTCGCGAGCTCGCGCGGAAGTTTGCGATCTACCTGCACATCGGGTCGCTCGCCGTGAAGGCAACGCCCGACAAGGCGGCCAATCGCTCCTTTCTGATCGATCCGCACGGCGAGATCGCGGCGCGCTACGACAAGATCCATATGTTCGACGTCGACCTCGCCAACGGCGAGAGCTACCGCGAGTCGCGGAGCTACCGGCCGGGCGAGCTCGCGGTGCTGCGCGATCTGCCCTGGGGCCGGCTCGGGCTGACGATCTGCTACGACCTGCGATTTCCGTCGCTCTACCGGGCGCTGGCCGAGGCCGGCGCCTCGTTCCTGGCGATCCCGTCGGCCTTCACCAAGCAGACCGGCGAGGCGCACTGGCATGTGCTCAACCGCGCCCGGGCCATCGAGAACGGCTGCTATGTGCTTGCGGCCGCGCAGGGCGGCCTGCACGAGAACGGCCGCGAGACCTTCGGCCACTCGCTGGTGGTCGACCCCTGGGGCCGCATCGTGGCCGAGGGCGGCACCGAGCCGGGCGTGATCTTCGCCGAGGTCGACCCGGCCGAAGTGGCTGCGGCGCGCAGCCGGGTGCCGTCGCTGCAGCACGGCCGGCGTTTCGAGGTGGTTGAACCCCTGGCCGAGCCGACCCATCTTCGGGCCATCAGAGGTCCGGCATGATCCGCTATTCGCTCCTGTGCGAGCGCAAGCACGAATTCGAAATCTGGTTCAAGAACTCCGCCGACTACGACAAGCAGTCGAAGCGCGGGCTGGTGAGCTGTCCGTCCTGCGGCTCTGTGAAGGTCGAGAAGGCGCTGATGGCGCCCGCGCTGGGCCGCGGCACCCGCAAGGGCTCGGCCGACATCGAGGTGCCCGCCGCACCGCCTCCCGCTGAGGTGCCGGCGCCAGCCGAGAGCAAGGCGCCCGTGGCGATGATGTCGCCGCAGGAGCGCGAGTTCCGCACCAAGCTCAAGGAATTGCGCGACCATCTGACCAAGAACGCCGAGAATGTCGGCGGCAAGTTTCCCGAAGAAGCGCGCAAGATGCACTACGGCGACATCGAGCATCGCTCGATCTATGGCGAAGCCACGCCCAAGGAAGCCGAGGAACTGGCCGACGAGGGCATCGAGTTTCACCCGCTGCCGATGCTGCCCGACGAGCACAACTGAGCGACGTCGCAGGTAAGATCGAAAGGGGGGCTTCGCGCCCCCCTTTCTCATGAGCAGCCCGCGCCAACTACGACAGGATGAAATCGCTCGCCACGAGAGACGCAACATGGGCGAGCTTGATCACCATGTCAGGCGTTGCGTCGTTGTTGAAATAGCCGTTCAGCGTCGCGGTGCCGCTCCCATCCACCGAATAGCTCAGATGACCGGCGGCGGTGACGACCGTCGTGCCGTCAAACGTGAAATGCTGAATGCCCGGCGCGCTGCTCGCATCGACCTGGCTGAGATCGATGAGGTCGCCTTCGGCATGCGAGAAGTCGTAAATGATATCGGAGCTGACCGCCGTCGATTCATTGGTCCTGGTGTACGTGAACGTATCGGCACCGGCGCCGCCATAGAGCTTGTCGAGCCCGGTGCCGCCGGTCAGCACATCGTCGCCCATGCCGCCCTTGACCACGTCGTTGCCGGCGCCGCCCAACAGCACGTCATTGGCGCGGGCACCGTACAGGCGATCGTTGCCGTCGCCGCCATCGATGCTGCCGCTGGCAAAGCCGTCCGCCCGGTTATGATAGGTGTCGTTGCCACCGAACAGCGCGACGTTGCCGTAGATCGCGCCGTAGTTCTCGATGCTGTCCGCGGCATCGCTGAGCGTCACGTCGCCCTGCAGCACGCCGGTTGTGCCGTTCGCGATCACCACGGAGGTGCCGGCGGCGACCGACGCGGTGACGCCCTCGATGGTGCCGAGATTGTTGATGGTGGTGAGCCCGACGTCGGGGCCGGTGATTTCGACGCCTGTGGTCGTCGAGTGAACGAAGCCGGAGTTGTCGATCGTGACGTTCTGGTTGGTCTGAACCTGGATGCCGGCCTGCGGGCCGAACACGGTGCCGGCGTTCTGGATGTGGGTAACCGCCACCGGCGGAATGACGATGGTCCCGTCACCGTGGCTCAACCGGATGCCGTAGGATTCACTGGCCGACACCGTGCCCTCGTTGACGATCACGGCATTGTCGCCCGCCGACTCGATACCGGCGAATGCACCATGGATCACGCCGCCGGCGACATTCTGGATGACGAAGTTCTGGACAACCGCAGACACGCCGTCCGACGCGTCGCCGGTGATCGAGCCCGCATTCCAGACGCTGCTGGCGTTCTGCGACGTGATGTTCACGCCGGTCACACCGGCCTCGATCGCGCCGGCATTGGTGATCGTGGTGGCTCGAACCTCGGGGCCCACGATGTCGATGCCGAGGGTCGTCGAGTGAATGAGACCGGTGTTGTCGATCTGAACATCCTGACCGATCTGGACTTCGATCCCGACCTCGGGGCCGAACACAGTGCCGTCATTCTGGATGTGGGTGAGCGCTCCCGGCGGGAAAGTGACCGGCGCCGGAAAGGTGATGCTGGGCAGCAGGATGCCGTACGACCGGTCGGCCGATACCGTGCCCGCGTTGATGATCAGCGCGCTCTCGCCCGCCGATTCGATCCCCGCAAGCCGGCCGTGGATGAGTCCGCCGGCCACGTTCTCAATAATGACGTTTCTGTCATACGCGAACACGCCGTCGACCGTCTCGCCGGTGATCGAGCCCGCGTTCCAAACCCTGCCGTTCAGCGAGTCGATAGAGAGGCCTGTCGAACGGCCGTCGATTGTGCCGGTGCCATAGTTCCGGATAACTGCCTGGTCACCCGTGACCTGTATGCCGTCAGTGGCACCCAGGTGAGTGGCAATCAGGCCCGAGTTGGCGATGGCGGCTCCGTCGCCAAGCGCAATAACTGAACCGTCGACGACTCCGGTGGCGGTATTCTCGATACTGGTCGACGCGCCGCTCGTGACGATGCCGCCGGTTGCCCCGGATATATGTCCGCTGTTGACGACCACGGCGTTGAAATCATTGTCGATGAAAACGCCGTAGGCGGTCGTACCGAAGACATCGCCGTCGTTGATAATGACGTCGCTCTGTCCGGAGATCCGGATGCCGAAAGAGCCCTGTATGCTGCCCTCGGAATAGTTTCGTATCGTGCTGAAACTGGCGGCCGAGGTGAAATAGACACCCGGCGCATCGCCGGACAACACCAAGCCGTGATTGGCGAGAATCGAATGATGGAAATTGCTGAAGACGCCGTTGAAGCCTGATGCTCCAGCAACGATCACGCCCGGAACAATCGTGTAGGTGAGGCTCGCGGCCGGATAGCTGATGCCGTGACTGGTCGTGCTGATCTGATTGGTGGTGATGATAGGCATTTGTCGCTCCCGTCAGACAAACGCCTTCCCCAAACCGCGATTCTGCGCGGGCTTTTTGTCAATCGTGTGATGAATGAGCGCCTGCGCTCGTCAGCAAATTTCCTGCTGCGATCAATGCGGTAAAAAATACAAAACCCTCATGCAGTTTAAAAAAGGGGGGGCGCAACGCCCCCCCTTCTCGCAGACAACTTGAATCGATTACGACAGGATGAAGTCGCTCGCCACGAGCGATGCGACATGGGACAGCTTGATCACCAGGTCGGGCGTCGCGTCGTTGTTGAAGTAGCCGTTCAGCGTCGCGGTGCCGTTCGCATCCACCGAATAGCTCAGATGACCGGCGGCCGTGACGACCGTCGTGCCGTCAAAGGTGAAATGCTGGATGCCCGCCGCGTTGCTCGCATCCACCTGGCTGAGATCGATGAGATCGCCTTCGGCATGCGAGAAGTCATCGATGATATCGGAGCTGACCGAGTTCGATTCGCTGGTCTTGGTGTAAACGAACGTGTCGGCACCGACGCCGCCATAGAGCTTGTCGAGTCCGAGGCCGCCGGTCAGCACATCGTCGCCAATGCCGCCCTTGATCACGTCATTGCCGGCGCCGCCCAACAGCACATCGTCATCGCGAGCACCGAACAGCCGATCGTTGCCGTCGCCGCCGTCAATGCTGCCGCTGGCAAAGCCGTCCACCCGGTTGTGGTAGGTGTCGTTGCCGGCGCCGAGAGCCACATTGCCGTAGATCGCGCCGTAGTTTTCGATACTGTCGGCGGTGCCGCCGAGCACCACGTCGCCTTCGAGCACGCCGGTCTTGCCGTTCGAGATCACCACCGCCGTGGTGGCGTTGATCGACGCGGTGTCGCCCTCGATGGTGCCGAGATTGTTGATCGCCGTGAGTTGAACATCGACGGCCTGGACGTCGATGCCGACGTTCGCGGAGTTGATGAGGCCGGTGTTGTCGATCTCGACGTTGTGGTTGGTCTGGACCTCGATGCCGGCCTGCGGGCCGGTGACCGTGCCGTCGTTCTGGATATGGGTCAGCGCGCCCGGCGGAAACGCGATGGCCGCAGCGGCGAAAGCTGGATTGATGTGGCTCAGCAGGATGCCGTAATTGCCGCTGCCCGACACCGTGCCTTCATTGACGATCGTCGCGCTGTCGCCGGCCGACTCGATACCCGCTTTTTCGCCGTGGATGAGTCCGCCGCCCACATTCTCGATCACGATATTCAGACCGTTGGCGTACACGCCGTCATTCGTGTCGCCGATGATCGAACCCGCATTCCACACGCTGCCGTCGTCAGCCGTGGTGTAGACGCCGACCGCACCGCCCTCGATCGTCCCGGTCGTATTGTTGTGAATCGTGCTGTCGCCGAGTGTGACGACGACACCGATGCCGCTGCCGTTCCCCGATTGGCCTTGGATCATGCCCGAGTTGCTGAGGTGAGCAGCAGAACTCAACAATTCCACTCCAGCAAAAAAGCCTGAAATGACACCGGTCGTGGTGTTCACCACATTATCGAAGTTGCCGAAGGACAAGATGCCGTAGCTCTGCACCGACAAAATATTGCCGCTGTTGGTGATCTGGGTATTTTGGATGTTGAAGTCGATGAAGATGCCGTCGGATTGCGAGGCAAAGATGTCGCCGTCGTTGAAGATCGTGACGTTGCCGCCGCTTGCGTGAACCCCCACGCCGCCGGCGCCCTGCAAAGAGCCGTCGGAATAATTATGGAGGATGCTGGAGGCCGCGCCGGTGTCGAAGTACACGGCGGCGTTCTCGTCGGACAGCACCATGCCGTGATTGTTGAGAATCGAGCCGGAGAAATTGCTGTAGACGCCGTTGAAGTCCGTCGATTCGAAGAAGACGCCGTCGGAGTCCGATGCTCCTGCAACAATGACGTTCGGAATGATGGTGTAGGTCCGGTTCGCGGCCGGAAAAGTGAGGCCGTGACTGGTCGTGCTGATCTGATTGGTCGTGATGATCGGCATTGCTTCGTCCTCCAATAAAAAAATAAAGTCCGCCCCAGCAAACGATACTCGGGCAGGTTGTTGTCAGTCATTTGAATTGTACGGGCGGCGATCCATGCGAAATTTCGCATAGCTCGATCGCCGCTCATTCTTTAGATCAGTTCTGAATTATTGGGGAACCTATTGAACCCAAACCAAAAGTGCGCAGCCCGCGACGATCAATGAAATGCCGAGCGCGTCGCGCGTCGTGGTCGCCTGCTTGAAAATAAAAAACGAGATCGCCTGGGCGAACAGCACCTCGACCAAAGCCAGCGTGCGCACATTGCCGACGCTGGTGAGCGCGAAAGCGAGGAACCAGAACTCGGATGCAGTCGCGCCCATGAAGCCGGCGAACAGCGATGGCCGCCACGCCTTCACGATCGCGCCGAGCACGGCGCGGTCGCGCAGCACGAGATAGAGCGTCAAGAGTCCAGCCTGGAGGACGAGGCCCAGCGTCAGCGTGAAGGTCGCGGCGAGCACGAAGCTCGGCAGCCCGAGCGACAGGATCGCGCCGCGGTAGCCCACCGCCGATATCGCGAACACGCCGCCCGACAGCAGTCCCAGCAGCACCGGCCGGGTGCCGCCCTCGAGCACGCCCTTGCCCTTGAGCGACATCACGACGACGCCCGCGGTCGCGATCAGGATTGCGACCGCCATGCCGATGGTCAGCGGATCGCCCAAGAAAACCAGTCCGAACAGCGCGGCCTGGATCGCCTCCGTCTTGATATAGGCGATGGTGACCACGAAGGAGCGGTCGCTCATGGTCGCAAGCATCAGCGCGGTCGCGACGATCTGCGCCAGCGCACCGAGCAGCGCCCAGGGCCAGAACGCCAGAGGCGGTGCGGGCAGCGGCAGCCCGGTCGCCAGCACCACGCCGATCAGGAACAGGATCGCGAACGGAAAGCCGAACAGGAAGCGCACATGGGTGGCGCCCACGGTGCCGAGCACCGCCGTCAGCTCCCGCTGCATGGCATTGCGCGCGGTCTGGCCTGCGGCGGCCAGCAGCGTAAACGGTATCCAGAGAAGGCCGGTCAGCACTGAAGTCGTTCAACCCTTGGGGATCAGGCGGCTTCCAGCGCGCGGGCGTTGCCGTCGGCCGCCCATTCGGTGACGCTGCCGTGCTCATTGTCGATCAGAAGGAACAGGTCAAAGTAGCGAATTGTCGGATAGCCGCCGGTGCGCTGCTTCACACCCTCGCGCCACTGATCGTTGTGTCCCTTTTTCGCCGCTTCGATCGACGGCCACACATACACACCGGTGCTGGTACCCTCGTCCTCGCCGATACCAAGGCCGAAGTGCTTGCGCACCAGGTCGGGATTGGACGACCATTTCGGAATGGTGTGCTTGGCGTCTTCCAGCACGCGGGCGCGGTCCCAACCGGCGGGTGTCTTGAAGGTCACAAGTTCGAGGATCATGCCGCGCCTCCGTCCGTCAGGAATTTATAGATCGCGCGGATACCGGCTTCAACCGGGCAGGCCGAGCGGTCATGATCGAAGCTCGTGCGAGGACCCGACATGAGCGGCATTAAACAAATCGGCTTCATCGGCATCGGAAACATGGGTGCGCCGATGGCCGCCAATCTGGTGCGCGCTGGCTATGACGTGACGGCCTATGACGTCGCGGCCGAGCGGGCCCAGCAATTTGCGAAAGCGCACAATGCGCGGGCCACGGATTCGCTTGCTGCGCTTGGCCGCGGCGCCGACCTGATCATCACCATGCTGCCGAGCGGTCGCGAGGTGCGCAGCGCACTCCTGGAGGCAGCCGATGGCGCGTTGGTGCGGAATCTGCGCGCCGGCAGCTGTGTCATCGACATGAGCTCTTCCGATCCGGTCGGCACCCGCAAGCTTGGGGCCGAGCTTGCGGCCCAGAAGATCGAGCTGGTCGACGCGCCGGTTTCGGGCGGAGTGCCGCGTGCAAAAGACGGCACGCTCTCCATCATGATCGGGGGCGCGGCCGGGACCGTTGCCATTGTCAAACCGGTGCTGGCGAGGATGGGCGGCAAGCTGTTCGAGGTTGGCGGGCTCGGCTGCGGCCACGCGATGAAGGCGCTGAACAACTTTCTCGCCGGAACGTCGTTCGCGGCGGCCAGCGAAGCGTTGCGCGTGGGTCGCACCTTCGGGCTCGATCCTGCGGTGATGATCGACGTCATCAACGTGTCAACCGGGCGAAGCTTTCCGACCGACCTGGTGATCAAGCAGCATGTGCTGAGCGGAACGTTCGCGACCGGTTTTGCGCTCGGCCTGCTGGCCAAGGACGTAAAGATCGCCGCCGACCTCGCAACGCAACTCGGCGCCGATGCACCGATCAGCCGAACGATTTCCGGCCTCTGGGCGGAGGCGCGTGACGCCGTCGGCCCGGAGCAGGATCACAGCCGTGCGGCGGAATACTGGGACCGAAAGCCGTAAACCAGGGCATGACCTAGCGCGACGCCGTCATCATGTAATTGACGTCCAGGTCGGACGAGAGCTGCCAGCGGTCGGCGATCAGGTTGTAGATCACGCCCTGCTCGTGGACGAAGCTGAGCCCGCTCCGCTCCATGGAGAGCTCGAGCTCGTTGGGCGTGACGAACTTGTCCCAGCGATGCGTGCCGACCGGCAGCCAGCGCAGGATGTATTCGGCTCCCACAATCGCGAGCGCGAAGCTCTTGAGCGTGCGGTTGAGCGTCGCCGCGATCATCAGCCCGCCGGGCTTCACCAGCGAGGCGCAGCTCGCGACGAACAGCGGCACGTCGGCGACGTGCTCGACCACCTCCATGGCCAGCACCAGATCGAACTGCTCGCGCTGCTCTGCGAGATACTCGGCCGTGGTGCAGCGATAATCGATCGCAAGCTCGCTCGTTTCGGCATGGGCCTTGGCCGCCTCGATGTTGGCGTCCGACGGATCGACGCCCACCATCTCGGCGCCGAGCCGCGCCAATGGCTCGCTGAGCAATCCGCCGCCGCAGCCGATATCGAGGATGCGAAGGCCCTTGAGCGAATCGAGCCGCTTGGCGTCGCGGCCGAAGCGCTCGGCGGCGCGGTCGCGGATATAACCGATGCGCACCGGATTGAACTTGTGCAGCGGGGCCATCTTGCCATGCGGGTCCCACCACTCGGTGGCCATCGCGGAAAACCGCGCGACTTCGGCGTCGTCGACCGTGGATGTGGCGCTGCGCATGGGGAACCTCCGTGGCGGTTCTAGCGGGCTTGACTGTTTCTCTCGACGAGAACAAAAAGAGAACATAAATCCTGGTTAGCGATGGGCCGGATGCTCGACACCCTGCAGAAGCTCGAAATCCTCGCCGACGCGGCAAAATATGACGCGTCGTGCTCGTCGTCCGGCGCCGAGAAGCGGAACTCGCGGGACGGCGGGCTCGGCTCGACCACCGGCTGCGGCATCTGCCACTCCTACACGCCGGACGGCCGCTGCGTGTCGCTGCTGAAGATCCTGCTCACCAACGCCTGCGTGTTCGACTGCAGCTATTGCATCAACCGCCGCTCCAGCAACGTGCAGCGCGCCCGCTTCACGGTGGATGAGGTGGTGTCGCTGACGCTGAACTTCTACCGGCGCAACTACATCGAGGGGCTGTTTCTGTCGTCCGGCATCATCCGCTCGCCGGACTACACCATGGAGCAGATCACCCGCGTGGCCCGTGAGCTGCGCGAGACCCATGGCTTCCGCGGCTACATCCATCTCAAGACCATTCCCGAGGCCGATCCGGAGCTGATCGCCGAAGCCGGCCGCCACGCCGACCGGGTGTCGATCAATGTCGAACTGCCGACCGAGAACGGCCTGACACAACTTGCGCCAGAGAAGCGCTCGGCGACGATCCGCAAGACCATGGGCTCGCTGCGGCTGCGCATCGACGAGACGCGCGCAGAGCCCCGCGCGCCGCGCTTTGCCCCGGCAGGTCAGAGCACGCAGATGATCGTCGGCGCCGACGGCGCGCCGGACGCGACGATTCTCACCACCAGCGCCAATCTCTATGCGAACTACGATCTGAAGCGGATTTATTACTCGGCCTTCAGTCCGATCCCCGATGCGAGCCGCACACTCCCGGTGAAAGCCGCGCCCCTCATTCGCGAGCACCGGCTTTATCAGGCCGACTGGCTGTTCCGTTTCTATGGCTTCACGACCGACGAGATCACGAGCGACCTGCCGGACGGCATGCTCGATCTCGACATCGACCCCAAGCTCGCCTGGGCGCTGCGGCATCGCGAGCGCTTCCCGGTCGACGTCAACGTCGCGAACCGCGAGGAGCTGCTGCGCATTCCGGGGCTCGGCACCAAAGCGATCGACAAGCTGATCGTCGCACGGCGGCACAGAGTGATCCGGCTCGACGATCTCGCGCGGCTCGCTGGCTCGGTCAAACGGGCGCGGGCGTTCATCGTCACGGCCGATCACCGGCCGACCCGGCTGCTCGACGATCAGCATCTCCGCGCCAGGCTCGCGCCGCCGCCGGAGCAACTCTCATTGTTTGGCTGAATCGATGTACCGCGTATCGTTGCAACAGCAGGATTCGTTCGAGGAGTTTCGCGATGCCGCGCGCGGACTCCTCGCCGGTGAAATCGCGCCCGACAACGTCACGTGGCAGGCCTGCGGCGACCGCGATCTGTTCGGCAACGCACTGCCGCCTCCGCAGGCGGGCAAGGCGATCTCGGTGCCAGCGGGCTTCCCGCCGCTCGCGCAGGACGTCATCTGCCATCGCGATCCGGAGCGCTTCGCGCTCCTTTACAAGGTCCTTTGGCGGCTGGCCCACGGCGAGCGCGCGCTGCTGCTGGTCGCGTCCGATCCGCTGGTGCACCGGCTGCGGCTGATGCAGAAGTCGGTCGGACGCGACACCCACAAGATGACCGCCTTCGTGCGCTTCCGTAGCGTCCAGGGCGGCAGCGGTGAGCGCTACGTCGCCTGGTTCGAGCCCGAGCATCACATCCTTCGGCATGTGTCGTCGTTCTTCGTCGACCGCTTCGCCGCGATGCGCTGGTCGATCCTCACGCCGAACGGCGCGATGCACTGGGACGGCGCGGCGCTCTCCTTTGGCCCGCCGGTGCCGCGCGATCAGGCACCGCGCGAGGACAATATCGAAGGCTGGTGGCGCGCCTACTACCGCTCGACGTTCAATCCGGCGCGCGCCAACCCGACTTTGCAACGCGCCGAGATGCCGAAGAAGTATTGGCACAATCTGCCCGAGGCGCCGCTCATCCCCGATCTGCTCGCGGGCGCGCGGCAGCGCACCGCGCAGATGATCGACGCGACGCCGCTTGCGCCACGCGACACGGCAGGCTGGCAGCCGGACGATGCGCCGGACGCTACGGCCGGCACGCTGGAGGCGCTCAAGACCGAAGCCGCGGCCTGCCGGCGCTGCCCCTTATGGAAGCCTGCGACCCAGGCCGTGTTCGGCGAGGGGCCCGCGGACGCCGCCGTGGTGTTCGTCGGCGAGCAGCCCGGCGACCAGGAGGACCTTGCCGGCCGGCCGTTTGTCGGCCCGGCCGGGCAGATGTTCGACCGCGCGCTCGCCGAAGCCGGCATCGATCGCGCCCGCGTCTATGTCACCAACGCGGTGAAGCATTTCAAATACGAACCGCGCGGCAAGCGCCGCATCCACAAGACGCCGAACAATGCCGAGATCGATCATTGCCGCTGGTGGGTCGAGCGCGAGCTCGAGCTGATCCAACCTGAGCTGATCGTCGCGCTGGGCGCCACGGCAGCACGGTCGCTGACCGGCCGCAGCATGACGATCTCGCGCGAGCGCGGCCGGCTGACCACGCTCCGCGGCCGCGCCGGGCTGATCACGGTCCACCCGTCGTTCCTGCTGCGCCTGCCCGATCCCGACGCCCAGGCCCGCGAGTACCGGCGCTTCGTCGAGGACCTTGGCCTTGTCGCCGCCCACCTGCCGGCGGTCCGCAACGCCGCCTAAGTGTTAATCCGGCTCCGGTTGCAGGTCCGCGGCCGCATCGCTATGAATACCCGCCGTTTCGCGGCCAGCGCCGCAAAACACGCGTTTATTCAAGGACTTCCCGCGCCTATGGCCCGTCTCGTCATGAAATTCGGCGGCACTTCGGTCGCCGATATCGACCGCATCCGCAACGTCGCGCAGCACGTCAAGCGCGAGGTCGATGCCGGCCATGAGGTTGCGGTGGTGGTGTCGGCAATGTCCGGCAAGACCAACGAACTGGTGGCCTGGTGCCGCGCCGCGGCGCCGCTGCACGACGCCCGCGAATACGACGCCGTGGTTGCCTCCGGCGAGCAGGTGACGGCGGGCCTCCTCGCCATCACGCTGGAGGGCATCGGCATCAACGCCCGCTCCTGGCAGGGCTGGCAGCTTCCGATCTATACGAGCAACGCCCATGGCTCGGCCCGCATCGAGGACATCAACGGCGCCGAGCTGATCAAGCGTTTCAAGGAGCGCAAGGAGGTCGCGGTCGTCTCCGGCTTCCAGGGCGTGCACAAGGAGACCGGCCGCATCACCACGCTGGGCCGCGGCGGCTCCGACACCTCGGCGGTGGCGATCGCGGCTGCGATCAAGGCCGACCGCTGCGACATCTACACCGACGTCGACGGCGTCTACACCACCGACCCAAGGGTCGTGCCGCGCGCGCAGCGCATGGACAAGATCGCGTTCGAGGAAATGCTGGAGCTTGCGTCGCTCGGCGCCAAGGTGCTCCAGGTGCGCTCGGTCGAGCTCGGCATGGTGCACAAGGTGCCGATTTTCGTTCGCTCGAGCTTCGACAAGCCCGAGGACATCGACCCGCACGGCACGCCGCCAGGCACGCTGATCTGCGACGAGGAGGATATTGTGGAGCAACAGGTCGTCACCGGCATCGCCTTCTCCAAGGACGAGGCGCAGATCTCGGTCCGCCACGTGCCGGACAAGCCCGGCGTCGCCGCCGCGATCTTCGGACCGCTCGCGGAAGCCAGCATCAACGTCGACATGATCGTGCAGAACGTCTCGGCCGACGGCGCCACCACCGATCTGACGTTCACGGTGCCGGCCGCGGACTACCAGCGTTCGGTCGACGTGCTTGGCAAGGCCAAGACTGCGATCGGCTTCGACCATCTCGACGGCTCGCAGGACGTGGCGAAGGTATCGGTGATCGGCATCGGCATGCGCAGCCACGCCGGCGTCGCCGCCGAAGCCTTCAAGGCGCTGGCCGCCCGCGGCGTCAACATCCGCGCCATCACCACGTCGGAGATCAAGTTCTCGGTGCTGATCGACGCGGCCTACACCGAGCTCGCGGTGCGCACGCTGCACAGCCTCTATGGACTGGATAAGTAGGTCGCGGGTCTGATCTGCCGAAATCTAAGTTTCGGAATTTGTGGCCCTGGGTCCCCGCTTCCGCGGGGACGAACGGGGAGAGAGCTCGCCGAAATATCAGCCGTTCGTCCCCGCGGAAGCGGGGACCCAGTACTGCACAAATAGATTCATTGAAGCTCGAATCACGCGACAAATGGCGCGCCAGCCGAGACGCGGCCAATCACAGCGTCTCGTCGAAGAAATCCCGCATCAGCCGGTAAGACTTCCGGCAGAGCTTCTCGTCGTAGCGCGTCGGTCCGGAATTCACGGTCGGGTCGCAGAACGAGTGCACGGCGCCGCCGAACATCACCACCTGCCAATCGATCTTGGCTGCGGTCATCTCCTCCTCGAACGCGTCCATCATCGGCTTCGGCGTCACCGGGTCTGCCGAGCCGTGAATCGCCAGCACCCGGCCCTTGATGTTGCAGGGCGTGCCGGGAACCACCGGATTGGGGTTGGTGACGTGAAACACCACCACGGCCGAGAAATCCGCGCCGGCGCGCGCCTGCTCCAGGGCGAAGCCGCCGCCCGCGCAGTAGCCGATCGCGGCCTTCCTGCCGGGATCGACCACGCCGAGCTTGCTGGCCTCCGCGAGCAGCGCGTCATAGGCGGCCCCGCCGCAGGCCACCGTGAAGGCGAGGTCGCTGTGGACGGCCTTCATGCCGGCCATCAGCTCCTGGTAGGTCTTCGGCTTGGCGCCGTAGCCCGCGCCGAACATGTCGGCCATCAGCACCACGTAGTCCTTGCCGGCGGCGGTCCGCGCCTGCGCGATGGTGTCGGCGCAGACGCCCTTCCAGTCGGGCTGCATGAAGATCGCCGGGCGCCGGGTCCTGACGCTGTCGTCATAGACGATCATGCCCTCGAACGGCCTGCCGTTGACCTGATAAGGCACCTTGACCTCAGCCATCGCGCGCTCCTCCAACTCTTTTGCGAACTCTTTTGCCCAAAGATACCAAAGGACCCGGGCCCGTCCCGGCCGTCGGTGCAGTGCAGCAGCGACGCGGCCAATCCCCACTAACGTCTTGTAAGCTTATTCCCGGACAACACTCCGTCACATCAGACACTTAAAGCAGCTTTGGCTTGCCCCTTGCATGTCGCAGCGGCTATAGCCCTACCCAAATGCGGCCCTGAGGAACATCGCCCATGCGTGGCGCGCTCGGCGGTCCACGCGTGCTGCTGCGCCGCCTCCGCGAGGTGATGGCGGAGCCAGTCAGCGCGCAGGAGCGCCTGGACAAAATCGTCGTGCTGATTGCCGCCAACATGGTGGCGGAGGTCTGCTCCGTCTACGTGTTGCGCGTCGACGGCACGCTCGAGCTGTACGCCACCGAAGGCCTCAAGCACGAGGCCGTCCACCAGACCGTGCTGCGGCAGGACGAGGGCCTGGTCGGCCTGGTGGCGAGCGAGGCCAACCCGATCAACCTGTCGGAGGCGCAGAGCCATCCGGCCTTCGCCTACCGGCCGGAAACCGGCGAGGAGATCTACCACTCGTTTCTGGGCGTGCCGATCCTGCGCGCCGGCAACACGCTCGGCGTGCTCGTGGTGCAGAACCGGGCGCGCCGCACCTATTCGGAGGAAGAGGAAGAGGCGCTGCAGACCACCGCCATGGTGATGGCGGAGATGATCGCCTCCGGCGAATTGTCCTCGATCGCCAAGCCCGGCGCCGAGCCCGCCATCAAGCCGCGGCTGCATCTGACCGGCGCGGCGCTGGCCGACGGCATCGCGCTCGGCCACGTGGTGCTGCACGAGCCGCGCGTCACGGTGAAGAACGTCATCGCCGACGACGTGCAGAAGGAATTGAAGCGCCTCGACGACTCGATCGCGGCGCTGCGCGCCGACCTCGACCTGATGCTGGAGCGCCGCGACGTCGCCGACGGCGGCGAGCACCGCGAGGTGCTCGACGCCTATCGGAGCTTCGCCCACGACCAGGGCTGGCTGCACCGGCTGCGCGAAGCGGTCGGCACCGGCCTCACCGCCGAGGCCGGCGTCGAGCGCGTGCAGTCCGACACCCGCGCCCGCATGCTGCGCGTCACCGATCCGTATCTGCGCGAGCGGCTGCACGACCTCGACGACCTCGCCAACCGGCTGATGCGTCATCTGATGGGCCAGGATCACGCGCCGCCGCGCGAGCAACTGCCCGACAATGCCATCCTGGTCGCGCGCTCGATGGGGCCGGCGGCGCTGCTCGATTACGACCGCAGAAAGCTCCGCGGGCTGCTGCTGGAAGAAGGCGGCCCCACGTCCCACGTCTCCATCGTGGCCCGCGCGCTCGGCATCGCCGCGGTCGGCGAGATCGACAACATCTCGGGCCTCGTCGAATCCGGCGATGCCGTGATCGTCGACGGCTCGACCGGCGACGTGCATGTGCGCCCGCCCGCCGATATCGAGACCGCCTATGGCGAGCGGGTACGGCTCCGCGCCCGCCGCCAGGCGCAGTACCGCGCGCTGCGCGACCGGCCGAGCGTCACCAAAGACGGCCAGCCCATCGCGCTGATGATCAATGCCGGCCTGCTGGTCGATCTGCCGCATATCGCGGAGACCGGCGCCGCCGGCATCGGGCTGTTCCGCACCGAACTGCAGTTCATGATCGCGACCGAGATGCCGCGCATCAGCGAGCAGCTGTCGCTCTACCGCGCGGTGCTCGATTCGGCCGGCGCCAAGCCGGTGACCTTCCGCACCCTGGATGTTGGCGGCGACAAGATCCTGCCCTATATGCGGGCTGAGCCCGAGGAAAACCCGGCGCTCGGCTGGCGCGCGATTCGTCTGGGGCTCGACCGGCCGGGCCTGATGCGCAGCCAGATCCGCGCGCTGCTGCAGGCCGCGGCTGAGCGCGAGCTTCGCGTGATGTTCCCGATGGTCGCGACCTGCGCCGAATTCGATGAAGCCAAGGCCATGATCGAGCGCGAGCTCACTGCATTGCGGCGGCGGCGGCACAAGCTGCCCGATCGCGTCGAGGTCGGCACCATGGTCGAGGTGCCGTCGCTGCTGTTCGAGCTCGATGCGCTGGTGTCGCGGGTCGATTTCCTCTCGGTCGGCTCCAACGACCTGGTGCAGTTCCTGTTTGCGGCGGACCGCGGCAACCGCCGCGTCGCCGACCGCTTCGATCCGCTGTCGGCGCCGGTGTTGCGCGCGCTGATGGCGATCGTCGACCGCGCCAAGGCCGGCGGCAAGCCGGTCACGCTGTGCGGCGAACTCGCCTCGAAGCCCATTGGCGCGATGGCGCTGGTGGCGCTCGGCTTCCGCTCGCTGTCGCTGACCCCGTCGGCGCTCGGCGCCGTCAAGGCCATGCTGCTTGATCTCGACGTCAAGAAGGCCGAAGCGCTGATCCGGCCCCTGGTCGAAAATCCGCCGCAGAGCGGCACGATCCGCGAGCGACTGGAACAGTTCGCCGCGGCCGAAGGACTGCAATTGTGACCACTGCACTGCCTGAACAGAAACTCGATACCCTGCTCGCCCGCCACGCCGTCGTAGAGGCGGAGCTTGCGCAACAGCTTGCGCCCGAGGCCTTCGTCAAGCTGTCGCGCGAGTTCGCCGAGATCGATCCGGTCGTCGGCAGGATCAAGGCTTATCGCAGCGTCGCGAATGAGCTCAAAGAGCTCGAATCGCTGATCGCCGACCCGTCGACCGACTCCGCGATGCGCGAGATGGCCGACGAGGAACGGCACGCGCTGGTCGGCAAGCGCGAGCAGATGATCGAAGAGCTGCGCCTCGCGCTCCTGCCCAAGGACGCGATGGACGAGCGCAACGTGATCATCGAAATACGCGCCGGCACCGGCGGCGACGAGGCTTCGCTGTTCGCCGGCGATCTGTTCCGCATGTACGAGCGCTTTGCGGCGCGGCAGGGCTGGACCACCGAAATCCTGTCGATCACCGAAGGCACCAAGGGCGGCTTCAAGGAAGTCGTCGCCGAGATCACGGGCCGCGGGCCATTCGCCCGCCTGAAGTTCGAGTCGGGCGTGCACCGCGTGCAGCGGGTGCCCGACACCGAGGCGCAGGGCCGCGTCCACACCTCAGCAGCCACCGTCGCGGTGCTCCCCGAGGTCGAAGACGTCGACATCGAGATCAAGGCCGACGACCTGAAGATCGACACCATGCGGTCGCAGGGCGCCGGCGGCCAGCACGTCAACAAGACCGAATCGGCGATCCGCATCACGCACGTGCCGAGCGGCGTCGTGGTGATGGTCCAGGAGGAGCGCTCGCAGCACAAGAACCGCGCCAAGGCCATGGCGATGCTGCGCGCCAAGCTCTACGACGCCGAGAAGACCAAGCGCGACACCGAGCGCGCGGCCGCGCGCAAGGACCAGGTCGGCAGCGGCGACCGCTCCGAACGCATCCGCACCTACAACTTTCCGCAAGGCCGCGTCACCGACCACCGCATCAACCTGACGCTCTACAATCTGCCCAAGGTGATGGAGGGCGAAGCTCTTGGCGAGATCATCGACGCGCTGATCACCCACCATCAGGCCGAGCTGCTGGCGGCCGAGGCGAGCTGATGTCGATCCTCGATCAGGCCTCGCCCGCCGCGCCCGCGATGCGCGGCATGACGGTCGTGCAGGCGCGCCGCGCGTTGAGCGAGATGTTCCGCCGCGCCGGCCTCGACAGTCCCGAGCTCGACGCGCGGCTTCTCACCGGTCACGCGCTCGGTCTCGATCACACCGGGCTGATGATCGAGGCTTCGCGCCCGATCACCGACGCAGAAGCACGCGCCATCGATGCGCTGGCCGCACGGCGGATGCAGCGCGAGCCGGTGGCGCGTATCCTCGGCCACAAGGAATTCTGGGGATTACCGCTGCGCCTGAGCGCGGCCACGCTGGTGCCGCGACCCGAGACCGAGACCGTGGTCGAAGCGGCGCTGGTCGCGATCGGCGGCGGTGGCGCGCGGACGCGTCCGCTGCGCATCGCTGACTTGGGCACCGGCTCGGGTGCGCTCATCGCGGCGCTGCTCACCGAGTTGCCGAACGCGGAAGGCGTTGCCACCGACATCAGCCTGGAAGCGCTCCAGACTGCGCGCGATAATGCGCGGCAGCTTGGGCTCGATCGCCGCGCCCAATTTGTAGCGGCCGACTTCGCCGCGGCGCTCACCGGACCGTTCGACGTGATCGTGTCCAATCCGCCCTACGTGATGAGCGGCGACATCGCGGGCCTTGCGCCCGAGGTCCATCACGATCCGCGCCGCGCGCTCGACGGCGGCCCCGATGGGCTCGGCTGCTACCGCACCATTGCGGGACAGGTGGGCCGGCTGCTCAAACCCGGCGGCCAACTGGTGGTGGAATTGGGCTTCGGCCAGGAGGCCCAGGTGGCCGCAATATTGCGCACGGCGGGCCTTGCGCCCCGCCCGGCCCATACAGATTTATCAGGTATCCCGCGGGCGCTTTGCGCGGCGGTGCCCGATTAAGGCCATGTCCAACTAACATTGCGGATAGGCAAAAAATCGCTTGGATTATCGGGCCAGACAGACTAGCTTCGGTATAGGAATCGACCCGAAGGTCACGTTGCTGAGGCCCGGAGCATTAAAGCTCGGCGTGGCCGGTGGTGGACCAGATAAGCTGCGGGTCAGACGGCAGACAGGATCGCCGAAACCAAGTCATCAAGCTAGCGGTCGAGCACGTATCGGGCTTTGCGACGCATTAACAACGACAACGACGCGCACCAAGAGACTCAAAGCGCAGCCGCGATTTGTTTCGCGGCCCGGGAGACGTCAACGTCTGATGTTAGCGTCCGAAACGCTGGATAATCGGCTTCCGAGCGCGGCTGACGGGCCGGTTGTCACCGGGCCGTCACGCCGAAGCGCTTGAGAGGCTGGGCTACGAGCTTGGCTTGAAGTTGGGTGGATGAATCGGCGGGACCACAATCGCCGTTAACAGGAGTCAGCGACAGGCAGTCATGAGAAACGGACAGAGCAAGCGCATGCGGGGGCGCAACCGCAATCACAAGAGTCACGGCGGTGGTGGCGGTGGCGGTGGTCATCATCACAATCCCCTCACCCGGGTTTACGAGTCGAACGGGCCAGAGGTGAAGATTCGCGGGACCGCGCATCACGTCGCTGAGAAATATCTCCAGCTTGCCCGTGACGCCCAGAGCGCCGGCGATCCGGTGACCGCCGAGAATTATTTCCAGCATGCCGAGCATTACTCGCGCCTGATCGCCGCGGCGCAGGAGCAGTTCAAGCAGCAGAACCCGTACTATCAGGCGCCGCCGGCACCGGGACAGAACGCCGATGAGGCGTTCGACGGGGACGAGGACGACGGTTCGCAGCCGACGCAGATCCCAGGCAATTTCGGCCAGCCCGGTGCGCCGCAGCCGCAGCCACAGTTCAATCCGCAGACGCAGCCGAACTACGGCGGCGGCCAGCCGAACTACAGCAACAATCAGCAGCCGAACTATCAGCCGCGCGAGCAGCAGGCGCAGCCTTATAGCGGCCAGCAGCCGAACTATCAGCCGCGGCAGTCGTACAACAACAACAACAGCCAGCCGCAACCGCCGGCCCCGCCGCAGTATCAGCAGCCGCAAGCGGAGCAGAGCGACGGCGAGCGTCTGCCGTCCTTCATCACCGGCGCGCAGCCGCCGCAGCAAGCGGCGCCGCAGCAGAACGGTGGCGACGGCAATGGCAGCGGCGAGCGTTATCCGCGTCACCGCCGCAGGCGGCATCGCAGCAGCGGGCCGCGGCCGGAGATGGCCGGTGGCGCGCCGCAGGACTTCGGCGGCGATGCGCCCGAGCCGGGCAACACCTGACGCTCATACAATCCGATATGCACAAGGCCGGGCCCAACGCCCGGCCTTGTTGTTTGTGAGTGTGAGCCCGCTACAGCGCTTCGCGGATGCCGCGCGGCGCCGGCGCCAGCGCGGGCTTGAGCGCCGGCACGAGCTTGCGCTTCTCGCGGCGCGCCGGAATCGCGCGATAGACCTGCTTGGTTGCTTCGACGATATGCACGCCGGCGAACGGCGCCGACAGCGTCGCGCCGGTGCGCTCCCAGGCCCCGGCCGCGCGCAGAAACCAGCCGCGCTCGATCGGCGGCACATAGAGCGCCTCGCTCCAGGCCACCGGCGTGAACCACGCCTCGCGCATCAGATGGGTGATCTGCGGCCGCGAATAGGGCCGGCCGTGGCCGAACGGCGTGGTGTCCACGCGCGCCCACACCCCGCGCCGGTTCGGCACCACCACCAGCAACTGCCCGCCCGAGGCCAGCACACGCCAGACCTCGCGAAGCAGCGCCGTGGCGTTCTGCGACATCTCCAAGGCATGGACCAGCAGCACGCGGTCGACCGCGGCATCCGGCAGCGGCAATTCCAGCTCATCGACCAGCGCCGACAGCGTCGGCCGCACCGTCGGCCATTTCACCACGCCCTGCGCGGCCGGCATGAAGGCGAGGCACCGCTCCGCCTCCTCGCGGAACAGCCCGAGATAGGGCCCGGGATAGCCGATACCAAGCACACGCAGGTCTTTGGTATCGCGCCAACGCTCGCGGATGCTGCGGCCGACGAAATGCCGGGCCACAGCGCCGAGCCGCTGGGAATAGAACGTACGCAGGTCGACCACGTCGAGCGACATGGCGCAATTGTACCATGAACTGCTGCAAGATTCGGGCGTTCAAGAGGATGATGCCGCCGTGTTACGGTCCGCCCAAACCGAACATGAGGAGCCGACATGCCCGCCGAAACCAAGCTGTTCCGCTGCCTGAAGGACAATTACGGCGTGCTGATCCACGATCCGGCGAGCGGTGCGACCGCGGCGATCGATGCGCCGGAGGCCGCGCCGGTCGAGGCCGCGCTACGCGAGACCGGCTGGAAGCTCACCGACATCCTGGTGACGCACCATCATGCCGACCACACCGGCGGCATCGCCGAGCTCAAGCAGAAGCACAAGTGCCGCGTGGTGGCGCCGCTGGCCGAGGCCGGCAAGATCCCGATGGTCGACGAGACCGTGCGCGAGGGCGACAAGGCCAAGGTCGGCAATCTCGTCGCAAACGTGATCGAGACGCCCGGCCACACCGCGGGCCATATCACGTTCTGGTTTCACGGCGACAAGCTCGCCTTCGCGGGCGACACGCTGTTCTCGATCGGCTGCGGCCGCGTCATCGAAGGCACCATGCCGATGATGTGGGCGTCGCTGAAGAAGCTGCGCGATCTGCCGGGGGACACGCGGGTCTATTGCGGCCACGAATACACGCTCGCCAACATCAAGTTCGCGCAGACCATCGAGCCGGACAACACGGCGCTGAAGGCGCGCGCCGCGCAGGCCGCGAAGCAGATCGCGGATGGTCAGTGGACCATCCCGACCACAATCGACGAGGAGAAGGCGGCGAACCCGTTCCTGCGCGCCGATGTGCCGGAGGTGGCGAAGTTTTTGGGCCTCGCCGGCAAGCCTGCGGATGCCGTGTTCGCGGAAATTAGAGAGCGGAAGAATAAGTTCTGATCGCGCACGACATGTGCTGGCGCGATGTGCATTGGCACACCGCCAACCCCAAGGCGGTGTCATGCCCGGGCTTGACCCGGGCATCCATGCGATCGCGCAACGAAGAATACTCTTACGACTAGCGGCCGCTGCATCCGCTCATGGATTGCCGGGTCATAGGCGAGCGAAGCGACGCCGTCCTTCAGACGGCTATGCCCGGCAACGACAGCGGAGAGAGCGTGCCCCCTTCACGGGGACAACAACGCGCTGACTATTCCTTCGCGCGCTCGACGTAGGAGCCGTCCTCGGTCATCACCACGATGCGGGTGCCGGCGCCGATGAACGGCGGCACGTTGGTGCGCACGCCGTTCGACAGCGTCGCCGGCTTGTAGGATGACGACGCGGTCTGGCCCTTGGTCACCGGCTCGGTCTCGGTCACTTCGAGCACGACCTTCTGCGGCAGCTGGATCGCCACGGCGTTGTTCTCGTGGACGCTGAGCATCACCTTCATCTCCGGCTGCAGGTAGGCTGCACCGTCGCCGACCAGATCGGATTGCAACGTGATCTGGTCGTAGTTCTCCGAATTCATGAAGTGGAAGCCTTCGCCGTCGCTGTAGAGGAACGTGTGCTCGCGATCCTCGACCACGGCGCGCTCGACCTGCTCGACGGTCTTGTAGCGCTGCGAGATCTTCACGCCGTCGCTGATGCGGCGCATGTCGATCTGCGTGGTCGGGGTGCCCTTGCCGGGATGGAAGCTTTCGGCGGTCAGCACGACATAAAGCTTGCCGTCGATATCGAGAACGTTGCCCTTGCGGACGGAGCTGGCGATAACCTTCACAGGTGATATTCCTTTGTTGGCGTCCCGGGCCAAATCCTTAACGGCCAGCCCTGCGATTTCGGGCCGCACCATACCGATCCTGGCCCGCTTCGCCACCCCCCTTTTGCGCCCCACGGAGGCATAAAACCGTGAGAACCGCATGACCGGCCCCTCCCCCTGGTGGGACCGCGACCGCTATGCCGAGCAGCGGCCATTCCTGCTGGCCCGCGGCCGGATTCTGTCGGCGCTCCGGGAGTGGTTCCGCCGCCGCGGCTTCCTGGAGGCCGAGACGCCGGCCCTCCAGGTTTCGCCCGGCAACGAGGTGCACCTGCACGCCTTTGCGACCGAGCTGGTGACGCCCGGCGGCGGCCGGGCGCCGCTCTATCTGCACACCTCGCCCGAGTTCACCTGCAAGAAGCTGCTCGCCGCAGGCGAGGCCCGGGTGTTCAGCCTGGGCCACGTGTTCAGGAACCGCGAGCGAGGCCCGTTGCACCATCCGGAGTTCACCATGCTGGAATGGTACCGGACCAACGAGCCCTACGAGGCGCTGATGGAGGATTGCGCCGCGATCCTCATCGAAGCCGCCAAGGCCGCGGGAGCGTTGCGGCTCGAATGGAAAGGCCGCAGCGCCGATCCCTATGCGAAGCCGGAGCGGCTCAGCGTCGGCGATGCGTTCCAGCGCCATGCCGGGATCGATCTGCTCGCCACGCTCACCTCCGGCGAGCCCGACCGCGATGGCCTGGCGAGCGCCGCCACCGCGGCTGGCATCCAGGTGGCCTCCGACGACACCTGGTCCGATGTCTTCAGCCGCATCCTCGTGGAGAGGATCGAGCCCAAGCTCGGCCACGGCCACCCCGTGCTGCTCGACCGCTATCCGCTGCCCGAGGCGGCCTGGGCGCAGCCCGACGACGACCCGCGGCTTGCCCGCCGCTTCGAGCTCTATGCCTGCGGCGTCGAGCTCGCCAACGGCTTTGGCGAGCTGACCGACGCAAGCGAGCAGCAGCGGCGCTTCGAGGAGGCCATGGCCGAGCGCCGCCGCCGCTACGGCGAGGACTACCCGATCGACCGCGACTTCCTCGCGGCGCTTGCGCAGATGCCGCCGGCCAGCGGCATTGCGCTGGGTCTCGACCGGCTGGTGATGCTCGCCACCGGAGCGACGCGGATCGAGCAGGTGCTCTGGGCACCCGTCGCGGGCGACGACCGCTGAAACACCTGGCCGCATTGACTTGAGGGCCGTGCCCACTAGGGTGCGCGCCGCCGGATAATTGGTGGGAGGATTGTATGTTGCGTAGCGTGTTCAGGACTTTGGCGGCGGGCGCCTTGGCGGCCGGCCTTGCCTCTCCGGCAGTCGCGCAAACCTACCCTTCTCAGAACGTCACCGTGATCGTCGCCTTCCCGGCCGGCGGCTTGGCCGACATCATCGGCCGCCTCGTCTCGACCAAGCTCGAGGGCCGTCTGAAGCAGACCGTCGTGGTCGAGAACCGCGGCGGCGCCGGCGGCAACATCGCCGCGAAGGCGGTCGCGAACGCGGCGCCCGACGGCTACACGTTGCTCGCCACCACGTCGGGCCTTGCCGCCAATCTCACCGCGTCGAAGAACCGCGGCTTCGAGCAGAGCGATCTCCGCCCGGTCGCCTTCGTCGCCATCAGCCCCGACGTCATCGCGGTGCATCCGAGCAATCCGGCGAAAGACCTGAAAGAGTTCATCGCCAACGCCAAGACCCAGAGCTTCACCTATGGCAGCGCCGGCGTCGGCACCGGTCCGCAGATCGGCGCCGAATATTTCTTCCAGGAGGTCGCCAAGGTGAAATACGTCCACGTGCCGTTCCAGGGCGGCGCGCCGGCGATCACCGCGACGCTCGGCAACCACGTCGACGCACTGGTGCTGACGCTGCCGCCGACCGTGCCGCAGATCCAGCAGGGCAAGCTGCGCGGCCTCGGTGTCGCTGCCGAGAAGCGCAACTCGGCGATCCCCGACGTGCCGACCTATGGGGAGATGGGCTATCCGGGCGTCTATTCGGGCTCGTGGGTCGCGTTTTTCGCGCCGGCCAAGACGCCCGACGCGGTCGTGACCAAGCTCAACACCGAGATCAACGCCCTGATGAAGGAGCCGGATTCCCTGGAGAAGCTGAAGCAGAACGGCTTCGATCCGGTGGTGAAGGACGTCGCCGAGTCCGAGGCCTACTACAAGAGCGAGGTCGCGAGCTGGGGCAAGATGGTCAACGCCATCGGCTTCTCGAACTGAGGGGCACCCTGGACGTTCGGCGTCCGAGGGGGCACATAGGCGCAAGCTAACCAAGGCTTGCGCCATGAACGTCGCCCCGAAAACGCTTCGTCAATTGTCGGATGTGGAGGCCGCGGGCCTCACCACGGCCGAGCAGCGCGCCGCGCTGGAACAGGTCGCGGCGCAATACGCCATCGCCATCACACCGGCGATGGAAGGCCTGATCGACCGCGCCGATCCGAACGATCCGATCGCGCGGCAGTTCGTGCCGTCCGCGGCCGAGCTCACCACCGTGCCGGAAGAGCGCGCCGACCCGATCGGCGACGACGCGCACAGCCCGCTGCCCGGTATCGTGCATCGCTATCCCGACCGCGTGCTGCTCAAGCTCACGCACGTTTGCGCGGTCTATTGCCGCTTCTGCTTCCGCCGCGAGATGGTCGGGCCCGGCGCCGAGCCGCTCACCGCCCCGCAACTCGACGCGGCGCTCGGCTACATCGCGTCGCATCCGGAGATCTGGGAGGTCATCCTTACCGGCGGCGATCCGCTGGTGCTGTCGCCGCGCCGCATCAAGGACCTGATGACGCGGCTTGCCGCGATCGATCACGTCAAGGTGGTGCGCGTGCATACGCGCGTGCCGGTGGCCGAGCCGTCGCGCATCACGCCCGCGCTGGTGAAGGCGCTGAAGCTCAAGCGCAAGGCCACCTACGTCGTGCTGCACGCCAACTATGCCCGCGAGCTGACTGACGCCGCGCGCGAGGCCTGCGACCGCTTCATCGACTCAGGCATTCCGATGCTGAGCCAGTCGGTGCTGCTCAAGGGCATCAACGACGATCCGCAGACGCTCGGCGCGCTGATGCGGGCGCTGGTCGAATGCCGCATCAAGCCCTATTACCTGCATCACGGCGATCTCGCGCCCGGCACCTCGCACCTGCGCACCTCCATCGAGCGGGGTCAGGACCTAATGCGCGCCTTGCGAGGTCGCTATTCCGGGCTGTGCCAGCCCGAATACGTGCTCGACATTCCGGGCGGCCATGGCAAGTCGCCGATCGGCCCCAATTATCTTTCAAAGAATGACTCCGAGGGCTGGCGCGTCGAGGACTTCAACGGAGCATCGCATTGCTATCCGCCGAAGACGTGATCCGTCTGCTCGATCTGATGCCGCATCCGGAAGGCGGGCACTATCGCGAGACCTTCCGCGACAGTCAGACCATCGACGGCACCCGCGCCGCCTCGACGGCGATCTACTTCCTGCTCAAGCGCGGCGAGCGCTCGCACTGGCACCGCGTCGACGCCGCCGAGGCCTGGCACTGGCACGCCGGCGGCCCGCTGGAATTGCTGATCCACGACGGCGCGGGCATGCAGTCCGTCCGGCTCGGGCCCGATCTGGCGCTCGGCGAGCGGCCGCAGGCCGTGGTGCCGGCCCACGCCTGGCAGGCCGCCGCGACGCTCGGCGACTGGACGCTGGTCGGCTGCACGGTCGCGCCGGGCTTCGAGTTCAAAACCTTCGAGCTGGCGCCGCCGGGCTGGAAGCCGGACGGAGCCCCGTAACCCGGCCGCCACGCGGCCCGGAAATCCATGAAATTTCATGGTTTTCCCCTGGGCGGTTCCATCCGGTTCCAATAGATTTGCCCCCTACGCTTGTACCGGGAGCAACCGGACGGGCTGGGGCGGCTGGGTAATGAGGTCAGTGCGTAAATGGACCGCCTTGTGGCGGCCGGTGGCCGGGGCCGTCGTGGCCCAGGCGGCGCTGCTGGCGTTGGCGTTGCTCATTCCCGGCCAGGACGCCCGCGCTGACTGTCAACCAGCCGCTGCGACCAACGGCACCGTCAACTGCACCACGACCGGCGGAACGCAGACCACGACGGTGGGCACCGGCGCCGAGGACAATGTCGCCGTCACGGTTCAGCCCGGCGCCGCCATCGCGGTCGGCAACGACACGGTCGGTATTTTCCTCCAGAGCGGAAACACCATCAGAAACTCCGGCAGCATTTCGGCGGGCGATGCCGCCGCCGGCGCCGGTGGCATTTTTCTGATCGGCGACAACAACACAGTCGTCAACAACGGCTTGATCACCGCCGGCAATTCCACCGGCGGAAATATTTTCGGAATCCAGGCGTTCGGCCTCAACAACCTGATCACCAACAACGGCAGCGTCATCGTCGGCAACGGTGACAGCAGCAGCCTGCCGCCGACGGCGGTCGGCATTGCGGTCCAGGACACCAGCCGGGTGATCAACAACGGCAGCATCATCGGCGGAAACAACTCAAACGGCATTTTCGTCTGCTGCGGCAACACCGTGAGCAACAATGCCGGCGCGCTGATCCAGGTCGGCAACGACAGCTTCGGCATCATCATCACGGATTCGAACACCGTCACCAACGCCGGCACGATCGTCGTCGGCAATGGCAACACCTACTTCGCCATGGGCATCATGGCGTCCGGCATCAACAGCACCGTGACCAACACCGGGACGATCCGGGGCGGCGATCAAAGCATCGGCCTGGCGGTCGACGCCACCATCTTCGGCGGCGGCGCCCTGACCGGAAACACGCTGACCAACGCGGCGAGCGGCGTGATCCAGCTCGGCGCCGGTTCGACCGGTATCGGCGCTTTCGAAGACAGCTCGACGGTTCGGAATTTCGGCACGATTTCGGTGGGCGCTTCCGGACGCGGCATCGCGGCGGGCGGCGACAATTCGACGGTCACCAACACCGGCACGATCACCGTCGGCGCCTCCGGCGCCGGCATCGACGTCATCGTGCCGTTCTCCGGAGCCGCGGCAGGCGCCGGCACGTCCATCACCAACGCCGGAACCATCATTGTCGGCGCCGGCGGCATCGGCGTGAATTTCGGCGATTCAGCCACGCTGAACAACAGCGGCACGATCCGCGTCACCGGCACCGGCAGCAGCGCGCTCAACACCTGTGCCTGCGCGGTCGCGCTGGTCACGAACTCCGGCACGCTCGACGGCCAGGTCTTGCTCGGTGCCGGCAGCTCGCTGACCAACAGCGGCCTGATCACGGTCACCGACACCGATGCCAGCAACCAGGTCGGCAGTTTCGCCCACATCGGCGGCGACACCTTCATCCAGACCGCCACCGGCACGCTGGCGCTACGCGTGACCGGCGACGGCCGCCACGACGCCATGGGCACGGCCAGCGGCGCATCGACCGTCACGCTCGCCGGCACGCTGCGCGCGCTGGTGCTGCCCGGCCTCTACGCCAACAACACGACCTACATCAACGCGGTCACGAGCGGCACCAACATCACCACGCAATTCGACAGCGTGACCTCCTCGTCGCCGTTCCTGACCGCAAGCGCCACGTACAATCTGCAAACCGTCGACCTCAACCTGGCGCGCGTCCCGTTCGGCTCGGTGCCCGGCCTGACGCCGAACCAGCGCGCGGTCGGCAACGCGCTTGAAGGCGGCTACTCGACCGGCCTGACCGGCAACGCCGCGACGCTCTATGGCAACCTCCTCGCCGCAACGTCGGTGAACGTCCTCGACAATCTGTCCGGCGAAGGCATCAGCGGCGCGCAGAGCGCCGCCTTTGGCGTCGGCTCGCAGTTCAACAATGCGATGCAGAGCCAGAGCCTGTTCGCGCCCGATCTCGGGGGCTTGAGCGTCGTCGTCCCGCCCGCGCAATATGCGGCGACGCGCAAGCCGCCGGGCCACGAGGCCTTCGCTTCATTCGACAAGGCGCCGGCGACGGCGCAACAGCCCGGCACGCTGCGCATCTGGACCGCGGGCTTCGGCGCGACGCGGTCCTTGAACGGCGAAGCCGACACCGGGAGCTTCAAGCAATCGGTGCGCAGCGCCGGCGGCGTGCTCGGCGCCGACTGGCTGTTTCGGCCGGATTTCCGTATCGGCGTGGCGGTCGGCGGCAGCGAATCCACCTTCTCGGCGGCAAGTCTCGCCACCAGCGGCCGCGTGACCGGCGGCCACGTCGGCGTCTATGCGATAAAGACCTGGGACGCGTATTACGCCGCGGCGTCGCTGAGCTACGCGCGGTTCGACAACTCCACCACCCGGACCATCGCCGGCGTCGGCCCGACCGAATCCGCCTCGGGCCGCTTCGACAGCGACCAGCTCAGCGGGCGGTTCGAGCTCGGCTGGAAGCGATCTTACGGCCGCATCAACGTCACGCCGTTCGTCGCCATCGAACCCGCCGCGCTGTGGCAGCGCGGCTTCACCGAGACCGGCACCAATGTGCTCGGGCTCAACGTCGCCTCGCACACCGCGACCTCGCTGCCGACCTTTGTCGGTGCGCAGGTCGACGGCCGCTATCTCACGTCCGAAGGCGCGGTGTTCGCGCCTTATTCGCGCGTGTCATGGGTGCACGAGTTCGAGCCGGACCGCCGCGTCACCGCGGCGTTCATCGTGGTCCCCGGCGCAGCCTTCACGGTCGACGGCGCGCACGCCGCGCGCGACGCCGCGCGGCTCGACACCGGCGCCAGGCTCACGTTCCGCAGCGGCCCGGCGCTGTTCGCCAACTTCGCCGGCGAATGGTCGGACCGCACCCAGAGCTACGCGGCAACCGGCGGCTTCAGAGCGGCCTGGTAAAACATCGCATCAGCCGCAGCGCTTCTATCGTTTCATGAGCCCGGCAGCCTGAAGAGCGTTGGTGATCACCGCACCGATATCCAGCGGAGACATTCGCGGAGGCGGCGCACTTTTCGTCGGCCCCGGACGTGCAGACAGGGACGGCTCCATGACTTGGGGCGCGATGACTTGGGGCGCGATGACTTGGGGCGCGATGACTTGGGGCGCGATGAATTGGCGCGCAACGAGTTGGCGCGCGACCCGCTGAGGTGGAAGAATTTCGGGGGTCTGCGCAAATGTCGCGACGGGCTCAGACCGTGAAGCAACTCGCACGCCGTCCGCCGTAAGGCCGAAAAACCTGGCGATGTGAAACGACGACGAAATTCCAGCCTCGAGCAGGAACGGTCCGGCGTTGCCACATTCGGAATCGGCGTCCCCCGTCGCAAGCGGCGTGCCATGCGCCATGTTGGCGATGACGTAGGACTCGATGACCGTGTCGCCGGCGTCGTTGAGCCACGCTTGCCTGCGATGTCCTTCGACCTCGTCTTCCTCCATCAGGCCGATCGGCAGTTCGTGGACCGAGGTCCATTGCTTGATGATCTCCCGGGCGTTTGACGGAACGACCGTCTTGTCGTCGCTGCCATGCCAAACGGCGACGCGCGGCCAAGGCCCTTTGTGGTGCGGCGCTGCCGCGCGCACCATGTCGCCCCATTGCTGCGCCGGGCGCGAGGGGCACTGAAACATGCTCTGGAAGGCCTGCTGAACATTGGCAGCAGCCCCGTAAGGCAGGCCTGCGACGATAGCGCCGCCGGCGAACACATCCGGATAACAGGCCAGCATGGCGGACGTCATGGCGCCGCCCGCAGAAAGACCGGTGACGAACACGCGCCGCCGGTCGATGCCTTTTTCACGAATCATCGCTTCGATCATTTGATGGATTGAAGCGACTTCGCCCTGCCCTCGCTGGGTGTCTTCGGGCTGAAACCAATTGAAGCAGCCGTTGGGGTTATTGGATCGCTGTTGTTCCGGCATCAACAGGGCAAAGCCGTATCGATCGGCCAGCGTCGACCATCCGGCGCCGTGATCGTACCCTGCTGCAGTCTGGCCGCAGCCGTGCAGGACGACGACGAGCGAAGGATGCGGCGCGGAAGCCGGCAAATAGCAGTGCAGGCGCAGGTTGCCAGGATTGGATCCGAAGCTTTGGATCTCTTCGAGGCGACTGGAAGACGTCGCCGTGTTTGGCAGGTGGGAGAGAAAATCAAAGGACGGTGCCCCCGAATGAAGGGCACCAATGGATTTTCGAAAGTTGAACACCAAGAAAGCCCTTTCATTGCGCCCGGCAGTAACCGACATGTGGACGATTGCTGCACTGCACAATGGGACGGCGAAAAGAATGCCGATGAAACGCGCCACGGCGACGGTTCGGGAACTTTCGCCGCGCGCTGTGCTTCAGTACGGCTCGATGCCGGCTTCGCGCACGAATCCGCCCCAGCGGTCCAACTCGGTCTTCACATAGGCCGGCATCTGCGCCGCCGGCAGATAGGACGGCTCGAGCCCGAGCGCGCGGAGCGCGTCCTGCATCGCGGCCTCGTTCATGATCGCGGCGGTCGCACGTTCGAGTGTCGCGACCACATCCTTTGGAAGATCGGCGGGCCCGAACAGCCCGGTCCAGTAGCTCAAGTCGAAGTCCTTGAAGCCGGCCTCCTGCATGGTCGGCACATCCGGCAGCAGCGCCGAACGCCTGGCCGACGTGATGGCGAGCGCCCGGACCTTGCCGCTGGTCAGGTTGGACAACGCACCGGCCACGTCGACAAACGTCATGGTGATGTTGCCGCCGATCACGTCGGTCATCGCCTGCGGCGTCGCGCGATACGGCACCCGCGTGATGTCGAGGCCCATGGCTTTCTTGATCGTCTCGCCCGCGACCTGCGCGCCGGCATTCGGCGCGCCGTAGCTGAGCTTGCCCGGACTGGCTCTGGCATCACGAATGAGATCGGCCATCGCTTTGTATGGATCGTCCGGCCGCACCACCAGCACACCGCCGGCGGTCACCAGCCGTGCAATCGGCGTGAAGTCCTTGAGGGGATCGTATTTGATGACCTTGGAGAGATGCGGGTTGGCCGAATGCGTGCCGTTGCCGCCAAGCATCAGCGTGGTGCCGTCGTTCGGCTGCCGCGCCACATATTCGGCGGCCGGAATGCCGTTGGCGCCCGGCCGGTTCTCCACCGTGAACGGCTTGCCGAGCTTCGCGGTGAGGCCGGTCGCCAACACCCGCGCCATGATGTCGGTGCCGCTGCCGGCCGCGAGCGGCACGACGATCGTCACGTTGCGGCTCGGATAGGCGTCCTCAGCATCGGCGGCCGACGCACAGAGCACCAGACCCAGGGCGATGATCAGATGGCGACGCATCGAGACCCTCATGCCAACAGCTGTTGGCATGAGGCAAGCAAGTCCCACGCCGGATTCGTCATGTCGTGGAAACCGGAGCTCCGAGAGTCTCGAACCTTAAACGAAATACTGCCCGCCATTGGCGGTGATCGTCGAGCCGGTGATCAGCCCGGCATCGTCGGAGGACAGGAACACCACGCAGCGCGCGATCTCCTCCGGCTCGCCGAGCCGGCCGATCGGGATCTGCGGCAGGATGTTCTTCTCCAGCACGTCCTTCGGCACCGCCTGCACCATCTCGGTGTTGATGTAGCCCGGCGCGATCGCATTGACCGTGATGCCCGAGCGCGCGCTTTCCTGCGCCAGCGCCTTGGTGAAGCCGAGTTCGCCGGCTTTCGCGGCCGAATAGTTGCACTGGCCGAGCTGGCCCTTCTGACCGTTGATCGACGAGATGTTGACGATGCGGCCGAACTTGCGCTCGCGCATGCCCTCGATGACGTTGCGGCACATGTTGAACAGCGAGCCGAGATTGGTGTTGATCACCTGGGTCCACTGCTCGGGCTTCATCCGGTGCAGCGTGGCGTCGCGGGTGATGCCGGCGTTGTTGATCAGCACTTCGATCGGGCCGAGGTCGGCCTCGACCTGCTTCAGGCCCGCCGCACAGGCCTCGAACGACGACACGTCCCACTTGTAGACGTTGATGCCGGTCTCGGCCTTGAACTTCTGCGCCGCCTCGTCGTTGCCCGCGTAATTGGCCGCGACCTTGTAGCCCGCCGCCTTCAAGGCCTTCGAAATCGCCGCACCGATACCGCGTGTGCCGCCGGTCACCACCGCTACGCGTGCCATTTAAACTCCTCCTCGATCTTTCTTGCGCATCCCCTTAACGCCCCAGATTAGAGCATGATTGCGACACGCGCGAACCGCCTTGCGCCTCCGCAAAAAGTCGATGGCCGGCATAGGCGAGCGAAAGCGACGCCGTCCTTCGGACGTCGCTGCCCGGCCATCGCGCATTTTGATGCAGTGCGAAAGAGTCGCGCGCGTTTGCGCGGACTAACCGCGCTCGACGCACATAGCAATGCCCATGCCACCGCCGATGCAGAGCGTGGCCAGGCCTTTCTTCGAATTACGCTTGCCCATCTCGTGCAGCAGCGTCACCAGCACGCGCGCGCCCGACGCGCCGATCGGATGGCCGAGCGCGATCGCGCCGCCATTGACGTTGACCTTGTCGGTATTCCAGCCGAGGTCCTTGTTCACCGCGCAGGCCTGCGCCGCGAAGGCCTCGTTGGCCTCGATCAGGTCGAGATCGTCGGTCTTCCAGCCGGCCTTCTGCAGGGCCGCGCGCGAGGCCGGGATCGGGCCGGTGCCCATGATCGCCGGATCGACGCCGGCATGGGCCCACGACACGATACGGGCGAGCGGCGTCTTGCCGAGCTTGGCGGCTTCCGACGCCTTCATCAGCACCACGGCGGCGGCGCCGTCGTTGATGCCCGAGGCGTTGGCGGCCGTCACGCTGCCTTCCTTGTCGAAGGCCGGGCGCAGCTTGGCGATCGACTCCAGCGTCACGCCCGCCTTCGGATATTCGTCGGTGTCGACCACGACGTCGCCCTTGCGCGACTTGATGGTGACCGGCGCGATCTCGTCCTTGAACTTGCCGGCCTTCATCGCGGCCTCGGCCTTGTTCTGCGACTTCACCGCGAACTCGTCCTGCTGCTGCCGGGTGATCTGCCACTTCTTGGCGACGTTCTCGGCGGTGGTGCCCATGTGATAGCCGTTGAAGGCATCCCACAGGCCGTCCTTGATCATGGTGTCGACCAGCTCGACGTTCCCCATCTTCACGCCGTTGCGCAGATGCTGGCAGTGCGGCGCCATGCTCATCGACTCCTGGCCGCCGGCCACGACGATGTCGCTGTCGCCGTTGAGGATCGCCTGATAGCCGAGCGCAACCGCCCGCAACCCGGAGCCGCAGAGCTGGTTGACGCCCCAGGCCGGGCTTTCGACCGGGATGCCGGCCGCGATCGAGGCCTGGCGGGCCGGGTTCTGTCCCTGACCGGCGGTCAGGATCTGCCCCATGATGACCTCGGACACCTTGGCGCCCTCGACACCGGCGCGCTTGAGCGCCTCCTGGATCGCGATCTTGCCCAGTTCATGCGCCGGCAGGCTGGACAGCGCCCCGTTGAACGCCCCAACCGGGGTGCGGGCCGCGCTGACGATGACGATGTCGTCCTTCATCTGATGTCTCCGATGTCCCTCGATGGATGGCCGCCTGCCGCCCAGGCGCTGGCCTTGTTCTTCGATACCGATCAAAGCCTAGGCTGTCCATATGAGACGGCCCTCGCGGCAGCGCAAGAAAGGCGGAGCCTATCGTCGTATTTGCGACCTATTTTCCGGGACCTAGGGTGTCGGGCACTGCACAAATAAGTGGCCCACCGCGAGGAAAGCGCTTAGCCTTGTTCCCGGGGCAAGACCCGCGGGTCGCGCGGGTCCGGGGAAAGCGTGAGCGAGGGCAAATGGCTAAGTCGGACGAGCCGGTCATTATCAAGAAGTACGCCAACCGGCGTCTCTACAACACCGGAACCAGCACCTACGTCACGCTGGAAGACCTCGCCTCCATGGTGAAGGCCGGCGAGGATTTCGTGGTCTACGACGCCAAGACCAATGAGGACATCACCCGCTCGGTCCTGACGCAGATCATCTTCGAGCAGGAAAACAAGGAAGGCGGGCAGAACCTGCTGCCGATCAATTTCCTGCGCCAGCTCATCCGCTTCTACGGCGACAGCATGCAGATGCTGGTGCCGCGCTATCTCGAGGTGTCGATCGACTCGCTCACCCGCGAGCAGTCCAAGTTCCGCGAGCAGATCTCGCAGGCCTTCGGCATGGGCGGCTTCGGCGGGATGGAAGACCAGGTGCGCCGGAACATGGAGATGTTCGAGCGCACCTTCGCGATGTTCGCGCCGTTTGCGCGGCCCGGCGGCCAGAGCAGCCCAGGCGCGCCTGACGCCGACAAGGAGCCGAAGTCCTCGGGCGGCGGCGACGACATCAACGAATTGAAGCGGCAGATGGAAGAGATGCAGAAGCGTCTCGATCGCCTGGGCGACAAGGGCGAGTAGGCCGCGCACTTCCTGTTGGATCGCACCAACCTATCCACGTCATGGCCGGGCTTGTCCCGGCCATCCACGTCTTGCTTTGTCGCCCTTGCCCCGCGAGCCACAACGGCGGTGTCATCGCCGGGCTTAGCCGTCCGAAGGACGGCGTCGCTTCGCTCGCCTATGACCCGGCGATCCATGAGCCGATGCAGTTCAAGGCGGCTTTACGTAAGACTTCCTTTGTTGAGCCTGGGTCATGGACCCCCGCGTCACGCGCGGGGTGACAGCCTGCGTGCTGGGCGGGCGTGCTCCAACGCAAGCCGGAAACGCTCCAGGCTTAAGCTTCAACATCGCCCGAACATAAAAGCGGGGACGGGCTTGCGCCCGTCCCCTGAGTTTGTGCCGCCCGAGGAGACCGACCGTTCGAACGGCACGCCCTCACTGGGTCTCGCCGCGCGTTAGGCGGTCTTGAGCGGCACCGCGACGAAGCGCGTTCCGTTGCCGGACTTCACCCGCATCAGCACGTTGGTGCGGCCGTCCTTCTTGGCATCGGCCAGAACCTTGCGCAGCTCGCCGACACTCGAAACGGTCTTGCCGCCAGCGCTGAGGATGACATCGCCGGTCTGCAGGCCTTGCTCGGCCGCGGGGCCGTCCTGCTCGACGCCGGTGATGACCAGACCCTGGGCATCGGCGCCGGCCACCTGGCTCGCCGGGGCGAGGCTCAGGCCGAGACGCGGAGTGCCCGCGTCGTCGTCCTTCCCGCCAGCATCGGCCTTGGCCTGCTTCTGGTTCGGCATCGACTCGAGCGCCAGCGTCAGGTTGGTACGCTCGCCGTTGCGCAGCACGCTCATGCTCACCTTGGCGCCCGGCGCCATCGCGCCGATCTTCTTGGCGAGATCGCGGGAGTCACGAACCGCATCGCTGTTGATCGCGGTGATGACGTCGCCCGACTTGAGCCCGGCCTTGGCGGCGGGGCCGCCGTCCTGCACCTCGTCGACCAGCGCGCCTTCGGCGTTGCGCATCCCGAGACTTTCGGCGATGCCCTGGCTGACCGGCTGCACCTGCACGCCGATCCAGCCGCGCGTGACCATGCCCTTATCCTTGAGCTGCGCGACCACGGTCTTCACGGTCTCGGACGGGATGCCGAAGCCGATGCCGACCGAGCCGCCCGACGGCGAGTAGATCGCGGTGTTGACGGCGATCACCTTGCCGTCGGTGTTGAACGCCGGGCCGCCCGAGTTGCCCTTGTTGATCGGCGCGTCGATCTGGATGAAGTCGTCATACGGACCCGCGCCGATGTCGCGGCCACGCGCCGAGACGATGCCCGCGGTCGCGGTGCCGGCGAGGCCGAACGGATTGCCGACCGCAACCACCCAGTCGCCGACGCGCGGCTGCTTGTCGGACAGCTCGACGAACGGGAATTTCTTGTCGCTATCGACCTTGATCAGCGCCAGATCGGTCTTCTGATCCGAGCCGACCACCTTCGCGCTGTAGGTCTTGCCGTCGTCGGTCTGGATCTCGACCGTCTTGGCATGATCGACCACGTGATAGTTGGTCACCGCGTAGCCGTCCGCCGAGATGAAGAAGCCCGAGCCCTGGCCCGTGATGGTGCGATGGCCGCCGCGCGGCTGCTGCATGCGGAAGTTCGGCATATTCTGCCCGTCCGGCATTCCGAACTGGCGGAAGAAGCGCTGCAGGCCTTCGCTGTTGTTGTCGCCGTTGTCGCCGAACTGCTCCATCCGCGTGCCGCTCCCGGTCGTCGCGCTCGACTCTTCGATCTTGACCCGCACCGCGATGACGGCGGGCTTCACCTTCTCGACCAGATCGGCGAAGCCGGGCTGCGCCTGCGCGGTCACCGCGTCGGCATAGGCCGGCGTGCTGTTGAGCGACACCGGCGGATAGGACGGGCCGGCCATGAACACGCCGGCGCCAATGGCGGCGACGGATGCCAGCAGGATGACGCGGCGCTTCGAAAACAGCGAGCGCACTTTGGTTGGGAGTTCAGTCATGACGTTTCAGTCTCCATGATCGTTGCAGCGCCAGCGGCGGCGCGTTGACGACAACATGGGGGCCGCTCCATTACGGAGCGCTGGCGAGCGGATTAAGCCTTGTTCATGGACGCGCCAAAAGCGCGCTTTCGCGCGGGCGAAATGTCGCAGGGTCTTGAGCGGATGGTACCTGCGCGCGGTCCTACGGCTCGCGCGGCGTGCGACGGCGATCGACCTTGACGGCATCGCCCCACGGCCGCTCGATCGAAGCGAGACCGATCAGCACGCCCTGCAGATAGTCGCAGCCCCACTCGGTGAGCAGCGCCGCGCTCGGCTCGTCCTGGACCCATTCGGCGACGGTCTTCAGACCGAGGCGCCGCGCGAGATCGACCAGCGAGCGCACGAACGAGCGGTCGTCGTCGGAGCGCATCAGGTTCTGCACGAAGGCGCCGTCGATCTTCAGCACGTCGACGCCGAGCTTGCGCAGATTGCGGAACGACGTGTAGCCCGAGCCGAAGTCGTCGATCGCGATCTTGCAGCCGAGGTCTTTGACCCGCGCCACGAAGCCGCGCGTGTCGTCGACGTCGTGGATCGCGGTCGACTCGGTGATCTCGACGATCAGGCGCTCGGCCACACCCGAATTGGCACGCAGCAGCGCGCCGAGCGTCGACCACCAGTCCGGATCCATGATCGAGGCCGGCGAGACGTTGACGCTGGCCTGCAGCGCCGGCACCGCAGCCATCTCGCTGACCAGAAGCTCCAGCACGCGATGGTCGAGCAGCCGCACCAGCCCGAGCCGCTCGGCGACCGGGATCACGGCGCTGGCCGGCAAGATCGAGCCGTCGGCACGGCGGACGCGCATCAGGCATTCGTAATAGGCGATCTGGCGCGACACCGTTTCGGCGATCGGCTCGAAGGCCAACAGGATACGCCGCTCGTTCAGCGCGTTGACGATCTCGTCGGCGGCGCGGACGTTCTCGCGGCGCAGCGTCTCGCGCTCGATGTTCGGGCGATAGACCTGGAACGAGCCGAGCCGCTTGGCCTTGGCCCGGTCGAGCGTCTCTTGCGCGCGCGCCAGGATTTCCGGGACGTTCGCAGCATGGCGCGGCGCGGTCACGCCGCCGATCGTCACGGTGAGAGCGACCGGACCCGCACCGGTGCGGATCACGTCGTCGCGGACGCCTGCGATCAGCCGCTCGGCGGCTCTCTCCATGTCCTCGGGCGTGCAATTGTTCAGGATCACGCCGAACTTGTTGCCGGAGAAGCGGCCGAGCTGATCGCCGCCGCGCATCTTGGCGCGCAGGCGCTTCGCGACCGCGCTGATTGCCTCATCGGCGACTTCGAAACCGTAGGACTCATTGATACGCGCCAGATTGTCGACCGCCACCAGCATGAAGCCGCAGGAGCCGCGCTGCGCGATCGACTGATCGAGCGTGGTCTGCAGCACCTCGGTGAGATGGAAGCGATTCATCTCGCCGGTGAGGCCGTCGAAGCGCGACAGGTAGGTCAGCCGCTCCTCTTGAGCATGACGCTCGTTGATGACGCGGACGACGCCGTGCGCTTTGGCGGGCTTGCCGTCAGCGCCGGCAAACCAGCGGCCGATGTCCTCGATCCACAACGCCTTGTCGGAGCCCGGCGGCTGCAGCGCATATTGCAGCTGATACGGCACGCCTGCGCCGCTGTCGCGCTGCTGCGACTTCATCACCGTGTCGAAGCGGCTCGCCGCCGTATCCGACGCAAGCAGCTTCGCATAGTTGCGGCCGCTCGCGATCATAGCGAGGCTTCCGACCATCAGCACGTCGGTGGCATTCGCGCCCCAAGCCAGCACGTCGGTCTCGATGGTCCACTCGTACGGCGCTTCGCCGATCGAGGCCATGATGCGCGCCGGATCGAACGCGCCCTCGCGCGCGGCGCTGCGCTCGAGCGGACGCGGCGCAAGAGTCGAGGAAGGATTCGACGCAGCAGGCGACGCAGGTGTCGAGAACACATCCGCAGGCGCGAACACGTCGGCATCCTGAGACGGAGCGACAGGTCGATACGGAGGCCTGCGAGCGTCGCGATCGTTGGACACGGCGAACCTTTATGGGACTGCCGCGTTGCCCCAAGTCGTGACAGCGCAGCGTTAATTTCAGGGGAAACCTAGTCGAGACCGATGAAGAAACAGCAAACCCGCGCGTAAACTTGCCGTTCACGATGCTGGCACGGCGGTTGCGATGTTCTCATTGCGGACGCGAATTTGTCCCGCAGCGAGACAGGAGAGCGCGATGCCGGAAGCAAGCGATTTACCATCTTCGAGCCGCGCGCTGGTTCCGCTCATTCGTTTGAAGCCGCAAAGCGATGTTCTGAACATAAGTCCGGTGCGCCGGGCTGCGTCATTTCTCACGCAATTGATTGCCACTTCGGAGAAGCTGCCGCAGACGCGAGAAAAGCGTCGTGCCGAACCGGCCGACGTCATCGCCGCCTACCAGGCGACGGTGTCGCGTCTGCGGCAATTGAACAATCGGTAACCGCGATCAATAGCCGAGCGCGCAGCCGTCCTTGCGCGGATCGGAGCCGCCGATCAGCACGCCGCGATCCCAATCGATGCGGATCGCCTGCGCGCCGCCCCAAGGCGACGGCGCGGTGACGATATTGTGGCCGCGCGCCTTGAGACCCTCGATCGTCGCGGCCGGCATGCCGCGCTCGATCACCGTGCTCTCGACTTCGAAGAATGCACGCGGCGCGTCGATCGCGCTCTGGATGTCCATGCCGTAGTCGAACAGATTGAGCACCATCTGCACGTGGCCCATCGGCTGATAGTGCGCGCCCATCACGCCGAAGGTCGTGTCGCAACGGCCGCCGCGCATCGCCAGCGCCGGAATGATGGTGTGCATCGGCCGCTTCGACGGACCGAGCGCATTCGGATGCTCGGGCTTGAGCACGAAACCCGAGCCGCGATTATTGAAGAGGACGCCGGTCTTCTCGGTGCAGATGCCGGTGCCGAATGACGAGAACAGCGAGTTGATCAGCGACACCGCGCGGCGGTCGCGATCGACCACGGTGAGATAGACCGTGTCTGAGCCGGGCGTTGGCGCTTTCGGCAGCGGCACGCGCTTGCTGCGATCGAGTTTTGCCGCGAGCGTTTTCGCAAACGCCTTGTCGTTCAGCGCATCGACCGACACGCGCATGAACGACGGCTCGGCGATATGCGCGTCACGCACCGCAAAGCCCATCCGCGCAGCCTCGAGCATCAGATGGAAGCGCTCGGGCCCGAGCGGTTCGAGCGAGGCGAGATCGAAATTCTCCAGGATGTTGAGCGTCACCAGCGCGGTGAGGCCTTGCGTGTTCGGCGGAATCTCGACGAGATCGACGCCGCGATAGTTGGTCGAGATCGGCGTCACCGCCTCGCCGCGATGCCTGGCGAAATCCTCGACGGTCAGCACCGAGCCTTTCGCCGCGAGCGTCGAGGCCATGTCCTCGGCGATCGGGCCTTCGTAGAAGGCCTTCGGGCCGTTCTTGGCGATCGCCTTCAGCGTCTCGGCGAGCGCCGGCAGCTTCATCACATCGCCTTCGGCCGGCACGCCGCCGTTCGGCAGATAGTGCTTGGTCGCGCCTGCACTGTTGCCGAGCTTCGCGGTCCAGTTCTTCCAGTCCGACGCGACGCGCGGCGCGACCGGAAAGCCGTGCTCGGCATATTTGATGGCGGGAGCAAGCACGCGGTCGAGCGACCAGCTGCCTTTTGCTTTGAGCAGTGCACCCCATGCCTCGATCGCGCCCGGCACGTTCACGGCATGCGGCGAGGTCGCCTCGATCGACGTCATGCCCTTCGCCAGCAGCGCCTCGGTCGAAGACTTGGCGCCCGAGCGGCCGCAGCCGTTGTAGCCCCAAACCGGCTTGCCCGGCTCGGCGATCAGCGCGAAGCAGTCGCCGCCGATGCCGGTCATGTGCGGCTCGACCACGCAGAGCACCGCGACCGCCGCGACCGCAGCATCGACCGCGTTGCCGCCCGCGCGCAGCACGTCGATCGCAGCGAGCGTCGCAAGCGGATGCGAGGTCGCGGCCATGCCGTCGCTCGCGATGACGGGCGACCGGCCGGGAAGCTGGAAATCGCGACTCATGGGACCAGGAGTTTCAGACGTTCGACACGTCGCGCTCGATCGCAATGTCGCGCTGCGCGGTGCGCGCCTGGATGATGAAGCCCGCCAGCACGTCGACCAGGCAGATCACCATCAGGATGAAGAACGTCGAGGTGCCGGCGCGGGCGACCAGCAGGAACTGGACCAGCATGACGATGAACAGCACCATCGACAGGATATGGTCCATGATGCCGCGCAGGCCGGCACGCGCCGCCTTGATGACCTCGACGCCGAGCAGCAGCACGGAGAACGCCAGGAGGATCTCCTCCGGCGTGATGCTCCATTCCTGTCCCGAGATGAGGTGGACGCTCGCGACCTTGTCGGTCCAGCTCAAGCTTGGCGTCAGGAACGCGATCATGTTGTAGATCGCGAACGGGATCACCAGCAGCGGAAAACCGATCAGGTACATGGCGAGCCCCCCTCAGGCTTGCGGACGACCTATCGCAGACGGCCGGGCTTAGGCCTCGGCCTTCGGCTTGAGCACCTGCCGGCCCTTGTACATGCCGGTCTTCAGATCGATGTGGTGCGGACGCCGCATCTCGCCCGAGTCTTTGTCCTCGACATAGGACGGCTGCTTCAGCGCGTCGGCCGAACGGCGCATGCCACGCCGCGAGGGCGAGGTTTTTTTCTTCGGCACGGCCATGGGGAATCTCCTTGAAAAATCCGCGGCGCGCGACGCGCCGGACCGTCTTAACCCTTGGGAAGCCGGGCTTATAGAGGAAGCCCCCCGCCAAAGCTAGACCCCAAGCTCGACCCAATGAGACTGGACCCATTTCCCGCCCCTCACCCCCTGATGCAGGCGTCGATGGATTTGGCGCGGGCGGCGCGAGCCTGGACGATGCCGGCGATCCTTCGGACCCCGGGACGAGGCTGCATGGCGCTTCGCCGCCTGGGATTGGGCAGGATCGCGGCCAGAAGGCCCGCCTCCGAGGCGGAAAGCTCCCGGGACGACTTGCCGAAGGCCTTCTGGGCCCCGGCCTCGACGCCGAATTCGCCGTTCGGGCCCCATTCGGCGATGTTCAGGTAGATTTCCAGGATCCGGCGCTTGGGCAGCACCAGGTCGATCCATAGCGCCAGCGGGAACTCCAGGCCCTTGCGGACGATGCTGCGGCCGGGCCACAGGAACAAATTCTTCGCGAGCTGCTGGGTGATGGTCGAGCCGCCGCGGGCGTCGGTGATGTCGTCGGCGTCCTCCAGGGCGGCCCGCATTTCCACCATATCGACGCCGCGATGGCTGCAAAACCGCGCGTCCTCGGAGGCAATCACGGTCCGCGGCAGCACCGGCGCGACCCTGTCGATGGGCACCCAGGTCCGCTCGACCCGTTTACCGAGAATCGCGCGACCCACCATGAGGGTCGACACCGGGTTGATCACGCGGTAGAGCGGCGCGATCAAATAGGGCAAAAGGATCAGGATCGCCAGCGTCACAACCAGCCAGCGGATCACGCGAAACGCGATTTTTCGGGGGTTGGCGGCGCTTGTCATTGGTTCCGAGTTAAGCACAATTCATCCCATGTCGCGCACCGCCGCCAAAACCGATACCGCCCCGGATGCCTCCTTTGCCGCGAGGCTGAACGCCGCAGCCAACGAGACCGAGCATCTGCTCGACCGGCTGCTCGGCAAAACCCTTCCCGAGGGCGAGATCGCCCGCCCGCAGCGCATCCTCGAAGCCATGCGCTACACCAGCCTCGGCGGCGGCAAGCGGCTGCGGCCGTTCCTGACCATCGAGACCGCGGCGCTGTTCGGCGTGCCGCGCGAGCGCGCGCTGATGGCCGGCTCCGCCATCGAGCTGGTGCACTGCTATTCGCTGGTCCATGACGACCTGCCGGCGATGGACAACGACGATCTGCGCCGCGGCCGCCCGACCGCCCACAAGCAGTTCGACGAGGCGACCGCGATCCTCGCGGGCGACGGCCTCCTCACCTTCGCGTTCGACGTGCTCGGCCGGCCCGAGACTCATCCGGACGCCGGCGTGCGCATCGCGCTGGTCACCGGCTTGGCCCGCGCTGCAGGAATTGGCGGCATGGTCGGCGGCCAGATGCTCGATCTCGCGGCCGAAGGCCGCTTCGGCAAGAACGACAAGGCCCAGGGCGAGCAGGACGTGCTGACGCTGCAGGCCATGAAGACCGGCGCGATCCTGAAGTTCTGCTGCGTCGCCGGCGGCATCCTCGGCAACGCGCCGAAGGCCAAGCTCGAGGCGGTGAGCCGCTACGGCCAGATCATCGGCCAGGCGTTCCAGATCGCCGACGACCTGCTCGACGTCGAGGGCGACACCGCGACGCTCGGCAAGGCCGCCGGCAAGGACGCGGCTCACGGCAAGGCGACGCTGGTCGATCTGCTCGGGGTCGCAGGCGCACGCGCCAGGCTCACGCAACTCGTGAAGGACGCCGAGAGCACGCTGGCGCCGTTCGGTGCCGATGCCACGATCCTGAAGGACGCCGCCCGCTTCATCGCCGAACGGCGAGCCTAGGCTCCGAACCCCATGGCCAAGCAGGCGAAGCGCCCGACCTGGATCGTCCGGGTCGGCATGGCGCACCGCCGGCTGTTCATCTCGGCCGCGCTGGGCCTCGCCACGCTGCTGGTCCTCGGCATGACGAATCTCAGCGCCGTGGAGCGCATGCTGGTCGGCTGGGACACCGGCGTCCTGATCTATCTGGTCTGGGCCGCGGTCATCATGGCCCACTGCACCACGGTCTCCTCGATCAAGCGCAACGCGTCGATCCAGGACGAAGGCGGATTCGGTATCTTGATCCTGGCGGTCGCCGCGGCGCTTGCGAGCCTCGGCGCGATCTTCGCCGAGCTTGCGGTGCTGGACGCCAAAAGTGCGAGCTACGGTATCTATGTCGCGCTCGCCATCGTCACCGTGGTCTTGTCGTGGACCTTCACCCACACCATTTTCGCGCTTCACTATGCCCATGACTTCTACGGCGAGGGCGCGCACGCCAAGGGCCTGAAATTCCCCGATGACGATCAGCCGGACTACTGGGACTTCGTCTATTTCTCCTTCGTGGTCGGCATGACGTTCCAGGTCTCCGACGTTGCCATCACCCAGAAATCGACGCGGCGCATGGTCGTGGCCCATGGCGCGCTGTCGTTCTTCTTCAGCACCGCGATCGTCGCCATGATGGTCAATATCGCGGCCGGCCTGTTCCAGAAGTAGCGCACGATGACCGGCACCATCGAAACGATCGCATTCATCCTGGCGGTGCTGGTGGTGGTCGCCGTCATCGCCCAGCGGCTGACGGTGCCGCCTTCGATCCTGCTGGTGGTCGCCGGCATCGGCTTGGCGCTGGTGCCGGGCCTTCCCGCGCTCGAGCTGGCGCCGGAGCTGGTCATCCTCGTGCTGCTGCCACCGCTGATCTATTCGGCCGGCGTTGCGATGAGCTGGCGCGAGTTCTGCCAGAATTTGCGGCCGGTCACGGCGCTGGCCTTCGGCGCCGTGGTGTTCACCACCGCGGCGGTCGCAGCCGCGATGCATTATCTGCTCGGCTGGCCGTGGCCGGTCGCCTTCGTGCTCGGCGCGATCGTGTCGCCGCCGGACGTGGTGGCGCCGCTCGCCATAGCGCGGCGCCTCGGCCTGCCGCGCCGCCTGCTTGTCGTGCTCGAAGGCGAAGGTCTCGCCAACGACGCCACCGCGCTCATTCTCTACAAGTTCGCCGTCCTCGCCGTGACGGCCGGCTCGTTCTCGGCGGCGCAGGCCGCCGGCAACTTCGTCCTGATCGTGATCGGCGAAATTCTCTACGGCATCGCCGTCGGCTGGCTGAGCCTGCGGCTGCGGCAACGGGCGCACAATCCGCGGGTCGAGATCACGCTGTCGCTGATGACGCCGTTTCTCGCCTATCTGGTTCCGCATCAGATCGGCGGCTCGGGCGTGCTCGCCACCATCGCGTGCGGTCTCTATGTGAGCTGGGTTGGGCCGCGGCTGATCTCGGCGGCGACGCGGCTGCAGGGCATTTTCTTCTGGGATTTGATCATCTACCTGATCGAAGGCTTCGTGTTCCTGATCACCGGGCTGCAGGCACGGTCGTTGATCGAGAAGGCCCACGATTTCCCGGTCGCCGAAGTGCTGGCCGCAACCGCCGTCACCGTGGCGATGGTCATCGCGGCGCGTTTCGTCTGGGTGTTCTCGGCGACCTACGGACGAAGCTGGATCGTCTCGGCGCTGGCGCGCAGCACCAAGCCGCCGGGCTGGCGCGGGCCCTTCGTGGTGTCCTTCATCGGCATCCGCGGCGTGGTGTCGCTCGCGGCCGCGCTCGCCATTCCGCTCTGGGTCGACGGCGGCAACCCGTTTCCCTACCGCGACCTGATCCTGCTCGCGACCTTCGGCCTCATCATCATCACGCTGGTCGGACAGGGGCTGATGCTTCCGGCGGTGATCCGCTGGCTCGGCCTGCAGAGCCTCGCCGAGGCCGACGCGCGCCTCGAGCGTCAGGCCGAGCTCGAAGCCCGCAGCGCCGCGGTCGGTCATGCGCGCGAGCTTCTCAAGCAGATCGCCCAAGAGCGCGGCCTTGGCGAGGAGGTGGTGGCCTTCTTCAACGCGCGGCACGATCAACGCGAGCGGCTGATCCCGTCCGACCTCGACGAGGGGACCGCGATGTTGCGCGCCAACAACGATCTGCGGCTGGAGTTGATCGCGGCCGAACGCGACTTCCTCTACGACCTTCTTCGCAAGGGCACGATCACCGACGAATCGCGACGCCGGCTCGAGCGCGAGCTCGATCTGGAAGAGGCCTCGATCCTGGCCCGGCGCGAAAGCGAAATACCGCTGTAGCATTGCCGTCCGCTTGTTCGGTGCCATCCCTCCACGCCAGGGGAGGGTGGCCGCCACCAGCGCGTTTACGCGCGTCTTCGACGCGCTATGGCGGCCGGGTGGGGAGATGCCGCCACGCAGGCACTTTCCATCGTTGATGCATCTCCCCACCCGACCTCGCTAACG
>Ga0102590_1000494_pt1 | contig 85783 bp, 57 predicted proteins | sample AraplaMF_Col_mMF_FD_76859 | JGI IMG/M metagenome (GOLD analysis project Ga0102590, IMG submission 76859) | Arabidopsis root microbial communities from the University of North Carolina, USA - plate scrape MF_Col_mMF | ecosystem: Host-associated > Plants > Roots > Endosphere | place: USA... | reverse complement strand
TATACTGTTCGGTGGCTTCCCATTTCAGGTTCCTGTTCTCAAAAGAGGAAGGTGTGCTGCCGGGTAATACTACACCGCCAATGGGATAGTTGCTGCCGCTGCCCACAAGGCCCAGCCATGCATAACGCTTATCGCCCAGCTGGTCGTTACCTACTTTACCCCAGCCGGCACGCAGCTTTAGATCATTGATAGCGCTTACGCCCTTCATAAACTCTTCCTGTGAAATACGCCAGCCCACTGATGCGGAGGGGAAATAACCCCAGCGGTGTGCGGGCCCGAAAATGGAAGAAGCATCTGCACGGAAGTTAGCTGTCAGCAAATATTTATCAGCATAGCTATAGTTGATCCGGCCCAGGAAAGAGGCGTTGCTTTTTTCTGATTTGGTATTGTCTGCGCTCACAAAAACAGAACCGGCATTGGTAGTGGGAATGCTGCCACCGGAAAAACCTGTTTTTTCTATAGTGGCGCTTTCCCATTTGGTTTTTTGCGCTACCACACCACCCAAAGCGCCAACGGTATGTTTGCCAAAGCTCTTGTTATAAGAGAGCGTGTTCTCTGCGATCCAGTAGTTCACCAGGTCGGTTGTATTCTTACCTCTGCCCTTTTGTGCGCGGCCATAGCTGGTACGGAAGGGATCCAGGAAATAATCGTACACAGCGTTGTTATAATCCACCCCAAAGTTGCTGCGGAACTTCAGCTCAGGCAGCAGGTATATTTCTGCATACACATTACCCAGCAGGCGCTGTTGCTTATAACCGCGGTCCGCACCATCGGTGCTGGCAACGGGGTTTTCCCAGTCCTGGAAAGGGTTGCTGGTAAAAGTACCGTCGGCATTATAAATGCCTATTACCGGCGGGGTGGCCAGTGCGCCTAACAGCACACCGCCTCTATCCACGCCAATGTTATCCGTAACATCCACATCGTGCCAGCGGCTGTAAGCCACGTTGGTACCCATGGTCAACCAGTTGTTCACCTTTTGCTCCAGGTTCACCTTAAAGTTAAAGCGGTCCATGGTAGCGGAACGGACAGCACCGTTCTGCTGTACCCACCCACCGGAGAGGTAATAGGTGGTTTTATCCGTTTTACCGGACATAGACAGCTGGTAGTTCTGGGAACTGCCTTTGCGGAATACTTCATCCTGCCAGTTGGTGTTCTGGTTGTATTTGTTCCAGTCGGTAATGTTGCCCAATTCGGTCATCAGCTCTTTATACTGAGGGCCGTTCAGCACATCCATTCTTTTCCATACAGATGAGTAGCCGCCATAGGCATTGAACTCAAAACGGGGATCGCCCGTTTTTCCCTTGCGGGTGGTGATCAATACCACACCGTTAGCGCCGGAAGCGCCGTAGATGGCAGCAGAGGAAGCATCTTTTAATACCGATACGCTTTCAATATCCGATGGGTTCAGGGAGCGGGTATCTGTAGTAGGCACGCCATCTATTACATACAGCGGGTTGCTGCTGCTGCTGATAGAGCTGGTACCGCGTATGCGGATGTTTAACCCGGCAGAGGGCTTACCGGAAGAGGCCAGCACCTGCACGCCGGGCGCTTTGCCCTGCAGCACAGATCCCAGCTGGGTATTGGGACGGGAAGCAAATTCCTTTTCCCCTACTACGGATACGGAACCGGTAATGTCCTTTTTCCGCTGGGTACCATATCCTACTACTACCACTTCATTCAGCTGCTTGTTCTGATCCTGTAAGGTAATGTTGATGGTGGCCTGGTTATTCACCGGCACCTCCTGTGCAACAAACCCGATGTAGGAAAATACCAGCACATCTGATGCGGCTGCCTGGATGCTGAAATTACCATCCGGCTGGGTGATGGCGCCCTTGCTGGTATTTTTAACTGAGATGGACACACCGGGCAGGGGATTTCCCTGCTGGTCCTGGACGTGTCCCTTTATGGCAAGATCCTGTGCGCCGGCATACAGCACTGCCAGCAACAGGAAGGCCATTAAAAGCGTAAACTTCTTTTGCATGTGGATAAACATAAAATGTAATAGAATAACGAGTCCCTGGTTTTAGTTACCTGTTTTGGTTGGATCTCATAAACGCTTCCGTTCTGATCTCACAACATGGAATAAAACTTACGGTAGAATAATTGCTGTAAAGGTATCCGAAAATTAAGTTGAAAACCAAAAATATTTTTTATAACTTGTTGATAATAAAGTTGTTATAATATTTTTGATACGCTTGGCTACCGTAAATTGAAACGGGTGAACGCCCCTGATAATCAAGGGTATTCCGCCCGCTGCAGGGTGGTAAATTGCATGAAACTGATACGGATGGTTACCTGCCTGAAAAGGGGTTAATCGTATTCCATTACCAGCTTACTCCATCCTTTTTCGTCGGAATTTTGCAGGACTTTCTTCCTTTCCTCCATTACTTTTTTAATACGGGTGCTGTAAGACCAGCAGGTACTTTGGCGGATGTTGAGGATCTCGGAGAGTTTATGGGAGGATATTTTGCCTTTGGTGGAGTACACCAGGAAGATCATGTAAAAGGCCTTATTAATATCTATACGGGTGTTCTGTAAAATGGTGTTGGCGGTAACGGATTCCTCGTACCCGCATTTGGCGCAGCGGCGGCTGTACATTAAATGCCCGTTGAAATAATGATCGTGCCCGCATTTACGGCAGGCATAGCCCTGGCTCCATTTCAGCTCAGCCAGGAACTTAAAGCAGCTTTCCTTATCGGGGTAGATCTTGCTGAACTCCTCAAAATCCACCGGGGCCGAGAGCACCCTGGCCCGGGATACCTTTTCCACATTGGTTTGCAGCTGCCGGTTATCCTGTTCCAGCAGGTCGTTCATACGGGATATTTCCAGGGATTGCTCCTGCAGCAGCTGGTTGGCCTGCTGCAGCTCCTCATTCTGCTGCGCGATCAGCTCTGATTTCTCGAACAGCTCCCGGGTGCGCTCCTTCACCTGCGATTCAAGCTCCCGGTTCAGGGTGTCCTTCAGGCGGGCATTCTCCGTCATCTGGCTAATAATCTGCCGCTGCGCCTTATCCTTTTTCTTTTTCAGCAGGCGCACTTTATCGCCAATGGCAAAGGACAGGAAGAACATTTCCAGGATAAAGCAAAAGCTAAGGCTGTAATAGCTGATCACCCCAAAATTCAGCCACTCATACCCCAGCATAATAAAGAACTTGAGCATAAAGCCCACGAACAGGAAGCTGTAGGCCAGCACAAAAAAGCGGGCCGGCCGGTAGCCCCGCCTCCATATATAAATGCCGGTGCCAAAAGCAACGGCCAAGGGCAGCATTTCTATGAATTTGTAATTGAACCAGCTGCGGTTCAGCACCAGGGCTGCCAGGAAGAACAGCACGCGGGCGGTAATAATGCCCATGATGATCTTATTCAGCAAGGGCGCCCTTGACCGCACATACAGCAGCTTGCGGGTGAACAGCAGGGCAAAAATGCTCATACAGCACAGCGGTACGGCAAAGGCATACTGGTTCCAGGCAGGTGCATGCGGCCACAGGTATTGGTAGGCAATACCATCTGTACACATCTCGTACAGCGCCACGCTCAGGTTATACAATACATAGTATAAATACTGGCGCTGCCGTACGGCCAGGAACATGATCAGGTTGTAAAAGCTGAAGATCAGGATCATACCATAAAAGATCCCGAAGCTGAAGTATTCGTTGAGGGCATAGCCCACAAATTTGTTCACGGAGCGCAGCACAATGATCACATCTGCTATTTGTGCCGAGCGGATGCGGAAGTAGTACACCTGCTCCCCTGCCATGCTGTTATCCAGGTCCAGCTCAAAGTTCTTGTGCAGGAACAGGCGTTGCTGAAAAGGGTATTGATCGCCCATTTGCAGCTGCCGGAAATGCCCGTCTGCACCCGGTATATAGGCTGTTAGCTCATCAATGGTCTGGTCAAAGTATTCCAGGATGAAATGCTTTTTTACCGCGGGATCATTTTTTATTTTGATGCGGTACCAGTATACTTTTCCTATCTGATGGTTTTGAGGAGTGCTTTGTTTATTAGGAATAAAGCCGTTAAAGGCCGGGCTGCTAACCTGCTCAATGGTAAGGGCGCCGGATGGGTCCCGCAGGTATTCGATCTCTCCGAAAGTAAAAATATGCTGTTCCAGCTCATTGCTGATGGCTACCGGCTGCTGTGCGCGGCCTGGTATTACCGCCATCATTAACAGGCATAAGAACAGTATTGTGGAATTACGCTTAAAAGCAGATTGTAAATATTGGCCCCCCATTCTTTATTCACTAATTACGTGGATAAAGGTAGGGCATATTTAATTAAGGCGCTGCTACTCCACCTTCTCCAGGTAATAGCTATCCACTTCTTTGCGGTCTGCATCCAGCTCCAGCAGGCGGTTGCCGTTAATGCGGTAGCTGTGGGAGGTACCGTCGTTGCGGCTTTGCAGTATATAAACCAGGTCCTTCCCTTTTTTCACCTGCCAGGTACCGCTGTCTGTAAAGGTATTATCGTTTTCCCGGCAGTGCTGGCTCATTTGGTAGGTGCCGGTATCTGCGCCGCGTGCGCGGGTAAAGGTGAGCTGTACATCAATATCCTGGCAGGTAACGGCGTGGATCACGCCCTGCCATTTTTCAGCGGTGTGGAGCGAATCGGCAGCTTTATCTGTAACGGTGGTTTTACCGCATTGTTTGCCATTGCAGGCCCAAAGGAGAAGGCAGGAGGCGTAGAGGAGAAAACGATTCATTGAATTACGAATTATTTAATTACAAATTACGAATGGAATGCAGCGAAGATAATTATCATTCACGGGTGCTACTGCTTTCCGGTGCCTACTGCTTTTCCATTTTAATAAATGACACATGCATCACCCTGCCGCTGTTCACTTCAAAACCGGTTATTTGGTTCTGCTTGTTGCGTTTAATCATTAAATGATCCATCCACCAGCAATCATTCAGCAAATGATCAGGCCCGGCCAAGGTAAGCGGCGTATCGTCATATTTGTTGCTGGTCAGGTATAAGCGGTGGTCTTTCTCGATAATCCCATAGCTGCAATCAAGCTCCGGGCTGTAATACCGGCCGGTATACACCTGCAGCGCTTTATCGTTTGAGGGAACGTTTATATACTTTTTTAAGAGAAATTGCTGATCGGGTATTGTAACTAAGATGGTAGTGTCTTTTGAATGGATATCCAGGCGAAAGCGGACCTCCGGCGCATAAAACATGGAATAGGTATTGGCTGAATCTTTTTTCATCAGCAATAACTCACCATCTGACCGGTAATAGCATTTATTGTCTTTTATTTCCAGGCTAAGGTTAACGCCCGCGTCACCCACATAATTTCCAAGATATTTCTGTAAGAATGCCGAATCATTGTTTGTAAGCGCAGCAGAGCTTTCCTCCTTTTGTTCCTTTTTAACTGCCGCTTTTTTTGTTGTATCGCTGATGAAAAGCCCTGCGATCTGCTGCGCTTTACCAGTGGGATTAAAATCAGCTACATTACCAAAAACAATAACCCCCATTTTCAGGTCCGGGTAAGCGGCAATAAAGGTTCTGAACCCGGCATCGCCGCCACCGTGCGAAAATTGCCGCCAGCCTTTATAGGTATCAGACACGATGCCCGCAGCATAACTTAATTCCTTCCCGTTCTTTAGTTTTGCCTTTGTTGTTAGTACATCAATATCTTTTTGATCTCCTACGGTATGATCATAAAAATTGCTTATCCATTTCGACATATCCTTTACATTGGTAAAAAGACTGGTTGCGCCTGCGTTGGAATAGCTTAATATACTTTTTGTATAATGACTACTGTCTTTCCGGTTATAAGAGTCGGCCCGGTTATTTACAATTTCTGTATAATCATCATGAAAGTGTGTATGCATCATTCCCAGGGGCTTGAAAATAGCCGAATCTGTGAATTGCCTGAGGGACTGGCCTGAAACCGATCTCACTATTTCCGCCAGCAACGTAAAATTGCTGTTGGAATAACTGTATTCTTCACCGGATTTAAAGTTCAATGCCTGCTGCCTGCTTAAAATTTTGATGATATGTTCCTGTGTAATAATATCATCGAGACGGGTACCCTGGATGGCCAGCAATTGCCATTGGTCCCTTATGCCACTGGTATGATTTAAAAGATCACGTATGGTGATCTTTTCTTTCAGATCAGGAAACCAGGGGAGATATTTATGGATATCATCATCCAGCTGCAGCTTACCCTGCCTTGCCAGCAGCACAATGGCGAAGGCCGTAAATTGCTTGGATACAGAGGCCATATGATAGATGGTTTCACCGGAATTGGCAATGCCGTATTCCAGGTTGGCCAACCCGTACCCTTTGGAAAAAATGAGGGAATCGTTCCGTACGATGCCTACTGCACAACCCGGGCTGTTCGGCTTATTCCACTTGTCAAAGAGGGTATTGATCTTTGTAACAATGGAATCAGGCAATGCCTGTGCGGATACCTTGTTCAGCATTGCAAAGGCAGCAACAAACAAAAAGACCGCCCGGATGCGGATCCTATTTGTGTTCATGGGGTTTAACGCTTCCATAAATATCATTTTTTTTGATGGTTACCGCGCTCCTTTGCATAATTCATAGCACCCTGCTACCCAATTCGCAATTAAACCGCTACCATCGCCTTGATCACGCCATTCCTGGGATCCAGCCAGCTTTCAAAATTATCCTTTACTGCATCAAAGCCAACACGGTGGGTAATGTAAGTAGCTGGTTTTACCAGTCCTTTTTTCATGGAGCTGATCACATGCTCAAAATCCTCACGGATGGCGTTGCGGCTGCTCATAAGGGTTGATTCCCGTTTGTGAAATTCAGGATGCGGGAAGCTGATCTCTCCTTTCTGCAGCCCTACCAGCACATAACGGGCGCCATGGGCCATATATTGAAATGCGTTTTGAATGGCTTTTAAGCTGCCGGTAGCGTCTATTACCACCGTAGGCATGTCGCCGTTAGTGATCTGTTTCAGCTGCTCCATTACATCGGCGGAGGCAGCATTTACCGTATGGGCCACCTGCAGTTTATCTTTACAGAATGCCAGGCGGTGCTCATTAATATCCATGGCAATTACCTGTGCACCGGCAATACGGGAAAATTCCATAATGCCCAGGCCAATAGGGCCCGCGCCTACCACCAGCACAAACTCGCCCGGTTGCACAGCAGCCCGGCGTACGCCATGCGCGCCAATGGCCAGCGGCTCTACCAGCGCCAGCTCATCAAAAGAAAGCCCCTGCCCGTGTACCAGGGTATGGCTGGGCACCGACAAATACTCAACCATGCCACCATCCACATGCACACCGCATACTTTCAGGCTGGTACAGCAATTGGGCTTGCCGGAGCGGCAGGCAATGCAGGTACCGCAATTAAAATAAGGTATAAAGGTTACGGCTTCGCCCTTTTCAAAGCCGGGCGCACCATCGGCCTCCACTAACTCACCGGAAAGCTCATGCCCTAAAATACGGGGATATTCAAAATAAGGCTGGGTGCCTTCAAATGCATGCAGGTCCGTACCGCAAATGCCAATGCGGTTTATTTTTATGATAGCCTGGCCTTTTGTAAGAACCGGTCTTCCCTTTTCTCCGTAGGCAAACTGCCCGGGCGTAGTGCAAATCAGTGTTTTCATGAACGTTTTAAATGTATAAATGACAAGTAATAAGTCAGCGCGAATATACAACGCAAAGATAGATTCTTTATATGCCCTGGTGTAACAAACCTCTTCAGAGGAATGTACCGGTGCAAATGCTGTGAGAGGTGCGTAAGGAACAAGTAACAAATAATCGCCATATTGGATAACAGCCCCGGTTCGTTGTATAATTCCATGTCTGTCCCCAGGGAGCGCTGCTGTAAATTTCAGCAGGGCAGTTTACCAGTAATGGCCCCTTTTCAAGAGAAAATCCGCCACAAATGGACCTTTTGCTGAGCTCTCCTTCCTGAAATGCCCATCAAACATGAAAAAGACGATCAACGTTATTCACACCAAAATATGTTTTCCACAGCAGAGTTATTCACATATTAGTTGTATACTGAAATACAATTAGTTACGATTTTTCAAAATGTTCCACGTGTAACATTTATCCACATTTAAGATATCCACATTGTTTGTTTATGTCATTTAAAGGTGATTTGACCGACATTTTAGCTTTATAAATATGTATGCCCGGGAGGTGAAAATGAGAGAAATTGTTTGTTATTTAGGCACCGGGTTACATGCCCAACTATACGAAAAGAACACAACCAAAATCTTTCTACACCGTTTACAGCATTCCCTTCCAGGAAAACGGTTTGAGGATGCAGGTATGTTATACCTGTATTATATAATCGCTATTATTCAATAAAATGTCGCAACTATGAAACAAAATTTCCTGCTATTGCTGGGCGGCGCCTGCCTGTTATTTTCCCCTACAGTATGGGCGCAGCAAAAGGGTACGGCTGCTTTAAAACAAACGGCTGTTACGGATATACAGTCGCAATACGACTTTTACAAAAGAACCGAGCTGCAAATATGGAACTATGCAGAAGTAGGTTATAAAGAATATAAAAGCACGGCCTTGCTGCAGCAAACGCTGAAAGACAATGGATTTAGTGTAGATACCGGCGTAGCAGGCATTCCCACCGCTTTTGTAGCCACCTATGGCAGCGGTGAACCGGTGATCGGCATCCTGGCGGAGTATGATGCGCTGCCCGGCCTGGCGCAGGAGGCCGTACCGGAAAAGCAACCTAAAAGCGGCATGAGCGCCGGGCATGGCTGCGGACATCATTTATTTGGCGTGGCCTCCGTAGCTGCCGGCATTGAGCTGAAAAAACTAATAGCCGGTGGTAAGCTAAAGGGCACGGTTAAAGTATACGGCTGCCCGGCAGAAGAAGGCGGCTCCGGCAAAGTGTACATGGTACGTGCCGGCTTGTTTAAGGAGGTAGATGCCGTGATCCACTGGCATCCGGGCGATAACAACGGGATAATGACGGGCCGCACCATGGCCAACATCAGCGCCAAATTCCGCTTCTATGGCCTCTCCGCCCATGCGGCAGGCGCGCCGGAAAAAGGCCGCTCTGCACTGGATGGCGTGGAAGCCATGGATAATATGGTGAACATGATGCGGGAGCACATCCCCTCCTCTACCCGCATCCACTATGTAATTACTAATGGCGGTAAAGCTCCTAATGTGGTGCCTGATTTTGCAGAAGTATATTATTATGTGCGCAATGTGGACCGGGATATTGTACGCAGTGTTTTTGACAGAGTAGTGAATGCCGCCAGGGGCGCGGCTTTGGGCACCGATACCAAAGTAGAGTACGAAATTACCGGCGGCACCTATGACCTGCTGCCTAACCGGACGCTGATAACCGCCATGTATAAGAACCTGCAACAAGTGGGCGGCGTAAGTTATACGCCCGCCGAAACAGCGTTTGGGAAAAAGATCCAAACCAGCTTTACCTATAAGGTACCGGCAATAAGCGAGGCTGCTAGTATAGATAGCCTGCAATCGGCGGGGAAAGGCGATATCAGCGGATCTACAGACGTGGCAGATGTAAGCTGGAATGTACCTACCGTAGGATTAAGCGCAGCTACCTGGGTGCCAGGCACGCCGGCGCACAGCTGGCAGGCCGTAGCCAGCGGCGGCACCGATATTGGCGCCAAAGGCATGATGGTGGCGGCCAAAACTATGGCCTTAACCGGTATAGACCTGCTCTCTGATCCGGCACTGATACAAAAAGCCACACAGGAATACCAGCAGGCAAGAGGCGCAGATTTCCAGTATAAAGCCCTGCTGGGGGACAGGAAGCCTGCGCTGAATTATAGGGACGGGAGCGAGTAATTACGAATTGAGTAGTGCTAATCATTGAGATAATTAAATAAAACAGCAGGGGCAGATATGTAAAGCAAGCCTGTAAGCTAAGTATTTGAATTACAGGTGTATCACTAATGATTGTAGTTAAGACACTTTTAACCGGCTCCGGCTGTTTTATTTGCAATTAAAATATTAGATTGTGCAATTCTTTATTCATCCTAAGCATAAAACCATCGTTATGAGCAACAGCAGAAGGTCTTTTATTCAGCAGGTGGCATTAATGACCGCCGGCCTAGCCCTCCCCTCTTCCATATTCAGCTGTAAACCCGCTACAGAAGCCAGTGGCCGCAAATTAGGCATACAGCTTTATACGCTGCGCGATCAGCTGACCAAAGATGTAAAAGATACCATAGCAAAGGTAGCACAGGCAGGTTATGAGCAAGTGGAGACCTATTTCGGGTATAACGGTCCCGGCTCTACGTTCTGGGGATTAACCACCGATCAGCTGAAAGCCCTGCTGAAAGAACATAACCTTACCACGCCCAGCGGACACTATCAGCTTGGCGATTACTTAACCTTAGGCAACGGTAAAGACGAAGCGCTGAAAGCGCAGGCCGACCTGGCCGCAGCCCTGGGACAGGAGTACTTTACCATACCCGTTCCGCCCATGGAGCTCATAGCCAAATACCCTATACCGGCAGATGATTATAAATTTGTAGCCGCGCAGCTGAATAAGGCCGGTGAGCTGCTGAAAAAGTCAAACATAAAAGTAGCATACCATAACCACTTCTGGGAGTTCCGCAAGGTGGCAGATGGGAAGTCTACCGCATATGATATACTCCTGAATGAAACAGATCCCGCGCTGGTACATTTTGAGCTGGACCTGTTCTGGGCTAAAAAAGCCGGGCAGGACCCTGTTCAGCTATTTGAAAAAGCGCCCGGCCGTTTTCCCATGTGGCATGTGAAAGATATGAGCAAGGCTGCGCCGCAACCCGTGGCTGATACCGGCACCATAGACCTTAGTACACTTGCCAATGATATTAAGTTTGCAGAAGTAGGCACCGGCACCATTGATTTCAAAGCCATTTTTGCCAAAGCTAAAACCGCCGGTGTACAATACTTTTTTGTTGAGCAGGACCAGATCACAATCGATCCTTTCGTGAGCATCAGGCAAAGCGCAGACTATGTGAAAAAGAACCTGTTATAACTATTACAACCTTTAAATTAATATAGCCGTTCCGGTAATACCGGGACGGCTTTTAATCTGCTTTCCCATGCCACAAAAAGGCCTTACCAAAACAAGATGGACTATTGACGACGCCCGTATAACCATATATCCCTACCGGGTATTTTTTATTTTCAGTATAGTATTAGGCGTTCTTTTTGGCGGGTTGCTTTTGCTATACATAACAGTAGAACGCAACGCCGCCAACACTATGGGCTCTGTTGCCCTTTTACTGGCGGCTATTGTGATCCTGTTCCTTGCCTATGCAAGAACACAGATCATTTTTGACAGGACCATCGGCAGCATGCAGCAAAAAATATTAGGGCTGCTCCCCATAAGAACCATTCCTTTTGACCGCCTGCATGGTGTAAATACAGTAACCCAACAGTACGGCGGCTTTAACTTCAGGATCTTTTCCAAGAATAATAAATACGGAAAAGGCATTATTATTTCATCCGGCTACGGAAAAGAAACAGATCCTAACGCAATTGCGTTCAGCCAGGAAGTGATACCCCTGATCCATGAGTATATAGCGCAGTATACGCCACTAGCGGAACATACCAACAACACCATTACGGCTTACAAATATTTTAACGAAAAGGCCGGTGTTTATATCCTTAAAAATCAAAAGGCCGGCACCATTATTATGGGCATTGCGCTGCTGGCGTTAGGCATTCATGAATGCACCGGTACCCCATGGATCAAAACCGATGGTACTACCGGCAGGGTAGTGTTTATTGTTATTAGCTTTGGCCTGGGCCTGATATTCCTGCTGGCGGCTTTTACACGCATCTTATTAAACCCTGCGGCCCGTACTATTGAAAGGATTAGCCCTATAGGAATTGGTAATAAAAAATATGCCTTCGAAGATTTCTCAGGATTCCGCACAGTACGTAAATCCTACAACATGGTTTATGCAGGCACGGAAGTACAGATGTTCTTTACGCCGCCTAATACAAAGCAGCCTGCTGTAGTAGTAGTATCAACCATCCGGCAAAGCCGGAAAATTGAGCGTTTTATTGAAGAGATCAAAAGTATCATGGAGAAATAAATACGATGATAATTAAACAGGGGCTCCGGCATATTTCTCTACGATAGCCAGCAGCTCATCCCGGTGAAATGGTTTTTCCATGAAGGCATCTGCACCGGCCTGCCGGGCAGCCCTGCTTAAACCCGGGGTGGCGGAGATCATAATTACAGGAATATGCCGGGTGCTTTCCTGGCTTTTAAGATGACGGCAAAGGTCCAGGCCATCGAAACCAACCAGCTGTTTATCCAGCAAAAAAATAACAGGACATTCAAACCGGTTCTTCATAATCCGCTCGCCATCCGATACCAGATCGGTGGCATAACCGGCCTTTTCAAGTATTAACTTGTAAATATCCTGAATGCCCGGATCATCATCTGTTATCATTATTCTTTTTTTCATGCCCTTTTACTATGGGAACAGCTGCAAATGATATACCACATAAAACCGCTGTCATATAGCCCGGAAGGTGTGTATACATGATGGTATATTGAGGAACCTATTTCACACGTAACACTACATGTCTGATATTTTTTCTATCAGCCGTATAGGTGATGTGCAACAGTCCATCTGATGTTTGAATAATGGCCGGATAGCTGAATTCTCCTTTTTTCTGATCTTCCAATGCATAGACATCTTTCCAGTGCCGCCCGTCTGTGGAAAGGGCTACGTTCAATTTGCTGCGGCCTTCAAACCACTCTTTCCCTGCGTTAAGCGGGTTGTACACCAGCACCTGCAGGCCATTGCGCAGGGTTACGGCATCGGTGCCGGAATTGGGGTTCGGCAGATCTGTTTTGGATAAAGGCCCCCAGGTAGCGCCCTGGTCGCCGGACCAGCATTGCACCACATAGTTTTGCCGGCTCCTGCACAGCAGCTGCAAGCTATCACCCTTATGAAATAAAATGCTGGGCTGTATCACACCAAAGGTATCGTTATTTACAGGCAGGTATTGCCAATACTGCGCCTCTGCATCCGACTTTTCCAGGTGAATATGCCACTGTTTTTCATCTTTACTTTCAGTGCTGGATGGATAGAGGATATCACCGCTGGCCAGCTGCACCGGCTTGTTCTTAATGGGCCCCAGCAGGCTATCCCGCAGCTTTTGCGCGGCCGACCAATGTTTGCCGTCATCGCTGGAACTGCGCATTACGCCCCACCACTCGCGGGGCGATTTACCTATTTTATAGAACAGCAGTAAACGGCCGGCCCTTGTGCGGAACAATACCGGGTTCCAGCAGGGATAACGCAGCGTATCATTGATCACACCGTCGGCTACACGCCGGGGTGCGCTCCACTGCCCATCTTCCCAGGTGGAGGTATAGATACATACATCCGGCGCGCTTTCCCGCGAGCCGCCAAACCAGGCTGCCATTAAGCGGTTGTTTGATAATGGCGTGATAGTGGAAGCATGACAGGCCGCAAAAGGCGGGTTTTGCATGATCAGCTCATTCTTAACTAAGGTAACCTTTTGTGCAGAGGTTTGTGTGCAACACAACAGCAGTAAAATGTAAAGGAAGTATCTCACGTATGTAAATATACGTTTTCAGGAAAGTAAATGCTCATTGTCTTTCAGCTGCACACCGGATAGCTGCAGGCGCACTGCTTCGCGCAGCAAATAAAAGGTTTTGGCCGCGGCTGCTTCATAAGATAAGCCTGCTTCCCGGATGTTGGAAATACAGTTGCGCGCCTCATCTGTTAACCCCACTTTGGGGCGGTAGGTAAGATACATGCCCAGGCTGTCGGGCGAGCTCAGGCCCGGCCTTTCCCCGATGAGCATAATAGCGGCCTTTGCCTGTAATAAAGCGGTCACTTCATCGCCCACTGCTACCCTGCCCTGCTGTACCAGGCAAATGGGGGCAAGGCTCATACCGGCGCCCTGTATCAAAGGTATTAGCTGCTGCAGCAAAGGCACTGCATGTTTGTTCACCGCAGTCGCCGATAAGCCGTCTGCAATAATAACGGCTACATCACTGTTGGCCGCCGTTAATAACTGCGCGGAGCTTTCATCCAGCTTACGCCCTTTATCCGGCCGCTGCAGGTACTCATGCCGGTCGGCAGCACTGCTGTGCAATACATGTACAGGCAGCTGGAATGCGCTTAGCTGATGCTGCAGGGTTTTTACATCTGCCAGGGAATATACCGCATCCCGTGCATGGGCATGCGCCATGCGGAACTGCAATACTTCCTTTAGCGGAATGGCAGTGCCGGTACGGCCCAGCGCTATACGCGCGGGCGTGAAGGATTTTAATTGTATCCAGGGATCGGGCATAAGATGAATGAATAATTAATAATAATGGATGCAGGTGTACGCTTAAATATTGTGTGCATTGTCGTTCGTAATGATTAATAATGAATAATTAACAATAATAATGCAGCACTAAATTTGCACGTAGCACCTCCCTGCGATTATTAATTATTCATTCTTAATTATTAATTATAGATCCAGCAACCTGTGTTTTTCCACCGCCAGCTGATTTCCCTGCGCATCCATAATCCCCTGCTGCTGCAGCCATTGCTCAAATTCAGGAGCCGGCCGCAAACCCAGCACCTTACGCACATACAGGGCATCATGAAAAGAGGTGGACTGGTAATTGAGCATAATATCATCCGCACCGGGTATGCCCATGATATAGTTACAACCTGCCACGCCCAGCAGGGTTAAAAGGTTGTCCATATCGTCCTGGTCAGCTTCTGCATGATTGGTATAGCATACATCCACTCCCATGGGCAAGCCTAACAGCTTACCGCAAAAATGATCTTCCAGGGCCGCGCGTATGATCTGCTTACCATCAAACAAATACTCCGGTCCAATAAACCCTACCACGGTATTTACCAGCAGCGGATCAAAATGCCGGGCCACTGCATAGGCCCTGGCCTCGCAGGTTTGCTGGTCCAGCCCTTCATGTGCTTTGGCTGATAACGCGCTGCCCTGCCCTGTTTCAAAATACATTACATTGTTGCCGATGGTGCCGCGCTGTAATGATAATGCAGCGTCGTGCGCTTCCTTCAGCAGTGCTATGTTCACACCAAAGCTGCTGTTCGTTCTTTCCGTACCGCCAATAGATTGAAATACCAGATCCACCGGCGCCTGCGGCATAATTTCCAATGCGGTGGTAACATGGCATAATACGCATGACTGTGTGGGAATCTCGAACTGCTGCCGCAAACGGTCCAGCATTTCCAGCAGGGTTATTACTGCGGAAGGGCTGTCTGTAGCGGGATTAATCCCTATCGCCGCATCGCCGCTGCCATACAGTAATCCATCTACAATACTGGCGGCAATGCCTTTAGGATCGTCGGTAGTATGGTTAGGCTGCAGGCGGGTTGATAAGCGGCCTTTTAAGCCTATGGTGTTGCGGAACTTTGTGATCACTTCACATTTACGGGCCACGCTGATAAGGTCCTGGTTGCGCATGAGCTTTGATACGGCGGCCGTCATTTCCGGGGTAATACCCGGCGCTAATTGCTGCAGGGTGGCAGTATCTGCCTCATCGCCCAGCAGCCAGTCGCGCCACTCCCCCACCGTCATATGGCTAATGCGCGCAAAGGCGTTAGTATCATGCGTATCTATGATCAGGCGGGTAATTTCATCTGTTTCATAAGGCACCAGCGCTTCCTGTAAAAAGGTTTTCAAAGGCACATCGGCCAGCGCTATCTGTGCAGCCACTCTTTCCTCGTAGCTGCCGGCGGCCAGCCCTGCCAGCGCATCGCCGGAGCGGTAGGGCGATGCTTTTGCCAGTAAGGTCTTCAGATCCTCAAAGCGGTAGCTGGTATTTCCTATGGTACACTGGTAAGCCATGTTATGATGGTAGCTGGTATAAAGTTATATCTTCCTGTGTTTGTTTGTGCTTACCGGCCAGCAGAAATACGATCAGCGTAAGCCCCATGCCGGCGAAGAACAGCAGGCTTAACATAACATTATAATAGATGATGGCAACCAGCGATAGAATGGATAGCAGCAATGCTATCAACGGCACCCAGGGATAGCCCGGTACTTTAAAGGGCCGTGGCAGATCAGGCTCTTTTTTACGCAGTATGAATAACGCCACCATGCTCAGGATATACATTACAATAGCGCCCAGTACCGACAATAACACCAGCTGATCCGTCCGGCCCAAACACAGGGCAACAATACCCAGTAAGCCGCCTGCAATAAGCGCCCGGTCAGGGGTTTGATGCTTGCGGCTTAGTTTGGATAAGCCCTGGGGCAAGTACCGGCTGCGCGAGAGTGCGAACAGCTGCCGCGAGTAGCTGAGGATAATACCGTTAAAAGATGCCAGCAGCCCAAACAGGCCAATACCGGCAAAAATGCGGGTAATATTATTGTGCCGGCCCAGCACAATGCCAATGGATTCCGGTAAAGGATAATCGATGCCGGAAAGGCTTTTCCAGTCGGTAATACCGCCGGTTAGCACCATTACGCCAATGGCCAGCAGCATGAGTGTGAGGATGCCGGAAATATAGCCTTTGGGTATATTCTTTTCAGGATCTTTCACCTCCTCAGCCACCATGGCTATACCTTCAATACACACATATAGCCAGATGGCAAAGGGCAGCGCTGCAAACACGCCTTTTATGCCAAAGGGCATAGCATCATGCAAAAAATTGGATGCTTTAAATGCCGGGGCCACAATACCCATATAGATCAGCAGCTCCAGCACTGCCAGCAATGTTATTACCAGTGAAAAAAGCGCCGATTCCTTAATGCCCAGCATATTTACGCCGGTAAGCGCTACATAAAACGCAATGGCGGTCCACAACACTGGTAAGGCCGGGTACAGGAAATGGATATAACTGCCAAGGGCAAACGCAATGGCAGGGGTAGCCAGCAGAAACTCCACTACGGTAGCATAACCCGCTATAAGGCCGCCAATGGGGCCAAAGGCACGATGCGAGTAAGCAAAGGGCCCGCCTGCATGCGGAATGGAGGTGGTTAGCTCTGTAAAGCTGAAAATAAATGTGAGGTACAGGATAGTGATAATGAACGTAGCTATTAAAAAGCCTACGGTACCGGCTACGCCCCAGCCATAGTTCCAGCCAAAATACTCGCCTGAAATAACCAGCCCTACGGCAATAGCCCAAAGGTGTATGGGAAGAATAGCTTTCTTAAGTGAAGACATGTAGCAATATAATAAAAAGGCCTGACAGGTTTTAGTAACCCATCAGGCCTTTAAAATTTATGATCTGAGATCTAAAATCTGAACGAAAGCCTGCTAAAGAAGTAAGTGCCGTTAAAGCCCATCTGCAGCGGCTCGTAGATACCACCGGAATCAGTAAGGTTTGCATTGTGCCTGGTGGGATATACATTAAACAGGTTGCTGGCGCCAACCACCCAGGTAACTGCCGGAATGATCTGGTAGCCCACGGAAAGGTCAGTTACGATGCGTGCATCATAAATGTCGTACACCAGGTCATAGTTCTGCAGGCGTATACGGTCAAAACGCACAAAACGCAGGTTGGTATTGAACTTGCCATAACGGTAATCCAGCGTAAGGTTAATTTTACTGGGTGGTGCGGAGGCTACCAGGAAAGAGCGTTCCCGGTCGCTGAAGTAAATATCCTTACGGCCGGCCAGCTTGGCAGAGGTTTTAATATCGCCCGTTTCCAGGTCGTTGAAGTTAGCGGCCAGCGTAGCGGTAAAATCATGCCCGCCGCTGAAACGTTTGTTCCAGGTTACAATCGCATCCAGGCCCAGGGTTTTGGTATCCAGCGCATTGGTAAAGAACTTTACCACGCTTACATTCAGCTTATCCAGGTCTGCGGCTATTTCCGGCGCATTATCTGCAGTGAAATCACCAGTAAGCACAATGCGGTCTTTTATTTTCACATAATACCCATCTACCGTAATGCTTAAACCCGGCGCAGGCCTGGAAGTAAGGCCCAGGCTGGCGTTCACGGCCTTTTCCTGTTTCAGCGGCTCTACGCCCAGCACACGGGTTATATTGCTCTGGTTACGGGTCAGCAGGTTTTCAATGGCCTCTCCCCTTACCACGTTGGTATAGGTGGTGTTAAAATAGATCTGTGCCAGAGAAGGTGCACGGAAACCGGTGCTTATAGAACCGCGGAAAGCTAATGCAGGTGAGATCTCATACCGCATAGAGAGCTTGCCGTTTATCGTACTGCCGAAATCGTTATACCGCTCAAAACGGCCGGCAGCGCCTATCATGAAGTTGGATGAGAAGTTAAACTCCCCATCTGCATACACGCCCAGGTTAGTACGGGATTCATCCACCACGTTCGCAGGCTGAAAACCCGGGAAGCCCTGTGAGCCGGCAGCTTTATACACGGTATCTATGCCGCCGTTATCATTGGGCACCAGGTCGTATGCGCCATAGGCTTTCCAGGAACCTTCCTCGCCTGCAAAAATGCGGTAGTTCTCGGTGCGGAACTCTGTACCAAAGGCAATGTTGGTACCCTTGGGCAATACATTTTCAAAAAAGCGGGTAAAGTGCAGCCCTGCCGTGTTCTGGCTCAGCTGAAAGCCGCCGGCATCAAAGCGCGTGGGCGATTGCTCCAGTAAAGAAGCATTCAGCGTATGATCCACATAATAATGAAAACGGTTAATGCCATAGGTATTATTAAAATCCACGTTCCAGCCTTTCATTACCCCGCGTACACCTACGGATATGGAACGGTCGCCGATATCAGAAATGATCTGCGGGTCAAAACCATTGGGGTAAATGGAGGGTATGTTACGGTCGTCACCAGCATAACGTGTAAACGCATAGGCGTTACCGTGACGCTGGTTATAACCGCCAAAAGAATAGATCTCCGCTTTTTCCGCAATAGGAATGCGTGCATTGTACATGGCCGCATAGTTCTCCATCATGGCATCGCCATAAAAGCGCCGCGGCACATTATCTTCCCCCACCTTGGCAGGATCCTCTGCCCGGTTGGTGCGGCCACGGTATAAATAATCTGTTGTTACATTTATAAAACCACCTTCACCTATCTTAAAGCCATAGTTGGCATTCAGGCCTACATTTTCTCCATCGCCTTTGGAGGTAATGCCCCCGTTGATGTTGGTGCTAAGCCCATCTGTGCTGGATTTCAGCACTATGTTAATTACGCCGGCAATAGCATCGGAGCCATATTGCGCAGCAGCGCCATCGCGCAGTATTTCAATACGTTCAATGGCGGCGGCAGGTATGGTGTTCAGATCCGTACCGGTATTACCACGGCCCCGGGTGCCGTACAGGTTCACCAGGGATGACTGGTGACGGCGCTTGCCATTGATCAGCACCAGGGTTTGATCGGGCCCCAAACCGCGCAGGGTGGCAGGGTCTATATGATCCGCACCGTCGGAGCCCGTTTGCCGGTTTGAGTTAAATGAGGGCGCTACAAATTGCATCAGTTGGTTCAGATCCAGCTGCCCTACTGAGTTGGTGATCTTTGCAACCGGTATAATGTCAATAGGTACCGGTGTTTGGGTTACAGAGCGGTTCAGGCTGCGGCTGCCCACTACCTCTACGCCCTGTATAGCGGTGCTTTCGCTTACCAGTGATACGTTAAGGGTGCTTTTCCCGTTCAGGGATACTTCCTGTGTGGCATAACCCAGCACACGGAAAACAATTACAGCATTGGCATTGCCGGCCTCCAGCTGAAAAGCGCCTCCGGCATCGGTACTGGTACCGCGGCTGGTACCTTTTTCAAATACGCTTACACCGGGTATGGGGGCGCCGGTATTATCGCTTACTTTTCCTTTTACTGCATGTTGGGCATAGCTGTTCAGGCATGCCAATAGCAGACCTGCAATCATGAGGGCTTTGTTCATATGGTTGTTCTGATTTAGATAGCTCTAGTACGAATTGACTTAGGTTTAAAAACGATTTAGATCTTTTTTGGTACGATTTAGATTCCTGGCTTCAATTAAATATAAGCACTTTTTGCGGAGATAAAAAAAAGAGGCCCTTCGCATGGGGTTCCATTCGTGCGTTTTCATTGTTCACTGTTGTATATAAAACATTCAGTGTTCCGTTGTTTTTCAGAGGTGTAAGGCTATCCGGTTCATTCAGGGTACAGGGGTATGGTGATAAAGTTCCGTGCGCGTAAAATTGTATTTACGATATTTATATGGCGACGAAAATATATAAAGGCCCCTAACTATTACATATCACGTTTGTGTGATAAATTGTATAGCTGACAATTTTAGCAACTATTTATTCGGATAGTTGTGGAGAATGTCCACAAAAAAACCGCTTAAGAATAAGCGGTTATTAATTTTTCCAATACAAGTGAAACATCTGACTATAAAAATTTTGAGTGTGTGCTAAAGATTTATATAAATCTAACCACTCCTGAAGAAACAGGGCCCTAATCAGATGTTAATAAGGCGGGAAGTTTTAAATTTATAGTATGCAACACACAGATCCCCGGGTAGATGCCTACATTGCAAAAGCGGCCCCCTTTGCACAGCCCATCCTGCAACACTTACGGGCACTGGTACACAAAGCCTGCCCTTCCGCTACGGAGAACATTAAGTGGGGCCGGCCTTTTTTTGAGCACCAGGGCATACTCTGCGCTATATCGGCCTTTAAGCATCACTGCTCTTTTATACTCTGGAGCGCCAGCCTGTTAAGCGATCCGCATAAAATACTGCAAAAGGCAGAGGACGCAGGCATGGGACATTTCGGACAGCTTACCAGTGTAAAAGACCTGCCGGCCGATAAAATACTAATAGCCTACATTAAAGAAGCGGCGGCTTTAAATGAGCAGGGCATTAAACCCCGTGCAAAAGCTGCGGTTAAAAAAGATAAGAAGGAGCTGGAAATACCGGACTACTTTCAACAAGCGCTGGGAAAGAATAAAAAGGCGGCTAAAACTTTTACAGACTTTAGTTACACGAATCAGAAGGATTACGTGGAATGGATCACAGAAGCTAAAACAGATGCCACGCGTGAGAAACGCATAGCTACTGCCATTGAATGGCTGGCGGAAGGGAAAAGCCGTAACTGGAAATACGAACAGAAATAAATTAGAAATACCGCGGATCCGCATCATCATTCCTGCCGGATGGGAACAGGATACCGATAGATACTTCATGCGAGGGGCCTGTACCGGTAAGCTTACTCATATTCATATCATACGAATACCCCAGGCGAAAACGCGGTGCGTTGAACACGCCCATAATGCTTACGTTGCTGGTGGTACGGTAAGAACCGCCTACCCATAATTTAGCGCCCTCCCCTATCAGTAAAAAAGAATTAAAGTCAATGCTGAGCGGCCCTTTCATGTCGGTTTTCACCATCAGGGAAGGCTTTAATTTAAAGTTATCCGAAAAAGGTATCAGGGTACCGCCGGTAAGGTAAATATGCTGTGTTTTGCGGATGGTTTCAAACTTATACCCTTTCCAGGAATAGCTGCTATTGGTGTAGGTAGATAAGAGGTCCATTACAGAGAGCCCGAAATAGAACTGCGGGCTGTAGTAATAAATGCCAAAGCGGGCATCCGGCGCTATGGAAGCTGCGGGCGCCACGGGAATCACAGGGTCATTGGCATCTGTGTACATGAAGGTGCTGCCATCAATACCATATTGTGTAACGCCAATACCCAGGCCCAGGCACAGGCGGCTCAGGTTCTCCTCATCCATAGGAATGCGGTAGGCGTAAGAGCCGTATATGGAGTAGGCATGCTGCGGTCCTAAATTATCCATCATCATTTGCACGCCAATGCCTACACGACGGTCATTATCATCACCGCGTATCAGGCCATCAACAGATACACCGCCGGTACGGGGTGCGCCGGGAAAGCCGGCCCACTGCTGCCGGTAAATGGCATTCAGGTACCAGTCTTCCTTATTACCTGCAACTGCCGGGTTTACACTCAGCTCATTAAAAATGTACTGGCTAAACTGCAGGTTCTGCTGCGCTTTACCGGTGTAAGCCAGCAACAGCAATACCATGCATGCATACAGCTTACGCATAACAGCTCTTTTAGGCATGGCAGCCTGCTTCATTATTTCAGTATTTGCACCCATCCCTTATAAAGTTTCTCTTCGTCAGATGATGTTTTTACTTTCAGCACATAGTAATAAGTTCCTTCATTCAGCTTTCCTCCGTTGCCATCCCAGTCGTTATGATAATCCTGGGAAGCATATACCTGTCCGCCCCAGCGGTTATATACATATAACTGCGGTGCAGTGTAGCTTTCCAGGCCGGCTATTTTAAAATATTCGTTCAGGCCGTCGCCGTTAGGTGTGAATACGTTCGGGAATACCAGGTCCAGGTTCACCGGCTTGTTCTCCACCAGTATAATGGCCGGTGAAGGCGTACCGGGGCAGCTGGCGTCCGTAAACGGATCGCAGATGCCTGTACGGCGTATGGTATCGGCAGTACCTACTGTTGCTATATTTTCTATCTGTGTTACGCCGCTAAGGTCATCATCTGTTCTTACCAGGAAGCTCACGGAGTCTTTTACTTTTACGCCGATGGTGGCACGCGTCCAGCTAATGGTATTGGAGGCTGCATTATACACGCCGCCCGTGGCATTGCTTACATATTTGGTGTGCGCCGGGATGGTATCTACAATCGTTACATTGGCTAACTGCACCCCGCCGGTATTGCGGATATAGATCCTGTACAACAGCTCCTGCGCGGGTTTGGCTATGGAGGTATTGTCATCGTTCTTCACGGTTTTCCAGGTGTTGAAGCCGCCGGATTTATTTACGAACACCACGGTGGCCGGGTCATTAGGCCCGGAGTTCAGGTTCGGATAGTTGGGATTCAGCGGGTCTGCCGGGTGCACGGGCTGGTCGCCCACACCATCGCTCAGGTCAATGGTAGCGGTGTTCACAATGCTGTCTGCGCCGGTCAGGTCATCCGCTACTTTTACCAGCAGCTCACGGGTAATAGTTACACCAGGGGCAATTCTCGGGATCACCCAGGTTAACAGGCCGCTGGCATCCGGTTTAATACCATCTTCTGCAGATACGAATACCGTATAGGTAGGCACCACATCTTTAATGATCACGTTCACCTGATCGGTATCGCTGCCATTACTTACGTGAATGGTATAGCGGATGGAGTTGCCGGAGCTTACCTTGCCGGTTACATCGGTGCTCATCCAGGCGGCGGTTGTTACGGTATCATTATCGGCTATCTGTACGGTAGCAGAGCTGTTTAACCCTGTAAAGGCCAGGTACCCGGTTATTTTATTAATGGTAAGCGCAATGTTTTCAATGCCTTCCGGCTTGGTATCATCAATAACAGTGATCGGGATCTTAATGCCGTTACTACCGGCAGGGATCACTACCTGGGCGGGTATGCTATCATAATCAATGGCGTTCTGTGCGCTGCCGCCCACTTCATACTGCACGGTAATGGGCTTGTCAGCCAGCTTACCGGAAACCAGGCGCACGGTAAATTCGCCCTTATCAGTTGGGCCATCACCCGGTTCTGCCGCATCGGCCTTGGTAGCCACCATTTCTATGGCCAGGTTAGCTGCATCCTCGTCGGCAATGGTTACGGTATCGGTTTTCAGCTTACCTATGTCGTACTTCACGGCCGAGGTGAGCTTGGTAAGCGTTATGATCACGGTTTCCTTACCTTCTATCCGGTTATCATCGATCACTGTTACGGGTATGGTTACGTTGCTGCTGCCGTTAGGGATGGTTATGGTAAGCGGTATGCTGGCGTAATCCGTACCATTGGTGGCGGTACCGGTAATGGTAAGGTCCAGCACCACATCGGCCGTTACCGGTTTGCCGGATGCTATACGGATGGTGAACTGGCCGCCGTCTGACGGTTCAGCGGCATCCGGGTCGCTGGCGCTGATGATCACCTGCTCGGTATCATCATCATAAATGATCACGGTATCCTTATCGGCTGCGCCTTTTACAAAAGGCATGGTGGATGTAATGGTGTTAAGCGTAACGATCACCGTTTCGGCTGTTTCCGCAATGGTATCATTCATCACTTTTACGGGGAAGGTAATACTGGTGCTGTTGGCCGGGATAGTTACCGTACCGGAAAGCGGGGTAAAATCCGTTCCGCTGACAGCAGTGCCGCTAACCGTATAGGTAACGGTAATGGGTACCAGCGGTGTTTTGCCGGAGGCCAGCTTAACGGTGAACTCACCATTGGTAGCCGGTTCTTCTGCATCAGGTATGCTGGCTTCTATTATAATGCCCATGTTCACATCATCGTCATCATCAATGATCACCGTGTCTTTGCTATGGGCGCCTATTACAAAGGGCAGGCCGGCCGTGGCGTTTGTAAGCGTCATGATCACGGTTTCGTCCCCTTCTACCAGGTTATCATCTTTCACAGGCACATCTACCGTGGCGCTGCTGCTGTTGGCGGCAATAGTTACAGTGCCTGAGAGTGCAGTATAATCCGTACCGCTGGTAGCGGTACCGGCGGTAGTATAGGTAACGGTAATGGGTACGCTGGTGATTTTACCAGAGGCAATGCTTACCGTGAACTGGCCGTTGGTGGCAGGTTCTGCACCTGTTTTCACACTGGTGCCGGCAATAATATCCATGTTGGCCACATCATCATCGTCGATGGTGATGGCGGCGGAGTCCTTAGTATGATCTATGGTGAACGGTAAGGTAGAGGTAACGGTCAGTAATTTAATGGTTACTGTTTCGTCTCCCTCTATCAGGTTATCGTCCAATACCTCCAGCGGTATAAAGGCGCCGGTGCTATCAGCTTCAATGGTTACCGTGCCGGTAAGGCTGGTATAGTCGGTACCATTGGCTGCAGTGCCGCCTACCTGGTAAGTAACGGTTACCGGTACGGATGCCGCATTGCCATTAGGCAGGCTCAGGCGGAAGGCTGCGGTATCCGTAGGCTCTGTGGCGCTGGGATCGTAGGCGCTTACGGAAACCTTCAGGTTATCATCATCATCATCCAGGATCATTACCACGCAGGTATCGCCGCCGGCAAAGTTAATGCCGCCGCTGGTTACCGGCTGGGGCTTAATGATCACGGATTCATCGCCTTCTATCAGCGCATCATTTAATACCGGTACTGGTATCAGCACGCTGTTCTGTCCGGCTACCAGGGTAGCTGTGCCGGACAAGGTGGTATAATCCATACCCGGGAGAGCGGTGCCGCTTACCTGGTAGGTTACGGACATATCCTGCTTAAAGGTATAGGTGCCGGGCAGGGCCAGCTTAAAGCTGCCATCGCCGCTGGATTCACTGCCGTCGGCCACGGTAATGGCGTTGATCTGGCAGTTGGCCGGCACATTATCATCATCCTCTATATGAACAGTAGTGGTATTATCGGTAGTGCTGATGGCATAGGTAGCCAGGTTGTTGGAACTGCCGCTTAATACCGTGATCACAATATCTTCATCACCTTCTATCACCTGGTCGTCGTACATGGTAATGGGTACCAGGATGCTGCTTTTACCGGCTGATATGAATGCTTTACCTGTAAGGGCCTTATAGTCGCTGCCGGCAGTGGCGGTGCCGCTGATGGAGTATACCACCGTAACAATTTCCCCTGCTTTTACACCCGGCGGCAGGCTAATGGTAAAGGCGCCCGATGTGGTGGGCTTTTCCTTACCGTTAATAGTGCCTACAATGCCAATGCTTAGTTCGGAGTCATCATCCAGGATGGAGGAGCTCACCGAACGGCTGGAGGACAGCTGTACATTAAAGCTGGCCGCCGTGGCACTGGACATAGTGATCTTCACGGTTTCGTTCCCTTCAATGGTCTTATCATCTATTACCGGTATGGTCAGTATTACGTAGTTGGATCCTGCGGGCAAAATGATCTGCCCGGGAGGGGTTTGGTAGTCGACCCCATTGGTGGCCGTACCGCCATCTACATAATAATTAATAGTAATATCCTCCGGAGCGGTTAAAGTTCCGGGCAGGGCAAATTTGGCGGTAATAGGTGCGGATGGCTCCCCTGCCTGTCCTGTGGTGGGATAGGCGGTAATAACGTTATCGTTATCAATGATCCGCATGGTTTCGGTAATGTGCGGGTCCAGGGCATAGGCCGCGGCGCTGCTTAAACCGGTGGCGCCGGTAATGGTCACCACTACATCCTCATCCCCTTCTATCAGGTCGTCGTTAATAGCTTCTAAAGGCAGGTGTATATAGCTTTCTCCGGCAAACAGGGTGGTTGTGCCGGTCCATATGCTGGTATAATAGTCGGTATTGGCAGTGGCGGTACCGGATACTGTGAAGGTAATGGAGATGTCTTCCGTGGCCGGGCCTTCGGATAATAATATATCCATCCCTCCATAGCCCCCATTTTCACTGGCGTCTATCGGGTTGCCGGTGCTAATGGTTTGTACTCGCCTTACTTTTTTATGAAGTTTAACGGGGTTCTCAGCAGCCAATAGGTGGCTGGCTGCCAGTATAAAGGCAGCGAATGTGCAGCATAAGGTTCTATAGTGTTTCGCACTCATAAGTTACAGCATAACAAGCGTTTACGACAAAGCAACTGCTGCGCTTCACAACAATTGCCGTAACACTTTGTATTCATTAAAAGCACCCCCTGTTTATCTCAGACCAATATTAATTATTCGTATTATAATATATAAAATTATGAATATTTATTAAATAAAATAATATTATTTGTCGTTAATGTGGTAAGTTATTAACACCTGTTGTGGATACAGGTTCAAACTGTTGGCAGATCAGCGAGTTGGATCAGGAGCTTTTATAGGGCTGTATAATATTCTTGATAACGTATTCTGTGAGGGAGTTGCGGCCGGTGAGCCCCAGCTTCTGGGCAATGTTATACTTATGGTTTTCAACGGTTTTTACGCTCACATACAGGTCCTGGGCTATTTCCTTGGTGTTTTTGCCTTCGGCGATGAGGCGTATAACCCTGGCTTCGGTTTTACTGAGCTTATCCTGTACATCGGCGGGTACCAGGGGAATGGCCATGGGGGTTTCGGGGTTGGTTTCAACGGCCCGGCGCATATTATTGAAAATAGAGAAGCGGGAAATACGGGAGCGGATGCTGGAGAGCAGGTCCTGCCGTTTGAACGGCTGTACCAGGTAATCATCTGCCCCCAGGTTCATGGCCATACGCATATCCTCTTTGGTATCCTTACCGCTTACCAGTATGAACGGCAAGTGGGCCAGCCGGGGATCATCCCGCAGGGCCATTAAAAAGTGGTGACCGCTGCCATCCCGCAGCTCCATGCCGCAAATGATCAAATCGGGTAATTGTTCCAATGCAATGCCTAACCCCTCTTCTGACGATAACGCGGTGATTATCTCATAATGCGGGATCAGCAACTGACTGACTTGCTTAATGAATATATGGCTCCCGTCCACAAGCAGTATTTTACGGGAACTATCAGTCATCAGACAATATGTTTGAAGCAGTTAGCATTGGTAAGATTCCAGGCAGCCTAAAAAGCTAACTGACTACACGGGCAACATTTTCATTTTGTGTTGGCAATTCGATTTTGTTATCACCATAGTTTACTACTACAGGCACGGGATAAAGAGCGCCAATATAGCTTTAAGTTTTTGTTATTCAATGGATTACAAATTTTTGAGGTGTATTGTATCCCCTTGATTACCCAATCATATCACAAATAACGGGCGCCACTATACGCTAACAGAACAGCGTTTCACGAATTTGGGTACTAGTTCCCAATATTGGGAGTATGTACTCATTTTTCGGCTACACGCTAAAAATCATTAAAATGGTTGGCCACTCTTTTGCATTTTTGTACACAACCAAAAAAAGCTAAGTAGCGTAGTATTAATGCAGTATAAAAATACCACCGGCTAGCCCCTGGTGTACTATGCGGTTGCAATGCCGGCAAAAGCTGGCATATTAATAATATTTAAACATACTCTCTATAACTCAAAACTAACAGGATTAGCTTGCGAAAGCAAGTTTTCATAGGATAGTTATCTAACCCTGTCCCCCATTCCTGGGGGACAGTTTTCTTGTATAGCACTTGTATGCATTGAAAGACAACACAAATGCTACAACGCAATTGTGAGCATTAAGTGGATAAGTTTTTTGAAAAATCTTCCTGTAAAAAACGAAAAGCACTCCCTCATGATGAGAAAGTGCTTTCCAATTGCAGTAACGCCTATACGTTAATCTGCTGTTTGTTTCCCTACAACTTTATACCCTGTCATATTATTATCCAGCTGTACTTCCTGGTAATACATTCCATCCGGTGAAACGTAGAGCTGCTGGCCGTTGATCTCTACTTTATGGCTGCCGCCGGGGAGCTGTGAAAGCACGTCATCCGGCTGTGCAGCCTGGTTATCAGGCGCTGCATTATTGCTGTTGTTATCGTTATCATCACCACCTAAATTCAGCTGCCCGTTCTTACCTACTATTGCATAACGGCGCTCATTATGTTTGATCACTTCCTGGTATATAGTACCATTATATTCGTAATAAGCATTACCGTCAATTGTTACCTGTTTAGCGCCAGCAGGTAATGAGGGTACATCTGCACCAACAGGCGGCTCTGCTACTTCATATCCTGAATCGCTGTTACCGGGATGCCGGTAAAAAGTACCATCAAAGTAAAAGTAAGGCCCCCAGGGCGTTCCAAAGGTCATAAACCCATAAGGCAAGATGCCTAATCTAAATCCTACCGGATAACGGTAGTAGGGATAATAAGCACCCACATACGGATGATATACCCGCACCGGCCTGTAATAATGCGGCGCATAATAAACCGGCGCGCCTACACGGCCGCCAAATGCTACGCGGCCACCACCGCCATAAAAATGCGCTCCTATGCCTACACTCATATGCCCGCGCTGTGCGTAAGCGCCTCCTGCTGTTAATGTGGCTGCCAGTAACAGCAGCGCTCCCATTATATATGATCTCTGTTTCATTGTAAAAGGATTTAATAAAGCGGTTATCAGCTTATTCTTTCTTTCTTTTAAACGCTTCCCCTTTTAGATCATTGCATATGCCTGAAGTTTAACCGGGTTAACCGTTAAAGTTATCTTAAAGTGAAAGTTTATTTGTTATAAAAATTACTGTTTATCACAAGGGTTGCAGGCCCAAGACTTCGCTGCATTCCACTTTTACATTTAAAATTTTACATTTATGATCTTACATTCTTATTAAGATACATTATGCAAACGCTTCTCAATACCATCCGGCACTTTATTCCGCTCACGGAGGCGGATACAGCGCTGATACAACAGCTGTTCAAAGTAAAACAGCTTAGCAAAGGTGAGTACTTTGTACAGGAAGGTTACACCTGTAAACAGGTAGGTTTTATTCAGCAGGGATTAGCGAGATATTTCCTGAACAAAGACGGACAAGAGCTTACATATGAATTTGGAAAAGAAGGTGAATTTATTTGCAACTATGCCAGCTTTTTAGATCAATCTGTTTCCGATGAAAGCATACAGGTACTGGAAGATACTTCCCTGCTGGTGATCTCTTTTGACGAACTGCAAACCTTTTATAAACAGGTGCCTGCCGGCGACCGGTTTGGCCGGCTGGTGGTGGAAAGCATTTTTGTACGCGCTAAAAAACAGCTAACCTCCCTGTACAGTGAGCCGCCGGAAGTACGCTACCGGCAGTTCTTACAACTATACCCCGATCTTCAGCAGCGCATACCGCAGTATTACATTTCTTCTTATGTAGGCGTAAAACCACCTTCGCTCAGCCGCATCCGTAAAAGACTGGCGCAATCCTGATTTATTAACCCAGGTGAACGGATCCCGGAAAACGATCCGGCAACTTTGTACTGTGATCAAAAAACACAGTATCATGAAAACAGTTACCAGCACCACCATGTGGTGGCTTACCTTCTTAAGCGGCGCGCTGCTTGTTTTTATAGGCATCCGCTTTTTTGCCATGCCGCAGGTTGCAGAAACAGCCTTTGGTATCAATACCCAAACCAATGGCGATCTTTCTTTCCATTACATTAAAGGGGGGCGCGATCTTGTTATGGGAGCGTTGTTTATTATATTACTGCTCATGAAGCAGTACCGCGCATTGGGCGTAATGCTGCTTACAGGCACTTTAGTGCCCTCTGTGGACCTTTGGGTGGTTACCTCTCACCCGGGCTATGAAACGGCCCGTATATACCCTCATTTAACCGCTATTATCCTTTGCCTGGTATTGGGCTGGTATTATATACGCAGGCCCGTAGATCAAAGCTCCTTTAACATCCAGTTATCGCAGGCATAATGGCCGGTATTGCCCATGGGGCCATCCAGGTAATAAAAACCAAAGTGCTCATACAGGCGGCGGGCCTGTGCCAGCTCCGGCATGGTTTCCAGGTAACACTGCGTATAGCCGTTGCTGCGCGCAAAATCAAGGCATTGCTCAATCAGGTTACGGGCAATGCCTTTGCCGCGTGCGGCCGGCGCCAGGTACATTTTCTGCAGCTCGCACACATGCGGTTCGGCCCCATCCAACGGGTGTATGCCTGCACCGCCTACTATCTCCCCATCCAGCAAGGCTACGTTGTAGGCTGCACGCGGAATATCAAACAGCTTATACAGGTTATCCGTAGTAGGGTCTGTAAACACCGTACCTGGTTTATTGAGCTTATGTTCGGCCAGCGCATTGCGTACAATGGTGGCCAGCTTCAAATTATCTTCCGGTTGTATAGGACGTACCGCTACAGTTGACATATGCATGGTGTTATTAAGGGATGTAAAAGTAAGTTATTTTACGGCAGACCCGTAAGCCGGCGCAGGCTCCATAACCTGGCTGATCTCCTGTTCGGAAAGCGGCGCTGCAAATACTTTTACATGATCCATATAGCCGTCAAAAATGCGGGCGTTGGGAAATTCCTCATTACGGCCCAGCGTCCATTTATTGGTGATGGACAGGTTCACAGGCCCATCCAGCCGGGTAGTGGCTTTTAAAACACCATCAATGTAAATGCGTAAGCTGGCGCCATCACATACGCCTGCTATATGGTGCCAGCGCCCGAACCAGTTCTCCGGTAAAGGCGTGCTCACATCTCCCCGGCCCCAGCCGCCGGCAAAAAAGGTAAGGTCTTTATTATTGGCTATCTGCAGCACATGGGCATCTCCTTTGGTGAAAATGTCTGTAAGCCCGCTGCCGCCTGTCGCTCCCCGCTCCGGGTATACCCAGGCCATCATGGTAATGGTATTACCCATTACATCCAGGCTGCGCGCATTGGGTACTTCCACATAACATTGTTCGCTCAATAACACCCCGGCTTTGCCCGTAGCAGCCTGGGTGGAAATAATATGCCCGTGGTTATTAAAGCCGGAATGGTCTGTAACCAGGCTGTCTGTTCTTTGGAACTGCAGGTCCAGCAACAGGGTTTCAAGCGGTGTGGTATATACCCTGAATTTTTCTTTTATATCTCCTGCATGCAGCTGCTGCCAGCCGGCCTGTTTTGCTATAAACTGCTGGGTAATGTTCTTTTGCTGGCCCGGTTGCAGGGTTAGCTTCAGGGTATTGATCACACTATCCTGCAGGCGGATGGGCAGCTGAAAGGTACGGGCCTCCCCGCCAATATTCTGTACGGTAAAAGTAAGCTGCTGCGTATCGCCCTTTTGCACCAGGGATCTTATAGCCAGCTGCTGTACTTCCGGCAAGGCGGGGTAAGGCGTTGGTGGTTTTGTAACTGTTACCGTCTGCGCAGGCAAACCTTTTATGGTTATGCTGGTTGTACCGGTCTTGTATAAACGCAGCGGTATACTGTCGGTTACACTGGCCCCTTTATTCACCAAACAATTCTTGTATGCATACACCTGCCCGTTCACCAGCACCTGCAGCTGTTTGGTGCCTATGCTGCCGTTATTGCCCAGGGTAAAATGCAGGTAAAAAAGTTCATGCGGTGTTACTTTATTTGCAGACAGGTGGTACTGCTTCAGCTGAAACTCCGGCTGCTCAGCCGTTAAGCTATCCTGCAAAGGCCATTGCTGCACCGGCGCAGCTGCGGTATTAAACACCATTTCCCCGCCGGCTATTACCTGTGCATGCGGAAGATGAATATGACCATACTGCTGCTTATTCAGGCTTACAGAACGAATATAAGCGCCCGGCGCTGTGCTGCGTTTAATGGTGAACGTTTTACCGTTTTCCAAGTGCAGCTTTACGGATTGGAACAAGGGCGCGCCTATGCTATACTCCGGCTTACCAGGGCAGGCAGGGTAAATACCCAGGGCGCTGAACACATACCAGCTGGAAGTGCTGCCCAGATCATCATTGCCCGGCAGCCCGCCAGGAGTGGGCGTAAAGCGATGATATAAAATATCGTGGATCCATTTTTGGGTGTGCTGCGCTGCGCCCGCCTCATTGAACAGCCAGGGCACATGGAATACGGTTTCATTATCAAAAATGATCTGCCCATTGGTAAGCGCAGCATCCAGCCGTTGGGTGAACAGCTGCCGGCCGCCCATCAGGTTTATTAAGTCCTGCGGATGCTGCGGCACAAAATAAGAGTAGATCCATGCATCCCCTTCCTTATACCCGGTAGTGCCGGGCTGCAGCTTATAATCATCCCCATTACGCGGCAGCATAAACATTTCCCCGGCATGAAAAAGATTGCGGTAGGCATAGCTTCTTTGCCGGTATGCAGCGGCATCATTGCTACGGTGCATCACCTTTTCTGCAAACTGCGCCAGCGCCCAGTCGTCATAGGCATACTCCACAGTACGGGTCACGGATTCCGGGTAAGTATAGGGAATGTAACCCTGCTGCTGGTATACTGCCAGGTCGGGCTGCAGGAAAGGCGTATCTGCATGGCTTTTTTGCAGGGCCTTGTAAGCCAGCTTACTATCAATGCCCGGTATGCCTTTCAGGTAAGTATCGGTAATAATGGGTACTGCATGGTTGCCCGTCATGGACTCCACCGGCAGGTGGCCGGTTTGCTGATACACATCCAGCATGGATAAAACCATATCCTTTTGTACAGACGGGAACAACAGGCATAGCAAGGGGTGCAGGGAACGGAAGGTATCCCAGGGCGAGAAGCCACCGTATTGTGCGGCCCCGCTTACCGGGTAAATATTTCCATCAGCGCCGCGGTAGCCGCCATCTGTATCGGAAATGATCCAGGGCATTAACAGGGCGTGGTATAAGGCGGTGTAAAAAACGGTTTTATGCGCTTCATCACCATCCTTTACCTCCGCTACTGACAGGGCTTTGGCCCAGGCGGCACGGGTACGCGCATGTATACGGTCAAAAGCGCTATCCAGCTCCACGGCAATGTTACGGGCGGCGCTTTCCTGCCCTACGGTAGAGGTGCTTAGCTTCAGTATTAAGGTAGTAGGACCGGCGGCTGCCGCTGCAAACGTAAACAGGGTACCGCCTTCCACCCCTTTTTTATGGGTATAGGCAAGGTCAAAACGGGTAACGGTATTAAAGCGCCGGCCATCGCCAATGAACAGCTGTGGTATTACGCCCGGCGCAAATGTAAAACGGAACAGGCCTGTGCGGGTGGTGGCCGTAGCCTCTACCAGGGTGTTATTATCCGGGAACATCACCCGGTAATATCCCGGCGATGCCTTCTCCCCGGCGTGTGAAAAACGGCGGTGATAGGTACCCAACTGAAAGCTGTCGTTACTGTTCACCGGCATTATGAATAGCTGGCCTGCTGAGCCGCCGGGAAAGCCGCTATGGTGGCGCAGGCAGCTGAAGTAATAAATAGAAGTATCGCTGTAATCATAACCCCTTGCCCCGCTAACACGGGTTTCCGGTGTTAGCTGAATATTACCCCAGGGCGCTACGGCGCCGGGGTAGGTGCCCCCCTCACTGCCCCATTTGGTAAGCACGCTGCTTTTAGCGGTACCAATAAAGGGATCTACATAAGCTATTGGATCTTTTGTTTGGGCATAGGCGCCGTTTATCACTAATAGGAATAAAATGGCTGCTAAATAATGGTTGCCGGCTGGTGAGCTCACATTCACTGCTTTTAATTGAAGGGCGGTAAGTTATAAAAAAAACCGGGTTTGTCAGGTGGTTTCGGGATAGGGCCTCCAACTGTTCCGGGAGCAACAACCGGTTGCAATAAATAGATAAGCCATATATAAGCCATATGTAAGCCGTATGTAAGCTATAGATAAGCTATCCCTTATAAGGGACGGCTTATCTATGGCTTATGTATAAGTATGCTATATTTTAAAGATGGATTATCCTGGAATAAGTTTACAAACTTTCACCTTAATCCGGTTTAAAGTTTACAATAGCCGCTCCTAATCCTGTCTTAGGTTTACAAAGGCTATTCCCGGCCGGGCATAAAAAAATAGCCCGGCGCTTTATACGAATAGTACATTATCATATTAATACCCGTATTGTATCCGTAAAGTGTAATCCCCCTCTATACCATTAAAGGCGGCTCTGTACTTTCCGCGTTATCCATTTCCTTTGAAAACCGGGAATTGTTCATTCAACTTGATTTTAACATGAGCATGTTTCATGAGGGCCATTACATTCGTTTATTGTTCAGGGTATTTGACCGGTTTATACGGCTGCTGCACAAGCACCCGCCTACCAACCGCGCCATCACGGTTGCATGCCTGGCGTTATTCAGCATAGGCCTTGCAGTTTTTCAGCGGCAAATGCAGCGGCCGGCCCTGGAAGCGGCTGAGGTGATCACCCTGCAAACCTATGATGGCCATACCCTGCCCATTGTGCAGCTGGGCACCGCCAGTACCCATGACGCCACTTTTACGGCCGACAGCACCCGGCTTACCATCACCCCCAAACAAAGCAGCGGGCAGGGAGAATTGAACACCCTGACCGTACCCCGCGGCTGTACCTATAGCGCCGCTTTAACAGACGGCTCCCTGGTACGGCTAAACGCCGGCAGCAGCCTGCGGTTCCCCTCCGTGTTTGCAGCGGATAAACGTGAAGTATATGTGGAGGGAGAAGCCTATTTTGAAGCGCAGGGCAATGCCAACCGCTTATTCACCATCCACTCGGGGCAGGCGGATATTATTGTGCTGGGTACCGCTTTTAATGTAAACACATATGACCGGCATATATGGGTATCATTGGTAAAGGGGGAAGTAATGGTAAATGTGGAAGGAAAAATGACTCCGCTGAAACCCGGGCTGGCAGCTGCCATTGACAAACAAAGCGGGCAGGTATCCGTAACGCCTTTTGAGGAGAACATTGTGCTGGCCTGGCTGGATGGGTTACAGATCTATGTGGCCACCCCGCTGCGCGACATTTGCAATGCGCTGGAAAGAATGTATAATATCCGCATTCATATTGATGATCCTAAACTGCTGGACGTGCATTATTCTGTTATTGTGAACCGGCAGCGGCCCATACAAAACTTCCTGGATGATCTGAAAGCAACGCGGAAGGTGAATAGTGTGTTTGACAGCAAGGGAGAGCTGCATCTTAGTTTTCAATAACCTCCATAAAAACATTTATATCCCCAAAAAAGAAAGGTTATCTGTGAGGCAAAAGGCCAGGCGGGTAGCCTTTACTTTTTCTTAGCCTGTTTGGCAAAGCGGTTAAAATCCAGCGCCAGGTGCACCCAGTATAACAGCTGCTTTTTAGTGTGCAGCACGTTTTCATCCACAAACACATATCCTTTCATTACCCGGCCCCCATGTACCATTGGCTGGCAGCCCTCCTGCTCCAGCGCCTGCTCAAAAACGGCAGGATCCAGGCGTACCAGTATGGTATCTTTGCGCACGCCTACACAGATCTTATCATCTACCATAAAACAAAGGCCGCCGAACATCTTTTTTTCCGCTACCTTATTGGTGGCGGCTGCAATGATCTCCCGCACCCTGTTGGCCATTATTTCATTAAATGCCATAGCTGTTTACTTTTATGGTTCCCGTTAAAAGTAAAAATATTTTGCCGGAACTGTGATTTTTGGAGCCTTGCTGCGAATAATAAAGAAAACGAATGGAAACACAGAAACAACTACCCGCTGCTGCAAGGCTGCTGCTGAATATTACAGTATGGTACACCGTTGCTACCTGTAAAAGCCTGGTAGCTATAAAACAATGGATTGAAAACCTGTAATTTAAACGAATGGTTCCGCAACAAACAGCTGAGGGGTTTTTACGCATCATTACGGAAAACAAGGGCCTTATTTACAAGGTGGCGCATTTGTATTGCAGCAATGATGAGGACCGTAAAGACCTTTGCCAGGAAATTATTTACCAGCTATGGCGCTCCTTTCAGCGATATGATGAGCAGTACAGGCTCTCTACCTGGATGTATAAGATAGCGCTGAACGTGGCCATCTCCTTTTACCGGAAGGGGCAGCGGCATGCCCGTGCACAGCCGCTTACCTCCGATCTTTTACAGCTGGTACCGGATAAGGAGCCCGATGGTACGGAGCAGCAGATACGGTTATTAAGGCAATACATTAATATGCTGCATGAGCTGGACCGGGCTTTAATGATCCTTTACCTGGAAGAAAAAAGCCATAAGGAAATAGCGGACATACTGGGCCTTACGCCTACCAATGTGGCTACCAGGATTGGCCGGGTAAAGGAAAAACTGAAACAAAAATTTGCTAACACAAACAACTGATGGTTATGGATGATATGGAACTGAAAAATTTATGGCAGGCTTATGATCAAAAGCTGGAAAGATCGCTTTCACTGAACCTGCATATTATGCAGGAGCTGCAAAAACAAAAAGCCAGATCCGTATTACGGCCGCTGAGGGCGTTTAAATCACTGATGATCGTATTTGGCATCATTTGGATATCGATCCTTGGCTTATTGGTATCCCATGCGTTTACTTACCAGGGAATATTTTTTGCATTGTCCGGCGGCGCTATTATACTGTTCAATGTATTTGGCATTGCTATTTACATTTACCATATAGTACTGATACAACAGGTGGATAACAGCGATACGGTGATAGGCGCGCAGAAAAAACTAGCTACGCTGCAGGCATCCAGCATACAGGCAGTACGCATTATGTTCCTGCAAACGCCTTTTTACGGCACCTTTTTCTACTCCCCAGCCATGCTGGCCTCGTTTAGTGTTATTAACTGGGTGGTAGCTATTGCCGTCACCGGTTTGCTGATATGGATCAGCATATGGCTGTACCGCAATATTGATTATAAGAACGTGGATAAGAAGTGGTTTAAACACTTATTCAGCGGCTGGGAATGGAACGGGGTGATAAAAGCCCGGGCGTTTTTGGATGAGATAGCGGAGTTTGAGCGGGTGTGAGGGTTGATTGAAAACGCTGATCATAAGCGGTTAATGCGTGGATAATCATATTAACTTCAATCACTTAAGTATAATTATTGCAAATTTTTTGTTGGGAAAATTTGAAAAATAAAATAATTGTTTACTTTTGCATCCCCGTCAGTAATACTGGCACACCGGTTCGGGACGTAGCGCAGCCCGGTAGCGCACTTGCATGGGGTGCAAGGGGTCGCTAGTTCGAATCTAGTCGTCCCGACAAATTAGAGGCCGTTTCAGCAATGAGACGGCCTTTTAATTATATACCTATTTTAAAACATTGTTTAGTATCCAGTAAAAAACTTCCTCTATGAAATTTATGAAGACCATAAAAACTATTATTCCGGCAGCTTCCCTATTGTTTATAGCAATGTTTCTTTCTTGTGAAAAAGAGAACGACGGGTTCAATAGCTTGGTTGACCTCCAGGAAACAGCACCAGGTATTGACTGTATAAATGGTGGTATTGTTGTAAAAAGCGGTCTGGATAAGAACAGGAATAATTTGCTGGATACCGGTGAAGTAACAAGTGTAAAGTCTGTATGCAATGGACAAAATGGGACAAGTACGCCTACAGATAAACAGGTTATACTTTCTGCCTATACGGGTGGGTATTCAACCTCATTAACAACGGGCGAAGATATATATGCAACTTTTCCCGACTTTGACAAAAATAACTATGGAAACCTTGACTCTATTATTTTTTGTGCAACAGCATGGACATATGGATCAACTGCTCTGATTGAGCTCTATAATATTTCAGATCAGGTAGTCATCGATAATAGCTTAATCACTGCAACGGAATCTTTCGACAACAGGAAAATACGTAAGTCATCCAATATTTTGAATAATCTCCCTGCTTCAAAAAAAGAAATAGGCGTCAGAATACGTAGTGGAGCAGCCGGTGATGTGGCTTTGGGCATGGTTTATCTGATTATGTATAAAAAATAGCATAAAATATATGCGCTCAAAGGGTCATCGGTATAATAACGAACCTTTTGGGTTGATAGGATTACCTTTTTATTGCCTTTCGACATGAGTGCAGGGGGGCGCTAGTTCGAATCTAATCCTCCCGGTTAAAAATGGAGCCCTTCAGATCGTTGGATTTGAAGGGTATTTAAATTTAAATAATTTTTTATGCATATGTACTAAAAGCTACATTGTATTCAATTGAATGAGTTAAAGGAGTTCGAATCCATTTTGGTAGAACCTTAAACCATCCATTCTTTCGTCCTTACTTTGTAGATCCAGCCTTACCATTTTTCATTGCAGGCAGTATTCCACGTCTTTTTGTGTTAGACTTTCCTCCTTTTGGGTTATAACCCAGGCATCAGATCAATCTACTTTTGTGTTATAACAAACGCAAAAAATCAAATGAAACTTAAAGGAAAAACAATATTAATAACAGGTGGTACAGCAGGTATCGGCCTGGAAGCTGCAAAGCAATTTCTAGCCAATGGCACAAAAGTGATCATCACCGGCAGAAACCAGGCAAAATTAGATGAGGCCAAAAAATTATATCCTGCATTAACTGCTATAAAAAGTGATGTAGCCAATGCCGATGATGCCCGGTTACTTTTCAATAAGATTAAGGAGCTTGGAGGAATTGATATCCTTTACAATAATGCCGGTGTTATGAGCGGTCCACGGAACCTGGGAATAGCAAATGATAAACATTTTGAGCAGGCAAAGAATGAAATGGACATTAACTACCTGGGTGTAATCCGCCTTAACAACCTGTTCATCGAAATGCTGAAATCAAGGAAGGAAGCCGCTATTATTAATACCTCTTCTCTCCTAAGTTATGTACCACTGAATCTTGGTGCAACCTACTCGGCCAGCAAAGCGGCCATGCGTTTTTACACAGTGGCACTGAGAGATCATTTGAAAATACTAGGCAGCAAGGTGAAAGTATTTGAGCTGGTACCACCTGTGGTAGCAACAAGTATGACAGAACACGTTGAGACAAAAGGAATCACTCCGGAAAAATTGGTAAACGCTTTGATTGCCGGCATCAAAAATAACCGGTTTACTATACGTGTCGGCATCAGCAAAGTGGTTTACCTGGCTAATCGCCTGTTTCCTAAAGTAGCATACAGATTAGTGAATCCGGCGACAAATGCCAGCCAGCTTCAATCGTAAACCAAGTTACTCCTCACATATAATTTATACATAGCAAGGAATGAATGAATGACTGACAGTTAGGTGATGTTGCACAATAGCGAACAAAATGCCGAAGAGTGCGACGCAACCGGGCTTCATAGTAGAAATGCCGCCCGGTCCAAAAAAACTATTCATGGATCTTTTGCACGCGCCTTTCACTAAAAATGCGGATAGACTTATTAACCTTTTTCTTCGTTAATTCGTTAACTTTAAGGATAGCACAATGAAACATTTTAAATCAATTAGTGAATTCGCGCTTGCTAACAATTTGCCATTGCCGGAACATCCTATGTTGGGTCTCCTGCGTATCAATAGTGAAATCAAAATAAATAACGCAGAATACACCAGCGATTTCTATATGATCGGCCTAAAAAAAGTAAAATCTGGTTACGTATTATATGGCAGAACCAAATTTGATCATGAAACCGGCTCTATGATCTTTTTGAAGCCACGTCAGGTACTGGAAATGCGGAATTTAGAATTTGAAGAGGATGGATATATTTTAGTTTTTCATGAAGATCTCCTGATTGGACATTCATTGTATGAAGACATGCAGCGTTATTCTTTTTTTGATTACGAAACAAATGAAGCCCTTCACCTGGCACCAAAGGAAGAAAAAATAATTTGGAATATTTTTCACACAATAGAACAGGAATATAATAATAGTGAAGATGAATTCAGCAAAGAAATCATTCTCGCAGGCATCAATTCGATGCTCAAATATGCCGAACGGTTCTATAAAAGACAATTCATCAACCGGAAGCAATTGTCTGGGAAAACCGTAACAGAGTTCAACAAAATCTTACAGAAGTATATTAAAGATGGTTCCCTTGAAAATGGATTGCCCTCAGTTGGGGACTTTGCAAGAAGGTTAAACATTTCTTCACGATATCTCACTGATTTGTTGAAAGTGGAAACCGGCAAAACTGCTATTGAACTTATTCATATTGCCCTTATCAGCGAAGCTAAAAACCGGTTGAGAAAAAAAGATAAAACTGTTTCTGAAATAGCGTTCGATTTAGGATTTGAAAATATGTCTTACTTCTCACGACTCTTTAAAAAAGAAACAGGAATGCTGCCGACGTCTTATAAGAAACAGTTCTTTGAATAAAATAATATTGAAGACAGCAAGCTCCGGCATTTAAAGAGTGCTTGACAACAGGTAAAGTAATTCTACAACTCCGAATTATGTATAAAACGTTATAAAGAAAAAACCCGCGCCGGTTTGGTGCAGGTTTTATCAGAAACTTCCATAAATACCCTGTTTATTCAAACCCTCTCATAGATCTCCACACTTACCTCATCCCCTGCTTCTTTTTTAATGGCTTTACGGGTTTTAGCATTTACTCCCAACAGGTGTGTGCCATCTTTCACCGGGAGGAAGGAGTTTTCAAACGGCAGGCCGTCTATTTTACCACGTACCTTCACGGATTGCCGCGTGCCGAAGGTATCTCCTACGCCGTCCCATATAATATAGGTCCAGGCGCCTTTGCCGGTGCCAACCACCAGTTTTGTTCTGAGCTTTACAATTGCTTTTTTTGCCATGGTTTTAGCCTTAAGATTTTAAGAAATTAGTTAAGACAGGCAACACCACCTCCGGAGCAGGCATATGGTCCTGGCCTTTCAGCACGGTGTAGGCAGCATTGGGAATAGCGGCTTTTAGTTGTTGTGCTGCTTCCTGGATAGATTCAGGGCTCTTTTCCCCAACAATGATCTGCGCTGGCGTGGTAAGCGCTGACAGCTTCTTCACTGGCGGCAGCGCACTTGCCAGCGTGGTATCATAGGCAAGCGTAGGTGCCAACGCTACCATGGCCTGCCAATCCGGGTAAAAACTATCAAATGCCTCTTTGGGAATACCGATACCTTCCAGGAACCCGGTAATAGCATCCTGGTTCTTGCCTTCATCCAACAATTGGTACAATTCACTGCTAAGGGCTTTAAATTCTTCCAGGTAGGCTTTGTTATGCGAATAGGCGGCGTCATATATCGCCAGCTTATCTACTTTACTTCCAAATGCCATAGCAGCGTCTAATGCGAGGATAGCACCGGAAGAATGCCCATACAGATACGCGTGTCCTCCGGCGGCGTTTATCATGGCGTCAATATCTTCTATTTCCCGCTCCACTGCATAAGGCAAAGTGTTGCCACTGTCGCCACGCCCGCGGCGGTCATAGTTATACACGGTAAATTCTGCTGAAAAAACCGAAACGTCATACAGTACGGGGTTAAACTCCCGGTAGCAGGTGGCGCCGGTAATGTAGATCAGGGCAGGGCCTTTGCCGGTGACATTGTAAGCCAGTGTTGTTCCATCTTTGGATTGTGTTGTTTTCATTGTAAGTTGTTTTTAATCTTCAATACAAAGATAGACCGCCTGCTTGCCCTGGCTTGGTTCAAAACCCGTTTCTGATGGTGAATTTACCCGGTGTACTGGTTCCTGTATTCCAAAGGTGTGACACCTGCATTTTTTTTAAAGAACTTATTGAAATTTGCCGGGTCGGAAAAATTAAGCTGGTAGCAGATCTCAGCGATATCCAAATCTGTGTACAGGATCAGTGACTTTGCCTCAGCAACTATCCGCTGATGGATGTGAAACAGGGCATTCTGTCCTGTAGCGGTTTTAATGTATTCAGAAAGATATTTGGAGGTGATGGAAAGCATTTCTGCATATTCATTCACTGTTCTTCGTTCTATATAGTTATCACTCACCAGCTGAAAGAATTGTTTCAACAAAACTGATTCGGGTTTTGTAATACGGTCACGCTGCTGGGTTAACTGCGTAAATCCCTTTAATTGATACAATACCGCCAGTATCTTCAAACTAGCTACTGTATGTTGTTTGTCATCCGCATTTTTATAGGCATCAAAAATATCTTCAAATGCCAGGGAAAACTCATCATATTTCTCCTGCGGCAATTCAAAAAAATTAGTCTGCTGTACATCAAAAAAAGGAAACTGTTTTTCAAAATCCGGCTTAAAAAAAGAGAAGCTGGGCAGCTTAAAATAAATAAGGTACCCATAGGCATGTTCTGTATGGTAAAAGCTGGAGAGAAGCCCCGGGGCCTGAAATACCAGAGAACTGTTCATCCGCATCTCCTTCATATTGTCATATACGATCCGGGATTCTCCCACCCCGCTCATCAGTGCCATAAAATAAAACGACCTTCTGAACGGGGGCTTATAAAACTTTTTAACATATGTGCTTTTATCTACCCGGAAACAAAACAGGCTTGGATCGTTTGTCCTGTCAGGAAATGGTGTGCTGGCAAAGAATTCATTAATATCATCATAAAAAGGAATAATACCCCTGGAATTGCCCATTAAACATAATTTTTGTATCCCCTGCAATTAAGGGTAATATGCACGATTTAATAAGGGTGTAATCTGACAATTTCCGGTAAAAACGCGACAATCTTTAAGTTTGAATATCCTTCCTTTTACACTTATTTTACCCCGCAGAATCAAGAAAACCGGGGATCATGGCCATTAACAGATCTGCATCCAGCTGGATGCAAAACCGAGTCGGTTTACATAATTAGGGGTATTAGGCGGGATTGATAGCGCATTCCTATATGGACCTGAAGGGTTGCTAAGTATTAATGCACCTGCACTATTGTGGTTACGTGAACATTGATAAATCTGCCCATGATTCTGACGGTGTTTCGCTGTGAAAATCTCCCCATTCGACCGGTGTACCGGATCCTGACGGCGTTTCGCTATGAAAATCTCCCCATTCGACCGGTGTACCGGATCCCGGCGGCGTTTCTGTTGATTTATTTTTTGACGCTGCAGTACCGATCTTTTCCAGTCCTTGCTGCAGTACTGTTGAGGTACTCTCGGTCAGGTTCGGATATGTTTGTGTTTTTACTCTTCCGCCAGGGGCAAAATGATCGGGATGCATCAGTATCCTTGCCTGGGGGTCTTCCATATCGCCTTTTAATGCCAGCCAGAAGGAAGTCGTTTTGGCTGCATGTAATACCCTGGTCGTAAATTCAGGGCTGCGAAACAGCGTTACCTTCCACTGGTTGTCCTCCGCTTGTTTCTTCTCATCTTCCTCATAAGGGTCTATTTCTTTATATTTCGCAGCATTCTCCGTTCCGAATGACTCCATACTTCCATCTTTGAGCTCCTTTCCTGCTGCAGTAATTCCCGCCAATATTTTTTCCGGCTTTACAAACAAATATTTATAATCGAACGGATGCCCGTTTGTTTGCGCGATGTATACAAGCTGGGATACCAGATCATTGGGTATGAAGATCTGGTAAAGTACAGATTCTTTTGTGGAGCTTTTTAAGCCGATGTCCTCAATTGCGTTCCCAAGCGCCTCCACTTCTGCAAGGATCTCTGTTTGAATATCGCTGGCGATAGTCATGCTCTTCAGCATTTTGCCAATGATCTGCAACATCTTTCCTTTATCTACGTTAAATAGCCCTCCTGATTGCAGGATATCAAAGGAACTTTCTGCACTGGAGTTAACGTTCGCCTGCAATGCTATGTTGGCAGACATTAAAGAATCCCTTTCATCATGATCTTTCCATGAAGAGCTATCGCTGCGGGATTCCAGGAAGCGCTGCGGACCGTCGGTGGTCTCCTTCCTGGGCGGGTTTCCCGGCGCCCGGAAAAATACATGATCCTTTGCTTGCACTTTGTTTACCGCCTCATATATGACTTTAATGACCTGGTGCAAGGCATAGGAGCCTAATCCTGCCGCCTGGTAAAAGGCGGTTGTATCCTTCGCTGATTTTTCCTGCTCAATTGCCTGCTGTTTTATTAACTGAATCTTTTTCGGAACTTCATTCCAAGTGTGGTCGATCTCTTCTTTTCGTGCTTCTTCATATGTTTCAGATGCTGATCCGACAACACGTTGTACAGGAACAGGCCTGACTGCAGGATGGGATTTCCCCAAAGCTCCGACATTGTTAGCTACCGCATGAGAGGCACGGGCGGCTTCTGTACTTTTACTGGCTTCTTGCATTATTTGAGGGTGTATTGTAACGGGAACTACAAATGTCATCCTAACATACGTAATTTCGTCGCACTCAGATTCATTGCAGTAAAAGGCGCTGATATTCCATGAATTCCCACCTGCATTGTTTAAGCTGCAGGTATAATTTTGCAATATAATAAGGCCATGGTAAAAGATTATCTTGTTGCATCTTATAATAACCGAAATGCCTTAAATTCAAAGATCCTTAAATTGGCATATGGAAAAGATAACCTCTGACGACATTCGTTTTACTGATCTTGCCGAAAAGCGCTTCAATAAACGCTTTACCGGGAAACCTGAATATTTCTACCTTCCGGAAGCGACGCAAGATGTCATAGCAGCCGTACAGGAAGCTGTCGATGCTCAAAAGAGAATAGTTGTCCGGAGCGGCGGCCATTGCCTGGAAGGATTTGTATCTGACCCTGCCGTACAAATAGTTATTGATATGTCCCTGATGAAGAGTATTTCCTACAATGCTGAAAGGTCAGCTTTTGAAGTGCAGGCTGGTGCAACTACCGGTGAGACGTACCGCAGGCTCTTCCTAGGCTGGGGAGTAGTGTTACCCGCCGGTGAGCATCCCAATATAGGGATCGGTGGCCACATACTTGGCGGGGCTTTTGGTTTTCTTTGCAGAGAGTATGGATTAGCTGCAGATCATCTCTATGCTATAGAATTGGTTGCAGTAGATGCATCAGGGAAAGCACACAGCGTTATTGCTACCCGGGAAGAAAATGATCCCAACCGGGATCTCTGGTGGGCGCGTACCGGCGGCGGTGGCGGGAATTTCGGCATCGTTACCCGTTACTGGCTCCGGTCTTTACGAAACAATGGTTCTGATCCTGCTACTGCTCTTCCTCAAGCACCCAAATCTGTTACAACGTTCAGGGTGTCATGGGACTGGAATAACTTTAACGAAATACTGTTTTCACAGTTGGTGCAAAATTTCGGAACATGGGCGCAAAAGAATAGCGACCCGGAATCTCCCTATAAGCAGCTATTCAGTTTACTTTTTTTGAATCATCGCAACATGGGTAAACTAGAAATGAAAGGTATTTGCACAGCAGGGGCAAAAGCACTACAGCTTATAGATGAACATCTGGCCTTGATTGCCGATCCTCTAGGCTTATCTTATACGCGGCAAGTGGAAGAAACTGCCTGGCTACAATTTGCACTCAATCCTTTCCCCGAACTTTTCCAGCCAGGGTTCGACAAAGTGAGGGCTAAGCTTAAAGACGCTTTTCTGCGCCGTCCTTTTACAGATGATCAAATTGCGACGATATACAAATATCTGGCTAATAATGAGCCGGTAGGCGGAGGTTTAGGTATGGCAACTTATGGCGGCCAGGTTAATGCCATAATGCCGGGGGCAACAGCCTCCGCTCAACGAGATTGCATTCTTGATGTTGCCTGCAACACTGGCTGGGATAACCCTGAGGGCGAAACTGCCAGTCTTAACTGGGTTCGCAATTTTTATAAGGATTTGTTTGCCACTTCCGGCGGTGTTCCTGTACCAAATGAGCAGACCGGTGGATGCATTATTAATCATCCCGATACTGACCTGACCGATCCGCAATGGAACAGATCTGGTATCCCATGGCAAACCCTGTATTACCGGGATAATTACCCACGATTGCAGCAGGTGAAGCAAAAATGGGATCCCAGGAACGTGTTTCATCACGCCTTGTCAATTGGTTTATAGTACTGTCCGTTTTAAATCGGTAAATCAGACCAGGCCACTGTTGCCCCAAGCTCCTGCAGATCATCAATATACTTTTGTAAATGTAGCTGAAACCCATTTGCTACCAGTACATCCGGTTGAGTCAGTCTGGCTAATGCTTCCTGCGGACCAATATTCCAGATCTTCATGAGATATTTGGCCACCTTTACTTTGCTGGCGCCTGCGTCTGTAATGACCAGCTTTCCGTACCTGAGCAATGCAGGGTCTATTTCTGTGCTTTCCGTTTCTTCATCGTCCCATTCCTGTATGGTTGTGCGAAGTTCCAACCAGAAGGGGTTCCGGACATCTGTAGAAAGCTCCACAAGCTGAAGGCAGGCTGTTTTATCTTTACCAGCCTTTTCCATCTGTTCCAAAAAGCGGCCCAAAGAAACAATATTGAAACCCAGGTCAATGGCATCCCATCGCCCGGCTCCATGCAGCGCATAATAAACCGGAAAGCCAGAGGTTTCTTCATTCAGGTCAATAAAAAATGGATCATCCATCCCGTTGCGTGCTATAACGTGCCAGCCCGGCTGCCATTCACCTTCTTTGGTTGAAGTCAGATCTTTCCCTGAAAGACCGTGATACCTGAAACCGCTTTGAAATTCCTCCCATTCATCCTTTTTGGGGTAATGAAAGGGCAATAATATGATGCCTGTCTCTGTTTGATTCCCGATAAACTGCAGAATAAGTTGTGGGATGTTCAATGCCATAGAAGATAAATTATTCCTTCAAACTTTCAACCAAAAGCTTAATACTATTAATTACTGCCCTGGGATCGTCCCAGTGTATATAATGTCCTGCATTAGTAGAATAAAAATTGTCCTCATGTGAGTTTAGCATTGGGTTGTCCTTAAGATACGCGATTCATTTCACATCACGCAGTGGCCGGATACTGCATTGCTGCCCTTTCTTCATTTTTACTGAAAGCACAAAACCATCCCCTTCCTGTTTTGCCCTGGCTGCATTCACGAAGAATCCGCTGTTATTCCTGATCCGGCAAATTCCATCGGCTGCCGCCGTGATCGTGGCCTTGCACAGCTTCCCCTGCGACCATTGGATATCTACCGTAAATCCGCCCCGGGCCTTCAGTCCTTTTATCTCACCCTCTTTCCATGCAGATGGCAGTGCAGGTAAAAGATGGACCTCTCCCAAATGGCTTTGCAATAACATTTCCGTCATACCGGCCGTTCCGGCAAAGTTACCATCTATCTGGAACGGCGGATGCGCATCAAAGAGGTTGGGGTAAGTGCCGCCACCGCCTTTTCCGTCAGCGCCGGAATAGTTCAGCAGCTGACGAATGAGCTTATAGGCATGATCGCCATCCAGCAAACGTGCCCACCAGTTGATCTTCCAGCCGCGGCTCCAGCCGGTACCGGCATCCCCTCTTATTTCCAATGTTTTCCTTGCTGCGGCAAAAAACTCCGGTGTATTGTTCTTCGAGATCTGGCGTCCCGGATGTAACCCAAACAGGTGGGATACATGACGGTGCTGCGGATCGGTTTCTGCAAACTCTTTATACCATTCCAGCAATTCGCCGTTACGTCCCTTTCTCAATGGATACAGATCCTTTCTTACTGCGGATAAGTGATTGCGGAATGCCTGATCCTTACCCAAAGCTTCGGAAGCTTCTATCACATTCGTAAAAAGATCGCGGATGATAGACATATCCATCGTTGTAGCAACAGACACCGCCTGCTCATGTCCTTTTGCATCGCGGAACTTATTTTCAGGAGAAGTAGAAGGCGCCGTTACCCAATAACCGCTGCTATCTTTTACCAGCCAGTCAAGACTGAATAAAGCGGCCTGTTTCATAATGGGGTATGCCTGCTCCAGGAATTGCTTATCCTGTGTAAATGCATAGTGTTCCCACAAATGCTGGCAAAGCCAGTTACCGCCCATATACCAGTTAGCCCACACGGGATCGCCGGCACCAAGATCACCCACCGGGTTGGCGCAAGCCCATATGTCTGAATTATGATGCGCCACCCAGCCATTGCAGTGATAAAACTCACGGGCTACACGGGCGCCGGTTACTGAAAGACCCTTTAGCCACTGCAGCAGCGGAATATGCATTTCAGACAGATTGGTGCTCTCCGCCGGCCAGTAATTCATCTGTGTATTGATATTAATCGTATAGTTGGAGCTCCAGGGAGCTCTCAGCTCTTTGTTCCAGATACCCTGCAAATTAGCGGGTGGCCCTCCCGGCCTTGATGAAGAGATCAGCAGGTAACGGCCGTACTGGTAGTATAAGGTCTCCAATGCCGGGTCATACCCTCCTTCCGAATACGCCTTCAGCCTTTTGTTGACGGGCAGCATACTGCCGGCCTTAACGGAAGTATCTTTTAATGTAAATGAAACCCGGTTAAAATAGCGCTGATAATCTTTTACATGCTCCTGCTGCAATGCAGTATAAGACCGTTTTGCCGCTCCGTTGATCAACGCTGCAGCAATAGCCTGCTCATTCTTGCCTTCCCTGTCGGGGCATTTATCAAAACCATTGAAGCTGGTGGCAGCGGATAAGATCAGTACCAGCTCCGACGCATTCTTTACGTGCAACCCAGAAGTATCTGCTGTGATGCTGCCCGTTTTGGCAATGGCCCTTACCCGGCATTGAAAGCGCATGCCATTGCAACCGCTTGTATCATCATAAATAACCGGCTGCCGGTCTTTAGGATGATAATAGTTGGGATCCACGTGTGCGGGAGCCTTTCCGCTCATGACCAGCTCATTATTTGCCTTTGCCGCCAATGTATAATGCAATGGGCTTTTTAATGCCACGGAAAGATCTATAGCGCCGGAAACGCCGGAGCGGATACGGATGACCATTACGTTGGCGGGCGCCGCGCAGAAAACCTCCCGCGTGTATTCAACACCGTTAACCGTGAAACGGGTAGTGGCCATTGCTGTTTGAAGATCCAGCCCGCGGTGGTAAGCGGTTACCTTGCCGCCATTGAACGATTGTTTCAGGAGCAGGTCGCCCAGCGGCATATACGATTCCGTAAAATAGCCCTGCATCTTTTTGGCCAGCTCGTTTGCCTTTGAATAATCCTGATCCTTCAACAATGCTTCCCGTATGCCGGAAAGATATTGGAAGGCGCCGGGGTTTATCACCTGCTTTACCGGGCCGCCGCTATACAGCGTACTTTCATTTAACTGGATCAGCTCTTCCTCTACCCGCCCGAAAACCATTCCACCGATATGACCGTTCCCAACCGGCAGGGCCTCCACCCATTGTTCAGCCGGTGCATCATACCATAAGCCCAGGCCCGACTGCGCACTTACCTGCCGGGTAACTGCCAGCAGGGAAATAATGAACATCAAGGCTGTAAAACGTACAGAATTCATTTTTTTAGATACTTGTATAGTTTAATTAAGACTAATTGCTTTGTAAGATCACTTTCACCGCCTATTTTATTGGAACCAGCATCGCAGCAAAACCTCCCCTGCGCAGCAGCTTTACATCAACAGCAGCGGATCTATCCACCACCATGTATTGCGTTGCAGAATCCTTATCGTGCCTGCCGTCTGCTATCAGGGTGAGCTTATAGCTTATACCATCCGGTAAAAAGTCGAACTTTACCGTTTTCTTTTTCTCGCTTTGCTCTGCATTGATGCCGCCTATATACCAGTTGTTTCCTTTGCGGCGGGCAATGATCACATCCTTACCGGGATAACCATCCAGCAGCTTAGTATCATCCCATGCGTTAGGCACATTCTTTAAAAATGTTTTAGCTGCATCCGGAAGCTCATAATAACCTTCGGGCCGGTCGGCCATGTGCTGTATGCCGGATTCAAAGAGCACACTCAACGCCAGCTCATGCCCGTAAGAGGTAACATGCGGAAACTGTGAATTGGTGAAGGTAACCGGCGTATAGTCCATTGGGCCAACGACATTGCGTGTAAATGGAAGCGTGGCATTATGTACCGGTGCGGGCATCGTAAAATCAGGCGTATTATTATACCACTCGGCGCCACGCACTGCTTCGTAGGTCATCAGGTTGGGGTAGGTCCTCTCCCACCCCCGCGGCACAATGCAGCCGTGAAAGTAAACCATCATTTCAAATTGGGCGGCATCTTCTAAAATGTCCAGGTAATATTTGATCATATCCTGCTTCTCACTTTCAAAGAAGTCAACCTTCACGCCTGCTATTCCCAATTTCTTCAGTTTGGAGAATTCCTCCACCCGGTTCTGATGCGTAAGCATCCGGTCGCGGGGAGTGGCGGAAACATAAGTGTGCGGTCCGCCGGAATTGTACCAGATCAATGGTGTTATGCCTTTTGACCTGATATACTTTACCGCGTCTTCCAGGTTGCCCCCGTCTCCCATTGCATCCCACTCCCAATCCAGCAGGGTATAAGGCCAGCCCATTGCGGCAGCCAGATCTGCAAACTCACAAACAGTTTTATAGCTTTTTGTACCATGATTACTTGACCAATAATTCCATGAGGCTATTCCGGGTTTGATCCAGCTGGTATCTTTCAGGATCGATGGTGATGAAACATCATTTACTAAAGTAGATCCCACTACATCGGCAAGCGTTCCCATGATGATCACCCGCCAGGGTGATCTCCAGGGCAGCCTGATCGCAGGCGCGGCTGCTCCAAGCCCTCTCCCGTCTTTGGGATTGGGGAAGGTGAGCTTGTATTTCGAAGAATCGGCGGCATTACTCAATTTGGTGGCACAGTAATTCCTGTCCACATCCGCTTCATGCAATAAGAACCAACAGTCTTTATCGCTTGTGCTAAAAAGTGCAGGATAGCCCCATTCGCCTGAAGGTATCCCGTTCCCGTTTATTGCAGTATAAAGCCCTTCATTGGCGGTATTCCATCTTTCCAGCCAGCGTGCGGATCCTTCGGGGATGGTGTAGGATGTTAATTCATCTTTTACAACAAAGCTGTCCTGCCTGCCGGGAAATTCATAACGGAAAGAAACGCCGTCATTGTAAGCCCTGACAATAATATTCAGCTTTGATCGCTTTGCATTTTCGAAAACAACGGTTACCTCGTTCGCAGTATTCCTGCATACCGCTCTTTTACCATGCAGCGCCGTGTATGCTTCATTAATTAAAAGCTGCTTCCCTGCTTTCAGGAACTTCAGATCCTTAGAAAAATCCTGGTCGCTGCGGGATAAACCTAAATCAATCCAGGGGATCGCTACCGTAGTTTTTCCATTGTTATTGTAAGATGCTTTGAGGCCCCAATCGCCAACATCATTGCCTTGCCTGCTTAAAAGCTCTACGCGGATCTTTTGATTGGGCGATTGAACAACTACTTTTTGCCCAAATAATACACTGCTAATAAACACCGGCAAAAGACCCAGGATCTTAAATTTCATAACGTTCTTTAATTTGTATTTGTTATCACTTTGTGTATCATTTCCGGTAACTATACCGGAACCAGTCAACATCCACAGATCCCTTATCTTCTTTGGTATTAAAATTGAAGATCCCGGTCCGGTCTCCCCGGTAGCTGCCCCAGGTTAGCTGAAATGTACTGCCGAAAGGCTGGTAAGACTTACCATCCGTACTAAAAGCATAATGGCTTACACCGCCGGCATCCCATGTCGAACGGAGCCAGACCGCGCTCCCGTTGACCGGGATGCCCGAAGTATCGGTTCCATTGTTATCATACACCAAAGTCCGGATCCCATTTTCCTGCTTGATTCCAAATAAGCTATAGCTGGTGGTTGAGAAATGGGTTAATCCGCTGAACTGGCCATCCGCCATGCGGCTAATGTCGATCCTTACGGTGGCTACATTGGCCGGTGTACGCATGCTGCGTTGCGTTAGTGTGTTTCCGGCCCGGAGTATTATCTTACCCTGTTTGTTTGAATGAATGGGCGTAAAAGCATACAGGCGGAGAAAGCCGCTGCGTTCTGTTAAAGACCATTTACCGGCCCGTGGCTGATAGTTCCACTCCCATTGCACATTTAGCTTTCCGGTATTGAACTCATCACTGCTTTGAATGGAAACTTTTCTTTTGCCGGGGATAGGTTTTTTACCCGTCCAAACCATGCGGCCTATTGTGTCGGCGCCCGGCTGGCCAATTACCGGCCATTCATTGATCCAGTGAACCGGTAAAAGGCTGGCAGGCCGGCCTTCCCAATCTCCGCTACCGTGGTGGGTGAGAAAGTACCATTCGCCTGCCGGTGTTTGCAATAACCCACCCTGGTTGGGTTCCCTGTCAAGTTTTTGATCAACGTGATTTAATTGCCTTATTTCCCAGGGACCGTACAAGCTCTTTGAACGTTCCATCATGATCACGCGGCCTTCCGGCTTCACTTCGCTGAAATAGTGGTAATACAGCCCGTTGATCTTATAAAGCTTATTGGCCTCACTTCCGTTGGATTGATGTATGATGGAATCGGACTCCACGATGAGGCTTCTTCCATCAGGCGCCATTTTAAATAAATGAATGTTATACTTTTTTCCGTTCCCCGGATCCAATGCAAAATTGGTGGCAATAAAATAGAGCTGCCCGTCATCATCACAAAAGGAACAGCAATCGTCCCAGCCTTTTACCTTCCATAACTGATGAACAGGCTCCCAGGGGCCGGCAGGATTGTTAGCGGTACTCATAAAAAATCCATCATCCGGTGTACCGAAATACACCCAGAACTTGTTCTTATAATACCTGATAGAACCGGCCCAAATACCCCTGCCATAGCAATTCATCCGGTCCCAGTTCAGTTCCGGGCTAATGCGTGTGAGATCATCCACCACATGGCTAATAATTTCCCAGTTTACGAGATCTTTGGAACGAAGCACTACCATGCCGGGCGAGAACTGCATGGTAGAAGATATGGCGTAATAATCCTCTCCCACACGTATGGCGTCAAGATCACTGTAGTCGGCCGGCAGCACAGGATTAACATAGGTTCCATTCCCCTGGTCGCCCCAGCTTCCATTCATTTGAGCTATCGAACATACACTTACCAATTGCCAGCAAAACAGGAGTGATAAAAATCTGAGATGCATCATCTGAAAATAATATCGCTTAGTTTTTAATAAATATGCCATTCCCAGATACCATTAACGCCACTTAAAATCCGCAGCCGTAAATAACGGGCTTTAATATTCAAATCATCGGTGTGCGGCGATCCCACAATAATCTGCTGATCTCCCCCGCACTCCTTCCATGCCTTGCCATCGGCAGAATATTCCAGCGCATAGGCATGGCCGGCAGTGGGCCGTACAAAATACACCTCGCTGCGTTTAACAGGTTGCAGCTTTCCCAGGTCAGCTATGATCCAGGATGTTGAATCTTCAGGAGCTGCCATCCACCTTGAACCATTTTCATTATCGAACGCAAACTGTGAAGAAAAGGATTCTGTTCTTTTAAACAAAGAATCCTTCCTCGGTTTTACAACCAGTGCGGGGCGAACGCTGGATGTTTTTGAGCTAACCACGCGGATGCTTTTCCCGGCGGGTGCAGCATGCAGCGCTCCTACGCCCTTAAGCGTAAGATCAAGCGGGCGAATGGTGCCATCTTCATTAAACGCCAGCTTGTTCACATAGGTTTGGCGGTTAGTGCTTCCCCGGCCATATTCCAGGTAAGCAAAATAATAATCATCCGTGCCCGGCACATTAAACACGCCACCATGGCCCGGACCAAAGATCTGCCGTTCATAATTGGTGGTGGTTATAATATCGTTCTCAGGATATTCGAATGGCCCCAGCGGCGATGTTCTGCTCATGCCATATGCATACTGGTACTTTTCATCACCACCAAGGGTGTACAGGTAGTAATAGATGCCTTTCCGTTTAAAGAAAGCCGGCCCCTCTGAATACCCCGGGCGTTTTGTAGCAATCTGAATAACAGAAGCAGTATCCACAGCAGTCATATCCCGGTTCAGCTTAGCCGCAAAGCGGAGCTGCCAGAAAACATAAGGCTGTCCATCATCGTCAATAAAAACTTCAGCATCTATACCGGCAGGCTCTTTCCGGCCTTTTGGCTGTAATAAGGTGGCCGGCGTAAAGGGTAAATAAAAACTGTCTGCACCTTTTGCCAGCTTAAACGGCCCGTCAGGTGAATCTGAAACAGCAGGATACATAAACCCATTCACCGTAGGGTAAATATAATACCTGCCATTGGCTGCAATGGCCTTGCTGGGCGCCCAGTATTTTTGCCCCACTGCAGAAGGGAAATAAAAACCTGAAAAACTCCAGTGAACAAAATCTTTTGACTTCCATACCACCGGCGGGCCGGATGTTTTTAAACCCTGATCATATCCGTCTGTTGTTGCATAACAATAAAACGTTCCATTGATCTCCTGGATGCTGGCATCCGCGATCATATCCGGAACCAATGCATTACCAAAGGGGTTTTCCCCCGAAGCGCCACCCCGGTCAATACGCTCCTGGGCGCCGGCCTTCAATAAAATGAACGAAAAGAAAACGAGCGCAGCAAGTGCTTTTACAATTTTCATCTGTTTACTTATTAGAAGAAGAAACAATGGTCTCTTCTTTATTTGCTTCTGTGAATAGATACCTGATCAAAAAATACGGACGTTGTATTCGGCATGCCTGATGATACCGTTATTCCTGTCAGTAAATTGCTGTTATGTTCCAGCAACAGCTCCGGCAGCTTCTTCCACGTTTTCCCATCCAATGATACAGCTCCAACAAAACTATTTCCCTTACGCTGAAGACTTAGCCATACACTTCCCGTTAGCCGCCCCCATGTAACAGCAGGTTCTGATAGCGGTAGTGAAACACCAGCGGTATCTGCTTTTGACCCGGCAACATTTCTTGCGATCAATTTCACTTTCCAGTCCGGCAACTCGATCTGCCCGGTTTTTCCGGGATAAATTACCAATGCAACAAAAGGAGCGTTATCATTTAATCCATCCCGCATCATCACACCCATTTGAGAGAACTGCGAGCTTGTTTGCGGAACAAATCCTGCAACAATTTCACCATTGCCTGCCTGTGGCTGGCAGGTAAAATGCAATTGATCATTTGTGCTATCCAGACCCCTTCCTCCTGCTTCGATTGTAAATCGTTCTCCATCAAAATATGTGAAACCCGTTGCATTACCAACATTATGCTGCTCCCAGGGATAAGGCAAACCTGCAGCTGCTGCTGTTTCATAAGGAACAGCACTTTCAAGCGCTGCATTTGATGCAGTAACAGTATAAAAGTAAACTACTCCATTGTTCACCTGGTTGTCAACAAAATAAGGCTGTTTAATGTTTTTTGCAACTGTTATGTAAGGTCCTCCGTTTTTCGTTGCTCTTTTAACGGTGTAAGCATTTGCCCCGATGGACCCGATCCAGCTTAGCTTAATATCCTTATGAGATCCTTTGGCAATGATTGCAGCAGGAGGAACAGGACGGCCGGGAACAGCACTTTTCTCCTTTGCGGCAAAATAAAGTGTTCCATATCCCGGATGATCTGCACCCGGCTTTCCCGGCCCTTCGGGGCGAAGCTTTTCCGCAGCCTGCCGTATATACGGTGCAGGCAATTCCTTTTCAACTACGTAATGATTATACACCTGCTCATACACGGCACGCAGCTCACCACGGGCTTTCTGCGATATTTGCGTATGATGATATTTTCCCGTTCTGTCTAACCACTCCGCAAATGGCACCTCATCATTTCCCAGATTAAATTTTGCCGTGTACTCAAACCCTTTGAGCAAACGGTTGTTGCCATAAGCATATAGATCCAATCCCTGGTTCCATGCAATAGCACAACATTCGGCAAGCATTCCAAGCCCCAGCTGCGTATGCGCCTGGTCCCGGCCACTCTCCTGTACTTGTCCTTCATCATTAATGATGTAATTAAATAAGCTCCCGTTTCCCTGCCCATTTACATAATACCGCAATGCCCTTTCGAACATAGGCCTGTCGTTACAGAACACTGCAATGGCCATTACCGTTTTCATAGCTGCCGCATCCCAGTTACCATTGGCAAAGGGCGCAAAATCCTTTAAAACAGGATAGATGACCGCTTTAAAATGCTTTTCTGTTTGCCTGATATCCGCCTCTTTCCATCCTGCATTGGTGTATCGCAGGATCTCAGCGGCATTGATCATTTTAAAAGGCCCGAGCCCTGCCATGAGCACCGCATCTTTTCCGGTTATTGATCTTAATGTCCGGGACCAGGCATTCACAATTTCAATTGCTTTATCTGCATAACGCTTATCCCCGGTAATTGCCCACATCACCGCATTCTGATGTGCCGCATTTGCATCATTATCATAGATAGCCTGGCCCACAGTTGGATTCCTGCTGACGGTGGTTAATGGGCCCTGCATTTTAAAATTGAATTGTGATACAGGATCCTGGATAAAGCGCTGATAGCCTGCATAAACAGGCTCCTGCTTATTGGCAACTGCTTCTTTCATTCGCTGCAGATCGCCTTTTGAATGCAAAATGCCGGGGTGAACAAATGTTTGCGCCCGGATACCTGGGACAATGAAAAACAGGGGGATGAAAAAAAAGAGGATCCTGAAGTTCTTTTGCATAGCTGCCTATTTTTCCGGTGTTAACCAAATTGCTTGTCCGCCTGAGGGCAATAGTGAAATATTCAATATTGTGGAAGCGCTTACCGTTCTTGTTTCCACTTTTACTTTTGTTGCGGTTGCAGCAGCCGGATCATCGGAATAAATTTTTGCTGTATACTTTTTCCCTTTATCTAAGAAACTCAATGGCAGCTTTAATGTTCTTGCATCGTTGCCGGTCATGGTTCCTACAAACCAGTCGTTACCTGCTCTCCTGGCCGTTGTTATATACCGGCCAATTTCTCCCTGCAGCACTTTTGTTTCATCCCAGGTTGCGGGGATCTTTTCAAAAAATGTTATTTCCGGCTCGTTCTGATAGGCCGATGGCTTGTCGTACCAGAACAGGGTTTGAATAGGGCTGTAGTAAACTGCGGCCATTGCCAGCTGGTGGGCATGTGTTGTTTTAATCCGTTTATCGTAGTAACAAATCGTGTAATCGGCCGCGCCGGCAATAAAGCGGGTAAAAGGAAGGGTAACGTTATGAGCTGCATCCGGCATTTCTTCATTCCCCCTGATGCCTTCTGCCGTCATTAAATTAGGCCAGGTCCTTTGCTCACCTGTTGGCCGCCAGTCGTCGTGCACATTTACCATCAGCTGATTTTCGGCTGCTTTCCTGAACATCTCTTCTATCCAGGTTGTCCACCGGTGGGACCCTGACTGAACAAAACCAAACTTCACCCCCTTCACCCCCCAATCATGATAAACCCTGAACAGGGAATCTGATTGGGTATACAGGCCCTGCAGGTTTACGTATAACCAAACACCAATGCCTTTTTCTTTTGCATATTGAATGATGCCCCGCAGATCCAGGTCAGGTTTTGCCACCTTTGTTGCATCGGAATCAAAGCTAAATACATCCCCATACCATCCTGCATCAAAAAGAACGTACTGCAGCTGATGTTGCGCAGCAAAGTCAATATAATCTTTTGCATACTGCGTGGTTTGCGTCATTACGCGTATGATCTTCCCGGGCCTGATCCAGCTGAGGTTTTTGATGCCTGAGGGTTTGTTCAAATTCAGCACAAGATCGTTGTGCTCAACCAGATCTCCGGCTTTTTCTGCAACCATCACCATCCGCCAGGGAGTAGCAAATGGAGAGATCAGGTCGGCAGGGGTGTACATAGATGCAACAATCGTATTCTTTTTTGCAGTGCTTAGCTTAAACTTTGTTCTTGCATAATCTGTCATGGCTGCTTCTGCAAGACAGGCATACAAACCGTTTGGCAGCTGCAGGGTAAGCGGGCGCTCGCTTTCATCGGGCCAGCTTTCCAATGGTAATAATTTATAAGGTCCCTGTGCCCATGAAGTAAACCATGCCTTTGTTCCCTGGGGCAGGGAAAACTCAGTGTTGTCCGACATGATCCGGTAGTAAGTTCCTTTTTCATTCTTCAGGAAGAAAAAACGAAAGGCCGCGCCTTCGTTATAAGCTCTTATTTCTACATTCACATTATAAATAGGATTGTCGTCCTTCACCATTTCAACTGCTGCGGCATTGTACCTGTCACGAATGATCTTCCTTTCGCCTGCAACTGGCATCCAGGAAGTATCTTTCGATGAGGCAGTGATCCTTTTCACCTGCAGATCCTCCATCCACCTTTCATGCTTATCAACCTTTAATGCCATTGCACTTTCGGAAAGATGGTTATCTAACTGCAGCTCTAAAACCGATTCATTGATAACAGGTTTGCTTTTATAGGAAACCGTATAATAAAGTGTGCGTTTCCTATCCGCATCTTCCTTCTGATAAACCCGGATGCGGAGATCCTTATCAGGAGACTGGATCACAACATTTGTTCCTTCAACAACCGTTTGACCAGGCGCAGCATGCCCCAGGAGCACAATAAAAAATAAAACCATCCAATTCTTCAGATGGCTGGATTTGCAGTTCATCATAAATATTATTCCTCCTTCAATTTATCGATAACCATTTGTGTAAGGGCGGCAGCATTCCTGCTGCCGCCCTTACCGGAATTACATTACAGCTTCACTATCTTTTTAACGGTGATCACTCCCCGTGTATTGATCTGTAAATAATACATACCTGCAGCTAAGCCGCGAACCGGAATAGCTTCGGCCGGCCCCGTCATCAGTAAGGTTTTTACCAGCATGCCGTTGTGATTGTATATTCTTATAACAGCACCGGCTTCCCCTCCGCTTACTTTTACATTCACCACATCTGTAACAGGATTGGGATAAACAAGCACATTCCTGCTGCTTCCTTTGCCAGCCCCGTTAACCGGAAGGGCCAATGCAGCGGCACGGTTCATATTTACACCGGCTGCAATCTCCGCATCACTCAAAGCCCTCCTGTAGATCTTAAATTCATCGATAGCGCCATTGAAAACCGGGTCTGAGAACTGTGATTTACCCAGATAGTTTAAAGTGGTGCCGGTAGCAGCGCCCGCAGGCGTAAGCTGCGAAGGTTTGATATTGAGGGCCGTATTCCCTGATACCAGCGCACCGTTTATATACAGCCTGGCGGTATCTCCCGATTGCGTAACAGCCAGGTGCACCCAGGTGTTCAACGGAAAAACGTAGGGAGCGCTTACATTCAGCTCTGTACCTCCATTCTTAATGGCATACCGCACAATTGATGAACTTACGTTATTCACGGTAGTAGTGCCTGCCTGTACTGAAAGGAACATATACTGGGTATTATTATTGCCAAAATCAAATACCCTCATCCAGTTTGAAACCGCATCCATTTTCACCCAGGTTGAAACGGTAAAATCGGACAAAGTGCTTACTATTCCGGCGGGCAGCGTGGCATAGGCATTGGCCGTACCATTCAGCTTAAGCGCAGTTCCATATTTCCCCGCAGCCCTGGTGGCCACAGCGGCTAGTGTACCATGTTTAGCGCCCCAGCTATCAATGGCACGTATTCCGCTTGTTTCTTCGAATTTCAGGTAAGTCATCTGGCCAACATTTGGCAATGCCTCCACCCCGGGGCTTACCGCAATGCTATCTGTAGTAACAACCCGGTAGTAATAAGCGGATCCGTTAGTCACTGCAGTGTCGGTAAACCGGGTGCTATCCTGGCTTGCAAGTGTAGTATAAGGCCCACCTGGTGCAGCTGAACGCTGTATGTTATAAGTGGAGCTGAAGACCGGATCCCATTCCAGGATGTTCCTGGCATCCCCTGCCGCCACTGTAAGATTCAGCGGAATAGTTCCCACGGGCACCAAACGGAAAGGAAAGCTATATGGTATTGTATCGTTATCACTTCCAACAATATATTGGATCTGATTGCCGCTTATATACCAGTAGCCATTTCCGGCAGATTGCGCCCGCCGGATCGCGTACGATGTTCCATCAAAGTAAATGTTCATTGAGTTCCAGGCGTCTGAGTAAGGCGTAACGCTGCGGCCAAACTGCGCGCTTTCATTGATATAATTGCTAAAAGATGCCGGTGCGCTGAGACAAACAATTTTGTACCTGCCGTTCCCCTGCTTTGTAAGGTTCCAGACCTGCGTTAAGGGGTCGGAATCCGCTGCAGCAAATAAAGGTGTATTGGTGCTGTTCTTAGTCCAGAATGAATCACCGCTAAGGGGTTTAAGATAATAATTCCCATCAGCAAGCGTATTCATTCCATAATACATAGATGCCTTGTAGCGTTTAATTGCATTTTCCAGCACCGCAACATAGCCACAAACCTCAACCGTTGTTGATTGGGAATCATACAGCGACTCTACATGCGTAATGCTGTCATTTAGCTGTGCCTTTGCCGCTACCGGGAATTTACCCAGCTCATTTGTGGTGCTCACCTGTGTAGTATCACGTAACTTCTTAGCTTCCGCCAGCTTCTGAAGGTAAACGGAGTCCATTTCCGCACCCGAAACCGGTTCTATCCTGAAGATCTGATTGGTTCCATCCAGCCACCTGTTAAGGTTCATGACCACTCCCTCTGCGGTATTTGAACCCGGAACTTCCAGTGATTTCCTGCTTGGTTTTCCAACAATGCTGAATGTGCCGTTCCCCCTGTCGGTAATAGACCAAACCTGGGCGGTATCTGTATCCGAATAGCTGCGCTGTTCGATGGCTGCGGCATTTGCGGTAGAATTTCCAACCACATCCATCGCTTTTCCGCTCAGCAGGTTCATTACCTTATAGTCTGTACCGGATACGGGGCTTATCAGCCAATGCTGGTTACCTGAAAAAGAATAGCTCTTTTGCCCCAGCAAGGCGCCATCAGCCAGGGAGCTATTTTTAACCTCCACAGCTTTGTTACTATGTGTTACTATAATACGGTACAAACCATTTAAGGTTTGCGGTACATAAGGTGCTTTTGGCGTGGCAGCATCTGCAGGCGAATCAGCGCTTGTGCCTGCAGTATTTACAGCGCAAACCTTATAGTAATAAATTTGCCCGTTGGCTGCATTATTATCCATAAAGCTGTTGCCGGAGATGTTAGATGCAATGGTTGTATAGGTGCCATTTTCCGCGGCCGCCCGTTTAACCGTATAGCTTACGGCGCCGAACGAAGCAAGCCACCGCACCCGTACCTGGCCATTTCCCGCATACGCATATACGGAGTGTGGAGCTTCGGGCGTGGTAACAACACCTCCCTGTCCGCCGGTAACACTTACATTACTGAAAACAGAAGTATTCAGTACGCCATTAGCCATGGAGCAAACAGCCAGGCCAATATATGCTTTACCGGTATAGCCGGCAAACCTGCCCTCCACTTCCACCGCCCAGCTGGCGCCATCAGGGGAGTAATAGGTTGTGATCATATCTCCTATCCGTTCAATTTTTACCCAATAGGGAATACCTGGAATTGCCCGGGATTGCTTTTCCCAGTTGGAGCCGGCCCTTACTTCTGTCCACCCATGCATGAACGCCTCTCCTTTTTTACCGGGTGTTACCGCTATCCATGCCCTTTGCGCGGATGTAGCCGTGAGGTCAGAACGAACCATTACCCCTGCTCTTGCATTGGCAGCAGTAGATCCAACCGAATCCACTTTGGCTATGATAGAAAAATTCCCCGTCACCTCTTTGTAAACGAAGTGAAAGCCATCGGCCGAATGCGTCCATATATCCGTTCCACTTCCACTTACCGTCCAAACGTTATTGTTATAGGAGCTGCCTCCTGCGGGTGAAGCGGTTCCAATATCCAGATCTGTTAAGCCGCCGGTTCCCACTTTCCCGGGATCAGGAACAACCTGGGTTTGTGGCGGAACAACTGCTGTTGAATTATCCTCCGACTTATAGAACCAGGTATATACCGGATCAAAGCGTCTTGGGATATCTGTAAGCCGCTTTGAGATATAAGGGGAAGCTATATTTTTACGCACTGCATAAGCGCCGTGCAGCAAGGTTAAACCCCATCTGCCTCCATCCCAGACGCCGGTTTCGTCGGTTAAATAATACCAGTCGGTAGGACCAAATGGTACAAACCCGATAGGCTCACCCGCATTTTTCCGGGAAAAATATTCTCCCGTTGCAAGCAGCCGGTTATCCAGCTCAGAATAAAGGTCCAGGCCCTGCTTCCACAAAACTTCTGCTGCAAAGGCCAGGGAGCTCCACATGCCATGAGAATGGCCCTGGTCTCTTCCGCTTTCGCCATTTTGCCCGCTGGGTAACGTGTTCTTAAACCCGGTAGCGCCTATATATCTCATCAGGAAAATCACATGCGCCACTTTTGCCGGATCATCAGAAAATGCAGCGATGGCCGCTCCTGCAGCTATGCTCAAAGCGCCTTTATTTGCAGGCCCTAATGCATAACCAGCACAACCAGACGCCGGCCAGTATACGTTATTAAAAAGGTTTTGTATTGCGGTGGTATTAGCCGGCGTCCACCCGCTCCAGGTTCCCCGGAGAATGGAGGCGGCGCCGCCGTATGCATAAGCGAAATCACCCAGGTCCAGGTTCGATTCAATTCCCACAAACTCTGTTTGGGTATTTGCCCATGCTATTAATATATCCCGCGATTTTATAGCATAGGCCTCATTGCCGGTAAAATACCACATGAGCGACAAGCTAAATGCAGCGCTCATATCGCTCATCCATTGGTTACGGTTGATGTGGGGGTTACGGCTAACCGAGGCAAAAGGCCCCTGCATCTGATAGGTCAGCTGAGATTTGCCATCTGCCGCCAGCACATCATACGCCTGTTTCCACGGGTAATCGCCGGCCTGCACATGCGCTTTTAAAATGCTCAGGTCCGAACCGGATAAAGGAATACCAGGGTGCACAAAATTCTGCGCTCCTGCTTTTGAGGAAAACAAAAAGATAAAGACCGCTGCCCAAAAGCAGCTCAGCCTTCTGGCCTTTGATAAAGTGCCAGGTGTAGAATTCATCATAGGGTTCTTTTTTAAGGTTAAAATTTGTATCAGTGAATATTTTTTTTCACTCAGCGCCTGGTATATTGGGCGGATGTTTTGCTTCCGTGATGAATGTTCCGGTAAGCGCCCTTTACAATCGGCTGCTGCGCAACGGTTATGCTGTCAAAGGTTGCCTTGTTCAAATTGGCACTGTTGGAAGAAACCGCCAATCCTACATAGTAGGTGCCTGCCATGGATGCGGTAACCGGGGCCCCTACCGCAAACCACGTTGTTCCATCGGTTGATTGGTAGGCGGTGAAGGTGTTACCTGCTCTTTGCAAACGGAACCAGGTGGGCGTACGGGTATATGCGTTACCGGTTTTAAAGCTCATGGAGCCGCCTGCAGCAGTACGGCTTCCAAATCTTGCTTCGCGGATGCCGCCGTCTCCTGATGTCATACTAAAAGCAATGGCATTGGCAGAAAGCGATTCCCGGATCATGATGCCTGTTTTCTGCGAACCGCCGCCCGTCCATGTACTTTCTGCCAAACGTGCCGTGATGGTAACGTCGCCGGTTACACTTTTATACACATAGCTTAAACCATCTGCGGCGCCACCAATACCCGCGCCGGAACCACTCACTACAAATGTGCCGTTGCTTACATTAGCATAACCTGCAGTGCCTGCAGTAGCAACCGTTCCAATATCTTGTTTAGTCCAGCCGGCAGGTAATGCACCCGTAGCTGCGGGAACTGCATTTACTGCTGAAGAATTACTGCTTGTACCTGCCTGGTTAATTGCAGATACAACATAATAGTAGCGAGTGCCGTTAGTCACACTTGTATCTTCATATAAAGGGAAGGTGCCTTTGTACGTTGCTATGGTTGTATAAGGTCCGCCGCTTGTTGTTGAACGCAGTACGTTATACCCGTTTGCTGTAGCAACAGGATCCCATCTTAACCAAACCTTTTTAACACTGGCGGTTGCTTTTAACCCGTTTGGCGCAGCCGGCGCCGGGGATGCAGGATAAGGGGAGGCAGCTGCATTGAGGGTATAACAGAGGGTGCCAAATCCAAGGTTATCATCATGCTCAAATCCTTCGGGGCGGTTCACTTCAGCCATGGCCTTTACATTGGGCGCGCTTAATCCTTTTCTTACCACATAATGGTTGTAGATCATTTCCCAGATAGGACGCTGCAACCGTCCCCTGCCACCGCTGTTTTGCTCCGACGCCCAATAGTTAAGCACATTATCGCAGTTGTTATAGGTAGTATAAGGCACGTTTTTCCAGAGATTATATTTGGCAGTATATTCGGCGCCTGCCAGCAGGCGGTTGTTATCATACCCATACAGGTCCTGTCCCTGGTTCCAGGCTACCTGGCAAAAGCTTGCAAGCATACCCACGCCTAACAGCGCATGCTCCTGATCGCGGCCGGTCTCCTGCCACTGTGCCAGCCCGCCTGGATATACAAAAGGAATTGCATTGGCAATGTTGCCGTTGCCTGCCCCGGATTTAAAATAAGTAATGGCTTCATTGAACTTAGCCGTGTCATCGCATAATACGCCGATGCTTAAAATGGCGGTGATGTTACAGATATCCCAGTTAGCCCAGTAATGCGTGATACAGGCATTGTTATGGCGGGTTAAAAAATCATGACAGTTCGGATACAGGTAGTTGATCATCATGTTTTTGAACTGCTTAAAATCTGCCGGCGACCAGTTAGGATAAAGCCGCAGGATCTCTGCTGCCACCGCAAATTCGTACACCGCTATGCCCATTAACCCGGGAATGTCCTGGCCACTTGGCACCTGGTCCACAGCATAGGCCCATGCGTTCAGGATCTTCCGGGAACAGGCTGCATAAGAAGTATCCCCGGAAATGTACCAGCGTAATGCGTTGAGATAGGCTGCCACCGCATCGGCAGAAGCGCGTTGGCGGCTAACGCCCATATTGGCCCGCGCTGCGGCAGTATAAGTGTTCTGTGCTTTGGGATGAGCGATCAATGCATTCCAGCTGTCGATCCAGGGATGCGCCCCGGCCGCAACCTGGGTTTTCATCCGGTTTAGATCGGTTTGCGTGTGCAAGCCGCCGGGATGAATAAAGGTTTGTGCCGTTGCCGTTATACTGCAAACAAGCAGCAAAAGAAGTAGCAAGTGTGTGATCCGGTTCATGGTAATAATATGTTTTATTTGTTTATTGCTTTATTGCTGCCAGCTGCCCCCTGATGATACCGTTGGGGTACTTTTTTGTATTGATGGTGAAGTAATAGCCGCCTGCCAGCAGGTCCTGCTTTTCACTCATTTTAAAGCCATTTAAACCTGCCAGGCCTAAATTGGCTGTTGCTGCGCTGTTTGTGCTTACAAAGGGCAGCGAACGTACCAGGGCGCCATTTGCCGTTATACCGGCAGGGCCGTAAAAATTCACGGAGGTAATGGTGTCCTGGCCGGCCGCCTCCCACAGATCAGTCCACGTTATAGTGAAGGTCAGGATGTTCGCCTGCTCATCATAAAAACCGGTGAATGTACCGGCGAAACTGGTATCAATGGCCGGCACCAGCTGCCGGCTGCTTGCAGCTGCACTAATGGTATACTGGCTGCTGCTGATCCGTTCCAGCTTCCCTCCTTTTGTACAGCCGGTGATTGAAAAAGCGATAAGTGTAATTACAGTTATAATATTTTTCATAACCTGAACATTAAAATTGTTTAAGCTTCCCTATTAATAACCCGGCGTTTGTTTTAAAGCTGGCGACTTTGTGAGCTCGCTTTGTGGTACCGGCCAGAAATACATAGCCTCGGTAAACACATGCTTCCGTATACCGATCACGCGGTAAGAAAAACTTCCATTCGCAGCTCTTGTGATCTCCATACCGTGCGTTTCAGCATTTTCCGTCCGGGGAGCGATCTTCCAGCGGCGTACATCCCAGAAGCGATGCTCCTCAAAGGCCAGCTCCACACGTCGCTCATGCCAGATGGCTTCGCGCATTTCATCTTTGGTCATACCGGGCTTTAAACCATACAAACTATTTTCGCCCTCAATAATACCTGCACGGCTGCGGATCTGCTTTAACCAGTCATATACTTCGGCGGTTGGCCCCTCGTATTCATTCGTTGCCTCCGCTGCATTTAACAGCACCTCGGCATAACGCATCACTACCCATGGGCGATACAGCTCACCGCCACCGCCGTTACACATCTTGTATCTGAAATAACCTGTTAAAGTGCCTGTGGAAGTATAGATGCCGTCGAGGCTTGCGCTTGTAGCTGCGGCATTCCCGCTTGGAATTACGCCGGTGTAGGTATTCACGGGCTGATCGCCTAATGAGCCCATCAAGCGAATGGAGCCGTTATAATGAACGGTATATGTGAGGCGGGGATCCCGGTTCTTGTACATATCATTGCCTATACCCGGATAACCGGAAGCGGGATCTGTTATGCGCATGCCGTTGATCATATCAAATTCATCTACCAGCTCCTGCGTTGGAAAATATTTGGTTCCGGCCCAGCCGTTCATACCCCCTCTTGAAGTAGGATTGGCGCTGGCTTCCACATAAAAATTATTGCTGGTGGTCCAGGGCTGCCAGTAAACAAGCACATGCTCCGGCTGCGGGGTGTTTTGCAGGAAAAGCGTATACAGCGGTGTAGCTGACGCGGTATATAAGCTATAAACACCCAGGTTGATCACAGCTTTTGCAGCATCGGAAGCCAGCTTCCAACGTGCGGGATCTGCATCCGGAAAAGTGAGTAAATGTTCAGGATCATCAGCCCTTGGCCCGCTATTGAACAGGGGGCTTGCTGCGTATAAAAGCATCCGCGCTTTTACCGCCAGTGCAGCCCCTTTTGTTACTTTCAGCTGGTTTACATCTCCTGCGCGGTAAGAGAGCGGAAGTGCGGCAGCAGCCGCATCCAGCTCAGTGGTTAAATATTTAATGCAGTCATCAAATGAGCTGCGCGGAACGTCTATCTTTTCATTATCGCCAAATATTTTGCCGCCGATTAATGGTATGCCGCCATAATGCTTTAACAGCGTGAAGAGATACCAGGCCCGCAGGAACCGTACCTGACCTACCCAGTAGTCTCTCGTTGCATCTGACACCGGAATGCTGTCTTTGTTCTTCAGGAAAATATTTGCAATACGCAGCATCTGGAAGGTGGTTGTCCACAAGCCCCTGTCCACATTATTTGCGTTAATGCCGCCACTTGAGATCTTATACGTGTAAATGGTGGGATCGGCAATGGGCTCCGATTCATCGCAGGCCGCATCCAAGCCGGTGTTATTGAACCGCCTGGGGTTAAAAGATATTCCCAGGCTGGAATAAAGGTTATTGATCACTCCCAGCGACCGGGTGCTGTCCTGGAAAACCGCTGTTTCATCAATAGCCGATAACGTTTTCTGATCCAGGAAATCTTTTTTGCATGCAGTGGTAAAACACAGCGCTGTGGCCAGCGCGGCAAACAAGATGCTCCAATATATTTTATGCTTCATCATAATATCTTTTTAGCGTTAGAAGCCTAGTTGCAATCCAAAGTTGAAGTTGGCAGTGTTGGGATAGGCGCCGCCAGGGCCGCTTGCAATCTCAGCGTCCTGCTGAAACTTCCCCATGTTCTGTATATTCACCAGGTTATACCCGGAAACATATACCCTGGCATTCTGAACTACCCGCGTTCCTTTTAACCATGTACCGGGAAGCTGGTAAGCCAGCTCCACTGATCTTAACCGCACATACCAGGTATTGGCGAACCAAAAATCAGAGACCGTTTGCCAGGAGATATTGTTTACGTTGGTGTTAAGGCCAATGCGCGGATAGGTGGCGGTAGCCGCAGTAGCCGGGGTCCAGCGTTCCAGGTTCCAGGGACGTAAATTTCCATTGAAAGCATCTCCCGCACCTTCGGCTGTTACCTGCACGGCATAACCATAAGCGCCCTGCAGCAGCGCTCTTAATGTGAGGCCTTTGTAGCCAACTGCAAATTCAGCTCCCAGCACCGTGGTGGGTAAGTTGGGTTTTGACAGCCATGTTTTATCGGCATCGGTGATAACACCGTCCCCGTTCATGTCGGCATACTTCAGATCACCGGGCTGTATCACACTCCACAGCGGGGCCGCAATGCCCTTCCTCACTTTTCCGTTCGCATCAAAATCTTCCTGCTGGTAAAATCCAAGGCTATGGTATCCCATTGTTAAGCCCAGGCTGGTGCCTGTTCTGGCCTGGTATGGATAGTCCGGCGCCTCGCTTATGTAAACGATGCGGTTCACGGCATAAGAAGCATTTGCGCTGATGGAATAATTAAACTTTCCACTTTCATTCCGGTAAGTGATCATTCCATCAAATCCCCTGTTCACTGATTTACCTATATTCTTTTTGGGAAGGTTCTGCCCGATCAACAGGGGAACAGCACCCTGATCTATCAGCTGATCGTAACGGAAGTTATGGAAGTAGCTGCCGCTCAGTATCACCTTTCCCCGGAACATGTTCACCTCCAGACCCAGATCTGTTTTCCTTTCTTTTTCCCAGGTAACATCAGGATTTACCAGGGCACCTTCCACGGTGGTATTGCCATAATAATTTGATCCGGTGGTAGCGTACTGGATCACCGAGGTCACCGTGCCGGGGTAATTGGCGTCTGATCCAACCAGGCCATAGGATCCCCGGATCTTAAACATGTCGAAAAACGGGAACAGGTCCCTAAAGAACTTCTCTTCCGCCAGGTTGTATCCCCAGGAAATTGCCGGAAAGATCCCATACCGGTTGTTTTCCTGGAACAGATCATTGCCGTTACGTGCAACGGTAATACCCAGCAGGTATTTACGCTTAAAATCATAATCCAGCCGCGCAGTTGTACCGCGGTAGTTAACGGGAATGTTCGGGCCATTTACATAGTTCCGCTGATTTAACAGCACCAGCCCGGTGAAATGGTGATTGCCAAAGGTGCGGTCGTAATTAAGGGACGCCTGCAAAATAGTTGTGGAATTAAAAGCGCTGTTCGGCGCTGCTATTGAATAGGGCAGCATACGGTACTGGCCTGCATCCCTTATAGCATAAGAGTTGGTGGCAACATTATATTTATAGGCCGGCAAACCGCTGCGGTTAAGGTTGCGGCCCTCATTATTATTGCCGGCATAAGAAACATTCACTTTGACAGACAGGCCCGGTGTTATAAAATCCAGCAGCTGGTCTGCACCTACAATAATATTATAGTTGTTCCTGAAACTCCTGATGTACCCTCCGTTCGCCAGGCGGTAAATGGGGTTAATGGCGCCATTATTAGTTATAGCGCCTAAATGCGATGCATAGCCATAGGTGCCATTGGGATTTATTACCGGCATGGCATACGGCGCCATGTAGCGGAATGCGCCCAGCTCATAAAAAAGCCCGCCTGATTCTACCGTTCCGCTTGGGTTGTTGACTGTTTCAAAGCGGCCATTAACATCAAACCGGATCTTCAGGGATTTAGTTGGGGTAATATCAAGATTGGAGCGGTAATTAAAACGCCGGTAAAAATAGTTGGTGTTCACATAATCACCCACCGGTTTGAAATCTTTTAAAATACCGTTCTGGGAGAAATAGCCTAAGGAGGTAAAATATTTTACGAAAGAATTTCCTCCGCTTATATCTACATTATAACGGGATTGTGTAGATACTTTTTTAAACAAAACCTCCGACCAGTTAACATTCGGATGACCGTAAGGGTCTGATCCGTCCTTAAACTTCTGCAGATCATCAGCAGTAAACGGGAGAACGGGCGCCTGCGACTGCCCATATGCATCATTGATGGTGGCTTCGTTCCGGAGCAGCGCAGTGGTATACGAGTCAAGGAAAGTCGGCATCCTGATCGTTTGATTCACGCCGCCTTCGGCAGTGAAGTTGATCCGTGGCTTACCAATGCGGCCCCGGGTGGTAGTGACCACTAAAACACCATTGGCGCCTTTTAACCCGTAAATGGACGTTGTAGCAGCATCTTTCAGGATAGATACGGATTCCACTTCATTTACATTCAGCTGTGAAAGCTGGGTGTAATCGTACTCAATATCATCTACAATGATCAGCGGCTTATTATCTCCGGTGATAGAGTTCACTCCCCTGATAAAAAAGTCGGCAGCGTCAGCGCCTGGCTGGCCGCTCCTTTGCTGGCTGAAGAAACCAGGCAAGCGGCCTATCAGCGTATTCTGAATGCTTGCGGTAGGCACTGACCGGATCTCTGCTCCCTTTACTGAGCTCACAGCACCAGTGCTGGTGATCCTTTTCTGGCGTCCATAACCCACCACCACCACATCTTCCAGCCCTTTTACATCCGGCACCAGGTGCACCAGCACCGGAGCTCCTGAACCTACTGCAATGGTCTGAGGCAGATAGCCTACGCAGGTGATCACCAGTTTTTTATCATTGCCGGGTATAAGCTTAATAGCGTAATTGCCCTGTTCATCGGAAACCGTTCCGTTCTTTCCATTCCCCTGCTCTGAAACAGTGGCGCCGCCTACCGCTTCATTCTTATCATTCACTATCTGCCCCCTTATGATCGTAGTCTGTGACCATGCAAGGCTTGACGCCAGCAAAAACCACATCAATATAAATAGCTTAATTTTCATTTTGTGTTGTTTATTATGTCAGGAAGGTTCAATACCCCGGGTTCTGTTCAATCCCTCTGTTCACCTGCATTTCTATTGTGGAAACAGGGAACAGATACATGGCATCTGTAAAATAGGGAGTGGTTACAGCCTTCGGTGAATAGTTGAATGAGCCGTTTGCATTTTTAGTAACGGATACCCCGTGAAGCGTGCTTCCGTAAGTGGCTTTTGCAATCTTCCAACGGCGTATGTCCCAGAACCTTTGTTCTTCAAATGCCAGCTCAATGCGCCGCTCATTGCGTATAACATTACGCATCTGAGTCTGTGATAGTCCGGCCGGCAGCTCATAGGGCGAAAGGCCGGCTCTCTGACGGATCTTCTCAACAGCTGCATAAATAGAGGGATCCGGTCCTGCATATTCATTCATTGCCTCTGCGTACATCAAAAGAATATCGGCATACCTGATAACGCACCATGGCGGAATAAAGCCGCCGTCCCGGAAAAATGTGCTGGTAAAATTTGCGCTGCTGCTGTCATTGGCGCAAAACTTTTTGGCGTAATAGCCTGTTTGTGTTTGCACTGGTGCAAGCGTTGCATTATTGGGTTTGTCTTTACCTCCCTCAAAAATTTCTACCGGTCTTTGCAGCCATCTGGCGCCATTATAGAACACCGTTTGTTCCAGGCGGGGATCGCGGTCCGCGTATGGGTTTGATGGATCATAACCGGAAGAAGGATCCGTAATAGCCTTGCCGTTCTTCATTGGAAAGGCATCCACAAATTCCTGTGTGGGGCTTACACGGCCCTCACTATTGCGGTTCGCCGGCTTGTATCCGGGGGGAGACATGTAATAGGCATATGCATTATCAATACGGGGATCGCTCATCCGGAAGAAAATGTGCTCCTTATTTGCCCTTGCCATTATGAGCGTATAACGGTTAGGCTCCAGGTCATAAATACCCAGGTCCATCACAGCTTTTGCAGCATCAGCAGCAGCCTTCCACCTTTCTGCACTGTAAGCAGGGTAACCGGTATAAGACATGCCCGGACTGGATGATGGGTTAAACAAGGGGCTTGCGGCCAGGAGCAATACCTTGGCCTTAATGGCCAGTACGATGCTTTTACGCATTTTACCGTAATCAGCATCAGTTGCCCTGCCGGCAAGGGAAGCATCGGGACGGAGACTGTCTTTAACCAGATCCAGCTCGGATACAATGTAGCTTACGCATTCTTCAAAGCTGCTGCGTTTTAAGTTCAACAGCTCTTTATCATTGGAATCGTACACCTTATCACCTACCAGCGGCACACCGCCATACCTTCTTATCAGCTCATAATAGAAATAAGCCCTGAGCGCGCGCGCCTCGTTGGGCAGCCATACCTTGCGGGATGAATCGGCCCAGGGAACCTTCTGATAATTATTTAAGAAAATATTGGCGGCCCTTATAGCGCTGTAACAATTGCCCCAGTTATCATCAAACGTGGCAACAGGACTGTACCCGCCACGAATAATATTCCAGCCCTCATTTCCATCGCCGCTGGGAACAGCATCATCTGAAAAGCATTCCAACGGCACCAGGGAAATATTAGTCCTTCCCGAGCCGTTAAGCCCCCAGCTGGAACCGCCCAGCATCCGGTTATACCCGGAGGGGATCTTTGAGTATATATTTGTTACCCATTTATATGCCTGGTCACCCGTAGGGTCGGTCTCATCGAAAATATAATCTATCGTAAGCAGCTCAAGCGGTTTGTCTTCAAATGCTTTCTTGCAGGATGATACGGCAAGGATGCCTGCAATGAAAATAAGAACGTACCAGCCATAATTCTTTTTCATACAACAATACATTACCGTTAAAATTTAATGTTGATACCAAAATTGAAGATCTTCATAATGGGATAGGCAGCGCCCCAGGATTCTGGATCCAGATCCTTCCTCACGTCATGGATCTCTGCCCAGGTAAGCAGGTTCAGGCCGTTGGCAAACAGGCGCACTGAAGGGATGCCGATCCTGCGGGATAATTTCTCAGGGAATGTATAACCTATCTCTACATTTTTAAGACGCACAAAATCATTCTGCTTTATCCAAAAGGAGGAGGTTTGCGTATTATTCGTGTTGTTGCCCAGCCACAACCTCGGCTGCTTTGCTGTTTCAGCGGTGGCCGCGGTAAACCGGCCCAGGTTATACTCATAGGCATTATTTTGCCCGCTGTTCCCAAAGCCGTTCATGAAATCACCGTTCAGGTAACTCTCCCGGTTTAATGTACCCTGGATGAGTATGGAAAGATCAAGGCCTTTAAAGCTAAAGCCGGTATTGAGACCATAATAGATGGTGGGTTTTGCATTGCCGATGGGGCTCTGGTCATCTATTGTGATCTGACCATCATTGTTGCGGTCAAGATAACGGATGTCGCCGGGCCTTAACGACGATTTGGGAGATGACGGCATCACTGCTGTAGCAGGATCATTGATCTCATCGTAGGATTTGAACAAGCCAATTGCGGTATAACCATACTGCAGCCCTACCGGCCTTCCGGTGGTAACCTGGTAATCGTAGTTTTTGTGCAGCTCTGCATTATAAACCACTTTTGACTGAACCAGCGAAAAATTACCGGTAACAAAATAGCTGAACGCTTTTATGCTTTGCTGCCAGGTGGCGGAAATATCCGTACCCCAATAGTTGAAGCGCTGATAGTTCTGCAGCGGGTAGCCGGCGCCAAATACGGCAGTTACCAGGGTAGGCGCCGCAACAAGATCATAGAACTTATTAAAGAAATAGTCGGCGGTTATTGTCAGCTTGTTATTCCACAGCCCCAGGTCAATGCCGGCATCCAATTTCTTTGCTTTTTCAGGGGTAAGACCTGCATTGGCAATAGCATTTTCCCCTGCGCCTCTGTCAAGGGAAGAGCCGGAGCCGGTCCAATAAAATCCGTTATTGAAATAGGTTTGGATATACGAAAAGTACCCGGCATTTACCTGGCCGGTTAATCCATAGTTTGCTCTCAGCTTCAGGTTGCTGATAAAAGGAAGGTTACGGCTAATGAATGCTTCCTTATGCAGGTTCCAGCCAAGGCCTCCGGTCCAGTAAGCCGCCCAACGCTTTGAGGGTGCAAGCCAGTTGTATCCCCCATAGCTAACGGCCGCTTCGGCTACATATTTTTCATTGAAGCTATAGTTCAGCTTACCTGAATAGGCAGTATATTTTTCAGGAAGGTTTGTAGTATTAAATGCCAGCCGGTTTTGCTGGTTGGCAACCGCAAGTACGGAAACAGCATGTTTGTTAAAGGTGCGGTCGTAACCAAGCGATGCTTCCAGGTATACAATGCGGTACCTGTCATTCAGCGATCCGGAAGTTGTTTGTTCGGTCGTAGATCCATACTTGGTATAAGTATCATTTAAATACTGGTATACTTCAAAATTCTTGTCCCGTTTGGTTGTATAGTAGGCCGTATTGTTGTTGGAGGCTTTTGCTTTTAGCACAAGGCCTTTTGTAAGCACATCCAGTTTTTGCGTAAGCTCCAGGTCAACTGCAATATCCCTTACATCCTGAAACTGGTAACCACGGGCAACGGTCTGCCCCCATATATTGGCATTGCCCTGGTATTTGTCGCTGCCGCCAAATGTTCCATCAGGATTAAACACCGGATAGGCAAGCTGCGGCGTATTTAACAGGGATGAGAAAATGCCGGCAACACCACCACCCGGTTGGTTGTAACGTTGAAAACGGCCAAAGAGGTTCAGCTGTACAAACGTTACAGGCGTTACGTCAACGCCCACATTTGAACGCAAAGCATACCGGTTTAATTCAGCATTTGTGTTGTATTTATTTTCACTGCTGGTTCTTATGATCCCCTTTTCTTTCATGTTATCCAGGTCAACGAAATACCTGAAACCTTTTCCGCTACCCTGTATATTGAGATTATAACGGGTTACACCGGCTCTTTTGGTCAGCACGGTATTGTACCAATCCACATCCGGATAGGTATAGGGATCCGTATGATCTTTATACGCATCGATCTGAGCCTGTGTGTACTGGGGAGGAACCGGTGTAATGCCCGCATCATTTTGCTTTGCCTCGTTATACAGGGTAGCATACTGCCAGGCAGGCAGCGGTTTTGGAAGGGCGGTTGGGGTTTCAAAACCCGACTGGGCGGTGAAAGATATGCGGGGCTTGCCTACGTCTCCTTTTTTTGTTCTGACGGAGATGATCCCGTAGGAGGAACGCTGGCCGAACATCACGGTGGAAAGCGCATCTTTTAACACCGTTATAGATTCTATCTGTTCCGGGTCAATGGACTGATAGCCGCGTTCAATGCCATCGATCAAAATAATTTGTGCCCTTGCCCCGCGGATGTTGAAGCTCATTCCGTTCCCATCCAGGCCTGGCCCTCCGCTTCCGAAAGTGATGTTCAAACCGGGTATTCGGCCAGGTAAAGCCTGCAGAAATTGCGGGCTTGGCGTTGTGGTTAATTGGTTGGTGTAAACGGTTGCTACCGACTGCAGCAAACTGCTTTTTGCCTGTTCCCCATAAAGGATTGGAACAAGCGCAGCAGCTTTTGACGTATCCATGGCAGCTGCCAATTGGGTGCCGGCATTTGTTGTATCTGCAACCTGTGCCTTTGCAGCAGAGAACATGAAAAGACTGGCAGCCAGGAAACCTAAGTTAACCCTGCGGTATACTTGCCTTCCGGTACCAGAAAGTAGCAGGACACCTGCGGTTAGATTTTTTCTCATAGTGGACATTTATAAAGACAAAAGATCTCTGTTAGGATAAAAACCGCATTTTTACCCTACAACTCATACGTGAAATTTTGATTGATTATTTAATCGATTAACCGTTCTTCATAACTGGTGATTCTGTGTGAACAACTTCCTTTTGTGTCTTGGGAAATGAAGAATTCCTTACTATTAATTTAACCGGCAATGTTACTGTTCTCCGCTTTTGACTTTCCTTTTCATCTGATAAGGCATGGAGCAGCTGCTGCACTACTTCCTGTGCAATTTCCTCAATGGGCTGCGCTACTGCCGTGATGGAAGGAGAAAATAAATTAAAGTGGGTATTATCATCAAACCCTATTACCGCAATATTCTCCGGTATTGCCAATCCCAGGTCCCTGATCGCTTTTAGTCCATTTATAGCCAGATAATTGGTTGCAAAAATGATGGCGTCAATGCTGTGGTGCTGTTTAATAAAATCCTGCACCAATTTTTCCGCTGCCTCCCGGTGGCTCAGCTCATAGGGAAGCTTAGCCACAATAGGCCCGCACAGGCTGTCTTCCATGGCCTTGCTATAACCCTGCAGGCGGGCATGCATCTGCGTTTGTTCGGAGTTCAGCGTTATAAAAGCAATGTTGGAATAACCATTCTCCTGCAGATGTTTCACTGCCTGGTATGAGCCGGAATAGTTATCAATGATCACACTGCTGGTATTAAGCGCAGGCAGGTAACGGTCAAAAAAGATCACCGGCACGTTATCCTCCATCAGCGCCATTATTTCATCCTCCACACCGGAAGGCGGCGCCATAATATATCCATCTACCTGCCGCTCCCGGAACGCTTTTATCAGTGTTTTTGTCTTTTCCGTATCATTTTCCGTACTTGCAAAGAATATTTTATACTTATGATGGTATGCGATGGACTCAATTCCCCGGGAAATACCGGAGAAGAACGGGTCGGAAATATCCTCCACCAGCATTCCTATAATATTGGACTTCCCTGTCCGTAAGCTTTTTGCTACCATGTTCGGCTGGTAACCCACCTTCTTTATATAGTCCGACACCTTTCTGCGAACATCCTCACTGATCTTTTTCTCATCCGCCTTGCCATTCAATACAAAAGAGATGGTGGCGGCTGAAAGATTAAGTTCTTTGGCTATATCATGTATGGAGATCTTCTTTTTCATTTTAGCCGGCAATCAAGTACACCATTAATTTTTGTTAATCGATTAAGTGGAGCGTATCAGTATTCAGCGTAAATCTACCAGTTTAAGGTAAATCTCAGGGGAAATTCAGGAGGGGGGTATACTCCCAAAAAGGGGGGTGCATCCGTCAAATCCAAGCCTATGCTGACTATAAACCGGGTGATGCGGGCTAACCGTGTTTTAAAGGGACATTACCTGCCTTGTGAAGGCAAGTATCCGGAGATGAAAATAAACTGACTTAATCCATTTAGTTACCGGGATTAATGGATCCCTTGTCAACCGTATATTGTTTTCCGTGAACCTTGCGATACTTCTTTACATACTCAGAGGGGTTCATACCAAAAAGCTTGTTGAACTGCTCCCGGAAGTATTTAATATCCCTGATACCAACGGCATAAGCGGTTTCCTTGATACTATAATCGGTATTGATAAAAAGCTCCGCGGCTTTCCGGAGGCGGATGGAGCGGATAAAAATATTCACCGGCTGGCCGGATACTGATTTCACTTTACGCAGCAGGTTGGAATGGCTCATGCCCAATTCGCTGAGCAAAGTTTGAATGCTAAAGTTCTTATCCTTTAAATGCCTTTCAACAATGGAAATGCATTTGTCCAAAAGCTCCTTATACCCGGGAGAAACCTTGAAATCGCTTTTATTGAGGGTTATTTCATTGTAAAAATACTTCTGCAGGGCGTTGCGGTTCTTTAAAAGAGTGGCCACCAGCGCAAGCACCAGCTTACTGTCAAAGGGTTTTACAATATAATCATCTGCCCCGCCCTGTACTCCCTGCAGCTTAAGCTCCTCAGAAGTAGCGCCGGTAAGCAGGATAACCGGGATATGGCTCAGCTGCTCGTTTTCCTTTACCGCCCTGCAAAGCTCAATCCCATTCATCCCGTTCATGTGAATGTCTGAGATGATCAGATCGGGCAAATAGTCCTGGGCCATGGCCAAACCGGTTTCGCCGTTCACCGCCTGGTATATTATATAGGTATCTTTAAATAAACGGGCCAGGTATTGCCGGATGGATTCATCATCGTCTATGACCAGGATGGATTGCTTTTCAGAGATCAGCTCCGCTAAGGGTTCCTCTACCGCAGCATTTTCCCCGGTTTCAACCTCGTCCTTCAGGGCTTCCAGCAGCCGGGGCGCAGCTGCTGTTTCAGAAATACTAACATCCGGCCCAAAATGCGCCTTCCCTTTTTTAAGCTTTAAGGTAAAGGTGGTTCCGCATCCCTCCTCACTTTCGTAGGAAATGGTTCCCTGGTGCTGCTCTGCAAAATGCTTTACCAGGAAAAGGCCGATCCCAAAACCCTCCATGGACCTCGTTTTGGTTCTTTCAGCTTTATAAAATTTATCGAAGATCTTCTCTCCTACGCCGGATGGGATCCCTGCGCCATTATCTTCAACCCGGATCACCACATTTCCGGCGGAATCTTCCAGCAAAAATCTTATACTGCCATCGGCAGGCGTGTACTTTAATGCATTGGAAAGAAGGTTGTACAAGATAATCTCAAGCTTTTCCCTATCCGCATAAACTTCCAAATGCTCATCGGGGCAATCAAAAACGTAATCAATGCGCAGCGCTTCTGCCTGCCGTATAAAACATACATACACCTCATATGCCAGGTCACGAAGATTTAACCTGGAGGGTCTTATATTATCCAGGCCGCTCTCCGTTTTCCTGAATAAAAGCAGCTGGTCAACAAGACTCAGCATGCGCCTTGCATTCCGGTAAACGATATTCAGCTCAGCGTTCTTTTTTTGCTCACTGCTGTTTTTCTCCAACAGCTCCTTTACAGGATTAATGATCAACGTTAGCGGCGTTCTGAATTCATGGGAGATGTTGGTAAAGAAAGCGATCTGCCGCTCATTGATCTCCCGCTCTTTTTTACTCAGGATCCTTTCCCTTTCACGTTCAGCATGTTCTCTTTCCCTTTCCGCCCGCTCCTTTTCCAGCTCTGACTTCTCCACTGCTAACTCGGCCAGGCTCCTTTCCTTTTCCAGGCGTTCATTTTCGGCATTCAGCTTTGCTATTTTCACCTCATATTGCAGCCTGGTGCGATTTGCGCGGTACTGCAGATAAAAATAAACGGCTGCGCCGATCATTACTGCATAGCTCAAATATGCCCACCAGCTTCTGTACCAGGGAGGGAGCACAATGATCTTAATCTGCGCCTCTTCGGTGCTCCACCGGCCACCGGCATTGGTATTCTTAACCCTGAAGGTGTAGGTACCTTCGGAAAGATGGCTGTAAGCCGCCTTTCTTGCATCGCCGCAATAGATCCAGTCTTTATCCCAGCCCTGCATGTAATAGGCATATTGAATTTTATCCGGTGCAGAATACTCCAGCGCCGCAAACTCAAATGAAAGCACCGCTTTATTATAGGGAACCCTGATGCGCTCAATCCGGCTGGAACCGCTTTGGATCTTCAGTAAAGGATCCTGTTCAAGCGGCGTGTTGGCAACTTTTACATCTGTTAAAAAAACTTTCGGATTACCGTTAACCACCGTGACGCTCCCGGGACGGAACAAAGAAAACCCTTTGATGCCACCGAAGGCCATTTCACCGGTACGTAATTTTAATGCAGCATGATAATTGAACTGGTTGCTTTGCAATCCATCACCCTGGTAATAGTTAGTGAATGTTTTGTTCGCGGGATTGAATTTGGCAATGCCGTTAAAGGTACCCATCCACAGGTTACCTGCCGCATCTTCAAGGATGGTTAACACCGAATTGCTGCAAAGCCCTTCCTCCGTAGTGTACCGGGCAGTGATCTTCCCCAGCTTCCTGTTAAACAGCACCAATCCCCCACCCTCCGTACCAAGCCAGAAATTGCCTGCATGGTCTTCCAGGATAATACTTACCGGCTTACCAATGAAATAGGCAACATGTTTCCGGCCGGCCTTATCTATTTTAACCAGGTGGTTCATGCCGCCGCCCCAAAAAACATGGTCCCTATCTTCCAGCAATGAATACAGGTCCTTCAGCCTGCCATCAAACAATTCAAAAACCTTTTTCTGCCGGTTCAATTTGAACAGGCCATATTGCTGGGTGCTTAGCCAGATATTTTTCTCTGCATCTTCCAGGAGATTGGAGCCTATGGGATGTAAGACGAGCGCAGGATGGTCCGGATCAACACAGTTATAATGCTCAAATTTTCCGTTCTCAAAACGATTTACGCCTCCGCGGTAAGTAGCGATCCAGGTATTGCCCTGAGCGTCTGATTGGATGCCGGTGACAAAATTGTCGCTCAATGAATTGGGATCCCCGCTGTTGTGGCGGTAATTGGTAAACGAGTTCGCGCTCCTGTTCCAGATACTTAAGCCGGCGCCGTCCGTACCTATCCACAGATCCTTATTGGGCGCTTCGTAAAACGATAAAATATAATTGCTGACAAGGGTATTGGTGGCAGCAGGATTGGCAACAACATTCTGAAAGCGCTCTTTATTGGGATCAATAACATTAATACCCCCCCTCAGGCAGCCGATCCATTTCCTGGATTGTTTGTCAATCCAAATGGAATAAACAGCATTGCTCGATAATGCATCCGGCTCTTTGGCATCAGATAAAAACTGCGTTTCACCGGTTTCCATATCCAGGATAACAACACCACCGCCGTTAGTTGCAATCCACAGCTCATTATTTTTACCTGCGGTGATGCCGGCAACAACATTATAGCTTAATTTCTTATTCCCTTCATTATAAACTTTGTCAAAGGAATTGGAAGCGATGTTGTACCGGTACAATCCATCATTCGTTCCCAGCCATAAATAGCCATTTGCTGCTTCAATACAATTGGCTGACCTGATGATGGCATTTACGAGTTTTGCCTTACCGGTTTTATACTCGTAAACACACAGGCCTTTATCGGCCGCAAAGAACCAGACATGCTTATCATTTGCTGTTTTTACTGCAGTAACCTCATAAGAAGTATTGGCATTATTCTCAAACGGTATGCTGCGGGCAACGTTCTCGCCTTTGGGGAAAAAGAGCAAGCCTTTACCGGCTGTAGCAACAAACATATTGCCCTGCTGGTCGGCTTCAATATCCTTGACGACCGACTTTAGCTGTTCCGCTTTTTTATCAGGCGTATAATAATAAAGAAAGGAAAAGGTGTTAGATGCGCTTTGGTACACACAGGCCCCCTGCCGGGTGCCTATCCATAAATTGCCCCGGCGATCTTCACTGATGGCATTGATCCAGTTATTGATGAGTGACCGGCTGTTCCTGAAACTATTTCTAAAGACCTTGAATTCATATCCATCGTAGCGGTTCAGGCCGTCATAGGTACCAAACCACATAAAACCATTTTTATCCTGGTAGATACATCGTACAAAATTGTTCGACAAGCCCTGATCAATCCCAAGACGGGTTCTCACCGGATTGCCGGCGAAGGACGTATACCAGGTAAGAAACTGAAAGCATACTGCGAGGCAGGCTAGTTTTTCAAAAAACGGTCTCATTATGGCTGATAGATCAAACTTAACGCTAAATATGTACAAATATTTAGCTGAATAGGACTTTTTTTTATACAAAACAGACTAATACCGCCCTCTGGGAGGCATTCGCTTTACTTCATCATTGTCATGGGCTTTGAGCGATCCAAATTTCCAGTTAAAGGTGATGTGAAAGCTCCGGTTGAAGTAATGGCCGGATGCTGTGCTCCGGAAGCCGGGCGCAGTGGCGTTGGCGTATTGCCTACTTCTCTATTTTACTATCTGAAGCTGCCGGTACGGAAGCGCCTACACGCCGGCTGCTCAGCCAGATACCCGCCAGCACCAATACCCCTCCTGCCATTTGCAATCCTGTTAATCTATCTTTCAGGAACAGGAAAGCGATCAACGCGCCAATAACAGGGTTTAGGTTCAGAAAGTTCCCTACCTGCGCAGCCGGCAGGCTTTCGAGCGCTTTGTTATATAATGAGTATGCTACAGCAGATGCAAATACTCCCAGGTAGATCATCCCTGCCCAGACTTTCCATGAAATAGCAGGCATGCCTCCAGTAATGATCTCGTATGCCGGTAAGGGCAGCGATAATGCAGTACCGATAAAAGTACTGACCGTTGTTACCAGTACCGTGTCCGTTTCTTTCAGGCTACGGGACAGCAAGGTATAGGCAGTCCATAACAGCACCGCACCTACGATCAAAAAACTTCCCAGCAAAGCATTTTCCGATTTTTGAGCATTGCCTACAAAGCCGACCAGGATCACCCCTGAAACAGACAGCACAATGCCTGCAATAGCGCGCTTCTTCAAATGCTCTTTCAGGATAATAGCTGCAGGAATGGCGATAGCTACGGGTGCAAGCCCTTCGATGAGCGCCCCGGTGGAAGCGGAAACATACTTCATGCCTGTATTGAACACAAAATAGTAAAGAGTGGTTCCTGCCAGGCCCATGAGCGTAAGCTTTCCATATGGCAGGCGGTCTTTTACTTTGCGCCGCCGCAAAATATAGAAGGGCAACAATGCGGCGCAGCCGATGAGATTCCGGATACCGGCAAAGATATGCGGCGGCAATTCGGTCACTACCAATTTAGTAACCGTGAAAGAGCTGCCCCATATCATCATAACGAATATAATACTGAGAAAACCTTTGGTTTGTTTGTTGATCAATGGTCCGGGCATAATACTACAGTTGAATGGCTGGAGCCAAGATAAGAAAAGTTCGCTGACCGCGCTAATCCCGGTTCGCTGTGAGGAGGGGGATATCCTTCACGCTGAAATTGCGTATATTGGCTGTTGTGTGCATTTTTTCTAAAATCTTATCACTTGACAGTGCGCCGGAATGAAGTAATTACAATCAGGGAAAGCAGAGAGAAAGATACGGACGCTTTGCGGCATTTGTTTCTTAGCACCAGGGTTTCAACTTTTACCTGGACGGATACTTCACGATTTAAATTATCGGATTTTGAAGAAGAGACAAAAGGCGAATTTATTTTAGCAGCTTTTGTCGATGAGATGCCTGTTGGATTTGTTTCTGTATGGACAGCTGACAATTTTATTCATCATTTGTATGTTGACAATAAATTTCAGCATCAAGGCGTTGGAACCCAATTATTGAATACTGTACTTGATAAATTTGATCTCCCGGTCAGATTAAAATGTGAAGAATATAATACAAAAGCAATTCGCTTTTACAGACAAAAAGGCTTTGTAGAAAAGGAAAAAGGACGATCCGCAACAGGAACATACATTTTATTCGAATTAAATAAAAGAGCAGAATAAGAACCGCACACAATAACTAAGGTTCGTTGTGTCCGGGGCGGACAATGAAGCCTTATCGTTAATAAAAGATCAATTCAAATTAAACATGAAAGTAAAATACGGACATACGAATATTATAACAAAAGACTGGAAACAACTGGCAGACTTTTATGAATCAGTTTTTAGCTGTACACCGGTTCCTCCGCAGCGCGACCAAAAGGGAAACTGGCTTGAGAAAGGAACAGGTGTTCCGAACGCTCATTTAAAAGGAATGCATTTACGGCTTCCGGGTTATGGCGACCATGGGCCAACATTAGAAATTTATCAGTATTCAGAAATAATAGATTCGGAAAAGCCCTTACCAAACAAACAGGGATTTGGGCATATCGCTTTTCAAGTGGACAATATAATTGAACTGTTAGATCTGGCATTAAAAAACGGAGCCGCAAAAATCGGGGAACTGAGCGAGCATTATGTTGAAAATGTGGGGCTGCTAAAGTTTATTTATATTTCAGACCCGGACGGCAACATTATTGAACTTCAAAACTGGAGTTAATAAATCCCCTTCCGGCTTTTTCACTAACAGCTTTTATTCCTACCAATTTATTAATAACTTCGCGTCAATCTTCAAGCCTTCTGATGCGTAAACAACTAATAACGGTACTTTTTATGATGGTATGGCTTTGCCAGCTATCAGGCCGTTACTTTGTTGTGCTGGATTTTTATCTCAACCAGGACTATATTGCCAGAAACCTGTGTATTAACAGGGATAAGCCTAAAATGCACTGTAACGGTAAATGCCACCTGAAAAAGAAGCTGCGTGAGGAAGATAAAAAAGAACAGGAAAGCCCCGAACGAAATACAGACAGATACGAAATATTTTATGCAGCATGGTACCATCAGGAAACACCCAAACCTTTTGTTACCAGCATTCCTAAGAATTATGTTTTCCCTTATTGTATAGGCGCTCCGGTTGATCAGCCCACCGGCGTTTTCCATCCTCCCACAGTCTAAGCAAACCATATTATCGTCTCTTACTCCTGCAATACGCATTTAAATGTGTTGAACTGTAAACATGGATCTTCTGTGCAATACCAGGAGCGGGCTTTGTTATGCCATTGATTATGTCATTCCTCTAAAATACAAATATGAGAACCTACTTAATACAGGCTTTTACGCTAGTATTGACTATAATGAGCTGCAAGCAAACGCCGTTAAAGCTTCCCCTACTAGGTCAGCCAACCGTTTCTCAGCGGATCGTGGATGGAAAAAAGGTATATGATTCTATCTATCCCGTAGTTCCGCCCTTTTCTTTCACAGACCAGGATAGTTTAATCGTCAATGAAAAGACGTTTACCGGCAAAGCATACATAGCAGATTTTATCTTTTTATCCTGTCCCAGTATATGTCCTAAAATGACAGCTGAGATGAAAAAGGTTTATGATCATTTCAGTACAGATGAAAGGGTATCCTTTCTATCACATACTATTGACCCGGAACGTGATTCTATTCCAAGGCTGAAGGCGTTTACTATGAGCCTGGGTGTGGATGATAAGAAATGGAAGTTTGTTACCGGCAACCAGGACAGTATTTATCTCCTGGCAGAGCGGGGCTACTTCTCAAATGCCCATAGAGACAGTACTGCGCCAGGTGGCTACGTACATAGCGGCGGCTTGTTACTGATCGATAAAAACAGGCATATCAGGGGAGTGTATAATGGCACAAACCCTAAAGAAACCGGCCGGCTGATAAATGATATCAATATTCTTTTAAAAGAACCATCCTAAGCACATAATTTGAAGCGGCTGCTGTCCATATGGCTTTTAGGTATAATACTTATACAAAGTACAGGTAATTGCTGGATCATAGCCGCATTTTACCTGAACAGGACCCGCATCGAAACAACGCTTTGCGTGAATAGATTTGACCTCATTCCTGTTTGCAGGGGCTCCTGCTTCCTGGAACGTAAGCTAATTGAAAATGAAAGCAAACAGGAAAGATCGCCGGATACCAGGTACAAAGAGATCACGCTATTCTGCCAGGATACGGCAGACGGGCTGACACAATACTTATCCTCTGAAAATACCACATCCTTCTGTGACTACCGGTCACCGTACTACCCCCATCTGCATATTCCCCAGATCCTCAAACCTCCTATCAGGGCTTGTATAACCCGTTATTTTTGCTTTGCATTAACCATAAGTAAATTACCATACAAGTATGAAATTCAGCAACATTGCTGATTTGTCTGGTGGGATGTTTAAGGCAGATAATGACCTTTTCTGGATCGGCAGTCTTGAATGTATACTCGAAAAATATCCTTTGCTGGAACAGCCGCACAGGCAAACGTTCTATACATTATTATGCGTTGAAAATGCGCAGGGCACTGCGGTTATTGATGGAGTTGCGATCCGGCTGGACCGGCCGAAGGTCATTTATGTTAAACCCGGCAGTATATTCAGTATAGATATCAACAGGGCCGCCAGCGGCACGATGATCTTTTTTGAAGAAGATTTTTTTTCGTTGAGGTATAACAATAACGCGCTATTTCATTTTTCCTTTATGAATAAGGAAAGCAGTAACTACGTGCGCCTTGGGGAAAATAAGGCATTTGAATGGAAAATGCTTTGCGGATTCATGTTACAGGAATTTAATGATCAGCATAAAGGTGTAGATAGTGTGCTCCGGTCGTTCCTTAATATTCTTCTTTGCAAGCTGGACCGGCAATTTAACCCGGTGACGCCAAATGAAAAAAAGAACAATAAAGAAGAAAAGCTGAGACAATTCCAATTACTATTGGATGAGCATTTTATAAAGCACAAAACACCCTCTTTTTATGCGGAACAATTAAATATTACCACGAATTACATGAATAAGATATGCAGACAGTACAGGGGCATATCCAGCGGAGAGCTGATCCGGAAAAGGATCACTATAGAAGCCCAACGTTTACTGCATTACTCCGTTCGTACGGTCGCAGAGATTGCAAAAGATCTGGAATTTGAAAGCGTTTCTTATTTCATAACTTTTTTTAAAAAGAATACCGGGGTAACACCTGAGAACTTCAGAAAGAGCCACCAATAAAAATCCAGCTATATACTGAAGACCTTATAGCCTTATCTGAAGGCTGCATTCATTGATCTTAAAAAAGCTTAACAATGAAATTACTGAACATATTTACCCGGCAGATCGATCCGGAAAAAACAGTGCTGGTGGAGACAATACTGGTAGTGAACAGAATTGCGGTTGGCATGCTGTTGTGCTGCCTGCTGCTGTTGCTTTCAAAGCTTTTATAGCAGGCACTTTTATCTAAACAACAGAACTGTATAACTATATCAGTACGATTGTTTTTTTAATTACTATCTCTTTATTTTTAAAAAAGCCGGCTTGTTTTATT
>Ga0102590_1000491_pt1 | contig 86490 bp, 86 predicted proteins | sample AraplaMF_Col_mMF_FD_76859 | JGI IMG/M metagenome (GOLD analysis project Ga0102590, IMG submission 76859) | Arabidopsis root microbial communities from the University of North Carolina, USA - plate scrape MF_Col_mMF | ecosystem: Host-associated > Plants > Roots > Endosphere | place: USA... | reverse complement strand
GTCTTGATCTTGTAGGAGCGCGGATGCGGCAGGTCCACATTGATCTCGGCCTTGATGCGGCCCGGGCGTGCGCTCATGACGATGACGCGGCTGCCGAGGAAGATCGCTTCCTCGATGTCGTGGGTCACGAACAGCACGGTCTTCTGGTCGCGCTCCCAGATCCCGAGCAGCATCTCCTGCATGAGCGCGCGGGTCTGGTTGTCGAGCGCGCCGAAGGGCTCGTCGAGCAGCAGGATCTTGGGATCGTTGGCGAGCGCGCGTGCGATCGCCGTGCGCTGCTGCATGCCGCCGGAGAGCTGCTTGGGCCAGTGGTTCTCGAAGCCCGACAGCCCGACCTGGCGGATGAAGGCATCCGCGATCTTGTTCCGCTCCGCCTCGGACACGCCGCGCTCGCGCAGGCCGAAGGCGATGTTCTCGCGGACAGTCAGCCAGGGAAACAGCGTGTAGGACTGGAACACCATGCCGCGATCGGCGCCGGGGCCGGTCACCTCGCGTCCGTCGAGCGTGACGCGACCGCTGCTTGGGCGGTCGAGGCCGGCGACGATGCGCAGCAGCGTGGACTTGCCGCAGCCGGAGGGGCCGAGGATGGTGACGAAGTCGTTGTTGCCGATGGTGAGGTCGGTCGGCTCCAGCGCCCGCGTCGGCGCGTTGCCGTGGCGCGCGGGAAAGGTGCGCGAGACCTGCTCGACCTTTAGCGTCGTCATGCGAGCCTCCACGGAAACAGCCAGGCGTTGAACGCCTTGAACATGAAGTCCGAGAGCAGGCCGATCAGCCCGATCACGATGATGCCGAAGATGATCTGGCCGGTGTTGAGCAGCGCCTGGCTGTCGGTGATCATGTGGCCGATGCCGGAGGACGAGCCGATCAACTCGGCGACGATGACATAGGTCCAGGCCCAGCCCAGCACCAGCCGCAGGATCTCCGCGATCTCCGGCGCGGAGGAGGGCAGCAGCACGCGGCGGATGATGCCGCGGTCGCTGGCACCGAGCGTATAGGCGGCCTCGACCAGGTCGCGCCGCGTGGCGCCGACGGTCACGGCGACCATCAGGATGACCTGGAACACCGAGCCGATGAAGATGACGAGCAGCTTCTGCAATTCGCCGATACCCGCCCACAGGATCAACAGCGGGATGAAGGCGGAGGCGGGCAGATAGCGCGCAAAGGAGACGAAGGGTTCGAGGAAGGCTTCGACCGGCTTGTAGGCGCCCATCAGCAGCCCGAGCGGGACCGCGATGATCGCGGCGAGCACAAAGCCGCCGACGACGCGCCAGATCGTCATGCCGATGTCGTACAGGAAGCCCTGCTTGGTGATCAGATCGATGCCCTCCTGCACCATGGTGAGCGGGTTGGCGAGGAACACTTTCGACACATGGCCGCCGAAGGTCGCCCACGACCACAAGGCAACGAACACGACGAAGAACGCAAGGCCGTAAGCCAGGCGCTGCTTCGATGTTACAGGATCAAGGGGACGCATCGACGATCTATCCGGGTCGTGAACGAAATTGCCGGCCCCGCGACGAGGCGGGGCCGGCAGCTCCAAGGTGAGTTACTTGATGTAGCTGGCGTCGAAGAGGTCCTCGACCTTCGGCGCAGCCTTGATGATGCCGATCTCGAGCAGCAGGTCGGCGGCTTCCTTGTTGAAGGTCAGGAAGTCGCCGGCGAAGAACTTCTGATTCGCGGCCTTGTCCTGCCAGCGCAGGTACTTCGCCGAGTTGCCGAACTGCTCGCCGGTCTGCTTCACGTCGGCGCCCATGATCTCGTAGGCCTTGGCCTGGTCCTTGGCGATCATCTCGAGCGCCTCGAAATAGCTGTCGGCGAGCGCCTTGGCGGCCTTCGGGTTCTCGGTCAGGAATTTCGGCGTGCAGCCGAACGTGTCCATGACCATGGGATAGTCGAGCGTGGTTGCGATGATCTTGCCCTTGTCGGGCGCGGCGCGAACGGTCGACAGATAAGGCTCGTAGGTCATCGCGGCATCGTTCTGGCCGGAGACGAAGGCCTGCGCGGCCGCGGCCGGCTCGAGGTTCACGACGGTGACGTCCTTCACGGTCAGGCCGTTCTTCTTGAGCATCCAGGCCAGCGCGAAATACGGCGAGGTGCCCGGCGCAGAGGCCGCGACCGTCTTGCCCTTCAAATCCTTGATCGCGGCGACGTCGTTGCGCACGGCCATGCCGTCGGCACCGAAGCTCTTGTCGAGCTGGAAGATCTGCTTGGTCGCAACGCCGTTGGCGTTCCAGGAGATCCAGGTCTCGACCGTCGTCGCCGCGCACTGGACATCGCCGGAGGCGATCGCGAGGTGGCGGTCCTTCTGCGGGATCTTCTTGATGGTGACGTCGAGGCCGTTCTTCTTGAAGATCCCGGCCTCCTTCGCCAGCGTCAGCGGCGCGAAGCCGGTCCATCCGGAGATGCCGATGCCGACCTTGACGTCGTCGGCGAGTGCGGGAGTGGCGGCCGAAAGAGCAATGATTGTCGCGAAAATTGTCGAACTACGCATGATTGTCGTCCTCTTGCCCAGATGGATTGACGTCCTGTTGATCTCTGTCGGCCCGCATGGACCGTTGCCCGAAGCGTTGCACGAATTGTGCCGACATGTCCTCTCAGCCTCCCTTGAATCGGGCGACAAGGCGGTGAGAGTCACCGGGATAGAGCAGGCGCACCGCGGTGATGGTGCGCGCGCTGCGCCAGGTATAGCGGTCGATCACGAGGCAGGGCGCGCCGACGGCGATGTCGAGCGCTTCCGCCGCGCGATCGTCAGCGACGATGGCACTGATCGTATGCTCGGCCTCAGTCCATGGGACATGGTGAAGCAGCCAGGAACCGGGCGGCTCGCGCGAGAAATCGGCGGTCGCCGCATCCGGCACGGAGGAAAGATCGATCAGCCTGTCTTCGACCGCGAACGGCACGTTGTCGGCGCTATGGCGGCAGGCGATCGCGACGACCTTGCCGGCCTTCTTGACGCCGAGGCGCTCGCGGTCGGCCGCCGTTGCTGCGCGAAGCTTGCGGCCGATCAGCTCGTAGCCGTAGGAGCGCCCGAGCGCGGTGATCTCGGCGCGGATGTCGGCGATCTTGAGCACCGCCGACTGATGCTGCGGCCGGCGCACGAACGAGCCGGCGCGTCGCCGCCGCTCGATCAAATCGGCCTGTGCGAGCTCCGACAGCGCCTTGTTCACGGTCATGCGCGAGCAGCCATAGCGCGCGACGAGCTCGTGCTCGAACGGAATGCGGTGCCCCGGCGGCCATTCACCAGTCAGGATACGCTGCTCGATATCGGCGCGGATGCGCTTGTAGAGCGTCTTGTCGGCGCTATCTGTGGCGAGGCTCATGCGACGAGCCTCCGCACCGACGCGTTGAAGCGTTCGCGTGCTGCCTGGCGCAGCCTGTGGCGGCCATTCTCGACGACCTTGTTGCCGCTGGCCCAGACGCAATCGATCGCGCCAGCGCCTGCCGCAAAAATCCAGCCATCGATGATCGTATCGCCTGCGCGTCCCGCCAGCGAAGGATGAGCGCTGTCCAGCGTCACGATATCGGCGCGCGCGCCGGGCGTAAGCCCGACTGTCGCCTGCGCCATTGCCTGCGCACCGCCCGCAAGCGCATGATCGAACAGTGTGCGTCCGGTCGAGCGGCCTGCGCCGCCAGAGAGCACGTTGCGCTGGCGATGCTTGAGGCGCTGGCCGTATTCGAGCTGGCGCAGTTCGTCGTTGACGCCGACCAGCACGTTGGAATCAGTGCCCACACCGAACGTGCCGCCGGCGGCAAGAAACTCGCGCGCGGAAAAGATGCCGTCGCCGAGGCTCGCTTCCGTGATCGGGCAGAGACCTGCCACCGCGCCGGTCTTCGCGAATGCGTTGACTTCGTTATCCGTCATGTGGGTCGCGTGGATGAGGCACCAGCGCCGGTCGAGCGGCGCGTGCTCCAGCAGCCACTGCACGGGACGCTTGCCCGACCAGGCAAGGCAATCCTCGACTTCCTTCACCTGCTCGGCGGCATGAATGTGCACGGGACCGCCATCGGCAAGCGGAATGATCGCCGAAAGTTCGTCGGGTGTCACCGCGCGCAGGCTATGCGGTGCGATGCCGATATTGGCGCCCGGCAAATTCGAGATCGCCTTGCGCGAGGCGGCCATCAGCGCGGCGAACTGATCGACCGAACAGACGAAGCGGCGCTGGCCGTCGTGCGGCGCTGCGCCGCCGAAGGAGCCGTGCGCATAGAAACTCGGCAGCAGCGTCAGTGCGATGCCCGACGCTTCGGCAGCCTGTGCAATGCGTGCGGCCATTTCGCCCATGTCGGCGTAGTGCGAGCCGTCGCGATCATGATGCAGATAGTGGAATTCGCCGACGCGGGTAAAACCCTGCTCCAGCATCTCGACATAGAGCAGCGTTGCGACAGCAGCGACGTCGTCGGGCGTCATCGCCAGCGCGAAGCGATACATCGTATCGCGCCAGGTCCAGAACGTATCGGTGCTGTCGCCGCGCAGTTCGGCGAGCCCCGCCATGCCGCGCTGGAAGGCGTGGCTGTGCAGGCTCGCAAGCCCGGGAAGCGCGATGGCGTGGCGTTCGTCGCCGGCGGACGGCGCTACGCCCGGCGTCACCTCCGCGATCGCGCCGGCGGTGATGACCACCTGCACGTCATTGGCCCAGCCCGAGGGCAGGAGCGCGGAGGCGAAATGCAGTCGGGTCATGATTTTACACGCCGGCTGGACAGAACCGCCTTACGATTATATGTCTAGACATATAAGTCAAGCATCCCACGGCGAATGGATACCCGCATGGCAGAGCGCTTCGACCGGATCTGGCACAATGCCCGCCTCGCCACGATGCGGGCCGACCATCCCGATCTCGGCGAGATCGAGCATGGTATCGTCGCCGCGCGCGGTGGCCGTATCACCTATGCGGGCGCGAAGAGCGACTTCCCTGTCGATGCGGATGCGATCGAGCAGATCGACTGCGAAGGGCGCTGGATCACGCCGGGCCTCGTCGACTGCCACACCCATCTCGTCTATGGCGGCAATCGTGCACATGAGTTCGAGCTGCGTCTCAAGGGCGCAAGCTACGAAGAGATCGCCCGCGCCGGCGGTGGCATCGTCTCCACCGTTGCGGCAACGCGCAAGGCGAGCGAAGCCGAGCTCGTCGCAAGCGCGCTGCCGCGGCTCGATGCGCTGATCGGCGAGGGCGCGACCACGGTCGAGATCAAGTCCGGCTACGGCCTCGACACCGCGACCGAGATGCGTCAGCTCGCGGCGGCGCGGAGCCTCGGTCGCCAGCGGCCCGTCGCGATCCGCACCTCGTTCCTGGGCGCACATGCGCTGCCGGTCGAAGCCGATGGCGACAAGGATCGCTACATCGATCTCGTCTGCAAGGAGATGCTGCCCACGGTAGCCAGCGCCGGACTTGCCGATGCCGTCGATGCCTTCATGGAGGGTATTGCGTTCTCGGCAGAGCAGACGGCCCGGGTGTTCGAGGCGGCGAGCGGGCTCGGGCTACCGGTCAAGCTCCATGCCGATCAGCTCTCGAACCTCGCGGGTGCCGCGCTCGCTGCAAAATTCTCCGCGCTCTCGGCCGATCATCTCGAGCATACCGACGAAGCCGGCGCGGCAGCGATGGCAAAAGCCGGTACGGTGGCCGTGCTGCTCCCGGGCGCTTTCTACTTCATCCGAGAGACCCAGAAGCCGCCCGTCGAGACGTTCCGCAAGCACGGCGTTGCCATGGCGCTCGCGACCGACTGCAATCCCGGCAGCTCGCCGCTGACCTCGCTGCTGCTCACGATGAACATGGGGGCGACGCTGTTCCGGATGAATGTGGCCGAGTGCCTTACCGGTGTGACTCGCGAAGGCGCGCGGGCGCTCGGCGTGCTCGACGAAGTCGGCACGCTGGAAGCCGGCAAATGGTGTGACCTCGCGATCTGGGACATCGAGCGTCCCGCCGAGCTCGTCTATCGTATCGGTTTCAATCCGCTGCATCGCCGGGTGTGGAGGGGCCAGTGACGAGCCAGGGCGCCGCGATCATCGTCAAGCCGGGAACGGTCAGCCTCGACGATCTCGCGCGCGTGCTGGACGGCGCGTCCGTCGTCCTCGATCCCGCGTTCTGGCCGCGCGTCGAAGCCGCAGCCGCGATCGTCGCAAGGGCGGCACAAGCCGATCTTCCCGTCTATGGCATCAATACCGGCTTCGGCAAGCTGGCCTCGAAGCGCATCCCCCCCGACCAGACCGCGCTGCTCCAGCGCAATCTCATCGTCTCGCATTGCTGCGGTGTCGGGCCGGCCACGCCCGAGCCGATCGTCCGCCTGATGATGGCGCTGAAGATCATCTCGCTCGGGCGCGGTGCCTCCGGCGTCCGCCGCGAGGTGATCGAACAGTTGCAGGCGATGCTGGCGCGGGGCGTCCATCCGCTGGTGCCGCAGCAGGGCTCGGTCGGCGCTTCCGGCGATCTTGCGCCGCTCGCGCATATGACCGCTGTGATGCTCGGCGAGGGGCAGGCTGTCGTCGATGGCAAGATCGTGGCCGGCAGCGAGGCGCTCGCCGCCGCCGGTCTTACGCCATTGGTGCTCGGCCCCAAGGAAGGGCTCGCTCTGATCAACGGCACGCAGTTCTCGACCGCTTACGCCATATCGGGCGTGCTGCGAGCGTTTCGCCTCGCCACGGCCGCACTCGTCACCGGTGCGCTCTCGGTCGATGCGGCGATGGCGTCCACGGCGCCGTTCCGTCCCGAAATTCAGGCGCTGCGCGGCCATGCCGGCCAGATCGCAGCGGCCGCGACGCTGACCGCGCTGCTCGACGGCAGCGATATCCGCCTCTCGCATCTCGAGGGCGACGAGCGCGTGCAGGATCCCTATTGCCTGCGCTGCCAGCCGCAGGTCGCAGGCGCCGCCATCGACCTGGTCACCCAGGCCGCGCGCACGCTGATCGTCGAAGCCAATGCCGTGACCGACAATCCGCTGGTCCTTGTCGAGACCGGTGAGATCGTCTCCGGCGGGAATTTCCACGCCGAGCCCGTCGCGTTCGCCGCCGATGCCGTCGCGCTGGCGCTGTCGGAGATCGGCGCGATCAGCGAGCGGCGGATCGCGACGCTGGTCGATCCCGCACTCAATTTTGGCCTGCCGCCGTTCCTGACCCCAGATCCCGGCATCAATTCCGGCTTCATGATCGCCGAGGTGACGGCGGCCGCGCTCTATGCCGAGAACAAGCAGCGCGCGCTCGCCTGCTCGATCGATTCGACGCCGACCAGCGCCAACCAGGAAGACCATGTCTCGATGGCCGCGCATGCATCGCGGCGCCTCTCCGACATGGCCGACAATCTCGCCGCTATCCTGGGCATCGAGCTTCTGGTCGCAGCGCAGGGCATCACGCTGCGCGCGCCGCATGCGACAAGCGCGCCACTGGTCGCGGTCATCACCTTGCTCCGCCAGCAGGTGCCTGCGCTCGGCACCGATCGCTATATGGCAGGCGATCTCGCCAAGGCCGCCGCGCTTGTCGAGGCCGATTCATTGCCGGCCGCGGCGCTCTCCGCGCTTCCATCCGATCCGTTTCCGAGGCTTTGACGAAGAGGTCCACATGAATCGCCGACTGGACAACGACCGCACCATTCGTGCCCCGCGCGGCAGCGAGATCAGCGCCAAGAGCTGGTTGACGGAAGCGCCGCTGCGCATGCTGATGAACAATCTCGACCCTGACGTCGCCGAGCGCCCGAGCGAGCTCGTCGTCTATGGCGGCATCGGCCGCGCCGCGCGCGACTGGGAAAGCTTCGACCGGATCACGGCGGCGTTGCGCAAGCTCGAAAGCGACCAGACGCTGCTGGTGCAGTCCGGCAAGCCGGTCGGCGTGTTCCGCACCCACCCCGATGCTCCGCGCGTGCTGATCGCGAACTCCAACATCGTGCCGCACTGGGCGACGCTCGATCATTTCAACGAGCTCGATCGGCAGGGCCTGATGATGTACGGCCAGATGACCGCGGGCTCGTGGATCTATATCGGCAGCCAGGGCATCGTGCAGGGCACCTACGAGACCTTCGTCGAGGTCGGCCGTCGCCATTACGGCGGCAGCCTCGCCGGCAGATGGATCCTCACTGCCGGCCTCGGCGGCATGGGCGGCGCGCAGCCGCTGGCCGCGACCATGGCCGGCGCCTCGATGCTCGCGGTCGAATGCCAGCCGAGCCGTATCGAGATGCGGCTGCGCACCGGCTATCTCGATCGCCAGGCCGCAACGCTCGACGAGGCGCTCGCGATCATGGCGGAGGCCGCAAAGACCAAGAAGGCGGTCTCGGTCGGACTGCTCGGCAATGCCGCCGAGATTTTCCCGGAGCTGGTCCGCCGCGGCGTCAAGCCTGACATCGTCACCGACCAGACCAGCGCGCATGATCCGATCAACGGCTATTTGCCGAAGGGCTGGACGCTCGCCGATTGGGAAGCCAAGCGCGGCTCCGATCCGAAGGCGGTCGAGCGTGCGTCGAAGACCTCGATGGTCGAGCACGTCCAGGCCATGCTGGACTTCCACGCGCAGGGCATTCCGACGCTCGACTACGGCAACAACATCCGCCAGATGGCGCAGGACATGGGCCTGAAGAACGCCTTCGATTTCCCCGGCTTCGTGCCCGCCTATATCCGCCCGCTGTTCTGCCGCGGCGTCGGGCCGTTCCGCTGGGCTGCGTTGTCCGGCGATCCCGAAGACATCTTCAAGACCGACGCCAAGGTCAAGGAGCTGATGCCTGACGACAAGCATCTGCACAACTGGCTCGACATGGCCAAGGAGCGCATCAAGTTCCAGGGTCTGCCGGCGCGGATCTGCTGGGTCGGTCTCGGCGATCGCCATCGCCTCGGCCTTGCCTTCAACGAGATGGTGGCACGCGGCGAGTTGAAGGCGCCCATCGTGATCGGCCGGGATCATCTCGACAGCGGCTCGGTCGCGAGCCCGAACCGCGAGACCGAGGCGATGAAGGACGGATCGGACGCGGTGTCCGACTGGCCGCTGCTCAACGCGCTGCTCAACTGCGCCAGCGGCGCGACCTGGGTCTCGCTGCATCACGGCGGCGGCGTCGGCATCGGTTATTCCCAGCATGCCGGCATGGTGATCGTCGCCGACGGCACGCCGGAAGCCGCCAAGCGCATCGAGCGCGTGCTCTGGAACGATCCCGCCAGCGGCGTGATGCGCCATGCCGACGCCGGCTACGACATCGCGATCGACTGCGCCCGCGACAAGGGGCTCGATCTGCCGAGCCTTGCGAAATAGCTAGCCGCTCGCCAGCAGCTTCGGCATCGTCGTCTTGGCGCCGTCCATGAACGTCTGGACGGCGTCGCGGACGATCGCGTCGAGATCGGACGGGATCGGCGTCCCGTAGATGAATTTGCGGATCGCGAGATAGAAGATGCGGCCGTGCAGGCCCCAGAACAGCTCTGTCTCACGTTCGCTGAGCGGATGGGCTTTCGCATCCGGCAGCTTCAGATCGTGGCGCAGCTCGGCCGCCGCGGGCTCGATGATCTCGCGGCGGACGATGTCGAGATAGCGGCCGGTGATGCCGAACGACTTCAAGCCGGAGAAGACGAAGATCCGCACCCAATTGTACTCGAACACGCGCTCGACATAGTCGAGATAGAAGCGCGTCATCCGCGCTTCGAGCGACAGCGAGCGGTCGCGGATCATCGGGCCCCAGTCGGGCGACCAGCGGCTGAGATAGACCTCCTGATAGACGCGCTCGATCAGCGCTTCCTTGCTCGGGAAGTGGCGATAGATCGCCGAATGCGTGATGCCCATGCGCTTGGCCAGCTCGCGGGTCTGGCCCTCGAACCCATGCTCCGCGAAAAAGCGGATGGCCTCATCCACGATCGCGCGTTCGCGGTCGGCCGCGCGCATGTTGCGGCGCTTTGGCGCGGACTTGTCCGTCTCGGTCCGCTTCCGGGCCGGTCGCTTCGCTGGTTTTTGCGCTTTTCGGGCCATTTCGTCGCTGAATCGCAATCTCAAGCTGCCTTCTTAGCCTAAAGCTGCATTTGTGACCAAATGGTCATTTCCTGTTGACCGGCTTTCGCCGTCGTGTCAGGATTTTGAGACCAGATGGTTACAAATCTGGCATCCCGGCTGGTGAGCCGACGGATTTCGAGGAAACGGCGGTGAAGGCGAGGGCTTTCAGCTATTTTCGTGCTGCGACGATCGACCAGGCGCTGGATGCTCACGCACGCGCCGGCGATGATGCGCGCTTCATTGCCGGGGGGCAGAGCCTCGTGCCGGCGCTGTCGCTGCGGCTGCAGGCGCCGCGGCTCCTGATCGACATCACTCATATCGACGAACTGCGCGGCGTCAGGCGCGAGGGCGGCTATTTGCGTATCGGGGCACTGACGCGGCATTGCGAGATGCTGAGCGAGCCGCTGATCGCCGAATTCGCGCCGCTCTTGCATGCCGCGGCACCGTTCGTTGCCCATCCCGCGATCCGCAACCGCGGCACGTTTGGCGGCAGCGTCGCGCTGGCCGATCCCGCGTCCGAATTTCCAGGGATGACCCTGGCGCTCGACGCCGAGATCGAGATTGCGAGTCCGTCCGGCAGCCGGCGCGTCAAGGCCGACGATTTCTTCATCGACCTGTTCGAGACCGCCTTGCAGCCCGGCGAGCTGATCACCGCCGTCCACGTCCCGCTGTTCAAGGCCGATCAGCGCTTTGCATTCGACGAGCTGGCACGGCGGCGTGGCGACTATGCGCTGGTCGGCTGCGGCATGCTCGCGACTTTCAAGAGCGATCGCATCGATGACATCCGCATCTCCTTCTTCTCGGTGGGCAATACGCCGATGCGGGTGAAGGGCGCCGAGGCGACCCTGATCGGTTCGAGCCTCGATGCGGAGCGCATCGCCGCAGCTCAAGCCGCGCTCGAAGGCGATCTGGCGCCGCCCGACAGCGACGAGGTGCCGCCGGCGATGCGGCTGCATCTCGCCCGCGTGCTGCTCGGCCGCCTGCTCGGACGCCTGGGTGAGGGTGCATGAGCGGCTTCGACGAAACCTTGCTGGATGAGGCCGACGAGACAGTGCGGGTCCGCCTCGTCGTCAACGGCCGGAAGGTCGCCTGCGACGTCGCGCCGCGCGAGACGCTGGTCGATTGCCTGCGCAATGCGCTGGAGCTGACGGGCACGCATGCGGGCTGCGAGATGGGCGCCTGCGGGGCCTGCCTCGTGCAGCTCGACGGCCGCGCGGTGCATTCCTGCCTGATGTATGCGGTGCAGGCCGACGGCGCGACGATCAACACCATCGAGGGCCTCACCGAGAGCGGCGTGATCGCCGATCTCCAGGCCGAATTCCATCAGCGCAACGCGCTGCAATGCGGCTTCTGCACGCCGGGCATGCTGGTCAACGCGCAGGAGCTGCTGTCGCAGGTGGCGCAGCCGAGCCGCGAGGAAATCCGCGACGCGCTGTCGGGAAACTACTGCCGCTGCACGGGCTATGAAGCGATCGTCGATGCCATCGACGCGGTGGCCAAGGCGCGCAGCCAGGGCGGAGGCGCGACATGAGCGCACCGTTGACTTCGCTCGATCGCCCCAATTCCTATATCGGCCGCTCGGTGCCGCGGCCAAACGCCAAACGGCTGCTGGCCGGGCGGGGACGATATGTCAGCGACCTCAAGCTGCCGCGGATGCTCCATGCCGCGTTCCTGCGTAGCCCGCATGCGCATGCGAAGATCGTCTCGATCAATGTCGGGGCGGCCCGCGCGCTCGAAGGCGTGCATCTCGTTGCGACCGGCGAGGATCTCGCAAGGATCTGCACGCCCTGGACCGGAACGCTAGACCATTTCAAGGGCATGACTTCGGCGCCGCAATTGCCGTTGCCGCTCGACCGCGTGGTCTGGGCGGGGCATGCGGTGGTGGCCGTCGTTGCCGAGAGCCGGGCCATTGCGGAAGATGCGCTCGAACTGATCGAAGTCGACTACGAGGACCTTCCTCTCGTCGTCGATCTCGACGGCGCGCGCGAGGCCGGCGGTCCGGTGATCAATCCCGGCAGCGCCAACAACATTTGCTTCCGCAGTCACCTCGACAGCGGCACTGTCGACGACGCCTTTGCGCAGGCTGCCCATGTGGTCGAGGAGGAATTTTCCTTCGGCCGCCACACCGCGGTGACGCTGGAGCCGCGCGCGATCGTCGCGGATTACGATCCGTCTGCTGGCATGCTCACGGTGCACCACGCGACCCAGACGCCGTATCAGTTCCAGGACCTCTATTCGCGCCACTACAGCATCCCCGAGGCCCGGGTTCGCGTGATCGCGACCGATATCGGCGGCTCGTTCGGGATGAAGCTGCATGTCTATCACGAGGACATGGCTGTCGTCGGCCTCTCGATCCTGCTGGGGCGTCCGGTCAAATACGTTGCCGACCGCATCGAATCCTTCGTCTCCGACATCCACGCCCGCGACCATCGCGTCCGGGCGCGCATGGCGCTGGATGCGAAGGGCGAAATCCTTGCGATGGATGTGCTGGACCTGACCGCGATCGGCGCGTTCTCGACCTATCCGCGCACCAGCGTGGTCGAGGGCAACCAGGTGATCCGCCTGATTGGCGCGCCCTATCGCTTCAGGAATTACCGCGCCACGCTGGAGGTGATCTTCCAGAACAAGGTGCAGACCAGCCAGTATCGCGCCGTCGGCCATCCCATCGCCTGCGCCGTCACCGAGCGGCTGGTCGATATGGCCGCTACGAAACTCGGTCTCGATCCCTTCACCATCCGCGCGCAGAACGTGATTGCGGACGACGCCTATCCGCAGACCTCGCCGACCGGCTATCGCTTCGAGGCCTTGTCGCATCAGGCCTGCCTCAAGCGTCTGAACGAGCTGATGGACTACGACGGCCTGCGTGCGGAGCAGGCTGCGTTGCGCAAGCGCGGCATCTATCGCGGCATCGGGATTGGGACCTTCGTCGAGATCACCAATCCGAGTCCCGCCTTCTATGGCGTCGGCGGTGCCCGCATCTCCTCGCAGGACGGTGCGATCCTGAGCCTGACGCCCTCGGGCGAGGTTCGCTGCCTGATCTCGGTCACGGAGCAGGGGCAGGGCACCGAGGCGATCATCAGCCAGATCGTGGCTGACCAGCTTGGTGTTGCGCAGGAGCACGTCAAGGTCATCACAGGCGATACCGAGGTGACCCCGCATGGCGGCGCCACCTGGGCCTGCCGCGGCGCCGGCATTGGCGGCGAGACCGCGCTGCAGGCTACGCGCGCGCTCAAGCGCAACATCCTGGAGATCGCCGCGCTCATTCTTCAGGAGCAAACGTCGGCGCTCGACATCATCGATGGCGAGGTCGTCGATGCCGGCACGCGCAAGCAGCGGATGCCGATCGCCGAGATCGCGCGCATCGCTTATTTTCGTTCCGACACGCTGCCGCCGGGGACGCAGGCGCAGCTCACAGTCAGCCATCACTTCGCCCCGCAGGGCTATCCTTTCGCCTTCACCAACGGCATCCAGGGCTGTTCGCTGGAGGTCGACGTCGAGACCGGCTTCATCAGGGTGTTGAAACACTTCATCGTCGAGGATTGCGGCCGCGTCATCAACCCGATGCTGGTGGACGAGCAGCTTCGCGGCGGCATCGTGCAGGGGCTGGGCGCGGCGCTGTTCGAGGAGTGCCGCTACAGCGAGACCGGCCAGCTCATGAACGGCTCGCTCGCCGACTATCTCGTGCCGATGCCGATGGAGATGCCCGACATCGTCATCGCCCATGTCGAGACGCCGACCGCCGACACCGTGCTCGGCGCCAAGGGGGTTGGCGAGGCCGGCACTGCGGCGGCATCCGCCTGCGTGCTCAACGCCGTCAACGATGCGCTTGCCCCGTTCGATGCGGCGATCAACTCGATCCCGATCACGCCCGTCAAAGTCCTGAAAGCCCTGAAGCGTTTCTAGAAAAAAGACAGTTGGAGGAAAGCATGCCCAAATCCGGTTCGACGTCGAAAATAACCCGCCGCACCGCGCTCGCCGGTCTCTCGGCCGGCGCGGCCCTGCTCGCCATGCCCCGGCTCGGTCGCGCCGCGGACGAAACGATCCGCATCGGCTTCCCGACGCCGCTCACGGGACCGTTCGCCGCCGAGGCGCGCGACCAGGTCAAATGCGCCGAGCTCGCCGTCAAGCTCGTCAACGACAAGGGCGGCATCGGTGGCCGCAAGGTCGAGCTCCTCGTCCGTGACGACAAGCTCAACGCCGGCGAGGCCGCGACCCGCACGCTCGAGCTGATCGAGAAGGACAAGGTGCATGCCGTGGTCGGCGCGCTCTCCAGCGCGGTGCAGCTCGCGGTCAACGAGGTCACCCGCGCCCGCGGCGTGATCTACGTCTCGATCAGCCAGTCGGACACCATCAACGAGGCCAAGGATTTCAGCAAATACACCTTCCACGAGGCGCTGAATCCGCACATGACGACCGCGGCCGTGGCCCGGCAGACCCTGAAGAAGGGGATGAAGGTCGCGCATCTCGTTGCCGACTACGCCTATGGCCATGAGATGCTGCGCGGCTTCAAGCGTGCGCAGGCGGCGATCGGCGCGGACAATGTCGGCGAGATCCTGCATCCGTTCGGCGCCGCCGACTATTCCACCTTCATGCCGCGCCTGATGTCGATGCGGCCGGACGTGCTCTGCATCTCCAATTTCGGTCGCGACCAGGCCAACTCGATCAAGCAGGCCGTGGATTTCGGCGTCAAGCAGCAGATGAAGATCGTCGTGCCTGTGATCCTGCACAATCAGCGGCTCGCGGTCGGCCCCGAGGTGTTCGAGGGCGTGGTCGGCGGCGCCAATTACTATTGGGGCCTGGAGGTGCAGAGCAAGTCGGCGGCCAGCTTCAACGCGGCGTTCAAGGCCGCCAACGGCGGCGCGATTCCGACCGATTACGGCGCCTATGGCTATTCCGGCGTCGGATCGCTGCTGGCCGCCATGCAGGCCGCCGGCGGCACCGACACCGACAAGGTGGTCGATGCCCTGGAGAAGCTGCAATATGATCTGACCAAGGGCCCGCAGCACTATCGCAAATGCGACCACCAGTCGGTGCAGTCGGTGCTGGTGCTGGAGTCCAAGAAGAAGTCGGCGATGGCGGGCGACAACGATCTGTTCGCGGTTCTCGCCAACGACGCCGGCTCCGACGACATGCTGCGCAGCTGCAGCGAGCTCGGCCACGCCACTTAAGACCTAGACGATGGACCTGTCGCTGATCATCATGCAGCTTCTCTCCGGGATCGCCCTTGGGGCGGTCCTGGTGATCACTGCGCTTGGGTTGACGATCGTGTTCGGCATGCTCGGGGTGGTGAATTTCGCCCACGGCGCGCTGTTCATGATCGGGGCCTATGCGGGGCTGTACCTGGCATCGCTCACCGGAAGCTTCTGGTGGGGATTGCTGCTCGCTCCCATCCTGATCGGCGCCTTCGGCATGCTGATCGAGTTCGTCCTGATCCGCAGGCTCTACGGACGCTCGATCGACGATCCGCTGCTGCTCACCTTCGGACTCAGCTACATCCTGGTCGAAGGCGTGCGCATCGTGTTCGGCAGCGACGGCATTCCGTTTCCGACCCCACCGCAGCTGATCGGCGTGCTCGATCTCGGCATCGGCTTCTTCCCGCGCTACCGCCTGTTCGTCATCGCGCTGGTGGCGGTGGTGCTGCTGCTGCTCTGGCTGACGCTGGAGAAGACCCGGGTCGGGTTGATCGTGCGCGCGGGTGCCCGCGATCCCACCATCATGCAGGTGCTCGGTGTCGATATCGGCCGGGTTTGGCTTGCGATCTTCGGCCTCGGTGTTGGCCTCGCCGCGCTCGGCGGCGTGCTGGCGGGTCCCATGCGCAGCGTCAATCCGGAGATGGGCTCGCTGGTTCTGGCGGAGGCCTTCGTGGTCACCGTGATCGGCGGCCTCGGCTCGATCGTCGGCGCGGTCGTCGCCGGTCTCATGGTCGGCATCTCCATCAGCCTGGTGGCGCTGTTCGCGCCTGAAATGGCGACCATCGTGATGTTCGCACTGATGGCGATCGTGCTGCTGATCCGCCCGCAAGGCCTGTTCGGCGTGAGAGGGAGGACCGCGTGACGTCACCATCAAGCGGCGAAGCGGTCGCCAAGCCAACGTCCGGCGGCTTCAATTGGCTTCTCGAGCAGCGCGTGCTGCTGTCGGTCGCGGTGCTGGCGGTGCTGCCCTGGGTGCTGCCGTCGCAGGCGCTGGCCGTCAACGTCCTGATCTACGGCGTCGTGGTGATGGGCTACAATCTGCTGTTCGGCTACACCGGACTGCTGTCGTTCGGGCAGGCGGCGTTCTTCGGCGCCGGCGCCTATTTCACCGGGATCGCGATCGGGCGCTACGGCGTGCCGTGGTTCGCCGCGGTGCCGGTCGCGGTCCTGCTCAGCACCTGCCTTGCTGCGGCGATCGGCATCGTCTCGACGCGCACGCGCGGCATCTACTTCTCGATGGTGACGCTGGCGCTGGCCCAGCTGGTCTACTACGTCGCGCTGCAGGCCTCGTCCTTCACCGGCGGCGAGAATGGCCTGCGCGGATTCACCGTCGACCGCATCAATCTGTTCGGCCTTCAGCTCAATTTCCTCGACCCCATCAACAAATATTACGTGCTGATGGCGTTCGCCGCGCTGGCGATGTGGTTCCAGTCGCGCATCCTGAACTCGCCGTTTGGCGCCGTGATCGAGGCGATCCGCGAGAACGAGCAGCGGGCGCGGGCCTGCGGCTACGACGTCGAGCGCAGCAAGCTGATCGTGTTCATGCTGTCGGGCGCGATCTCCTCGCTCGGCGGCTGCATGCTGGCGCTGCATCTGTCGATCGTGCCGCTGGACCTCCTGCACTACCAGACCTCGGGCATGATCGTGATGATGGTGCTGCTCGGCGGCGCCCGCAGCTTCTTCGGCCCGTTCGTCGGCGCGGCGAGCTTCCTGATCCTGGAGGACGTCATCTCGCTGTGGACGCCGCACTGGCAGATCTTCGTCGGCGCGATCTTCGTGCTGTTCGTGCTGTTCCTGCCCAAGGGCATCTGGGGCACGCTGCTCGATGCGCTTCGTGTCGGAAAGGCGCGGCCATGAACGGCGAATTGCTCCGCGTCGAAGGCATCGGCAAGCGCTTTGGCGGCTTCGTCGCGCTCGAAGACATCACCGTGTCCTTTGCGGCCGGACAGCTCACGTCGATCATCGGGCCGAATGGCGCCGGCAAGAGCACGTTCTTCAACATCCTCTCGGGCGCGCTGACCCCGACCTCGGGCAAGCTGCACTTCAGAGGCAGCGAGCTGAACGGCCTGCCGCAGCACCGTTTCGTGCACCGGGGCATCTCCCGCTCCTACCAGATCACCAATATCTTCCCCGACCTCTCCGTGCACGAGAATGTGCGCGTGGCGGCGCAGGCGCTGACCGTGAGCTACGACATCTGGCGCAACCGGGCCCGGCTGACCGAGCTGCACGCGCGTGCCGACGCTGCGCTCGACTCGGTCGGGCTGCTCGCGAAGCGGAACGAGCTGGCAAAGTTCCTCTCGCACGGCCAGCAACGCGCGCTGGAGATCGCGATCGCGCTGGTCTCCGAGCCGGAGTTGCTGCTGCTCGACGAGCCGACCGCCGGCATGGGGCCGGAAGAGACCAAGGAGATGGTTGCGCTGCTCGAACGGCTCGCCGAGAAGCGCACCGTGCTGCTGGTGGAGCACAAGATGAAGATGGTGCTGGGCCTGTCCAAGCGCGTCGTGGTGCTGCACCACGGCCGCCTGCTGGCGGACGGCGCCCCCGACGAGATCAGGAGCAATCCGGAAGTCCGCCGGGTCTATCTCGGACAGAGTGAAGGCTATGGCTGAGACCCCGCTGCTCGAAATCGACGATCTCCATGCCTGGTATGGCACGAGCCATATCCTTCACGGCATCTCATGGCACGTGAGTCCGGGCGAGGTGGTCGCCCTCGTCGGCCGCAACGGCGCCGGCAAGACCACGACCCTGCGGGCGATGATGGGGCTGATGCCAAAGGCGACGGGCCGCGTGCGCTTTGCCGGCAGGGAGCTGCTGCCGCTGCGCGCCCACCAGCGTTTCCATCTCGGTCTTGCCTACGTGCCGGAGGAGCGCCGCATCGTCCCCGGCCTCTCCGTGCGGGAGAATCTGCGGCTCGGACTCGTCGCGGCCGGCAGGGAGATCGAGGAGCGTGTCGCGATCGACGAGATCGCCGAGACGTTTCCGCGCCTGAAGGAACGTCTCGATCAGGAGGGCGTGACGCTCTCGGGCGGCGAGCAGCAGATGCTGGCGATCGCCCGGGCGCTGATCGCGGACCCCAAAATGATCCTGCTCGACGAGCCGTCGGAGGGCATCATGCCCGTTCTGGTCGAGGAGATGGGCGTGCTGTTCCGCCGCTTGCGCGACGAGGGCAAGACGCTGCTCCTGGTCGAGCAGAACGTCGAATGGGCCCTGCGGCTGGCCGATCGTGCCGTCATCATCGACCAGGGCGAGGTGGTGCATCAGAGCAGTGCCGCGGCGCTGCTGGCTGACAAGGACATCCAGGAGCGCTACTGCGCGGTCTGATGGGCCTTTTAGGCCACGACCTTGGCCGGAGCACCGTCGAGGCGTTGCCGTTCGTTCGCGAGGTAGTCGTCGATCGCAGCACCGGGCATCGGCTTTGCGAAGTAATACCCCTGGATGTAGTCGCAGCCGAGGCGGCGCAGGCTATCGAGCTGGGCGCGGGTCTCGACACCCTCGACGACGCAGGCGATCTCCATGTCGTCGCACAGGCCCGCGAGCGACTTGATGATCTTGTGGCTGACCGGGTTCTCGTTGATGTCGGCGACGAAGCTGCGATCGACCTTGATCTTGTCGAGCGGCAGCCGGTGCACGTGGCTCAGCGAGGAATAGCCGGTGCCGAAATCGTCCAGCGAAATGCCGCAGCCCATCGCCTTCAGCGTCGCGATCGATTGTTGCGCGCGCGCGAAATCGAAGGTGACGGCGGTCTCGGTGATCTCGAAATCGATGCGGTGCGGCGGCAGGCCGCTTTTCTCGATGATCGAGATCAAGGGCAGGATGCCCTCGGCCGCACAGACGTCGTGGGCGGACAGGTTGAACGACAGGCGGATGTGATCGGGCCAGGTCCTGGCCGTCGCGAGCGCGCGAACCAGCAGCGCCTGCGTCAGCGGCCGGATCAGGCCGATGCGCTCGGCGGCTGGGATGAAGTCGGCCGGCGATACCAGGCCGAGGCGGGAGCTGCGCCAGCGCGCCAGCACCTCGAAGCCGGCGGTGTGCTCGCTCATCGCGTCCACGATCGGCTGGAACACCAGGTCCATCTCGGTGCTGAAATCGGCGGTACGCAGCAGGTTCTCGATCACGCCGCGGCTGCGGATCTCGGCCTCGAGCTCGCTCGAGAAGATCACCGTGCGGCCGCGCAGATGGCGCTTGGCGTGATAGAGCGAATAGTCGGCGCATTCATAGAGCGCTTCGGCGGTCGTTGCCGATTGCGGGAACAGCGCAAAGCCGATCGAGCAGGACAGTCCCGTATGGGCGGTATCGAGCTGGTAGGGCAGCTTGACCTGGTCGCCGATGCGCTGGCCGAGCCGGAGCAGGTCGGCATCATCGGGATCGCCGCAGACGACGAGGCCGAACTCGTCGCCGCCGAGCCGGGCGAACTCCACCCGTTGCGGGCCGAAGCCCTCGCAGACCTCGCGGATGCGCCGGCCGGCCTCGATCAGGACGCGGTCGCCGACCGAGTGGCCGTAATTGTCGTTGATCGGCTTGAAGCCGTCGAGATCGATGATGCCGACCGCGACGCGAACGTTCCTGCGCTCGGCGTCGGTGAAGGCACTCGACAGCTCGGCGAAGAAGCGGCGGCGGTTCGGCAGCTCGGTGAGGGAATCGAGGTTGGCGAGGCGGAAATTCTCGTCCGACAGCGCCTGCGTCGCCGCCTGCTGCGCCAGCAGCGACTTGCGGCTGGCGACAAGATCGGCGAAGTCGCGATAATAGATGACCAGCACCGTCACCATCGCGCCCGAGACCAGGAGGTTGTTGACGGCGATCGCCTTCAACGTCGGCTCGCCGGTGGCCCAGAAGAACAGCACATAGGGGACGTCGACGACCAGCGTCACGATCAGCGCCGCGGAGCGCAGATGCATCAGCGAGAAGATGCAGCCGATCACGGTGACGGCCATGTAGAAGGCGACCTGGCTCTTGGCGAACGGATCGCCGTAAGGGAACAGGGCAAACGACCAGGCGGTGAAGCCCGCGCCGATCGGCAGCGTCATCCAGTTGGTGGCGCGCAGATTGCGCAGGATGTCGGCGTCGGTGCGGACGAGATGGCGTTGCCGCAGCCACCAGAAGGTACGCAGCGCCGCCAGCACGGTGAGCACGCTCGGCACGATCAGGGTCAGCCAGTCCGGCGCCACGTTCACATAGGTGTAGGCGACCGCGATCGTGTTGCTCATCAGGATGAAGTAGAGCAGCGGGATCTGCTTGGAGAAGGCGTCGAACTGCGCGCGCATCAGATCCGGGTTGTCGTCCGGCACGCGAAACAGCCGCACCGCGGCGGCGAGATGAGACTTCAAATTGGCGGTCGGCATTGCAATACGTGCCCCGTGTCCCTTCAAAAACGGAGGCGATCTTGCATGGCGGGGGTAAAGAGCGCGTTAGACGGGTTCCCTGCGAAAAGGCGAGCGCAGGTTGCACGCGGCCGCAGAAATTTCCGGTCGCGTGCATTGGTGAGGTCCTATTAAGCATAGAGGCCGCCAGGGGGCCGCGCTGCGGCTCCCTCGGCTCGTTCGTGGTCACGTCGTGCTAACCATTCGCACGCGGCGGCTGTCATCCGGCAGCCCCGGACGACGTGCGGCTCACCTCTCCGGGCGAGGTGAATGTCTTCGCTATTTCTTCTCCAGCGCCGCCGTCTGCTTGGCGAGTTGCGTGTCGAAATCCTCGGACAGGGTCGCAACGTAGGTTGCGTTCTCGCCCGGTTTGACGAACGGGTTGGGCGAGGCGTCCTTGATCTGCTGCGCACGCTTGGCCTGCATGCCGTAGACTTCCGGATGCGGTCCGAGCAGCACGTCGATCTTCATCGCCTTCACCCTGGTGTAGGTCGCGCGATAGTCGTCGACGATGCCGGCATGGGTCGGCTGGCCGACCAGCCGGTTGAGCGCCACCGTGCCGCTGCAGAAGAACAGCACCTCGCGGTCCTGACTGCCGTCCTTGACGGTCATCTCCCAGCTCGTGCAGCCCGGCGAATGGCCGGGCGTCGCATGCGCGATCAGCGTGGTGTCGCCGAGCGTGACCTTGTCGCCTTCCTTGACGGTGCGGTCGACCTTCACCGCGGGGAAAGTGAGGTCCTCGTTCTTCTCGTCACCCGGATAGTAGCCGCCTTCGAGCAGCGGCTTGTCGCGCTCGCCGGCGATGAGCTGCGCGCCGGTCTCCTTCTTGATCTCGGCGAAGCCGCCGGTGTGATCGAGATGCGCGTGCGTGTTGAGGATGATCTTGATGTCGGCGACCTTGAAGCCGAGCTTGGCGATGTTGTCCTTGATCATGCCGGTCGACTGGGGCATCGCGGTGTCCATCAGGATCAGGCCCTGCGAGGTCTTGATGACGTAGACGGCAATGCCTTCGGTGACGACATAGTAGATGTTGCCGATCAACTGGAACGGCTCGAACGGAGCGGTCCATTTCTTCATGGCAATCGCCAGGAAATCCTTGATGGTCTGCGCCTGCGCGCCGGTCGAGAGCAGGGCCAGTGCACACAGCGTGGCCGCGAGCTTTCTCATCGTTTGCCTCCCGTATTGTTCTTCATTTTGATCGGACGCGACTCTCGTACGGCTCGACCGGCGGTCAGGTTACGTCGTGCTCGTTGCTCCAGCAACCGCCTCGCGTCGTCAAATATGCAGCCGCATGCGCGGAATAAGCGTGCCTCTCCGGTTTGAGCATGGCGGCATTGCCGCAACGCGGCCGGTCGGCGTTTGACCGCGCGAAAAGAGGCCGCCATACTTCGCGTCAAGACGGGCCGGAAAGACCCGTCAGCACCGGGGGAGCTGAAATGACAAGTTCATTATCCGTCCTTGCTGGGACGCTGATTGCTTTCGTCTCCGTCTCGACAAGTTTGGCGCAACCGGCCTGCGTCACCCAGAACATGGCCGTGCCGCCGGGCGCCAACACCACCGACAAGGCCGCGCCGTTCTTCATCGACACGACGGGGCTCGACTTCAAGACGGCGCCGCCGACACGCGATCCCCTCAGTGCCAACTACCCGCGCGCGACCGAATTGCCGGACGGAACGCTGCCGCCGCCGGGCGCGGAGGGCAATTTCATCATCGGTCCCACCCACAATCCCGCGCCGGAGACGATCGCGAAGGAGGGCGTGCCGCGCGGAACGACGAAATCCTTCACGCTCACCTCGAAGGAGAGCACGATCTACAATCCCGGCCTGATCCGCGACGACGTCGCCGGCTGCACCAATTCCTCGATCATGACGACCGTCACGGCGCCGGACGACAAGTCGCATATGATCGTCACCACCAGCCATCCCGGAATCTGGTCGCGCACGATCGACGTCTATGTGCCTGCGCAGTATGTGCGCGGCAGCGAGGCGCCGTTCATCGTGGTCGGCGACGGCGGCTCCAACGCCTACAAGGATCTCGCCACCACGCTCGACAATCTGATCGCGCAGCGCCGGGTGCCGCCGATGATCGCGATCCAGATCGGCAATGGCGGCCAGGACGCGCAGGGCAGCCAGCGCGGCCGCGAATATGACGCGGTGTCGGGCGCCTACGCGCAATTCGTCGAACGCGAGGTGCTGCCGCTGGTCGAGAAGAACGCCGACGTCAAGCTGACCAGAAACCCCGATGGCCGCGCGACGATGGGGCTGAGCTCGAGCGGCGCTGCCGCCTTCACCATGGCGTGGTTCTATCCCGATCTCTATCACCGCGTGCTGGCCTTCTCGCCGACCATGGTCAACCAGCAATGGCCGCACGATCCGTCGCTACGCGGCGGTGCCTGGGAATATCACAGTGCATGGGCGGGGCCGGCCGGTCCCAGCCTCATCTGGAAAGCAGGCGCGCTGACGCCCTCCGATCCGCCCGGCGTGCCGCTGATCGTCGCCGCGCCGACGAAGCCGATCCGCTTCTGGTTCTTCGGTGGAGACCAGGACCTGTTTTATCCGAACCCCACCATTCCCGACGGCATGCACGACTGGACGCTGTCGAACGCCCTGATGGCGAAGGTGCTGGCGGAGAAGGGCTATCACTACCAGTTCCTGTTCGTGCGCAACGCCAAGCACGTCGATCGTCCGACGATCGCGCAGACGCTGCCGTCGGCGCTGGAGTGGGTGTGGAAGGGCTATCCGATCCCTTGAACGGAGGCGTGCGCCTAGCGCCCGATGGTCACGCCGGCGGTCGAGCGCATGGCGTCCCTGAGGCTCCGCGCATTCATGTCATCGAGGACCTGTCGGGTCAGCACGGTGGTCTGGCCGGGCGTGTCGAGGATCGTCTCGCCGCGCGAGGAGGAGAGCCGGTTTGCCTTGTAGGGCGTGGCGGAAGCGGTGGCGGGCGCCGTCGCATGCGCGTGGTGCGGCCGCTTGCCGGACGCTGCAAAGGCGCCTTGAGGGATGCAGAGGGCGGCGATGACGATCAGTCGGAAGGATGTCGCGGGCATGCGATCTCCCCTGTGTGCAGGGCGCCACTCTAGCACATGGGGAGCGTTCGCAGCGAAAAGGATCAGGCGAGGGCGGCCTGGCGTTCCCACGCGGGCTCGCGGACCCGGTCCGGAACACGCGGCTCGGCGAGCCGGGTGAAGCTGCGATGGGCGGCCTGCGCAGGAGCCTCGACGATGACGCCTTCGCAGACGATCTGACCGCCGAGCATCCTGAATTCCAGCTTGTCGTAGCGCGGCATGGTTTCGCCGTCCGCGGGCGGCAGCAGCCCGATGCTGCCCTGGATGTTCAGCGTCGCATCGCCGGTGCCGTGAAGCCGAGGGTTCCACATCCGGATTCCAGTCTCGGCCCAGCGCTGCCGGATCAGTGCGGCGCGATCGGCCGGCTCCGCGGGCCTGGCTCGGACCTTCGGTGCGCTGCGGACCGCGGGTGCGGGTGACGCAAGCACCGGGTCTGGCGCGATCTCCGTGACGATGGTGGGCGAGGTCTTAGCGACGGCCGCCTCAACAACAGGCTCAGGATCGATCGCGGGAGCCGGCTCGATCTCGATTGCGACGCCGGCAGACGGAGCAATATCGCCCGCGGCGACATCCTCGATCGCGGCATCGCTGGCGGCGACCACGACGACGGCTTCCTCGATTGCGAGCGGCTCCGTATCCTCGCGGATGCCGGGAGAGTGAGCGTCGCCGACGGTCAGATCGATGGTCTCATCCGGCGCGATCGCGACATCGGCGGACGAAATGGTTGTCTCTTCGGCAACGACAGGCTCGGCGTCACTCGGGAACTCGGCAATCGGATCGCTGGAGATGATGACGGGCGTGACGTCGACAGGTTCGCTTTCGACATCGAGCGATGCGACCGTGGCCTGCTCGGCGGTGCTGGCCTCGACCTCGGCGGAAACTTCCGCATCGTTGTCGATGATGAGTTCGGGGATGACCGTTGGCTCGGCCACGATGGCGATGGGCGAGGCCGCAGCAGCTTCCTCCACGACGACCGGCTCGGTCTCTGCCGCCGTCTGCGCGGGCGCATCGTCAGCGACGCAGAGTTCAACTGGCGCTGCCGAAAGGACCTCCGCGGCGGCGGGGATCGCCGCGTCGTTCGCGGCGACCGTCTCGCTCGCCGGCGGCTCGGCCTCGATTCTGATGTCGGAAGATGCGGTCTCCGCTGCAGCGTCGGCGACGATGGCGGGCGGATCGTCTGCTGCGATCGGCACGGCCTCGACGCTGCCGCCGTGCGGCACGGGCCGAAGCCGGGAAAACGCCCATTTCACCGCAGGAATGCGGCTCAGCAACGATATCAGTCTCGAAAGCACTGGGAGTTGTCCAAGAGATACTCGGCGTGAGGCAATCGCTGATTCGCCAGCAATATGAAAAACTGCCCCGTCCGTCACATCGATGTCAATGTAGCCGGGACCAATTGCAGAACATCCGCACACCGTGCGTGAGCAGGCCCGCCTCTCGATTCGAATCTGCGGCAGTGATGCAATCCTGCCGATCGGACTAGTCTTTCCGCGGGAGGGGAGAGCCGTCCCCTCCCGGAATTTGCCCTGCCAAAGTTCGCGCTGTTACTTGCCGGAGCCTGCGCTGCCGCCGGCCTGGCTACCCATGTTGTTGGTGTTGCTGCCGCCGGCCGAAGGCGACTGCGTGCCTTTGCTGTCGGCAGCCTCGTTCTGCATGTTCGACGACTTGCCGGTGGTCATTCCCTTGGTGGCGGGGCCTCGCGAGGATTGTCCGACGTCGCCTTGACCGGATGCGCCCGGGGCCGGTTGTGCCTGTGCGAAGGCGCCACCCGTTGCCAGCGCCATGATGCATGCCGATGCCAAAATAATCTTCTTCATCTCCCATCTCCTGCTGCGTTGTTCCGAAACAACCTCTGCGTGGAAAGGACGTTCCTAACGCGGCCTGTCCAACCGGACTGACGCGCGTCATATCAACGCGCGTTGCGTCACAAGTCGGGGTTCCCTGCGCGTCTCTTCGGAGCTAGCTTGGAACTCCACGGCACCTCGGAAGGACGACGCATGAAAAGGACAGTCGCCATCGGAGCAGCTCTGCTCTGGTCCACCATCGCATTCGCGCAGGACCGCACCATCACGGTGGCCTCGACGACATCGACCGAACAGTCGGGTTTGTTCGGCTATCTGTTGCCTTTGTTCACGAAGGCCCGGGGCATCGACGTCAAAGTCGTCGCCGTCGGCACCGGCCAGGCGCTCGACATCGGGCGCCGGGGGGATGCCGACGTGGTGTTCGTCCATGACAAGCCCGCCGAAGACAAGTTCATGTCCGAAGGGCAGGGCGTGAAGCGCTTTGACGTGATGTACAACGACTTTGTCATCGTCGGCCCGAAAAGCGATCCGGCGCAGATTTCCGGCAGCAAGGACGTCACCGATGCGCTGCGCAAGATCGCCGCGGCAAAGGCCCCGTTCATCTCGCGCGGCGACAAGTCCGGCACGCACGCAGCGGAGCTGAGATTGTGGAAAGAGGCGGGCGTCGACCTCGGTGCCGGCAAGGACAGCTGGTATCGCGAGATCGGCCAGGGCATGGGGCCGGCATTGAACATGGCCTCGTCGTCGAACGCCTATGTGCTGTCGGATCGCGGCACATGGCTGTCGTTCAAGAACCGCGGCGAGCTCGCCATCCTCACCGAAGGCGACAAGCGGCTCTTCAATCAATACGGCGTCATGCTGGTCAATCCGGCGAAGCATTCGAATGTGAAGGCACAGGACGGGCAGGCCTTCATCGACTGGCTGGTGTCACCTGTGGGGCAGCAGGCGATCGCCGGTTACAAGATCGGCGGCGAGCAGCTATTTTTCCCCAACGCGGCCAACTAGCAGGAAGGCGACGGTCGACACCGCGACGCTGAGCGCGAGCAGGATCAACCCGAGGCCGAGCGCGAGCGGCAGGTCGCCCTTGCTGGTTTCCAGCGCGATCGCGGTCGTCATGGTGCGCGTGAAGCCGCGGATGTTGCCGCCGACGACGATGATGGCGCCGACCTCCGCGATGGCGCGCCCGAACGCCGCGAGGAAGGCCGTCAGCATCGAGGTGCGTCCCAGTGCGAGCAGGAGCGCCATGCTGCGGAAGGCCGACAGCCCGTCGATTCGCGCCAGGTCGCCATACTCGGCCCAGAGCAGGCTCGCCGGCCGGTGCACCAGCGCCACCACGATCGGGGTGGCGAGCAGCGTCTGTGCGATCACCATCGCGGTGGGCGTGAACAGCAACCCGGCCTGCCCCAGCGGGCCGGACCGCGACAGCAGCAGATAGAGCGCGAGCCCGACCACGACCGGCGGGAGACCGAGCAGCGCATTGGTCAGCACGATGATGACCTGCCGCCCGCGGAAGCGGGTGATCGCAAGGAACGCGCCAAACGGCGCGCCGATCAGCAGCGCGACGATGCTGGCGGTCAGGCTGACGCGGACCGACAAGGCCACGATGCCGAGCAGCTCGGGATCGGCCTCGCCGATCAGCGTGAAGGCGGCGGCAAAGGATTGAGCGAAGTCGTTCATCCGCGCCCGAACTTCGAGGTTCGGCAGCGCGCCTGCGGGCTATCGATGTCGAGGATGCGCAAGCGCGTCACGGGCAGGTCCCTGCAATTCGTCGTCTGGAGCAAAGCTGCGAGCCGCAGCCCGCGATCGAAGGCGCTCACAGAATACCCGGCAGGAGCGTTTTGAAAACCCGATTCGGGCTGCTGCGAATGCCGCAGCCGTCCGGCGTCAGGACGCGCGCAGCCGGGCATTGGGCTGCGCCGGCGCGTCGCCCCAAAGCCAGCTTGCAAGCGGAACGGCAAGCAGCGCGCCGGCGAGCTGCGCGGCGATGAAGGCCGGGACGCCATGCGGGGCGATGCCCGCAAAGGTGTCGGACAGCGACCTGGCGATGGTGACTGCCGGATTGGCAAAGGACGTCGAGGCCGTGAACCAGTACGCCGAGGTGATGTACAGGCCGACCGCGTAGGGCACGGCGGCCGGTGTTCGCGAGGCGACGCCGAGGATCGTCAGCAGCAGGCCGAAGGTCGCTGCGGCTTCGGCGAGCCATTGTCCGGCTCCGCTGCGCTGCGTCAGGGAGAGCTGGAGGAGCGGAAGCTCGAACATCAAATGTGCGATCCAGACGCCGACGATTGCGCCCGATGTCTGTGCCGCGACATAGATCGCCGCGTCCCGCCAGGCCGTCTCGCCGCGCATGGCGAAGGCCAGCGTCACCGCCGGATTGAAATGGGCGCCCGACACGGGAGCGAAGGTGAGGATCAGCGTGACCAGGATTGCGCCGGTGGCGATCGTGTTGCACAGGAGCGCGAGCGCGATATTTCCGCCCGAAAGCTTCTGCGCCATGATCCCCGAGCCGACCACCGCGGCGAGCAGGAACGCCGTCCCGAGCCATTCGGCGAAGGCGCGGCGCGCAAGCCCCGGCATCAGGTGCCGCGCTCCAGGCGGACCCGCTCGCCGTCTTCCTTGACGAACTCGCCCTGTTGCGCGGGCAGCAGATCCAGCACCAGCTCGGACGGGCGGCAGAGCCTTGCGCCTTGCGGCGTGACCACGATCGGCCTGTTGATGAGGATCGGGTGCGCCATCATCGCGTCGAGAAGCTGGTCGTCGGTCAGGGCGGGGTCGCCGAGCGCGAGCTCGGCATAGGGCGTGCCCTTTTCGCGGAGCAGCTCGCGCACGGAAAGTCCCATGCGCATCGCGAGCTGCTGCAACATCGCCCGCGACGGCGGCGTCTTCAGATATTCGATCACGTGCGGCTCGATGCCGGCGTGGCGGATCATCGCGAGCGTGTTGCGCGAGGTGCCGCAAGCGGGATTGTGGTAGATGATGGCGTCCATGACCGGATCTTCAACAGCAGGCCGACGATGGCTTCGGCGCTGCCTGAGGCGCGCAGCACGCCGATTGCTGCTCTACCGGTTTGGCATGCGCAACCCGCGCGCCGTTTTCGCCGGTGCCGTCGCCATAGTCCGTGCTCTCGCCGGTGGTGTGGAATGTCTCCCAGGCGATGCCGGCAGGATCGTCGATCCAGGATTTCTCCGACTTCGCGTAGCAACAGGTCGTCTCGCCTTGCTCGACAATGTTGCCGCCGGCCTGGCGCAGCCGCGCGTACACCTCCTGCAGCTCGTCGCCGGTCTCGACCTGGATGCCGAGATGATCGAGGCCGGGCTCGCGTCCGCGCGTCGAGATCGCGAAGTTTACGCGAGGATCTTCAAGCATCCATTTGGCATAGTCGGATTTCACGACCAAGGGCTCGCTCGCAAACAGAGCCGAATAGAACCGGATGGAGTGAGAGAGATCCTCGACGGACACGTGGACGTGCAGGCGCTTCATGCTCTGTCCTTTCAGGCTGGCACTCGACCGCGCTTTCGCGCGGGCTTGCAGGCGGGAGCCGGCGGGCAAGGCGTTCCGCCGCAGCAATTCTCGGTGAGGAAGCCGACGAGCGTGTTCATGGTTTCGAACCGCGCCGCATAGATCATGGAGCGCCCCTCGCGCCGCACGCTGGCAAGGCCCGCCGTCCGCAGCCGGTCAAAGTGAAAGGTCAGCGTGTTGGGTGCGAGATCAAGTGCCTCGGCGATCGCGCCCGCCGCCATCCCATCGGGACCAGCCTGCACCAGCAGGCGGAACACGTCGAGGCGATTGTCCTGGGCAAGCGCGGCGAGCGCCGCGACGGCGTCCATCTTTTCCATATTTCAACGATTATTGAAGTAATGACGCGCTGTCAATCGGGATCGAGCTGTTCGTTCTCGATCCCGATGGCTGCCCGATCACGAGACAGCCTCAACGTTTAGCGCTCGCCGACGCCGAAACGGTCGGGGTGTCGAGGCTCTGCTGCCAGTAGCGTTCGATCTGGTTGATCAGGGCCGGGGGAAGGGGAACGTAGTTGAGCGTCTCGGCCTGGGTCTTGCCGTTCTCCAGCGACCAGCGAACGAAGTCGATGGCGGCGGCCGATCGTTCGCGCGATTTCGGCGCCTTCGGCATCAGCACGAAGGTGGTGGCCGTGATCGGGTAGGCGTCCTCGCCGGGTGCGTTGGTGAGCACGAGATGGAAGTCCTTCTCCGCCTTCCAGTCCGCGCTCGAGGCTGCCGCCTGGAACGAAGCCGCATCGGGGACGACGAAATTGCCCGCGCTGTTCTGCACCATGCCGAACGAGATCCGATCCAGCCGTTGCAGCGCATAGGTGTATTCGAGATAGCCGATCGCGCCGGGCACGAGACCGACCAGCGCGGCGACGCCGTCATTGCCCCGGCCGCCGAGGCCAAGCGGCCATTCGACCGAGGTGCCTTCGCCGACACCCGTCTTCCATTGCGGGCTGACCTTGGAGAGATAGTTCGACCAGTTGAACGTGGTGCCGGACCCGTCGATGCGATGGACCACGGTGATCGCAGTATTCGGCAGCCTGATGTCGGGATTGATGGCGCGGATGGCCGGATCGTTCCAGGATCGGAGCTTGCCGAGATAGATGTCGGCGAGCACCTGGCCGGTGAAGCGGATCTGGCCGGGCTTGACGCCGTCGATGTTGACGACAGGCACGACGCCGCCGATCACGATCGGGAATTGCATCATGCCGAGGCGGTCCAGCTCCTCGGGCGTGAGCGGCATGTCGCTGGCGCCGAAATCGATGCTGTCCTTCTTGACCAAAGCGAGACCGATGCTCGAGCCGACGGCCTGATAGCTGACGGTGTTGCCGGTCGTCGCCTTGTACGCGTCGATCCATTTCGCCATCACGGGCGCGACGAAGGTCGAGCCGGCTCCTCTGGTCTCGGCGGCGAAGCTTTGCGTGGCGAGGAGCAGCGCGGCGACGATGATCGGCAGCTTGATGTGCTTGTTCATGTGCGCGACGCTAACAGGCCGGGCGGGCGGCCGATGTGGTCTATGTCACAAAAACGTCGCCGGACATTGCGCGGGGATCAGATCGACCCACGCAGCTCCTCGATCAGCCGGCTGCACTGCTCGTCGGTTCCCACCGTGATGCGCAGGAAGTCCTCGATGCGCGGCTTCTTGAAATGCCGGACCAGAACGCCGCGCTGGCGAAGGGCACCGGCGAGATCGGCACCGCTCCGGCTGCGATGCCGCGCGAACACGAAGTTGGCGAGTGACGGCAACACCTCGAAACCGAGCTGTTCGAGATCGCGCGTCAGCACGTCGCGGCCCTTGACGATACGGTCGCGGGTCTCGATGAGCCAGGCCTCGTCCTCGATGGCGGCCACCGCGCCGGCAATGGCGAGGCAATCGAGGGGATAGGAGTTGAAGCTGTCCTTGACCCGCTCCAGCGCCTCGATCAACGGCCGCTGGCCAATGGCAAACCCGACCCGCAAGCCCGCGAGCGAGCGCGACTTCGAGAAGGTCTGGACGACGAGCAGATTATCGTGGCGCGCGACGAGCGGCACGGCGCTCTCGGCGCCGAAATCGACATAGGCTTCGTCCACCACCACCAGCCGGTCCGGATTCTCCGCGAGCAGTGCAGCGATCGCCGCGCGCGGAAGGGCGATGCCGGTGGGCGCGTTGGGATTGCAGAGCAGGATGGCGCTCGACGGCCGTTTGTAGCCGGCGGTCTCGATCCTCATCGCCGCATCGAGCGGCACTTCTTCGTGCGCTATGCCATAGAGACCGCAATAGACCGGGTAGAAGCTGTAGGTCACATCGGGAAAAAGAAGCGGCGCATCGTGCTTCAGAAGCGCCTGGAAGGTGTGGGCCAGAACCTCGTCCGACCCGTTGCCGACGAACACCTGCTCGGGCGCAACGCCGCTATGGGCCGCGATCGCCTCGCGCAGGCGCGTGGCGTGCGGGTCGGGATAGAGGCGCAACCGCTCCGCGGCCGATGCGATCGCCGTCAGCACGCGCGGCGAGGGGCCATAGGGATTCTCGTTGGTGTTGAGCTTGACGACGCCGTCCTGCTTCGGCTGCTCGCCCGGCACATAGGGCGAAAGTGTGTGGACGACGGGGCTCCAGAAGCGGCTCATGATCTCCAATCCGAACTTAGCCCGGCACAGTAGGGGATGCGGGGCCTCGGCGGAAGTACGTCCGCCTTCAGCATCCCTGGGCGAAATCCTTGGGCAGGATCCTCGGACAGGTCAGCATGGACCTCATGGCCACGTTCCCCCAGGCGCGGCCTTCATGCTAGCCTCATGGTGCAAACGCAAGAGCTGAAAACAACAATGAAGGCCGGCGCGGCCCAAATTCATCGGTGGCCAGCGCAGAAGAGCCGCAAAGAGAGGAACACATGCCGGGTGCTGCCCTTGTCACCGCTCCCTCCATTCCGACCGCGCCCGTGACGCCGGCCGTTCTCGACGGCTTGCGCGCCATCGTGGGCGACAAGGGTCTCCTGCTGGAGGAGCACGACAAGCGGCCGTTCGTGAGCGATTGGCGCGGCGAGCTGCTGGGCCAGGCCGCGGCGGTCGTCCGTCCGGCCAGCACCGCGGAAGTCTCCGCTGTCGTCAAGCTCTGCCACGACAACGGCGTTGCCATCGTTCCGCAGGGCGGCAACACCGGCCTGATGGGCGGTGCCACGCCCTGGCCCAAGCACCGCGGCATCGTGCTCTCGCTCGGCCGCATGAACCATGTGCTGCATGTCGATCCCGTCGGCTACACCATGACGGTCGAGGCGGGCTGCGTTCTCCAGACGCTTCAGGACACGGCGGCGCGCCACGACCGCTTCTTTCCGCTCAGCCTGGGTGCGCAGGGCTCGTGCATGATCGGCGGCAATCTCTCCACCAATGCCGGCGGCGTGCAGGTGCTGCGCTATGGCAATGCGCGCAATCTGGTCTTGGGTCTCGAGGTCGTTCTGGCCAACGGCGATGTCTGGGACGGGCTGCGCGCGCTCAAGAAGGACAACACCGGCTACGATCTCAAGCACCTGTTCATGGGCGCGGAAGGCACGCTCGGCATCATCACCAAAGCGGTGCTGAAGCTCTGGCCGGCGCCGAAGGACGTCTGCACGGCATGGCTCGCGATCCGCGACCCCAGCGCGGCGATCGAGCTGCTGTCGGAGGCGCATGCCGCCTCCGACGACAATGTCAGCTCCTGCGAGCTGATGAGCCGGGCCTGCACCGACATGGTGCTGCGTCATATTCCCGCCACCCAGGATCCGCTCAGGGCGGACACCGAATGGTATCTCCTGCTCGAATGGTCGTCGGCCCGGCCCCGGCAGGACGGCGGTGCCGGCATGTCGGACAGGATGGAGCAATTCCTGGCCGATCAGCTCGAGGCGGGCCGGGTGCTGGATGCGGTGATCGCGCAGACCGAAGCGCAGTCGCGCAACATGTGGCGCATTCGCGAGAGCGTGGCCGAGGCCTCCCGCGCCGAGGGGCCGGGCATCAGCCACGACGTGTCGGTCGCGATCTCGCGGATTCCCGAATTCATCGGCAAGGGCCTGAAGGCCGCGCTCGACATCCTGCCGGCGATCCGGCCCTATCCGCTCGGCCACATCGGCGACGGCAATGTGCACTTCTCCTTCATGGGTCCGAAGGGCATGGATCGCGAAACGCTCGGCCAGTATTCCCCGGCGATCACGCGGGCGGTCAACGACCTCATCACGTCCATGGGCGGCTCGATCTCGGCCGAGCACGGCATCGGCATCGAGAAGCTCGACGAACTCCAGCACTACCGCTCCAGGACCGAGCTCGAAATCATGCGCTCGATCAAGCGGGCGCTGGACCCCAAGAACATCATGAATCCGGGCAAGGTGCTCCGTCTCGATTGACCGGGGATCCGGCGCCATTGCCCGGCCGTCCTCCGGCGCCCGCCGCGGGCGAGGATCTCGTGCAAACCCGGGCAAATCGGGCCGCTGGAGCGCCAAATCACGCCCTTTCGCCGCGGACGGGCGGCTTTATTCCCGCCATGGATGCTTTAAGGAAGGGGCAGGATCAGGTCGCAGACGCCCTTTGGCGGTGCTAGACCCTGGTGCAGGAACAATGGGGTCGGGCCCACAGCCGGCCGGCCCGCAGGATGAAGGATATGAGGCAATGATCCAGACCGTTGGCATCATCGGGGCAGGGACCATGGGGAACGGCATCGCGCAGATCTGCGCGGCGGCTGGGCTCTCGGTCGTGATGGTCGACATCTCCGATGCGGCGGTGAACCGCGGCCTGACGACCGTTGGCGGCAGCCTCGAGCGCCTGGTCAAGAAGGAGAAGATGTCGGCCGCGGACCGCGATGCGACGCTCAAGCGCATCACCGCCACGACCGACCGCGCGAAGCTGTCGGATTGCGACCTCGTCATCGAGGCCGCCACCGAGAACGAGGAGCTCAAGGTCAAGATCCTCAAGGATCTCTGCGCCACGCTGTCGCCGCGCACGCTGCTCGCAACGAACACCTCCTCGATCTCGATCACCAAGCTCGCCGCGGCGACCGACCGTCCCGACCGCTTCATCGGCATGCACTTCTTCAACCCCGTTCCGGTGATGGCGCTGCTGGAGCTCATCCGTGGCCTGCAAACCTCCGACGACACCCACGCCAAGGCGCTCGATTTCGCCAAGCGTGTCGGCAAGGTCGCGATCACGGCCAAGAACAGCCCGGGCTTCGCCGTCAACCGTATCCTCTGCCCGATGATCAACGAGGCGATCTTCGCGCTCCAGGAAGGGATCGCGACGGCGGAAGAGATCGATGCCGGCATGAAGCTCGGCTGCAACCATCCGATCGGACCGCTGGCGCTCGCCGATCTCGTCGGCCTCGACACCATGCTCTCGGTCATGGAGGTCTTTTACAAGGGCTTCAACGATCCCAAATACCGGCCAGCGCCGCTGCTGAAGGAGATGGTCGACGCCGGCCATCTCGGCCGCAAGAGCGGGCAGGGCTTTTACACTTACAGCGCCTGATATGGGCGTCGGCGGCGGGCAATCAGTGTCCGCCGCCACATCCCGCAGTTTGCGCTACGACAAAGACGGACGTAGCGATTGGCCCGACAATGTCGTTGGTGCCTTTCCTTCTCCCCTTGTGGGAGAAGGTGGCATAGGCGGCCTTCGGCCGCCGTTCCTAAGAACGCCGAAGCGAAGCTTCGGCTACGGCGCCGGATGAGGGGTTGGTTCCGCGAGCTCACTGCTTGAAGAACGTGCGGAGACAACCCTTACATCCGTCTCGCCGCTGCGCGGCGAGCCACCCTCTCCCACAAGGGGAGAGGGGAAGACAAAACGGACGAAGAAAATATGTCGGATCGACTGAAGGCCGAGCGTGAAGCTGCGGCCGCACGGCGGAACCTGTTGACCCAGGATGCGATCGAGCGCACCGGGATCACCGAGGAGATGATCGGGGAACTCGTCACTCGCTTCTACGGGCGCGTGCGCGAGGACGCCTTGCTTGGACCGGTGTTCGCGATCGTGCAGAATTGGGACGAGCATCTCGCCAAGCTCAGGGATTTCTGGTCGTCTGTCGTGCTGATGAGCGGCCGCTATCATGGCTCGCCGATGCGGGCCCACATGCCGCTGAGCCTGGTCGGCGATCATTTCGATCGCTGGCTCGATCTGTTCGAACAGACCGCGCGCGACGTCTGCCCGCCGCCGGCAGCCAGCCTCTTCATCGACAAGGCAAGGCGTATCGCCGACAGTTTTGAAATGGCGTCGGCAACTGTCGCAGGCCGTATCGCGTCCCCACGTCACGTGCTGAGGTCGTGAATACAAAATGCCTGCCTGAGAAACGTGCAGCGCGCATCGCGATAGCGCGTTGCACCAATTCCAACATCATCGGTCTGATCTGCAAAATCATCATGTCGTTCGCGCGGTGCGACGTAGAATTCGCGAAAACGCGCTTGAATGCGTTTAGTCTTGCTCAATCAACGCGAGCAAAGCCATATTGATGCACTGCGGCGCCAATTCTTCGCCTTGTTTTCGGCAGAGTTCCAGCGCCTGCTAGCGGGCATGGCTCGCGCATCGTTCAACACCACATCTTCATCCTCCGAGAGTGCTGCGGAACCTGCGGTTGACGCGGGCACGGAGCAGTCGCGGCGAACGCTGCTGCTCGGCGCACTCGCCACCACTGCATGCCTCGGCTGTTCAACCCAGTCACGCGCCGGCGAGGATGCGCCCGGCTCCGACGAACGGCCACAGAAGGGCGATGTGCTCGTCTTCTCCGAAGGCGATCAGGAAGGAAAGCCGGTCACGGTCGCCGACCTGACGGCTGGTGGGCCGCCGGTGCATGCCTGGCCGAAGGACCCAAAGACATCCGTGGTGCGCAGCGCCTCGCGGCTCAACGAAATCCTGATCATCCGCCTCGATCCCGCCGAGCTCGACGAAAAGACCCGCGAGCGCGCCGTCGACGGTATCCTCGCCTATTCGGCGATCTGCTCGCATGCCGGCTGTCCCGTCACCGCCTGGGTGAAGAGCGATGTCGGCGACAAGGATGTGTTCAAGTGCATGTGCCACAACTCCGAATACGATCCTCGCGCGGGTGCGCAGGTCGTGTTCGGGCCGGCGCCGCGGCGCCTCGCGGCGCTGCCGCTCGCGATCGCTGACGGCTCGCTCAGTGTCGCCGGCAACTTCATCGGAAAGGTAGGTGGCGTGCAGCCGGGATGATGGACGGTGCGGGGTATGCCCGCGTCACGAGAGGCCGCATCCGCCGAGGGGCGGACGACGGGACGAACGACAAGAATTCAACACAAGAATTCAAAACGGATGAAAAAGGGGAACGTCCATGAACACCTCGATGACCAGGAAGCAATGGTACCTGTCCGGCTTTGTCGCCTTCACCTGTCTTGCCGCGACCGCCGCGATTGCCGGACCGATCGAGAATTATTCACCGGTGACTGCGCAGCGGCTGGAAAATCCGGAACCCGCCAACTGGATGCTCTACCGGCGCACTTATGACGGGCAGGGCTATAGCCCGCTCGACCAGATCAACACCTCGAACGTGAAGAACCTCACGCCGGTCTGGACCTTTGCCACCGGCGTGGTCGAAGGCCACGAGGCGCCGCCCATCATCAACAACGGTGTGATGTTCGTGGCGACTCCGATGGGGCAGGTGATCGCGCTGAACGCGAAGACCGGCGACGAATATTGGCGCTACAAGCGGCAGCTCCCCGACGATCTGTTCCAGTTGCATCCGACCAGCCGCGGCGTCGGCCTCTGGGAAGACAAGCTCTATCTTGCCACCACCGACGACCACGTCGTCGCGCTCGATGCCAAGACCGGCAAGGTGGTGTGGGACACCAAGGTGCAGGACTACAAGAAGGGGCAGTACATGACCCTGATGCCGCTCGTCGTCGACGGCAAGGTCATCGTCGGTGGCTCCGGCGGCGAGTTCGGCGTGCGTGGCTATGTCGCCGCCTTCGATGCCAAGGACGGCAAGGAGCTGTGGCGGACCTACACCATTCCCGGCGAGGGCGAACCCGGTCACGACACCTGGCAGGGGGAGGATTGGAAGAACGGCGGCGGCTCGGCCTGGATGACCGGCAATTACGACAAGGACACCAAGACGGTCTATTGGGGCGTCGGCAACGCGGCACCATGGCCCGGCGAGATGCATCCCGGCGACAATCTCTACACGTCGTCGGTGCTCGCGCTCGATCCGAACAACGGCAAGATCAAGACCTACCACCAGTACCATCAGAACGATTCATGGGACTGGGACGAGGTCGAGGCGCCGATCCTGATCGACCTGCAGCGCGACGGACGCAACATCAAGAGCCTGGTCCATCCCGGCCGCGACGCGATCTTCTGGGTGCTCGAGCGCACGCCGACCAAGATCAACTATGTCGCCGGCTGGCCGTTCGTCTCCACCGACGTCTGGAAGGGCATCGATGCGGAGACCGGCAAGCCGATCGTCGATCCCGCGCACAAGCCCGCCATCGGCAAGCGTGTCGAGTTCTGCCCGTCGCTGTGGGGCGGCAAGGACTGGCCATCGGCGGCCTATAGCGAAAGGACCAAGCTCGTCTACGTGCCCGCCAACGAGAATTTCTGCGGCGGCTTCACCGGCGAGAAGATCCCGCTCAAGCCCGGCGAGCTCTGGCTCGGCACCAAGCCTGAGGATATCGGCCTCAAGGCCAAGCCCGGCGCCGATCATTTCGGCGAGCTCCAGGCTTGGGATCCCGCGACGGGCAAGAAGGTGTGGCAGCACAACTTCCCGAAGTCGCAGCTGTTCGGCTCGGTGACGGCGACCGCAGGCGATCTCGTCTTCGCAGGCGGCACCAACGACCGCAACTTCCGCGCCTTCAACGCCAAGACCGGCGAGCTTCTGTGGGAGCAGAAGACCAACTCCGGCATCATGGGCATGCCGGTGTCCTACGAGATCGACGGCACGCAGTACATCGCGATCCAGTCGGGTTGGGGTGTGGACGCGCAGCGTATCCAGGATGCGCTCGCGACCAACAATATCGGCATCGAGTCCAACGTGCCTCAAGGCGGCGTGATCTGGGTGTTCGCGCTGAAGAAGTAAGCTCCGCGGCGGATCGACGAAGGCGGAGCAGCAGGGGGGTGGCGAATGCGGCGGACGGCAAACGTCCGCCGCATTTTGCGTGGGCGGCCTTCGACCGCCGTTCTCAAGAACGCCGAAGCGTTGCTTCGGCTATGGCGCCGGATGAGGGGCTCTATCCGCACAGTAAGCGCGGACAGATACCCCTCACCCAAGCGAGGTTGTGGCGGCCAGCGTCGCTGCCCTCCCCCACGAGGGGAGAGGGCGCATCAATGCACAGGCGTAAGCAACTACTTCCCCTGCCTGTCCACCTTGTCCTTTTCCTTCTGGTTCATCTCCTGAACCTTGGGATCGGTGCTGGTCTGCCCCGTGGTCTGGCTGGTCGAAGGCGGCGGGGCGCTGGCGTTGGGCAGCGAGTTCTGCTCCGGCGCGGTGGGGCGTGTCGCGGTGGTCGGGGGCGTCGTGTTGCCTTGGGCGTAGACGCTCACGGCGGTCAAGGAAAAGGCGCCCGACAGCATGGAGACTGCGAGCGCCTTTGAGATGCTGGTCATCGATCTGCTCCTGTCAGATCGATGGAAACGGCGCGAGGCCGTCTCGGTTCCGTTCCTTTACGCTTCCAATTGCTTGCCGAGCGGCAGGTTTCGGATGCGTTTGCCGGTCGCCGCGAAGATCGCATTCATCAGCGCAGGCGCGAACGGGGGAACGCCGGGCTCGCCGACGCCGCTCGGCGGCGTGTCGGGTCCGGGCGGCACGATGTAGACGTTGGTCACCATGGGCGATTCGTCCATCCTGATGACCTGGAAGTCGTCGAAGTTCTTCTGCTCCACCTTGCCGTCCTTGAAGGAGATCTTGCCGTACTTGGCGACGCTCAGCCCCATGATCGCCGCGCCCTCGATCTGCGAGGCGATGCGCTCGGGGTTGACGTAGGTGCCGCAGTCGATCGCGGTGTCGACCCGCGGCACCGTCAGCTTGCCCTTCTCATCGACGGCCACCTCGACGATGGTCGCGATGTAGCTGACGAAGCTGCGGTGCACGGCGATGCCGAGGCCGTGGCCCTTGGCCACCTTGCGGCCCCATTCGCCCTTCTCGGCGACCAGCTCGACCACCTTGCGCAGGCGCGCGGTGTCGATCGGATAGCTGTCGTAGGGCTCGCCGTAGTTCCACAGATCCTTCACGTCCGGCTTGACGATGCGCGGGCTGCCGATCAGTGCGAGCAGTGTCTCCTTCTGGTCGCGCCCGGTCGCAGCAGCGATCTCGCCGACCATCGACTGCACCGCGAAGGCACGCGGGATGTTCGAGACCGAGCGGAACCAGCCGATGCGCGTGAACGCCGCGGCTTCCGGATTCTCGCAGGAGATGTTGGCGATCTCGAACGGCATGTCGACGAGGCCCATGCCGAGCTCGAAGGGAGCGGCATGGTTGGCGCCTGCGGCGAAAGTCGAGGCGATGGTCGGTGCCACGCTGCGGTGCCGCCAGGCGATGACCTTGCCGCTCTTGTCGAGCCCGGCCTCGATACGCTCGACCGAGACCGTGTGCAGGAAGTCGTGGCGGACGTCGTCCTCACGCGTCCATTGCACCTTCACGGGTGCGCCCAGCTCCTTCGAGAGCAGTGCGGCCTCGAGCGCGAAGTCGCATTTCGACTTGCGGCCGAAGCCGCCGCCGAGCAGCGTGACGTTGACGGTGACGTTGCCCTCGGGGATGCCGAGCGTCTTGGCGACGTCCTCGCGGGTGCCGCCGGGGCTCTGCACGGGAGCCCAGATCTCCGCCTTGTCGCCCTTGACGTCGGCGACCGCCACCGGCGGCTCCATGCTGACATGGGCGAGATGGGGCAGGTAGTATTCGCCGACGATGACCTTGTCGGCGGTCTTCAAAGCGGCGTCGGCGTCGCCCTCCTGGCGCACGACGAGGCCCGGCTTGCGCGCAGCCTCCTCGAGCTCCTTGCGGTAGGCGACCGAGTCGTATTTGCCGTTGGCGCCGTCGTCCCAGGTCAGCTTCAGCGCGTCGCGGCCCTTGATCGCAGCGCCGGTGTTGCGGGCGATCACGGCAACGCCGCCGAGCGGCTGGAACTTCGACGGCCATGGCCAGCCGCGCACCTGCATCACCTTCTCGACGCCGGGCACCTTCAGCGCGGCCTCCGGCTCGAACTTGACCAGCTTGCCGCCGGTCACCGGCGGCCGCGCGATCACGGCGTACTTCATGCCGGGCAGGCGGACGTCGGCGCCGTACTGCGCCTTGCCGGTGGTGATGTCGTGGAGATCGACGATGCCGACCTGGCCCTTGCCGAGATAGCGGAAATCCTTGGGGTCCTTCAGCTTGAGGCCTTCGATGCTGGGCACCGATTCCTTGGCGGCGTCGGCAGCGAGTTCGCCGAAGCCGAGCTTGCGTCCGCTGGCGCTGTGGACGACCTCGTGATTGACGGCCTTGACCTCGGTCGCCGGCACCTTCCAGCGCTTGGCCGCAGCCTGCTCCAGCATGGTGCGGGCGGAGGCGCCGATCTGGCGCATCGGGATCAGATAATGGCGTGTGCTGCGCGAGCCGTCGGTGTCCTGGTTGCCGAACTTGACCTCGTCACCGTGGGCCTGCTGCACCTTCACCTTCGACCAGTCGGCCTCCATCTCCTCCGCCACGATCAGCGGCAGGCTGGTGCGCACGCCGGTGCCCATCTCGGAGCGGTGGGCGAGGATGGTGACGGTGCCGTCGGCGGCGACGGCGACGAACACGCGCGGATCGACGACGACGCCGTGCGGCATCTTGCCGGCGCCGGTCTCATAGGCGAAGGCCTGACGCGACATCACGGGCGCGGCGAGCACGAAGCCGCCTGTGATGCCGAGCCCCTTCAGGATGCTGCGGCGCGAGACCTTCTCGACCTTGATGTTCTTCTCGAAGCCACGGAGCTTGCCGGGATTGTCGATGAAATTCATGTCACACCCCCGTCGATGCGAGATGGACCGCGTTCTCGATGCGCTGATAGCAGCCGCAGCGGCAGATGTTGCCGGCCATCGCCTCGCGGATCTGGTCGTGCGACGGCTTCGGGTTCTCCATCAGCAGCGCCGCGGCCTGCATGATCTGGCCGGCCTGGCAGAAGCCGCATTGGGGCACGTTGACCTGGCGCCAGGCCTTCTGCACCGGATGATCGCCGTTCGGATGCAATCCCTCGATCGTCGTGACCTCGCGTCCGGCGACGTCGTTGATCGACGTGATGCAGGACCGCACGGCCTCCTTGTCCACGATGACGGTGCAGGCGCCGCACAGGGCCTGGCCGCAGCCGAACTTGGTGCCGGTCAGCCCGGCCTCGTCACGCAGAAACCAGAGTAGCGGGAGATCCGGGTCGCCGTCCCAGCTCTGTTCCTGGCCGTTGATCTTCACCTTGATCATGATCGTCCCTCGCTCTTCATAAGCATGCCAAATTCAAAGTCGCCGATGTCGGCCGTCGATGGTTCGTGGTTCGCCGCGTGCCTGCCGTCATCCCGCGCGGGCAAATCCCGGAGGGAGGCAGAGACGCCAATGGCGATGTCTGGATGTGCTCGATACCTCCCCCGTGTTGTTCTTAATTGATTGAACGTCGTGCGGCATCGTGACGGCGCGAACCTAGCAGAGATCGCGCCGGCCCGGCGTTCACAGCCGAGTGTTCTCGGCGGGAAAAGATTGCATCGATGGTTTGTCAAAAGCAGGGCGCGGCATCGCGCCGCGTCCGTTGCAGTCGCGAAGACGAGGTGCACAAAAAAAGGCTTCGTCCGTCAGTATGACTGCGCGGACGAAGCAGGATGCCTCAGTCGAGGGAGGGAGAAACGCAGGGCCGCCGACGTCAGGAAGAAGGTTTGCGGCACTGCGCAGTCATTCAGAGACCAGGACTGAGGGAGCCGACGGTCTCGCCAGTCCATCGACGGCGAGGAGGCGGCATCGCCGCGATCGTCCGGGGGCCGGACCCGTCCGGCTCGCTGGGTGGGGGAAGGGGGACCAGCGATCGGACGGGCGCAGCGGGGTTGTGGGGCCTGGCTTCAGGCCGCTTCGTTCAAGCTGCCTTGCTCAAGCCGCTTTGGCTTTCGCCACGTGGGTCGCGATCGCGTCCATCAGCGGCGGCGACAGGCAGTCATAGGGCTCAAGCCCGATCTCCTTCAGGCGTGCGCGGATGGCGCCCATCTGCTCCGGCTTGACGCCGGATTCGATGATCGAGGAGACGAAGGCGGCGAATTGCGGCGCCTGCGAACCCTGCTCCTGGAACAGCTCGGGGTGGATGAAATCGAGACCGTAGAACGGATGGTTCTTGTTCTCGATGCGGCCGTACATATGGGTGCCGCAGGCCTTGCAGGCATAGCGCTGGATCACCGCCGAGGGATCGACGATCTGGAGCTTGTCGCCGTTCTCGAGCACGGTGACGTTCTGGCGCGGCACCACGGCGACGACGGAGAAGTTCGCGCCCTGCGGTTTCCAGCACTTGGTGCAGCCGCAGGCGTGGTTGTGGGCGACGTCGCCCTTGACGCCGACCTTGACCTGGTGGTCCTTGCATTTGCAGGCCAGGGTGCCGCCGGCGAAGCTGCCGCTGCCCTGTTTGACGCCGTTATCGATCGATGGATGCAGTGCAACAGTCATGGGTCGATCCTCCTGGGTGTGATGTCTTAGGGCTAGTACACGACGACGGAACGGATGGATTTGCCCTCGTGCATGAGGTCAAAACCCTTGTTGATCTCTTCGAGCTTGAGCACATGGGTGATCATCGGATCGATCTGGATCTTTCCGTTCATGTACCAGTCGACGATCTTCGGCACGTCGGTGCGGCCACGCGCGCCGCCGAAGGCGGTGCCGCGCCAGTTGCGGCCGGTCACGAGCTGGAACGGGCGGGTGGCGATCTCCTTGCCGGATTCGGCAACGCCGATGATGATCGAGGTGCCCCAGCCGCGATGGCAGGCTTCCAGCGCCTGGCGCATCACGGTGGTGTTGCCGGTGCAGTCGAAGGTGTAGTCGGCGCCGCCGTCGGTGAGGCCGACGAGATGCTGGACGATGTCGCCGGTGACTTTCTTCGGATTGACGAACTCCGTCATGCCGAAGCGGCGACCCCAATCCTCCTTGGCATCGTTGATGTCGACACCGATGATCTTGTCTGCGCCGGCCATCTTGGCGCCCTGGATCACGTTGAGACCGATGCCGCCGAGGCCGAACACGACCACGTTGGAGCCCGGGGTGACCTTCGCTGTGTTGACGACAGCGCCGACGCCGGTGGTCACGCCACAGCCGATGTAGCAGCTCTTGTCGAACGGTGCGTCTTCGCGGATCTTGGCGACCGCGATCTCCGGCAGCACGGTGAAGTTCGAGAAGGTCGAGCAGCCCATGTAGTGGTAGACCGGCTTGCCCTTGTAGGAGAAGCGGCTGGTGCCGTCGGGCATCACGCCCTTGCCTTGCGTCGCGCGGATCGCGGTGCAGAGATTGGTCTTCTGGCTGAGGCAGCTTTTGCACTGCCGGCATTCCGGCGTGTAGAGCGGGATGACGTGGTCGCCGGGCTTCACCGAGGTCACGCCGGGGCCGATCTCGCGGATGATGCCCGCGCCCTCATGGCCGAGGATCGACGGGAAGATTCCCTCGCTGTCGAAGCCGTCGAGCGTGTAGGCGTCGGTGTGGCAGATGCCCGTCGCCTTGATCTCGACCAGGACCTCGCCGGCCTTCGGTCCTTCCAGATCGAGTTCGACAATCTCGAGCGGCTTCTTGGCTTCGAAAGCGACGGCGGCACGTGTCTTCATCGGTAGCTCCTCAAATTCTTAGCAGACGCCAGGAGGTAGTCTTGGCAGTCTCCGTAACGTTCATTTCTTGCCCATGCAGGCGTCTTCCGCCTTGGTGTAGGCCTCCGTCTTCTCTTCCTTCTTCGAAGGACGCTGCCGGCCCCAGGCTTCGTCGCCGCGCGCGCGCAGATAGACGTAGAGATCGTCCATGTAACAGGCGACGTTCGGGTTGTCGCCGAAGGCAGGCATGACGTTCTCCTGCGCGGTCGAGATGTTCTTGCGGCCGGAGGCGACGACGCCGAGGAAGTCGCCATAGCTCATGGACTTGACCGAATCCTTCAACGCCGGTGCGTAGGTCGATCCCATGCCGTCGGGGCCATGGCAAACATGGCAGTCCGAGTGATAGCGGCGGTAACCGGAATAGGTGAACCAGTCCACGGTACCGTCTGTGATCTTGTAGGTCGGGTTTCCGTCCTTATCGAGCCACTTTCCGTCGTCTTCCTTCTTCACGGCGGTCGGGTCGCCCGGACCTTCCGCAACGGCAATTCCCCCCGAAGCAACGAAGATGATCGCAGCAATAGCAGAGCAGATTTTACGCAAGAGATTGTCCTCGAAGACGTCAGGTGAGACGAGCCGGCGCGTGGATCAGATCCACGCGCCGGAGCGACACGAAGAGCGGGCTAGTTGGCCGCCGGCAGCGAGAACACGGTCAGCGTACCGCCGAGTGCCGTGTAGTTGCTGAGGGCCGCGTAGCCGCCGACTGCGCCGAGACCGGCGGTCGGATCGGTCAGGCCTGCGGCGAGACCAATGCCGGCCCAGCCACCGACGCCGGAGAGCACTGCGACATACTGCTTGCCGCCGTTCTCATAGGTCGTGACGTTGCCGATGATGCCGGAAGGAGTCTTGAACTTGTAGAGCTCCTTGCCGGACTTGGCGTCGACCGCCTTCAGGTAGCCTTCGAGCGTGCCGTAGAACACCACGCCGCCGGCCGTTGCGAGCGCACCCGACCAGACCGAGAACTGCTCCTTGTTCGACCAGACGATCTTGCCGGTCTTGCCGTCCCAGGCGATGAAATTGCCCATGTGGCTTTCACCCTGCGGCGGATACATCGAGAGCGTCGCACCCACATAGGGCTGGCCCGCGGTGTAGCTCACCTTGAACGGTTCGTAGTCCATGCAGACGTGGTTGGTCGGAACGTAGAACAGCTGCGTGTCCGGCGAGTAGGCTGCCGGCTGCTCGTCCTTGGTGCCGAGCGCGGCCGGGCAGATGCCCTTCACGTTGTGGTCTTCACCGGCCTTGTCGGTCGAAGCTGCGTCGAGCACCTTCGGACGGCCATAGGTCGGCGAGTTCTTGTCCATGTCGACGCCGGAGGTCCAGTTCACCTTCGGATCGTACTTTTCGGCGACCAGCAGCTCGCCGTTCTCGCGGTCCATGGTGTAGGCGAGACCGTTGCGGTCGAAATGCGTCAGGAGCTTGCGCGCCTGGCCGTTGATCTGCTGATCCGAGAGGATCATCTCGTTGACGCCGTCATAGTCCCACTCGTCGTGGGGCGTCATCTGATAGACCCACTTGGCTTCGCCGGTGTCCGCGTTGCGCGCGAAGATGGTCATCGACCACTTGTTGTCGCCCGGACGCTGCTTCGGATTCCAGGTCGAGGGGTTGCCCGATCCGTAATAGACGAGGTTCAGAGCGGGATCGTAGGACATCCAGCCCCAGGTGCAGCCGCCGCCGATCTTCCACTGATCGCCCTGCCAGGTCTTCAGCGAGGAGTCGGCCCCGACCGGCTTGCCGAGCGAGGTGGTCGCCGCGGTGAACTTGATCTGGTCATCCGGACCTTCCGAGAAGGCGCGCCAGACCTGCTTGCCGGACTTGAGGTCGTAGCCGGTGACGTGGCACTGCACGCCGAACTCGCCGCCGGAGATGCCGACCAGGACCTTGTCCTTGACGACGAGCGCCGCCGAGGTGCCGGTCTCGCCCTTTGCCGGGTTGCCGTTGGTCGAGCTCCAGGCCACCTGGCCCGTCTTGGCGTCGAGCGCGACGAGGTTGGTGTCGGCCTGATGCAGGATGATCTTGCCGTCGCCATAGGCGAGGCCGCGATTCACCGTGTCGCAGCACATCACCGGAATGACGTTCGGGTCCTGCTTCGGCTCGTACTTCCAGACGATCTTGTTCTCGTTGGAAAGGTCAATGGCGTAGACCTTGTTCGGGAACGGCGTGTGGACGTACATCATGTTGCCGATGATCAGCGGGCCGCCCTCGTGGCCGCGCAGCACGCCGGTCGAGAAGGTCCAGGCGACCTGGAGCTTGCCCACGTTTTGTGCGTTGATCTGGTTCAGCTTGGAATAGCGGGTATTGGCGTAGTCGCCCGCCGGCATCACCCAGTCTTTCGGGTTCTGCGACATCTTGATCAGCTCATCATTGGCTGAGGCGCTGCCGACGGCGAGAGCCGCCGCGGAGCCAAGATAGGTCGCCAGTAGCACCTTGCGCATAGTTATTCCTCCGTTGGTCTCGTTTATTGTTTCCGAAGCATTGCTCAATCACCGGGCTTCTCGTCCGGCGTCTGCTCGTGCAGGGCGGTCACGTTTGGGACCAGAAACGATGCTGTGGTGTTTCCTCCTCCTGATGAGAGCCACGGGTCCACCTGCAGGAGCGGCCCGTTCTTGTTGTTCCTGCCGCAATCCCTAACCACTTCGCCACCGGGAAACTTGCCCAAGAGAGAAGGCGGTTTGCTCGACAGCGCACGGAGCCGAAGATTTTGATTTTGCAGTAGCGAATTCAGCGGCTTCGCTGCGCCTTTGAGACCGGCTTCTACGCTCAGGTTCCCCTTGACGGCGGTGCAACTAAGGCGGAGGATTAAGTTTCAAGAGTGGCAATGCAACGATGGCGCTCGTTTCATAAGACCGCTCAAATTCGAGGTAAACGTCACGCAATCACGGCTGAGGGCTCCAGCAGGCGCTGGTCGCGATTCGCGCGAATCTCCGGATCAAACCAGTGGCTGGATTAATGTCCGACACCATTCACACGCTCTCGACGACCGGAATGACGCCGAAGCGCCAGATCCAGAGCTGGATCGACGGGCTCACGAGCCTGTGCGGGCATTTCGACGTCGATCCGCTGGAGGCATCCTCCCTCGAAGGGCGCATCGATTACACCACGGTCTCGCGCCTGAAGCTCTGCCAGATCGAGGTCAGCCAGCATCGCATCGCGCACACGCTGGCGCGCGCCAAGGCCAATGAACACCCGTACATCAAGATCCACTTCCAGACCTACGGCGTCTCCTATTTCGAGCAGGAAGGCCGGCATATCGAGATCAACCCCGGCGACATCATCGCCTATGACGTCTCCTGCCCGCATTCGATCATCAGCCCGGCCTTCACGCGCCACGACGTGGTGATCGTGCCGAAGGCATTGCTGCGCGACCGCGGATTCCCGTCGCAGCGGATGCCCGCCTGCAAGTTGACGGCGAAGACGGGGACCGGGCGGATCGCCCACGATTTCGTCCATGCCACCTTCGACGAGGCGGCAAAACTGTCGGCGAACAGCGCGGTCGGCGTCGCCGATTCGTTGATCGACCTGCTGCTGCTGCCGCTGCGTGAAGCCGACACGATGTTCGACCGCGTCGGGCCCGAGGCGATGTATGTGCGCGCGCAGTTCTTCATCCGCGAGCACCTGCGCGATCCCGATTTGTGCATCGACCAGATCTCCGCCGAGCTCGGCTGCTCCAAGCGCTATCTGCACATGCTGTTCTCGGAGCGCGGCACCACCGTGAGCGACTACATCTGGCAGGCCCGCCTGCAGAACTGCCGCCAGGAGCTCGAGGCCCACGCCGGCAAGACCATCACCGACGTGGCGTTCTCCTGGGGCTTCTCCAGCTCGTCGCATTTCAGCCGCGTGTTCCGGAAATATTTCGGCGTGGTGCCGTCCTCGATCCACAAGGCGCAGCAGGGCGCCGCGAGCTCGGGCGAGCATTAGGCTTAAGCCGGAGAAACCTTCCGGCGCGGCGGCCGATGCGCTTACGCCGTCGCCGCGATGTAGGGAATGCTGGCGACGAGAGCGACCAGCAGCGCCGCGTTGCCCAGCATCCCGCTCCAGTGCAGCCGGCGCAGCCGGCGCGGAGCCTCGGCATCGCCGGCGTCCCTCGCGCTGAGCTGGTCATCCATCCGCTGCATGAACCAGCGGCGTCCCCAGATCGCCAGCGCTGCGAGCAGGCCGACGCCCGTCGCCGCGAGCAGGCGGCCATCGAGCAGCAGAATGACCGTTCCGACGATCCCGGCAACGCGCATCACCAGGAAATGGGCGTTGAACATGCCGCGCAGCAACTGCGCGACCGGCTGGATATCGAGCTTCACGAGCAGGAAGGCGGGCGATGCCAGCGTGAAATAGCCCATCGGAAAGAGCAGGATGACCATAACGGCGACGGCGACTGCATCCGGTGTCATGCGATCGGCCCCTTCTTGTCCGCCCCATTGCGGCCTGGTGGCAGCGACGCACAATCATAGCGCGAAAATGCGCCTCCGACACTAGGCTTTGGTTGGACGCCGGGCCGGGAGGGGCGCAGCCGGAGCTGCACCGCCGCTCGAGGTTTCAGGCCGGTTCGAGGCCGAGCGACTTGGCGCTCTCGATCCAGATCGGGAGCTCGCGCTGGTACAGCGCGTTGGTCTCCTTGAAGCCGATCGCAGGCTCGAGCACGAAAGTCGCGAGCACCTCTTTCACCTTCGGATCGCTGTTCGCGGCGACACACAGCTCCGCGAGGCGGTCGACCACCGGCTGCGGCGTCGCCTTCGGGACGGCCCAGCCCGAGAAGCCGCTCACGGTGAAGAACTTCGACGTCGCGCCCTGCTCGGGCAGCGTCTTCACGTTCGGGATCGCATCGACCTTCTTCGAATGCACCGCGAACACGGTGCCGCGGTCGCTTTGCAGGACCGATTGTGCGGCCGTATAGCTGCCCATGGCTGCATCGAGCGTGCCTTCCAGCATCCCCGTCCACATCGGCGCCTCGCCGCGATAGTGCACCGGCTCGATGTTGAGGCCGTACTGCTTGTTGAGTTCGTTGATCGTCATGTGCGGGGCCGAGCCCGCGCTGTAGGTGCCGAAGTTCACCTTGCCGCTCTTGCGTGCGAAGGCAACGAAATCCTCCAGCGTCTTGACGCCGGTTTTCGGGTTCGCCACCAGCAGCAGGCCCGCGCCCGGAATGACGCTGACGAGCGTCAGGTCCTTGTCCATGTCGTAGCCGGGGTTCTTCATGACCACGCGGTTCATGATGTAGGTGGTCGAGATCGAGCACAGGATGGTGTGGCCGTCGGGCTCGGCGCGGGCGACCTCGGCGGTGCCGATCGCACCGGAGGCGCCGGGCTTGTTCTCGACGACGACGGTCTTGCCGACCTGCTTGGAGATGAATTCGCCATAGGCGCGCGCGAGCAGGTCGGTCTGTCCGCCCGCCGGATAGCTGCAGATCATGCGGATCTGCCGCGATGGCCAGGTGCCTTGCGATGCGCCTTGTGCCGCGGCGCCGCGCGCGACGAAGGGCATGGCGAGGATTGTGGTACCGGCGGCAATGAAGCGGCGGCGGTCGAATTTGGCGGTCATGATTCCCTCCTGATTTTGGCCGAACCTACTGCATCCGCCTGGTGCTGCCATGGTCGGCAGGCGAGACAGATCAGCGCATTCGAGCGGAAGATCGTGCCGCTTCTCCCGTCACCCGGACAATCGGTCCTTCCGGACCATCCGTTGCCAGACGATTTCGGTCACGGCCACCGCAATCAGGCCGAAAGTGCCGCCGATCAGCACGTTGACGATGCGCTCCTCCGCGATGCCGCTGGCGCCGCCGGCAAAGGAGGCCGCCAGCGCGATGAAGAAGCAGCGCAGGCCGAAGCCGAGGACATAGCGCGAGAACGAGATCAGCGTGAGAGTGGCGGCGAGAACGGCAATCGCATAGCCGACCCGGCTCTGCGGCAGCGCCATGCCGGCGAGAAAGCCGAGCGGCACGCCAACGAAGGCGCCGATGGCCCGCTGCTTCAGCTTGCCGGTCGAGGCCGTGAGATCGCCGACCACGACGCTCGCGGCCGACCACATCGCCCATTGTCCCTGCGCAAGGTCGAGGATCTCGACCAGCGCAGCCGCCGCGAACACGGCCATGGCGGTCGCGAGCGCGGGCAGAAGCCATTCGCCGGCGGGCGGTCCGAACGAGGTCGCCGCGGCATCGCCGTGCCGCCGCTGGTCGTAGATCTGGATGGCGCAGACCAGCGCCAGCGCAATCGGAGACGAGACGATAATCACGCCGGCATGGCGCAGCGCTTCGGACGGACTGACACCCTCCCGCACCTCGCAGGCGAGATAGACGGCCGGGATGAACACCCAATTGCCGAGCGTGCGGAAATGCTCGCCATGGCGCGTCCCGGCCACCGCAAGAAAGCCGGCCAGGGCGGTCAGCACCACGAACAGCGGCTTGACCGGAGCGGCGAGGAAGAGCGCGGCAAAGGTGACGAGGATGGCAAGGTAGTGCCATGCGACGACTTTTGGCGGAAGATGCAGCCGCAGCGCAGGAATCAGCAGCGAGACCGCGACCAGCCCGAGATTGAGCAATGCCGTCTCGCGCGCGATGAAATAGGCGGCGACCATCGGGCCGACCACGATCAGCGCGCGCAGCAGCTCGCGGGTCTTGATCTCCCGGGAGAGGAGATCGCGCAGGTCGGCCGCAGGCGGCATGGCGGGGGAATTCACGGGGCACCCAAGGGGCGAATGAATTGCGAACATTATAGCCGTTCAGGGCGGGGCTAGGCGAGTCGATGTCGGGCTCCACGCGCCGTCATTGCGAGCGCAGCGAAGCAATCCAGGATCTTTCCGCGGACGGACTCTGGATTGCTTCGCTGCGCTCGCAATGACGATGTGGAAATAGTCGTGCGCAAAAACGCAGGTCTCGTGCCCCGGACGCAGCGCAGCGTCTCTTCGACGGTGCGCTGCAGAGCCGGGGCCCATGCAGCAGCGGGTGCCGTAGCTTGCTGGGTCCCGGCTCTGCGCAGCAACGCTATGCGCGTTGCAGCGCGTCCGGGACACGATGGCCTCACTTCTGAATGATCTTCATCCAGACATCGCCGAGGATGGCCGGCTCGCGCGGCGGCAGGTAGGTGAGGCCGGATTGCCTGCCGAACCCGGCGATCTTCCCCTCCGCGGCGAGAGCGGTCAGCGCCTTGTCGACCGCGTCGATCAGCGCAGGATCGCTGGCGAGCCCGACATAGCCGCGATTGGCGCCGATCGGATAGTAATAGCCGGACGCCGTGATCGCCGTGTCGGGATGCGCGGCGCGGTAGGCGTCGAAGCGGCCGAGATCGATCAGCGTCGCGTCATGGTCGCCGCGCGCCAGCGCGCCGAGGAGGTCGTCGCGTCCGGGGACGAGATGGGTGATGCTGTCGATCAGGCGCCCCTTGTCGAACGTCATCAGGATGGCATCGCCCAGTGATCCGCTCTCGATCGCGAGGCGGAGCCCGGCGAGATCACCGACGTCGGCGATCTTGCGTCCTTTCGCCTTCGGTCCGAGCACCACCGTCATCGGCGAATAGATGTAGGGCTGGCTCGGCGCGAGCACGCCGAGCGCGACGCGGCGGCGCCGGTCATCGCGCGTCGCCCCGGCGAAATCCGGCAGGCGCGCCGTCTTCATGCCGGGCTTGACCAGGGAATCCTGCGTCAGCGCATAGCCGCCGACCAGCGCGCAGCGCCCGTCGGAGAGCAACGCATTGGCTTCGAGCTGCGGGCTGGAATCCTCGTCCAGCTTGCTCTCGAACCACTGGATATTCAGCGGTCGTCCCATCCGCTCCGCAATGGCCTGTGCCAGCAGCACGTCGAAGCCGGCCTCCGGCTTGCCCTTGTGATGCACCGAGAGCGGCGGCCGGTCCTCGTCGAGGCAGATTTTCAGCGGATCGTCGGCCGCATGCGCAGCCGTCGCCGCGAGACACGCGGCAACGCTCCACGCGGCAAGCCAGGTCCTCATGGCTTCCTCCGGCTCGAGACGAAGACCCAGAGATCGCCGATCTCGTCTTCGCTGAGGATGTCGCCCCAGGGCGGCATCTTGTTGTTCTTGCCGTTCTTCACGGTGGTGACGAAGCGCGTCTTGTCGTCGGGAAAGGCGCGCAGGTCCGGCGTGATGGTGCCGGAGTTCATCATGTTGGGGCCGTGGCAGTGCGAGCATTTCGAAGCATAGGTCGACTTGCCATGGTCGATCTGCGCCTGAAGCGGATTGCCGGTTGCATCGTCCGCGGCACGAACGGTCGCCGCAAGCGCGACCGTCAGCGCCGCGACGGTGGCGAGCATCGCCACCGTCCTGTGAGCTGCGTCTTTCAGCATCGTGCCGTGGTTACTGCTTGACTGCAAAAACCCACAGCGAGCCGCCGGGCGGCACCTTGGCAAGCCGCTCGTCGCCCGAGAACAGCGAGTAGACGCCGCCGTAGCCGCTCGTGACCGCGACATATTGCACGCCGTCCTGCTGCCAGGTCACCGGCTGTCCCTCGATGCCGGAGCCGGTCTGGAACTGCCAGAGCTTCTTGCCGGTATCGGCATCGAAGGCCTCGAACTCGCCGGTCAGTGCGCCGGTGAACACGACGCCGCCCGCGGTCGAGAGCACGCCCGAGAAGCGCGGGATGTCGGCGGGAGCTTCCCACTTGGCCTTGCCGGTCATGGGGTCGATCGCCTTCAGATGGCCGCGGGGGCCGTCACCCCATTCCCAGAGGTCGGTGAGGTCCATGCCGAGATACCATTCACCCTGCTTGAAGGTGACGGGCTCGGTCTTGTACCTGCCGCCGAAGGCGAGGGTGTTGGCGTAGGCAAGGCCGGTCTGAGGATTGAACGACATCGGCTCCCAGTTCTTGCCGCCGAGGATCGACGGATAGACCGTGACCTTCTTGCCCTCGCGTGCGTCCTTCGAAACGTCGGTCTCGATCGGCCGGCCGCTCTTCATGTCGATGCCGGTCGCCCAGTTCACCTTCACATAGGGGTTGGCCGCGAGCAGCTTCCCGTTGGTGCGGTCGAGCACGTAGAAGAAGCCGTTGCGGTTGGCGTCCATCAGCACCTTGGTCGGCTTGCCCTCGACGTTCATGTCGGCAAGCACCATCTCGGCCACCGAGTCATAGTCGAACGGATTGTTCGGCGAGAACTGGTAGTGCCACTTGATCTTGCCGGTCTTGGGATCCATCGCCAGCACGGAGCAGGTGTAGAGATTGTCGCCGGGACGCACCGCCGAATTGAACGGGCCGGGATTGCCGATGCCCCAATACACCGTGTTCAGCTCGGGATCGTAGGACCCGGTGATCCAGGTCGAGCCGCCGCCGAGCTTCCAGGTGTCGCCCTTCCAGGTGTCGCCGCCGGGCTCGTCGGGCGAGGGGATCGAATGGGTGCGCCAGAGATGCTTGCCGGTGGCCGGATCCCAGCCATCGATGAAGCCGCGGGTGCCGAACTCGGCGCCGGAGATGCCGGTGATGACGACGCCGTCGGCCACCAGCGGGGCCACCGTCATCGAATAGCCTTCCTTGATGTCGGCCGCCTTCTGCCGCCACAGCTCCTTGCCGTCCTTGGCATCGAGCGCGATCACGTTGGCATCCAGCGTGGTGCGGAACACCTTGCCGTCATAGAGCGCCGCGCCGCGGTTGATGATGCCGCAGCAGACGATGCGCGGCGTCTCGGCGGGATATTCGATCTTGGATTTCCAGATCTGCTTGCCGGTCTTGGCGTCGACCGCCATGGTCGCGTTGTGGGAGGTCACGTAGATCACGCCCTGGTACACCAGCGGCTGCGATTCCTCGCTGCGATCGTCGTTGAAGGAGTAGTTCCAGACCGGGACGAGGTTCTTGACGGTGTCCCTGTTGATCTGGTTCAGCGTCGAGAAGCGCTGCAGATTGTAGCCCATCCCGTAGTTGAGAACGTTCGACGTATCGGTCGCACCCTTGACCAGCTGTTCGCTGGTCTGTGCGTACGCACAAGTTGATGCAAGCATGACGAGGCTCGCGGCCATCGCAAAGCGTTTCATCCGTTCCTCCCAATATGCGCGCCTTTTGACGCTGCGAGAGCAACACTCCGCCCGAATGCAAAACGCGTCAATACGAAAGTCGTAATCGCGGTGCCGATATGATGGACGGCAGATGCTGGCGAGCTGACAGAGACCTGACAACACACGTTGCACTTGTGCGCAGGCGCTGAAAAAATTCCGTGCCATGATGCAGTGCGGACGAAGGCAGCGGAATTGCAGGCCATCGGGTTCCCCCGAGGTTACCGCGTGCAGGTTGCAATTCCGCTTGGACCCGGGCTCGCCTTGCGGACTTAATCTGCTCGATCCCCCTCGAATCGGGGCTCTTGATCTGGGAGGTCTTGATGATATCGCGTCGCTCTGTTGCACTTGCGCTCACGCTTGCAGTGCTGTCCGGCCCGGCCTGGTCGGCGTCCGCCGTCAAGATGTTCGATACCGACAATGACGGCACGCTCGATCTGGCCGAGGTGAAGAAGGCCGCGAGCGCGTTGTTCGCAAAGCTCGATCCCGATCGCGACGGCACGCTGGACGCGCGCGAACTGCGCGGACGGTTAACGGCGAAGGAGCTTGCGGCCGCCGATCCCGATCGCGACGGGACGCTCACGCTCGACGAGTATCTCGCCGTGGTCGAGCAGCGCTTCAATGCGGCCAATCCGGACAAGGACGGAACGCTGGACGCGAAGGAGCTCAACTCGCGCGCCGGCCGCGCGCTGCTGCGCTTGTTGCGGTGAGTGTGGCAAGCGCTTGACTGGGAGCGAAGGCGACTTGCACGAGAGCGAAATTCGCAAGCGTTATGCGACAGTTCGCTGTGCCCGGTGGTTCGATTCCAGCTTGCGCTGTGCCTGACGCAGCCCTAGGTTTTGCCCCGCGCGATGTCGCGCTCAATACCTTGGGAGACCCCGAATGGCTTGGAAAGCTCCGAAGATCGTGGAAGTGCCGGTCGGCATGGAAATCAACATGTACGCCTGCGCTGCGCGCAAGTAAGACTGACGAACCTGCCGCGGCCTCGGTGGCGAACGCCATCGAAGCCGTGGTAGTGTTCGCAGGATGCGCATTGGATCCCACACATTCTGGACGGCAGTTGCGTGCATCGCCGCACTCGCGCCGGCATGCGCAGGCGCCGAAGAGGGCTTTGATACCGAGCACATCTTCGGCTTCATGATCGGCACCGACGTCGGCAATCCCGGCGAGCGCGAATTCCAGAGCCAGACCACGGGCCGCTTCGGCAAGGGCGGCGGCACCTATCGCGCCCTCGCGCAGGAGGTCGAGATCGAGGTCGTGCCGCTGCCGAACTTTCGCGTCGAGCTCGGCGGCACCGCCAGCTGGCACGACATCACCGGCGTCCCCGACATCGACGATCGCCGCCAGTTCAATTTCCAGGGCGCCTCGCTTGACCTGCGTTACCGCCTGCTCAACCGCGAAAGCGCGCCGTTCGGCCTGACCATCGCCGCCGAGCTCCACGGCGACCGCATCGACGAGACCAGCGGCGCCAAGGGGCGGATGTACGGCACCGATTTCACGCTCGCCTTCGACCGCGAGCTCGTTCCGAACTTCGTCATCGGCGCGCTCAATCTGATCTATCAGCCGGAATGGGCGCGCTTCGAGGTGGCGGGGGTCTCCGAGAAGAGCTCGACCATCGGCGCTGCGTTCGCCGGCCTTGTGCGCGTCCGCCCGAATGTGCTGCTGGGCGGCGAGGCGCGCTACTTCCGGCAGTATGAGGGCATCGGCCTCGGCGAGTTCGCAGGCCAGGCCCTGTTCGTGGGACCGACTGCCTATTTCCAGCTGTCGGAGAAGTCGCGGCTCACCTTGAGCTGGAGCATGCAGGCCTGGGGCCGCCCGGCCGGCTCGGGCGGCAATCTCGACCTCGTCAATTTCGAGCGGCACCAGGCGAGATTGGTGTTCGGGGTGAATTTCTAGCGCATGGTATCTTCGCCTCTCCCCGCTTGCGGGGAGAGGCCGGATTGCACCGAAGATGCAATCCGGGTGAGGGGGACTCTCCGCGAGTCCAACTGGTTCCGTCCTCGCGGAGACTCCCCCTCTCCCCGCAAGCGGGGAGGAGGGGGACAGCATCCTCACACCCGTTTGAAACTTCCCGCTCCCTGACACGTAACCTATCGTGCTAGTCTTGATCACGCCCGTGAGAGGATCCCGGCATGAACCCGATCGACCTGGTGGTGACTGTGTGTGCGGTGCTCTCGCCTGCGACCTGCGAGGAGCAGCATCTGGTGTTCAACTATTCGGGCTCGCCCCGCCAATGCGTGATGGCCGCGCCGCCCTATATCGCGCAATGGGTCGGCGAGCACCCGAAATGGCAGGCGGTGCGCTGGCGCTGCGAATATCCGCATCCCAACGACAAGGCGTGAGGCCTGACTAGGTCTATCCCCTCATGGTGAGGATGAGGGAGAGCTACGCTCTCACTTCGTGCAGTCCTTCAGATCCTTGTCTGCGATCGAGAACACCGCATCGGCCTTGATCTCGATGTCGCGAACGATGCACTGCCGTGCGCTGGGATAGCTGACCTTGGCGTCGTAGCGGCCGGGCTCGACGCCGGTGATGCGCAGCCGCTCGTCGTGGTCGACCTCCTTGTCCTTGTCGTTCAGGCACTGGTTCGGGCCCCAGTCGGTCTTGCCGGCCGGCGAAAGCTGGAAGCCGGAGATCGTCTCCGTCGTCAGGTTCCAGAGCCGGATGCCTTTGCCCTTGGTCTGCGCGGCGGCTTCACCGGCACACACCAACACCGCGATCAAAACGAGACACCAACGCATCGATCCTCCCAAGCGGCGCCGTTATTGTCTGATCAGGCGCTCACGGTTCTTTGCCTTGTCGAAATTCCTGGCGCGGTCAAGGCCAATCGGCGCAATCAGCCTGGCGGAGGTGAGATCGGCGCCGTCGAAATCGGTGTCGATGACAGTTGCCCCGGTCAGGTCGGCGCCGCCGAGCTGGGCGTTTCTGAGCGATGCGCCGCTCAGGTCGGCCCCCTTGAGGGAAGCAAATTCGAGATCGACCCGGGACAGGTCGGCGTTGCGCGCGTTCAACTGCGCCAGGTTGGCGGATCGCAGCACGGCGCGCATCAGTCCCATCGACTGGTTGCGCATGTCGGCGCCGAGATGCGCATCCGCGATCGTCGCGCCGACCAGGCTCGCGCCGCTGAGATCGGCGGCGATGCGCGCCCCGGTCAGATCGGCGCCGTCGAGGCGAGCGCGCGCCATCTGTGAGGCGAACAGATTGGCCCCCTTCAGGCTCGCGCCTCTGAGATCCGCATCCAATAGCCATGCCTGATCGAGGATCGCTCCATCCAGCCGGGCGCCGGAGAGTTTCGTCTTGTTGAGCCGTGCCGTGCGGAGAACCGCCCTGGTCAGGTCGAGACCGCTGAGATCGAGCCCCGATAACCGCTTGCCGGTGAAATCGGCGGGCGTGCCGGCGCTCGCATTGGCCAGCATGGCCTCGACCTCCTGCCGGCTCATTTCGGCGGAGACCATGGCGGGTGACGTCAGGTCGAGGTCGCGCAACATGTCCTGCGCGCGCGCCGTTGTCGCGAGCAGAGCGAGGCCAAGCACCGTCAGGGCGATCGTTCGCTTCATCAGCAGACTCCGCTGCGGCCCAATCTACCACGCCTCGCGCGATTGCCTATGAGGCATCCCGCGCAAGCCCGGCCTTGATCGCCGCGATCTCGGCTTCGCCGCGCTCCTCGCGCGGTATGCCGATGGGCACCTCGGCTAGAATTCGTGCGGGCCGCGGCGACAGGAAGAACAGGCGGTCGCCGAGGCGGATCGCATCGTCGAGACTGTGGGTGACGAGCAGCGTCATCACGGGGCGGCTCGCCACCAGCGTCGCGATCTCGTCGCGCAGGCGGCCGGCGAGCGCGTCGTCGAGCGAGGCCAGCGGCTCGTCGAGCACGAGCAGATCGGGCTCCACCGCAAAGGCGCGGGCGAGCGCGACGCGGCGGGCAAGACCCAGCGACAATTCGCCGGGGAAGTGGCTGCGATGTGCCTCCAGCTCCAGGATCCTGAACAGCTCCGACAGTTTTGCCTCGGTGACCTCAGGCGCGGCCAGCCGCACATTCTGTTCGACCGAGCGCCAGGGCAGCAGCCGCGGCTCCTGGAACACCATGCCGATCCGCGCCTCCGGCGGCCGGGCGATATGGCCCGCAAAGTCGTGGTCCAGGCCCAGGATGATGCGCAGCATCGTGCTCTTGCCGCAGCCGGACGGCCCGATCAGCACGCCGACCTCGCCGGATTGCAGCGCGAACTTGACCGGCGCCAGCACCTCGTGCGTTCCGCCCGCCGCGCTCCTGAAGGTCTTGCCTGTGATATCGACCTCAAGCCGCACGGGGCCGCCACCTGTTTGCGCGGGCTTCGAACGGCTGCACCAGCACGGTTTCGATGACGAGCACGACGGCGGCGAAGGTCAGCGAATAGGCCAGCAGCCGCGGCGTGTCGAACAGCTGGAAGGCGACGCCGATCTCGAAGCCGACGCCGTTCGGCCGCCCGAGCAGCTCGGCGACCAGCACGATCTTCCACACCAGCGACAATCCCGAGCGGGCCGAGGCCGCGATATAGGGCGCAAGCTGCGGCAGCACGACGTGGCGGAACGCACGCCAGCGCGGCATTGCGAACACGCTTGCCATCTCGTCCAGCGACCGGTCGAGCGCGCGCGTGCCCTCGCGCAAGGTGACGATGGCGGTCGGCAGCTTGTTGATGGCGATCGCCGCGATGGCCGCGGCTTCGGTCAGGCCGGCCCAGATATAGGCGAGCACGATCACGACCAGCGCCGGCAAATTGAGCAGCAGGATCAGCCAGGGATCGCCGAGCCGGTCGGCGAGCTTCACCCGCCCCATCAAATATCCGATCGCGCTGCCGAGCGACATCGCCAAGGTGAAAGCGAGCGCGACGCGGGCCAGCGTCGCCCCGAGATGCAGGAACAGCGCGCCGCTCGATGCTTCCGCGATCATCACCTGAAGCACGGCGGGCGGGGAGGGCAGCTTGGCGCCGCCCACGGCCAGCGCGGCAACCCACCAGATCACGAGCAAAAGGGCAAACGACAGCAGACGCAGCACCTCAATCTCCGGGGACTGCGTGATAGAAGGTGCCGGGATCGAGCTCGGGCGCCGGTCCGACGAGATCGCGGCCGCCGATCTCGGCCAGCACGCGGTAGAGCACGCGTGCATCCTTCTCCTCGTCGTCGATGCTCCGCCGCGGAATGCCGTCGCGGTAGCGCTCGCGGTAGGTCCTGAGCATGGCCGGGTCACTCGTGCCGGCGAGCGGCGCGATCTTCTCCCAGGCCGCATCGGACGTGACCAGCAGCTGCTTGGCCTTGCGGGTCATCGCGATGAAACGGGCGACCGCATCCTTGTGGCTCGCGGCCCAGCTCTCGTCGAAGACATAGCCGACCGCAGACACCGCGCCCTTGGCGCCCAGCTTCGGTAGAATCTCCTCGATGCCGGCGAGGCGTCTGAAACCCTTGGCCTCGAGCTGCGCACAGAAATTCCAGAAGTTGAGGCTCGCCTCCATCTCGCCGTCGAGAGACTTGGCCGCGATCAAAGGCGGGGCGCCGTAGACGATGGTCGCTTCCGACTTCAGGTCGATGCCGTCCTGCTTCATCCGCGCCTGCAGCAGCAGCCAGCTCTTGTCAATCGGGCCGCCCGCGACCGCGAGCTTGCGGCCCTTGAGGTCGGCGAGCGTCTTGATCGGCGATGCCGCCGGCACCATCACGGCGCCGAGCGCGCTGGAATAGGGATAGAAGGTGAGCTTTGCGCCCAGTCCGCGCTCGCGCGACACCCACAGCCAGTCGGACAGGATGATGTCGGCGCTGCCCGCGCGCATCGCGATCTTGCCGGCCTCGGTGCTCGCGAGCTCGGTGACCTCCAGCGTCAGGTCGGCCTCCTTGTCGAGGCCGGCGCTGCGGATCGCGGCCAGCTCCCAGGAGAATGTTCCGGTCTTCTGCACCGCGAGGCGGATGGTATCCGCGGCGTGGGCCGAAGCTGCCATCGTCAGAGCCAGCGTCGCCGCGAGCGCCAATGTTCGTCCCAAAACTCTCATCGCCTTGTGAGCCGTTTCCTCTGACAGAGTGCTTTTCAGGACAATACGCATAGCATAGCTTTGGTCGCAACCAGCGGGAGGACGCGCATGAAACCGGCCGGACAGCTACGACCGATTGTCGCCGCATTGGCGGTATTGGCGGCGACCGCGTGCGTGGCCCGGGCCGAGGAGGCCAACGACTATCCGACCTCGGCGCGCGCGGAATATGTCTATGGCTGCATGAAGGCCAATGGCGAGAGCCGTCAGTCGATCGAGCAATGTTCCTGCTCGATCGACGTGGTCGCCTCGATTGTGCCCTATGCGCGCTACGTCACCGCAGAGACCGCGCTCAGCATGTCGCAGGTGCGCGGCAATCTCGGCGTCCAGTTCCGCACCTCGGAGCAGGCGAACTCGGCGGTGAACGATTTGCGCCGCGCGCAGGCCGAGGCTGAGGTGAGGTGTTTCTGAAGGCAACCACATTCGTCATGCCCGGGCTTGTCCCGGGCATCCACGTTCTTCGTTCCATGTGGCTAGGCGTGGATGGCCGGGACGAGCCCGGCCATGACGGCGGAGAGACCTACGTCCCCGGCTTCTCCACGTCCCACTCGTTGCGGAACACGTGTCCGTCCGTGTCCTTGGCCTCGGCGCGAAAACGCCTGGCGCCGTTGGAGACGTAGGTGAAGCGCAGATTGGGATCCTCGGAGATCGAGATGCCGCCTTCCATCGACAGCACGGGGCTGTCGTCCTGCGTCAGCTTGAGCTGGTTGATGAAGAAGGCGGGAATATAGAGCTGCGTGACCTGGTCCATCTGCAGGCCGGAATTGTTGGGATGGCCGATCATGATCTGCGCTTCGCGGACGCGGCTCGCCGGCGCTTCTTCGCGCGCGAACTGGCGATAGCGCATCTGGCCGAGCCGGTTCTTGGCTTCCTCGACGTTCTTTCCGGCCGGCGCCGAGCAGCCGCCGGAGGCCTTCACATAGACTTTCGAGACGTAGAGCTGACCGTCGCTCAGCTCGGCGACGGCGTGGACGTCGGTGTAGTTGTTGACGCGTACGCGCGTGGATATCTCGGTGACATTGGCATCCGCGCCGAGCTCGAACTTCGCCGCCATCGGTGCGGGGTTGCGGTCGATCACCAGCGTGATCGAGCGGATGCGGCGGCTGTCGGCCGGCGACAGCTTGCTGCGCAGGGTCACCGGCACGATGGCCGCGTCCTCTGCGCGATAGGGCATCTCGATGCCGATGATGTCGGCACCATCGTTCATCGGACGGCTGTTGAAGATGTCCTGCACCAGGCCCGGCCAGGGATCATAGGCATCCTCGGCCCGCGCCGGCATCGCGAGGGCGATGCCGAGCAAGGCGGCGATCAGGGGCAGGCGGCGAGTGCATCCCAGCATGGTCGTGATCCCGCGACGAAGCAGTGTCTGGCCCAGCGTAGCGCGCCCGCTACTCCCATTCAATTTCCGAAAATGCTGCGGTTGCGTTGCGGGCATTGTAGTCCTCGAACAGCTGCCAGTGCGACCGCTCTTCACTGGCCGCCTTGTCCGCGGCGGCCCGGATCGGCTCGCCCTTCTTGTTCAGCGTGCGGACGTCGGACAGCAGCGTTGTCAGGTAACGCCGTTCGTCGGCCAGCGCCGCAGGCCAATCGCTCACAGGGCCGTGACCGGGAACGACGCGCGCGGCCGGGATGGCCTCCAGATCCCCGAGCGTGGCGAGCCAGCCGCGAATGCTGCCGTCCATCACCGGAATGTGGCGGAGAAAGACGAGATCGCCCGCAAACAGGGTCCTGGTGGTCTCGTCGTAGACGGTCAGATCATTGTCGCTGTGCCCGGCCGGCCATGCGCGCAAGGTGAGGCGGCGTGCGCCGAGATCGAGCGTCATCGCGTCCGTGACGAGCATCGTCGGCGGCACCATCTTCACGGGATCGATCAGCTCGCTGCCCATGATGCGTCTGAAATTGTCGAGATAGTACGGGCCGCGGCTCGCCAGCGCCTGCGGCAGCTTGTTGTGGCCGACGAAGCTGGTTCCCTCCGCGACGAAGGCTGCATTGCCGAAGACATGGTCGGGATGGCCGTGGGTGCTGATGACGTAGCGGATTGGCTTCCTGGTGCGGGCTCGCACCGCCGCCAGCAGCGCCTCGCCCTCGCGAAAACTGCCGCCTGTGTCGATCACGGCCACCGCGTCATCTCCCACGATGAAGCCGACATTGGCGATGTCGCCCTCGTTCTCGCGGCTCATGAGGGCGATGGTCCCGGAGTGTACGAAGATTCCCGGCGCGACTTCGCTTACAGGCAATTCGCCTGCTCCGGCGCGTGCTAGCGTCGCTGTTCCCAGGGACAAGGCTGCAATCACCAGAGCAATGCGAAACACTTTTCCGCCTCAGTTCGAAGGGTTTTTCGCATTGCACTGCAGCAAAGCGAAGCCAGCACAAAGCTTGGCAAAACATGGCGCGTCATGCGTTGATAACATTCAAACAAAATGAGGAGGAAGCGCGATGACGGAGGCCGGACGACATCGTCGCTGGTTGGCCCTGCTGTGGGGCCTGGCTGCAACCTGCGCTCTGGGCGACGTCGCCCTGGCGCAGACGAGCGAGACCGGAGACCTCTCGTTCGAGCTGGTCGATCCGAAGGTGCTGCGCGTCTGCGCCGACCCGCGCAATCTGCCCTTCTCCAACGAAAAGGGCGAAGGCTTTGAGAACAAGCTCGCCGAATTCCTGGCGGACAAGCTGCAGAAGAAGCTCGACTACGTGTTCTTTCCGCAGGCCACCGGTTTCGTACGGATGACGCTGGGCGCGCATCGCTGCGACGTCATCATGGGCTTCCCGCAAGGCGACGACCTCGTGCAGGGCACAAATCCCTATTACCGCACGACCTATGCGCTGGTTGCCAAGACCGGCAGCGGACTCGAGGAGGTCGATACGCTCGAGGATGCGCGCCTGAGAGGCAAACATGTCGGCATCGTTGCCGGCACCCCGCCCGCTACCAACATGGCCCTTGCAGGCCTGATGGGCGATGCAAAGCCTTATCCGTTGATGATCGACACGCGCTTCGACAATTCGGCGCAGGCCATGATCGACGATCTCTCCGCCGGCAAGATCGACGCCGGCGTGCTGTGGGGGCCGATGGCCGGTTACTATGCGAAGAAGGCGGGCTCCTCGCTCCATGTCACGCCGCTGGTGAAGGAAACGACGGGGCCGAAACTGGTCTATCGCATCGGCATGGGCGTGCGGCCCGCCGACCAGAACTGGAAACGCCAGCTCAACCGGGTGATCCAGGAGAACCAGGGCGAGATCAACAAGATCCTGCTCGACTTCGGTGTGCCGCTGCTGGACGAGAGCGACCGTCCGCTCGGTTCGGAGACCGCCAAGAAGACGCCATGAGCCTGACATGAGACGGCCTCTTGCCGCTGCGCTCGTCGCCGTCATGCTGGCGGCACCGGCATTCGCGCAGCAGCAGGAGCCGTTCGAGCCCGAGGGCTATCGCACCGACAACTACCGCGCGCCGGTGCCGGCGACGCTGGCGAACGCGCGCGTGCTCACCACAGTGGAAGCCGAAGCGATCTGGCGCGCCAGGAGCGGCGCGTTCGTCGACGTGATGCCGCGTCCGCCGAAGCCGAAGAACCTGCCCGAGGGCACGGTCTGGCGCGATACGCCGCGCAAAAACATTCCGGGCAGCATCTGGCTGCCCGATACCGGCTACGGCAATCTGCCGCCGGCGATGGACGATTATCTCCAGCGCGGCCTTACGCGCGCTTCACGCGGCGACAAGGCCGCGCTGCTGGTGATCTATTGCCTCGCGGACTGCTGGATGTCGTGGAATGCCGCCAAGCGCGCGCAGGCCTACGGCTACTCCAACGTCGCCTGGTATCCTGAAGGCACCGACGGCTGGGAGCACGCGAAGCTCCCCACCGAAGATGCGCAGCCGGAGCCGCGGCCCGAGCAGTAGGCCGGGCGATCCGGCGCCGCGGTCACGATGTTAGAGAGAGGCGAAACTCTCTCCCCGTCATTGCGAGCATAGCGAAGCAATCCAGAATCTTTCTGCAGAAAGACCCTGGATTGCTTCGTCGCAAGGGCTCCTCGCAACGACGATGTGGGCGCGATATCGCCTGGATCGACTGGATGAGTTCGCGGAAAGGCCGCCTCTCCCCGCTCTCGGGGAGAGGCGAAGCAAAGCCCTACTGCTTCTGCAGCTTCGTCAGCGTGCCTGTGCCGCTGGTGTCGGTGGCCGAATATATCACCCTGTCGCCGGCGTGAACCGCGTCCAGCATGGCGGCATCCTTGGTCTTGTATTCCTGCATCGCGCCGGCGCCCCCGGCGCTGCCGCCGACCGTGCCCTTCTGGGTCTGCTGGATCGAAATGGTGCCGTTGAGGCGGTCGATCCGCGTGACCATTCCCGTCATATCGTCGGCAAAAGCGCTGGATGCGAGCATGGTGATGACCGCAGCGCCTGCGAGGATGATTTTTGTGGTTCCCATCGAGGCCTCCCGACGTCCTGGAGTTCACTTCGACAAGCCACCATGAATCGATTTGGTTCCGGCAGATAGCGCGGCAAAAGGTTAACGCTGCCGGGGCGATAGCGGGAACTTTTCGTGAGCCGTCAGCGTGGCTGACGCTTATTCCATTTCCTGTTGGATCACGCGTCCGAGCGCGAACAGGCGCTGGTCGATCGAGGTCGGAACCTCGCAGACGAAGCGCACCACCTTGTGACGGTCCTCGAAAATACGGGTCTTCCAGATCAGCTCGTTGCTGAGCGCCTCGACCTTGGCCTCGTCGCGCGGTGTCGCCCCCTGCAGGGCCTGGAGCGCCAGCGTCTCGTCGCGGATCTTGTCGGCGGCGTCGCGCTGCTTGCGGCTGACGCGCTCGAGCCCGATCATGACCTGGGCGCGCTGGGCGTTGAGCGTCTCGAACAGCCCGGCGAACAGGAGCTTCGCGTTCGCCGTCTTGTCGCTGGCCGAGCCGGCCAGAAATTCCTTGACCGACTTCTCTGCCTCGTCGAGCTGCGTCTTGCGCGCCGCCAGCTTCGAGACCAGCGCGCTGACCCTAGCGTCGTCCTTCCACTTGGTCTCGGCGTCACCGAGCGCAGGACCGGCCCAGACGGCGGCGAGCGAAATCTCCGGGACTTTTGCCTGCGTGCACGGCCAGTCCGGATAGCGCGGATCGGCCGCGCGCGCGGCGGTGCTCGCAACCGCGAGCGCCAGAACAGCCGTCGCAAGAATCCGAACCGTCATCCTTCGCCTCCTGCGGGCCCCCGCCGCGCCAGCCCGCGCGAAGGATCATAGGCCCAAATCGCACCGATCATGAAGACGATTGTGCAGGCTGCGACCACCGCCAGCGAGATCCAGTTGATTTGCCCGTAGAGCGCAAAACGTATCAGCTCGACCGCATGGGTGAACGGATTGGCTTCGCAGAGATAGTAGAGATAGGGGCTGCCCTCTTGCACCCGCCAGAGCGGGTAGAGCGCGGAGGAGGCGAAGAACATCGGAAAGATCACGAAGTTCATGACGCCGGCGAAGTTCTCGAGCTGCTTGATGCCCGACGAGATCAGCATGCCGAGCGAGCCCAGCATCAGCCCCGACAGGATCAGCGCCGGCAGCACCGTGAGATAGCCCGACGACGGCGGGGTGATGTCCCAGAACCAGGCGATCAGGAGGAACGCATAGACCTGGAGCAGCGATACGGCCGTGCCCGCGAGCAGCTTGCAGAACAGCAGGAAGCCGCGCGGCAGCGGGCTCACCAGCAGCGTACGCATGTTGCCCATCTCGCGGTCATAGACCATCGAGAGCGAGGACTGCATGCCGTTGAACAGCTGGATCATCGCCATCAGCCCGGGCGCGATATAGACCTCGTAGAGGATGTAGGTCTCGTAAGGAGGGATGATGGAGATGCCGAGCACCTGGCGGAAGCCTGCGGCGAAGATGAACAACCACACCAGGGGACGCACCAGCGCCGAGACGAAGCGCTCGCGCTGATGCAGGAAGCGCAGTCCCTCGCGCCAGACGATGCCGGTGAGGCAGGTCATGTATTCGGAGGCCGAGAAGCCGCGCGGCGCCTCGCGCGTCGTGATGCTGCTCATGCGCCGCCTCCCGGCATGGTTTGTGCGCCGGTCAGGCGCATGAAGGCGGTGTTGACGTCCTGCGCGCCGGCTTCCGCGACGACGCGGCTCATCGGCCCCTGCGCCAGTACCTTGCCCTGGTGCAGCACCACGAGATCGTCGCCGGGCATGATCTCGTCGAACAGGTGCGTCGCCCAGAGCACGCCGATGCCTTGCTCGGTCACGAGCTGGCGAACATGGCTGATGATGTCGGCGCGCGCCTTGACGTCGAGGCCGACGGTCGGCTCGTCGAGCAGGAGGAGCCGCGGCCGGTGCAGCAGTGCACGCGCTATCTCCAGCCGCCGCATCTGTCCGCCCGAGAGGTCGCGCACCTTGCTGCCGGCACGATCGGAAAGGCCGATGCGGCCGAGCAGCTCGGCGCTGCGCGCGGCGGCCTCGCGCCGGCTGATGCCGTGGAGCGCGGCGTGATAGAGCAGGTTCTGTGTCAGCGACAGGTCGAGATCGAGCGTGCGTGGCTGGAACACGACGCCGAGCAGCCGCAGCGCCTCGCCGGGACTCTTGCTGACATCATGGCCGAAGATGGAGACGCGGCCGGACTGGATGCCGAACAGCCGCGTGATGAGCGAGAACAGCGTGCTCTTGCCGGCGCCGTTCAGCCCGAGCAGCGCCGTGAAGCTCGCGGGCTGCACGTTGAACGACACGTCCATCAGCGCGCGGCGCGGCCCATAGGCATGGCTGACGCCGTCGATCGACAGCGCCGGCACCGCGGCCGGATCGGGCCTTGGCGTCTCCAGTGCTTCGGTGACGGGGGCAGGGCTGGTCATGGCGCGATCGTGATGCCCCAGGGCAGCTCGCCCACCTGAATGGTCTTGATCACCTTCTGCGCGGCGACGTCGATGACGGACACGTCGTTCGATACGCCGTTGGTGGTGAGAAGATACTTCTCGTCCGGTGTGAAGGCCATGTGCCAGACCCGCTGCCCGACCAGCAGGTATTTCGTGACCTTGCGCGAGGCGACGTCGACCACGGCGATGCGGTTGGCGGGGCCGAGCGCGACGAAGGCGGTCTTGTCGTCCTTTGTCATGCCGATGCCGACCGGCTGGATCGCCTCCTTCCGCAAGCCCGAAATCTCGAACGTGACCTTGCCGATCACCTCATGCTTCGCGGGATCGATCACCGACACGGTGCCGCCGATCTCCGAGGATACCCAGAGCTCCGAGCTGTCATGCTTGAACTCGGCAAAGCGCGGCCGCGCATCGACCAGCACGTTGGCGACGATCTGGCGCGAACTCGTGTCGATGAAATGCGCCATGTTGGTGGTCTCGGACGTGTTGATCAGCGTCTTGCCGTCCGGGCTGATGGTCATGCCCTCGGGTTCGACGCCGACCTGGATGTCGCCGAGCCGGGTGCGCTTTTCGAGGTCGATCACGGTCACCGTGTTGTCGTTCTCGTTGGCGACATAAAGGATCTTGCCGGCGGCATCCTGCGCGAACAGTTCGGGGTCGGGACCGGAGGGCAGGCTGTCCACCACGGCCTGCGTCTTGGCATCGATCACCTGGATGGTGTCATCGTCGCCGACCGCGACCATCACGAACTTGCCGTCGCGCGTGAAATCGATGCCGCGCGGACGCTGGCCGACCTTGATGGTCTTGGTCACGGTCCAGCTGTCGGTATCGATCACAGAGACCGTGTTGCTCTTCTCGTTCGAGACATAGGCGATGAACGCATGCGCGGGCGCCGCCGCCAGCGCCAGTCCGGAGAGCAGCCCCACACGCCACATGCGCAACATCCAAGTCCTCACTTTAATGTCCTCATTTCAATTTGCATTTGCTCTCCGGGCGGTCGTAGCCGAGCGTGTCGAGCTCGGAGACCTGGTGGAGGAACCCTTCCTGCGGCGATACCGACACCACCATGCGGCCGTCCACCAGCAGGATCGGCTGGCGGAGCTGCAGATTCCAGTCGCGCAGCGTCAGCCGCGTGCCCTTAAAGGCCGCGACCGAGAAATCCGGGCCCTTGATGAAGTCGGTGACCTTCTTGACGTCGCCGGAATTGGTGCGCGAGGTGGCCTCGCCGATCATGCGCACCGCGGTCCAGGCCTGCATGTCGAGCGGGGTCATGCGCCGCGAATTCAGCTTGATGAAGCGGTTCTGCATCTGGATCGCGCCCCACTGGTCCTGCGATGCGTCCCAACTGCGCGGCACGAGGCCGGCCGAGCCGGCGACGGGCCGCGGATCCCAGGTGCGGTAGGGCAGATAGGCGCCGAACACCTCGCTCTCGTCGGCGGCGACCAGCACGTCGTAGGCGGGCGCGCCTTGCGTGAACACCGGCATCTGCCGCTGGATCAGCGTCACGCCGGAGTCGGTGCGCCGCGCGCCACCTTTATCCTCGAAGGTCTTTTCCTGCACGATCTTGGCGCCGAACCGCGTCGCGGTGCGCCTCAGCGCATCGGCGAACAGCTTGTCCTCGTCGTGCGAGCCGACCACCAGCAGCCAGCGCGACCACTTCTTCCACACCAGATACTGGCCGAGCGCATCGGCCAGCATCGCCCGCGTCGGCGCGGTGTGGATGACATTGGCGCGGCAATCGGCCTCGCGCAGCCGCTCGTCGATCGCGCCGGCGTTGAACAGCAGCGTGCCGCGATCGCGCAGGGCATCGGCAACTTTCAGCAGCGCATCGGCCGGCAGGTCGGCGATGATGAAGCCGTTGCGAGCCGCAAGATCGGTCGCGGCCTGGACCGCGTCCTCGCCTTCCTTGATGCGGCGCTCCTCCAGCGTGAAACGCTGGCCCGTGAATTTTCCGGTGGTGTTGTTGTCCTCGATGGCGAGGCGCGCCCCCGCGACGCCGTCATTCTCGGCGGGCTGCTCGACCAGCGACAGCGTCGATCTGGTGCCGGCGACACCGAGATAGCCGACGCCGATCGTGACGGGGTCGGCCGCGAGCGCGCTCGTCGCGGCGAGACTCCAGCCGATCAGGCCGACCAACCATCGGATCATGTTTCCTCCTGGACGATCTCCCCGGCTTGACCGCCGGTGGAGAATTGTCTCTGCTAAAGCATGACCGATTTGTCAGGGCATGCAACCCCGCATTTCGTCCCTGTAAGCGAAGAGGCGGAATCACGATCATGCGAGCATTGTTGGCGATCGCAGCTTGGCTGTTGACGGGCTCTGTCGCGTTCGCCGATCCGCCAAAGCTCGCGGTGTTCGATTTTGAGCTGATCGATACCAGCCTGCCCGGCGAGTTCTACGGCTCCAAGCCGGAGGAGGCGCGGCTCTTGCGCATCAGCGAACAGCTGCGCAAGGAGCTGACTGACTCAGGCCGGTTCCAGGTGCTCGACATCGCGCCGGTCAGGGACGCCGCCCGTCACGCGAACCTGCAGGCCTGCGGCGGCTGCGACCTCAAGCTTGCCGGACAGCTCGGCGCCGAGCTCGAGATCACCGGCATGGTGCAGAAGGTCTCGAACCTGATCATCAACCTCAACATCTATCTGCGCGACGTGAAGACCGGCAACATGATTGCCGCCGCCAGCGCCGACATGCGCGGCAACACGGATGAATCCTGGTCGCGCACCATGAGCTATCTCATCCGCAACCGCCTGCTGGCGCCGAATTACGGGAAACCGGAGTAGAGCAGGAATAGCTCGCCGCGACGGCGGTGCACCCTCTCCCCTTGTGGGAGAGGGTGGTTTCGCGAGAGCGAAACCGGGTGAGGGGTTGTCTCCGCGAGTCTAGCTCTTGTTTGTGAGCGCGGAAACAACCCCTCATCCGGCGCTTCGCGCCACCTTCTCCCACAAGGGGAGAAGGGAGAGCAGCGCACTTGGCACGCATCTCACCCCTTCAATCTTTCCGCATGCCAGTGCAGATGATCGCTCATGAAGGTCGAGATGAAGTAATAGCTGTGATCGTACCCGGCCTGCCGCCGCAGCGTCAGCGGGATGCTCGCCTTGGTGCAGGCGGCTTCCAGCAGCTCGGGCTTGAGCTGCTCCTTCAGGAAGTTGTCGGCATCGCCGACATCGACCAGGAAGCCCGAGAACTTGGCGCCGTCCTCGATCAGCGCCACGGTGTCGTGGTTGCGCCAGGCCTCCTTGTTCGGTCCGAGATAGCCGGTCAGGGCCTTGATGCCCCAGGGCACCTGCGAGGGAGCCACGATCGGCGCGAAGGCGCTGGCGGCGCGAAAGCGGTGCGGGTTGCGCAGTGCGACCGTCAGCGCGCCGTGACCGCCCATCGAATGGCCCATCACCGATTGCCGCTTGGCATCGACGGGAAAATTTCCCGCCACCAGCTTCGGCAGCTCGTCGGTGACGTAGCTCCACATGCGATAGTTGCGTGCGAAAGGATCCTGCGTCGCATCGACATAGAAACCGGCGCCCAGGCCGAAATCATAGGCGTTGTTGGCGTCGCCGGGCACGTCGGGCCCGCGCGGCGAGGTGTCGGGCGCGACGAAGATGAGGCCGAGCTCGGCGCAGGCTTTGCGGAATTCACCCTTCTCGGTGACGTTGGCATGCGTGCAGGTGAGGCCGGAGAGGTACCAGACCACGGGCAGCTTGGCGCCGTCGGCGTGCGGCGGAACGTAGACCGAGAATACCATGTCGGTTCCGGTCGCCTGGCTGGCATGGCGATACACGCCCTGCACGCCGCCATAGGATTTGTTGGTCGAGACAGTCTGGATCGTCATGCCGTTTTGCTCCGTGGCATCTCACCACATCAAGAATGCAACGCTTGTGTGACCGAATTTGTGGCGGGCGTCTACGCGTCAGGCCACGCCGCTGTCGATCGCCAGCCGCACCAGCTCGACCGAGGTCTTCACGCCGAGCTTCTGGCGCATGATCGAGGAGGTGTTGGCCACCGTCTTGTAGGACGATTGCACCAGCCAGGCGATCTCCGACAGGCTCTTGCCGGCGCTGAGCAGCCGCAGGATCTCCATCTCGCGCGCATTTAGCTTCGACAGCGGGCTTTGCGCCAACGCAGGTCCGGCAAAGGCGATGCTGCGCGCGATCGCGGTCGGAAGATAAGTGCCGCCGCCGCCGACGGCGCGGATCGCCTCGACGAGGTCGTCCGGATCGCCGGTCTTGGACACATAGCCCTTGGCGCCGCATTCGATCGCGCGCGCGGCGAAGGCCGGGTCGTCATTCATGCTGAACATGATGATGCGGGCCTCCGGCGCGCGCTCGAGGATGCGGCGCGCGAGCTCGAAGCCGGACACGGTCGGCAGGTTGATGTCGATGATGCAGAGGTCCGGGCGCTCGACGATGAAGACGCACTCGCCGTCCTCGGCGTCGGCAGCCTCCAGAATTTCGACCTCGCCCTCGTCGGCCAGCACGGCACGGCAGCCGGAGGCGACAATGGGATGATCGTCGACGATCAGAATGCGCATAGGCGTTTCCTGCGACAGTGCCGGCCTGTTCTGCGCCGCATGATGTCGACCAGGCAAGACGCTCGCGTCTCATGTCGCCTCATGCAACCCGGCCGGGATTGCTGTACGCTTTTGATTAGATATCGGGCGCTTCGCCTCTGTCAACGTCATCGGACAGGCGCGGGCCAACCTTGGCGAGGCACGGGCGGCATCAATGTGGCAGAATCTTTCCTTGCGCGGGCGCATCAACCTCTTGCTGGCGCTGCTGCTGGCGCTGGGCCTCGCCGTCAACATCGGCCGCCAGGTCGCGGAGGCGGGGCCGCGCGTGCAGGCCGAGGACCAGAGCGTGATCCGTCTCGCGCGCGAATTCATCGAGATGATCGTTGCCGATCTCAACGAGGCGCCCGATCCGGATGCGCGGCTGAACCAGATTGCCCGCGACCTCAGCCGCCTGCGCCATGTCAGCATCGCGCTTTACGATGCCGGCGGGAACCCGCTGACGCCGCCGCGGCCGGATACCGACGACGACACGCGCGCCCCGCCGGCCTGGTTCGTCAGCCTGGTCCATCCCGAGCAGACCGCGGTCAGCGTGCCCGTCTCGATCCATGGCAGGCCGGGCTCGCTCCGGATCACCGCGCATCCCGACGACGAGATCGCGGAGATCTGGGACGGCATCGTGACCCAGCTCGAGGTCGGCTCGGTGATCGCGCTCGCACTGTTTTTCCTGATGATGAACGTGGTCGGCCGGGCGCTGGCGCCGCTGCAGTCGCTGGCGGAGGTCATGGGGAAGCTCGAAGGCGGGCATTACGAGGCGCGGGTCGCCCCCGGCGGCGCGCCGGAGCTCGCCGCGATCTGCACCCGGCTCAATCATCTTGCCGCAACCCTCGGCGAGGCGGTCGAGGACAAGCGGCGGCTCGCCGAGCGCGCGGTGTCGCTGCAGGACGTCGAGCGCAAGGAGATCGCGCGCGAATTGCACGACGAATTCGGGCCGTATCTGTTCTCGCTGCGCGCGCATGCCAGCGCGCTGGCAAAGCTCGCGGACGGGAAGGCGCCGAGCGCGGAGGCGGTGCGCAAGCACGGCAGCGCCCTGCTGGAGCAGATCAACGCGCTCCAGCAATTCACGCGCCGGGTGCTGGAACGCCTGCGGCCGGTCGGCCTTGCCGAGCTCGGGCTCGGCCAGGCGCTGGAATCGCTGTCGCGGCTGTGGCGGGAGTCGCATCCCGAGGTCGCCATCGAAACCACGATCTCGCCGCGGCTGGGGGAGACCGGCGAGACCGCCGACCTCACCATCTATCGCGTGGTACAGGAGGCCTTGACCAACGTGTTCCGCCATGCCGGCGCGACCGCGGTCAATGTGGTGATCGAACCCGCCGAGCAGCTCACGCGTGACGGCCGGCTCTGCGCCCGCGTGCGCGTCAGTGACAATGGCCGCGGCATGGAGCCCGGCCAGAAGCTCGGCTTCGGCCTCGTCGGCATGCGCGAGCGGATCCTGGCGCTCGGCGGCACGCTTAACGTCGTGTCCGGCGACGGCGGCGTCACCGTCGAGGCGCTGGTGCCGACCGCGGCGGCCTGACCGTTCCCAATATCTTCGGGAATAATTCCCGATTTTGTCGGGAAAGCGGGAGCGGATCGTGCCCGACCTTTTGTGGCTGGCGCGCGAGCGGCCGCCGATTACACTCGTCTGCACCAACCGGCGAAGATCAAAACAGCCGGCGGTCACGGGTGGGAAGGCTGGGATGGGCAATCGTCTTCGGGTCAAGCGTCTTTGGGTCAAACGTCGTCTGTTGATGGCCTCGGTATCGACGGGGCTGTTGTCGGGGCTGGTCGTCGCGAGCCCTGCCGGGGCCGCGCAGGACGAGGAGACCAACGTCCAGAACCTGCCGCCGGTCGAGGTGACCGCGCCGTCGCCCTCGGCGACGAGACGTACGACGCCGACCCGGCCGGTGGCGCGCGCGGGGGCCTCTTCGTCGAACCGCCCCAAGACGCGCATCTACGTCTACCCGACCTCGCCGGGCACCGGCAGGGGTCTCGACGTCGACAAGGTTCCGTCGGCGATCAACGCCGTCGATGCCAACCAGATCAGGCGTACCGGCTCGCTCAATATCACTGATGCGCTGCGCGACAACATCGCCGGCGTCAACATCAGCGAGGTCACCGGCAATCCGTTCACGCCCGACGTCGAGTTCCGCGGCTTCGTCGCTTCGCCCGTGACGGGCACGCCGCAGGGCCTTGCGGTGTACCAGAACGGCGTCCGCATCAACGAAGCCTTTTCGGATGCCGTCAATTGGGACCTGATCCCCACCGCCGCGATCAGGTCGGTGACGCTGGTCACCAACAATCCCGCCTTCGGCCTCAATGCGCTCGGCGGTGCGATCAACCTGCAAATGAAGGACGGCTTCACCTATCAGGGTGCCGAGCTCGATGTGATGGGCGGCTCGTTCGGCCGCATCCAGGGCTCGGCGCAATGGGGCAAGCAGGTCGACAAGAACTACGGCGTCTACGCCGCGCTCGAAGGCTTGCGCGACAATGGTTTCCGCAATTTCTCGCAATCGACCGTGCGGCGCTTCTACAGCGATGTCGGCTACAAGGCCGGCGACAGCGAATTCCACGCCAACATGGGCGTCGCCAAGAACGATTTCGGCGCCAGCGCCACGGTGCCGGCCGAGCTGCTCGACAAATATTGGGGCGCGACCTACACCACGCCGCAGACCACGAGCAACCGCGTCGGCTATCTCAATTTCACCGGAAAGGTCGACGCGACGCCGACCTGGACGCTCGAAGGCACCGCCCATGTGCGCCGGTACGAGCAGAAGATCGTCGACGGCAATCCGACCGACGCCCAGGAGTGCGCTGTAGATCCGGCGCTGCTGTGCTTCGGTGACGACACCACGCCCGCCAATGGCGCGGGCGGCGTGCAGCTCGCCAATCCCTTTGCGCCAGGGACCATCCTCGGCGAGATCGACCGCGGCTCGATCCGTTCGACCACGTTCGGCGTGTCGGGGCAGGCGACCAACACCGATCAACTGTTCGGGCACGACAACCGCTTCGTGATGGGCACGAGCTACGACGCCAGTGTCACGCGCTACAACGCCACCGCCGAAATCGGATCGATGGGAGAAAACTACGTCGTCAGCGGCAGCGGCGTCTTCCTGGGTGCGACGCCAGCGGTGGATCCGGTGGCAGGTCCGGTCTCGCTGCGGACCGTCAACCAGTATAACGGCGTCTACGCGATGGACACGTTCAACGTCACGGACGCCTTCGCGATCACCGGCGGCGGCCGCTTCAACGTGGCGCGCATCACGCTGGAAGACCAGCTCGGCACCGCTCTCAACGGCGATCACACCTTCACCCGCTTCAACCCGGTGATCGGCGGCACCTACAAGATCACGCCGGAGCTGACCGCCTATGCCGGCTATTCCGAGGCCAACCGCGTGCCGACGCCGCTCGAGCTCGGCTGCGCCGATCCGACCCGGCCCTGTCTCATCGCGGCCTTCCTCGTCTCGGACCCGCCGCTGAAGCAGGTGGTGTCCAAGACTGTCGAGGCCGGCTTCCGCGGCAGCAAGGAGCTGAACATCGGCTCGCTCGGATGGAAGGTCGGCGCGTTCCGCGCCACCAACTATGACGACATCGTCGCGGTGCCCGCGGTCGGGCGGACCGGCTTTGGCTATTTCAGCAATGTCGGCAGAACGCGGCGTCAGGGGCTCGAGGCCGAGGTCAACATCAAGTCTCCCACGCTGCAGTTCCAGGCAAGCTATTCGTTCGTCGACGCACGCTATCTCGACGCGTTCGAGCTCGGCTCCGAAAGCCCGCTCAGGGATCCCGTGACCGAGACCATCCAGGTCCTGCCCGGCAACCAGCTTCCCGCGATCCCGCGCCACCGGGTCAAGGTCGGCGTCGACTACAACGTCACCGACGTCTGGAAGGTCGGCGGCAACGCGCTGTTCGTCTCCAGCCAGTATTTCGTCGGCGACGAATCCAACCAATATTCGAAGCTGCCATCCTACACGGTGTTCAACCTCCACACCTCCTATCAGGTGACGAAGAACTTCCAGCTCTACGGCCGCGTCGACAACGTCTTCGACAGGCGTTACGCCACCTACGGCCAATTCTTCGACCGCGAGGCCTTGCCCAACTTCACCAATGGCGGCGCCGATTTCACCGACCCGCGCTCGCTGAGCCCGGCCCGGCCACGCGCGTTCTATGCGGGGATGCGGGTGACGTTCTAGACGCGTTGGCTCGGCCCGGCGGGGAGCTCCCGGGCCTTGCATGACCCTTCATTGCATATTTTTCCCGGATCGGAACGAGGAGGGGTTTCGCCGGTTAGCTGCCTGCACATGAGGAGGACAACGCAATGAAGTTTGCAATGATCTTGCTGTCGGCGGGCGCTCTCGCGGCGACGCTTTTTGCCGGCCCCGCTTCGGCACGGATCGGGCTCGCCCCAGCGGCGACGCCGGCTGATGATGCCGTCATCCAGGTCCGCGGCGGGCACGGCCATGGACACGGGCATGGCCATGGCTGGCACGGCAATCGCGGTCACCATTACGGCTGGTATCGCGGCCGCGGCAACTGGAAGCACCGGCACTGACCAGGGCGGCCGGCATAACTTCAGGCTCCGCACCGCCCGCGCAGACAGCTTGCGTAGAATATCCCGCCTCCGGCATCATGCTGCCGGAGGCTTGTCTTGTCGTGTCGTTGAAAAATCCGGATGCCGTCGCCGCCATCGTTACGGCGCTCCGACACGTTTACGGTGACGAGGTTGCGCGCCTCATGCTCGTCCAGGGCATGAGCCTCGCCGACCTGATCGATGCGATGTTTTCCGCGCCCTTGCCGCACCGCGAGGCGATCAGGGCGATCACCGACGGACTGGACGACTTCGTCATTTCGCCGGACCTCGGCCGCATGTGGCACCTCCGATACGTCTATGACGACGAGCCGGGCTCGCTGCACATCGTGGACATGGAGATCGCCACGCCGAGCGGTACGCTGGTGAGCAAGGACGTCTGGCTTCGCCTGTCCACGTGACAGGAGAGGCAAGCGCCTTCCCGCCATGGGAGGTGAATCGACGCGAGTTCTACCTCGGGCCGATTGACTCAATGTTCATGATTTGTTCTTATGGTGCCCGTCCACCAAGGAGCGAGCCATGGACAACCGCATCAACGAAATCCGCAAGATCATCAGAGCGTTACGTGTCAGCATGCGCGAGGCCGAGGCCATCATGCATGAGCAAATCAACCGGGACGAAGACTGCACCTTCGTGGCCGGGGAGGTCATGAAGATGCGGGCCGTGATGAGCGGGCTGGTGCAGGAGCGGGCGGCGCTCGGCGACACTGACCCGATCGTCGTTGCCAGCCTCTTCGTCCCCCGCCGGCGCCCGGCGCCTCCGCGCATCGGTGTCGAGAAGCGCCGCCTTGTTCCACCAAGAGAGGTCGCGCGGGCATGAAGGGCGAGAGGCCGACCTACTTCTCCGACATGCGGGAGCCGCCGGAGTTCCTGAAAGCGCTCGAGCACGCGCGGCGCCTGTCCTGCCTTGAAGGCTGGTGCCGCATGCACATCGAGGCCATCCAGGTCGCGATCGATCAATATGCGGAAGCAGCCCTCGGCAATCGGGAGTTCTTCCTCAACAAGCCGCACAGCATCGGCGACAATCGCAGGAGCGCCGACGTGCCGTGAAGCCGGCGGGGGCGTTACCCAAACTCCCCCGTTCGGCAAATTGCTGCCGGTGAATGGCCCGGGCGTGACGCTGTTTCGCCGTTGATCCATGTCAACGCCGCCAGTCCATCGATGCCGGCCTCATGCGCGGGCGTGCTCGAGGTGGCGTCCGTCACTCATCGGTTCGCATGTATCCATGAGGAAGGCATCATGCATCGCAGCAAGCGTCATTCGTTCAAGTCCGCGACAATTGCAGGCCTCGCCGCCAGCGCCATGCTGGGCTTGGCGAGCCTCACGCTCAGCCCGACACCGGCTCAAGCGGTGGTCTATTGTCAGTACGTCGATTACCCGCCGAGCTGCGTCGCCAGGGCCGGCGTCGTGCTCCGGCCGCGTCCCGTGGCACGCGCGGCCGTGCGCGCCGGCACGGCGAGCGGGACCAACTGGAACGGCGGCGTCAATCGCGTCGGCGTGCGGCGCTAGAGAACCGCCTCGAGGCGGCGCGCCGGCGTTGCGAGATGCGCTGCGCGCGCCGGCCCCGCGGGGCGTTTTCTTTACCGATCGGAAACCATGTAAAATGATCCGAAAATTGTAACGAAACTGCGCGGCCCTCCGTGCGTCGATTCGCCGGAGGGCCCGTATGATGACAGAGCACCAGTTGAGACAGCGGGAATGTCAGATCGCGCGCTACAGGCAGTTGGAGCGGGAGGTGACCGATCCGCTTGCCGTATGCCTGCTTCACAGCATCATCGAGGAGCTTGAAGAGGAGCTGCGCAGGGACATTCCGGATTGTCACGGGCCGCGTGATTAACACTTTCTTAGCGCTGATCATGCGGATTAGTCGTCGGGGACTATCAGCGGAGATTGCTCCCATGCTGAATGACGGCACCTACGCGGCTTGGTACAAGACGCCGATCGATCAGGGCACCGGGATCGTCCATGTTGCAGACGGCCAGATCTGGGGCCGCGACAGCCTGATGACCTATCACGGCTCCTGTCAGGTCGACGGAGATCGCTTCACGGCAACCGTGTTGACGAAGCGGCATACCGATGGACGCGCGACGGTCTTCGGCGTGGAGGACGAACTCACGCTCAACATCGAGGGAACGTGCCCCGGCAAGATCGCGACCTACACGGCGACGGCAGCGCAGGCGCCGGGAATCGTCCTGCAGGGAACGCTGATCCTGACCGAGCAACCGGCAGCGCGTGAACCGGCCGGCGAGATCCCGCCGTTCAATCCGGACAAGCTTCCGAAGCTGCCGAAGCGCTCGCGCTGATCGCGATGCGCAGGCGCAAAGTGCTTCCTCGACGACCAGCTCGCCTCGTCCGGCAAGATCCTCCAGGGGCTCGGCATCGAGCCTGAATAGCGCTGTCTTTGCTCGCGTGCTTTACACGCCGATCCGGGCGACCGGCTGCTTCGTCTCGTAGCGCCAACGTGCCGGGGTCTCGCCCACGACCCGCTTGAAGACCGTCGAGAAATGCGCCTGCGCGCCGAAGCCGGAAGCGAGTGCCACTTCGGCCAGCGGCATCTCGCTGGTCGACAGCAGCGCCTTGGCGCCCTCGATTCGGTGATGAAGCACGTATTCATGTGGCCGATATCCCGTCGCCACGCGGAATTGGGCCGCAAAGTGCATGCGCGATAGCCCGGCGATTGAGGCTAGCTCGACCAGGCTGATGTGCCGCGAGAAATGCGCCCTGACGTGATCTTCCACGCGCCGGAGCCGCCACTTCGGCAAGGCGCCGACCTTGCTGCGCGGAAGCTCGAGACGAGCCAGATGCATGGCCATGGTCTGTCCGACGGAAAGGACGAACCCGTCTTCGGCCGCGTCGCCCTGTGCGATCAGGATCCTTGCAAGTTGCGCGGCGAATGGATCGTACAGAAGGACGACTTCGTTTTCGTTGGCCGAGGAGCGATGCGCGAAAGCTCGCCAGGCCCGGAATGCAGCCGAGCACACCTGGAGGTGCAGGAAATCAGACGGTGCGTAGAGTTGGGAGCCGAGGCAGCACGATGGCGCCTGCACATAAGCCGTGCCTGCACGCATGGTTCCCTCGAAGAGGCTTCGGCGGTCTCTTGTCAACTTGAGCCGCGTCGGCTTTAGCGCGACGCGGATGAAATACTGATCGTGAGGGGTCACCGAGTCCTCGGAGCGAGCCGTACTTCGCGGATCCTGCCGGCGCGAAATGAGAACGTGCTCGCCTGCGCGGTGGGCGCACCGTTCCCGGTCGCGCCGTTTCCTCTGTTGGGCAACACCAGCTTCCCGGCAACGGTGACTCGGGGCGTCTGCATCTGCTTCGGCATCAATCCGGGCGCAAGCTTTGTGCGTGCCGCCATCCATCGCGCTTTCCTCTTCGAACTTTCAAATCGAACGAAATAGAGGAGAAGGGTATCGCCAAGCGTTCCTCGAAGCGTGTTATCGAATGTAAGATTTTGCAAAAGCCTGCATGTGACCGGCTGTCGCAGGGCAGGGCTGCTGCTGATCCGCGCTGATTTGACGAGCAGCGTTTACGAGCCAGCCAGCTATTTTGGGATTTGCCGGGTTTCGTATCACTTGAGCCTTTAGGACGGGCCGATCATGCCGGGAAATGCGCGTTCCGAGAGTTCCCCTGGAGAAGTATCTTTTGGAAATTTTCTACTCGATGCGAAACGACGTCAGCTTCTGAAGGATGGAAACGAAGTTCGGCTGGGAGCTCGCGGTCTCGACATCCTGATTGCACTGACCGATCGAGCGGGCGAAGTCGTCAGCAAGCGTGATCTGATGCATTCCGTATGGCACGACGTTGTGGTCGACGAGGCAGGCTTGCGCGTCCACATGGCGGCCCTCCGTCGGGCACTGGGCGATGGCCAGGACGGGGCTCGATACATCGTCAACGTTTCGGGACGCGGCTACAGCTTTGTTGCCCCAGTCGAACGCTCACGCCCTGGTGCGCCCGCATCGTTGGCGCCCGTTCGCGCGCCGCTGCCCGGCCGCCAAATTCCAGCGACGCCCCGGCTCCTCGTCGGCCGCGACGAAGCCATCGAAAACCTCATCACGCTGCTCGCCAAGCGGCGCTTTGTCAGCATCGTCGGTGCCGGCGGCATCGGCAAGACCACCGTGGCTGCCGCCATGGTGCAGCGGCTGCAGACCGAGTTTGGCGAGGATGGTGTCGTTTTTGTCGATCTGGGTGCCGTTTCCGATCAGAGCCTGGTTGCCGGTGCGGTCATCTCGGCGGTTGGCTGCGCGCTCGGTGGACGCGATCCGCTCGCCGAGCTCCTGAGCTTCCTGGCAGATAAGCGCATCCTGATTGTGCTGGATAGTTGCGAGCACCTTCTCGATGCAGCTTCGCGTCTGGCAGGCGAGCTGTTTCGGCACGGTCCCGATGTACACGTGCTGGTGACGTCGCGAGAACCGTTGCGGGTCGAGGGCGAGACCGTGAACCTGCTGTGCCCACTGGCCTGCCCCGTCGACGACGCTCCGAGCGCGGCGGACGCGCTCGCGACGCCGGCGGTGACACTGTTCATGGACAGGGCGATACACGGCGGCTTCGATGGCGCGTTGAGCGACGCCGATGCGCCTGTTGTTTCCGAGATATGCCGGCGGACCGACGGAATTGCGCTGGCCATCGAACTGGTCGCCAGCCGGGTTGCAACCTATGGCCTCCGAGGTGTCGCGAGCCTGTTGGCCGGCAATATGGAGCTGTCGTTGGCCGGTCAGCGCAACGCAGCCCCGCGGCATCGGACGCTTCAGGCGATGCTCGACTGGAGCTTCGGGCTGCTGACTCAAGATGAGCAGCGCGTTCTGTCGCGTTTGTCCATCTTTGTCGGCTTGTTCACGAGCGAGGCTGCTTGCGCCGCTGCAGGGGACGGCGAGCTCAAAAGCAGCGATGTCGCGGCGATGATCGTGCGGCTCGTGGACAAGTCGCTGGTCTGGGTTCATCCCGTCGGCGATACGGTGTTCTATCGCTTGTCCGACACGACGCGTGCGTACGCGGCGGCCAAGTTGGAGGGGATCGAGGACGTTGATCTGGCTGCCTGGCGCCATGCGCTCTATTTCGCTGATCTGTTCAGATCGCTCGCGCTTGAGCATGGGGCTTATGCCGACATAGGGCGCTACGCATCCCACATCGGAAATGTCCGAAAGGCGCTCGACTGGAGCTTTTCCAGGAGGAGCTGCGCAATCGGGATCGAGCTCGCCGCCGATGCCGCTCCGCTGTTTCTCGGCCTGTGGCTGCTGGTCGAATGCCGGCATTGGTCGGAACTGGCATTGTGCGAGATCGTAAACTTCACCGAGCTGTCGCATCGCGAGGCTCGACTGCAGGAAGCGTACGCAGTTTCGTCGATGCACACCCTGGGCAATACGCCGGAAGTCCGGAAAGCCATCCGGCGTGGCCTCGAGCTTCATGAGGCCGGTGAGCAGGCTCTACCGCAATTGCGGCTGCTGGCGGGCCTCAACCTCTTCCTCACGAGGCTCGGCGATTTTGAAGGGGCGTTGGCCGCCGCAATGAGATGCAAGGCCGTCGCGGAGCGAAGCGGATCTTTGAGTGATCGTGTCATCTCCGAATGGATGCTCGCGGCGGCCTGTCACCTGGCTGGCGATCAAGCCACTGCGGTCGAGCATTGCAGGCGCGGGTTCGAACTCGAAGCGGCGATCGGCCGGCTCGAGATCAATCTGTTTGGATACGATCACCATCTGCGTGCTGAGATCGCGCTGGCGCGGTCTCTCTGGCTGCTCGGTTCGCCGAAGCAGGCTTGCGGACTGGCTCTCAAGGCGATGGATGAAGCAGCCCGGCTGCCTCCGCCAGGCAATTACTGCATGACGGTCGTCCATTCCGTCCCCGTGCTTCTGTGGAGCGGGAACACGAACGACACGGTAGACCACATCGAGCGCGCCATCGCGCAGGCCGAAAAGCATTCTTTGCGGGGGCTGGGAGCCGCGGCACAGGCGCTGAAGGGGGAGTGGCTCTCGATGACCGGGAAGCCTGCGGCCGGTGTTGAGACGCTGCGTCAGGCATTGACAAGCCTCCACCGCGAACAGCTTCACATGGTCGTGCCGGCCGCCTCGCGCGCCCTCGCCGACGGGCTTGCTCGGAGCGGAAGATACGATGAGGCGCGCAAGGCCGTCCAATCCGCGATCTCTTCCGTGGAACGGATGGGGCAGGCGTTCTGGATGCCGGATCTGTTGCGCACGCAGGCGGAGGTCATCCTGACGACCCCGAGGGCCGACCACGCGGCCGCAGAGCAGGCGCTTCGGCAGTCGGTGGATCGTGCAAGAACGCTCCGCGCATCCGGCTGGGAGCTGAAAGCCGCCGTCTTGCTGGCGAGGCTGCTGGAGGGGCAGGGCCGAAGCGCAGAGGCGCGCGCGCTGGTCCAGCCGATTTTCGATGCACATCCGGAAAAATCGGGTTCGGTCGCTCTCTCGGATGCGCGGCGCATTCTGGGCGCGTGAAATTCGAAATCGGCCCGTCCAGAAGGCGCCGGTACTCAACACTTTTCATTTTCTAGCAATTCATAACGCGCCCGGACCCTTCTCTGCGTCCATAGTCCCGTTCACGGCGCCCCGAGATCAGGAGGACGGAATGGAACGGCCTGGAAGAATTGCACTGGTTACCGGCGGCAGCCGGGGACTCGGGCGAAATGTGGTGCTCAGCCTTGCCCGACGGGGCATCGATTCGATCTTCACCTACAATTCGGCCGTCGCGCAGGCCGACGCGGTGGCGCGAGCCGTCGAGGAAATCGGTCGCAGAGCGATTCCGATGCAGCTCGACGTCGGCCAGGTGGACGCGTTCGACGCCTTCGTGTCGCGGTTCGCAGAGGCGCTGGCGGGATTGGGCGCGGCTCGTTTCGACTACCTCGTCAACAACGCCGGGATTTCCCACCACAATGCTCTGGAGAAGACCACCGAAGCAGAACTCGACGCGATATACCGGGTCAATTTCAAGGGCGTCTTCTTCCTGACGCAAAAATTGCTTCCGCTGCTGAAGGACGGCGGCCGGATCGTCAATCTGTCCAGCGGCCTCACCCGGATCGTGGTGCCCGGCAGCGGGCCCTATGGCGCGTTGAAGGCTGCTCTCGAAGTGCTCACGCGCTACCAGGCGAAGGAGCTGGGACCGCGCCGGATAACCGTGAACGCAGTGGCTCCGGGCGCGATTCAAACCGATTTCAGCGGTGGCATGGTCCGCGACAATCCCGATCTCAACAGGCAGGTGGCCGACATGACGGCGCTTGGTCGCGCGGGTGTCCCTGACGACATCGGGCCGATGATCGCTTCGCTGTTGTCGGATGACAATCGCTGGGTCAACGCGCAGCGCATCGAGGTCTCGGGCGGCATGGCGATCTAGTCACGATCGCGTGCAAAGGTCGCCGCAGCTGGCGATTCTGCATCCCCAAATCCCGTTGCGGACGCTTTCCAAACGGCCCGCGTCCCGCCATTGTGCCGCTGGTACAGCATCACCCTCGGAGCAGCATCACATGTCGGACAAGGTCTCGCGTCGCCAGTTTGCCGCGCTGGCGGGATTGTCCGCGGCGGGAATTGCCAATCCTCTCGACAGCGCCGACGCCAAACCCGCGGCAGCGGCGCCGCGTAGCGACACCGGCTTTCCGACGGGCTTCGTCTGGGGCACGGCGACCTCGTCCTACCAGGTCGAGGGCGCGGTCAACGAGGGCGGGCGAGGGGGCTCGATCTGGGACAAGTTCGTGCGCATTCCCGGCAAGATCGAGGACGGCTCGACCGGCGACCGCGCCAACGAGCACTACCACCGCTACAAGGAAGACATCGCGCTCATCAAGGACCTCGGCTGCAAGGCCTATCGCTTCTCGATCGCCTGGCCGCGGGTGTTTCCGGACGGCGACGGCAAGCCTAACGCCAATGGGCTCGACTTCTACAATAGGCTCATCGACGAGCTGCTCAGGAACGGCATCGAGCCGTGGGCGACGCTCTATCATTGGGACCTGCCGCAATCGCTGCAGGACCGCTTCGGCGGCTGGCGCTCGACCGAGACCTGCAAGATCTTCGGCGACTATGCGGCCTACGTCGCCGAACACCTGACCGACCGCGTCAAGAACGTGTTCACGCTGAACGAGAGCGGCCGCTTCGTGCAGTTCGGCTACGGCCTCGGCATCGACGCGCCCGGCCTGACGCTGCCGCAACGGGAGGTCAACCAGGTCAGGCACAACACCGCGCTCGCGCATGGAATCGCGGTGCAGGCGGTGCGGGCCCACGGCCGCCACGGCACCAGGGTCGGACCTGCCGAGAATATCGACGTCTGCGTTCCCGCGATCGACACGCCCGAGCACGTCCGCGCCGCCGAGATCGCGCTGCGCGAGATGAATGCCGGCTATCTCAACGTCATCATGACGGGTCAGTATACCGACGCTTTCCTCAAATATGCCGGCGCCGATGCGCCGAAATACACCGAGGCCGAGCTGAAGATCATCTCCTCGCCGGTCGACTTCCTCGGCCTCAACATCTACGCGCCGCAGAACTATGTGGTGCCGTCCGAGGAAGGCGCGGGCTTCATGCCGCTGCCGATCCCGAAATCGTTCCCGCACATGAGCTCGGACTGGCTGCGCATCGCGCCGGAGACGATGTACTGGGTGCCGAAGCTCGCGGCCAAGATCTGGAAGACGGATGCGATCTACATCACCGAGAACGGCACCTCCGGCGACGACGTGGTCACGCCCGACGGCAAGATCTACGACACCGACCGCATCATGTACCTGCGCAACTATCTCGCCCAGCTGCAGCGCGCCACCGCCGAGGGCGTGCCGGTGCGCGGCTATTTCCTCTGGAGCCTGATGGACAATTTCGAATGGGTGTTCGGCCTCAGCAAGCGCTTCGGCCTCTACCACGTCAACTTCGACACCCAGGTCCGCACGCCAAAGCTCAGCGCGAGCTTCTATCGCAACGTGATCGCGAAGAACGCCGCGGGGGTGTAGTCGCTTCTGCCGCACTCGGAGGTCGTCATGCCCGGGCTCGCCCCGCCTGTGCGGCCGAAGCCGCTTCGGCGAGGCGAAGGCCCGGGCATCCACGTTCTTCGTTCGTGAACAACGCGTGGATGGCCGGGACAGGCCCGGCCATGACGTCGCGGAAGCTCCCGTGCCAACGACTGAGGTCGCATGCGATTGGCCAAATTTTACGTGCGGCGGAAAATCGGGGCGAAGGCGCAAACGCCGCGCATTGACACCCCTTGGTCTCTGATCGAAAACGCTCCTCAACACTCATAACAAGAGGACACGCCCATGACCGACGCGCTGATCATCGATGCCTGCCGCACCCCGCGGGGCGTCGGCAAGGCCGGCAAGGGAGCACTCTCGGGTATTCATCCGCAGCAGCTGGGAGCGACCGTGCTGCGCGCGCTCGCCGAGCGCACCGGCATCGACACCTCCGACGTCGACGACATCGTCTGGGGTTGCAGCGCGCAGGTTGCGACCCAGAGCGGCGATCTCGGCCGCATGTCCGCGCTCGATGCCGGCTATGACGTGCGTGCCAGCGCCGTGACGCTGGATCGCTTTTGCGGAAGCGGCATCACCAGCGTCAACATGGCGGCATCCTCGATCATGGCGGGGGCGGAAGACCTCGTCATCGCCGGCGGCTGCGAGATGATGTCGATGGAAGGGCGGCGCGGCGGCGGCCCGATGATGATGGACTCCGGCAATCTGCGTTTGCGCGCAAGGCATCCGCAGTCGCATCAGGGCGTCTGCGCGGATGCGATCGCGACGCTGGAAGGCATCTCGCGAAGCGACGTCGATGCGCTCGGTCTCGAAAGCCAGAAGCGCGCCGCGCAGGCGATCGCCGGCGGGCACTTCAAGAAGAGCCTCGTGCCGGTTCATCGCGAGGACGGCAGCCTCGCGCTGGATCACGAAGAATATCCGCGGCCGCAGACCACGATGAAAGGGCTCAGCAGCCTGAAGCCGGCCTTCCCCGCGATCGCCGACTATGCGCTCGACGACAAGGGCACCACCTATCGCGGCCTGATCCTGCAGAAATATCCGGACCTGAAGATCGACTTCGTGCATCACGCCGGCAATTCGTCCGGCGTCGTCGACGGCGCCGCCGCGATCCTCTTGGCCTCGCCGTCTTACGCCAAGGCGCATGGCCTTAAAGCCCGCGCCCGCGTGGTGGCGATGGCGAATATGGGGGACTCGCCGACCTTGATGCTGAACGCCCCGGTGCCGGCCACGCGCAAGGTGCTGGCGAAGGCGGGCCTCTCGATCGACGACATCGACCTGTTCGAGATCAACGAGGCCTTCGCGGTGGTGGCGGAAAAATACATCCGCGACCTCAAGCTCGACCGCGCCAAGGTCAACGTCAATGGCGGCTCGATCGCGCTCGGCCACCCCATCGGCGCGACCGGCTCGATCCTGATCGGCACGGTGCTGGACGAGCTCGAACGGCGTGACCTGAAGCGCGGTCTCGTCACCATGTGCGCCGCCGGCGGCATGGCGCCGGCCGTCATCATCGAGCGTATCTAGCTGCCGTCTCCGTCGCCTCTCCCCGTAAAAACGGGGAGAGAAAGCGGCTGTCGTGCGATCCAACCCTTATTTTTCAGGGTGAATCGCGCGTCCTCGTTCGCTCGTCGCTTGTCGAAAGGCGCGAATCAGCTTTAGCAAGGTTGCGTGCGGGCCTTTGAAACAAGGTAAAATCCGCTGTCAGAGGCTTCTTCCGCTCTGGAAGTGGCTAAAAAGCAGGGTTTTTTGCCACAGAGGGCCAAAAAAGCCCGTAAAATCGCGACAAAACTGTGCAGAAGGCTATAGGCCTTCGCCGCTTGGTCTAATATGCAACCGGCAACGAATCAGAGGAGACACGATGCCAGCCCAAATGTCCAAATCGCAGTTGATCGAAAAGATTGCGACCGCCACCGAGCTTTCCAAGCGCGACGTCAAGAGCGTCAT
>Ga0102590_1000489_pt1 | contig 86520 bp, 84 predicted proteins | sample AraplaMF_Col_mMF_FD_76859 | JGI IMG/M metagenome (GOLD analysis project Ga0102590, IMG submission 76859) | Arabidopsis root microbial communities from the University of North Carolina, USA - plate scrape MF_Col_mMF | ecosystem: Host-associated > Plants > Roots > Endosphere | place: USA... | reverse complement strand
ACAGCTCGCCGCAACTGATGGCGGCCTGCGTGCTGCTGTCCGAGCTGGAAGGGCGTGGCCACAGCTGCCTGTTGCTGAGCGAACTGAATGCCGATCCGGCCGCCTTGCTGGGCTGGAGCGGCGACGAATGGCGCGACTTGCGCGCATCTGTTGGCGATTGGCCCGAAAGCGTCGCAGAGTGGCGCATATTGCTGGCCGACTGCCGGCAAGTATGGCCGGTCGGCGGGGACGACATCAACCAGCCGCTGGTGCTGGACGGGGACCGCCTTTACCTGCGCCGCTACTGGCAGGATGAAACCCATGTGGCTGGCGCGGTGCGCGCACGCGCGTTGGGCGGTGTGCTGGCGGCGGATGCCGACGCCGCAACCGCCGGCATCCGCCACTGGCTGGATATTTTGTTCCCGCATCCGCCACGCGGCGGCGGCGTCGATTGGCAGAAAGTAGCGTGCGCCGTGGCCATGCGCGGCAAGCTCGGCATCATCACCGGCGGCCCTGGCACCGGCAAGACGTACACGGTGGCGCGGCTGCTGGCCTTGCTGTTTGCCACCGCTGGCGAAGAGCGCGCCGGGCTGCGGGTGGCGCTGGCGGCGCCGACCGGCAAGGCGGCTGCGCGGCTCAAGCAGTCGATTGATGTTGCGCTGGACGAACTGGCGGAAAAAGTCGGCGCCGCCTTGCCGCTGAAAGAACTGGCGGCGCGCATGGGGGCGGCGCGTACCCTGCACAGCTTGCTCGGGGCGCGGCCGGATACGCGCGCCTTCCAGCATCACGCCGGCAACCAGCTGGAAGTCGATGTGCTGATTGTTGATGAGGCGTCAATGATTCACCTGGAAATGATGTCGGCCCTGCTGGCGGCGCTGCCGCCGGGGGCCACGCTGATCCTGCTGGGAGACAAGGACCAGCTGGCCTCGGTGGAGGCGGGCGCGGTGCTGGGCGACCTGTGCCACAACGCCGAGGCGGGCGAGTATCTGCCGGAAACCTTGGCGTTTGTGCATGCCAGCACCGGCCAGCAGATCCCGGACAGCTTTGGCGGACGCGGCGGGCCGATCGCTCAGCAGACTGTGATGTTGCGCGAAAGCAGGCGTTTTGGCGGTCCGATCGGCGCGCTGGCGCTGGCGGTCAATGCCGGCGACGCGGGCCGGGCGGTGGAAGTGTTGCGTTCCGGACAAGACGGCAAGGTGGTCTGGACCGATCTGGCGCAGTCTTCGGACTTGTTGCAGCTGGCCCTGTCGGGCTATCGCGCTTATTTGCAATTGATTAAGAATATGCCGCCTGAAGTCGATGATGTCATACGACTTGCTATTCTGAGAAGCTTTGAAGGCTTCCGCATTTTGTGTGCCGTGCGCGAAGGCGAGTGGGGCGTGTCGGGCTTGAATGATGCAATTGAGCAAAGATTGCAATCGGCCGGATTGCTCAAGAGAACAGGCGAATGGTATGTCGGCCGCCCGGTCATGGTCACGCGCAACGACTACGCCACCGGCGTTTTCAACGGCGACATCGGCCTGACCTTGCCGGACCCGGCGCGTCCCGGCGCGTTGCGGGTGTACTTCGCGGAAGGCGACACGGTGCGCAGCGTGCTTGCCACAAGATTAAGAAATGTGGAAACCGCATTTGCCATGACGGTGCACAAATCACAAGGTTCCGAGTTCGCCCACACCGCCATGGTATTGCCCAAAGAGGGCGGCGGGATGCTGGCGCGCGAGCTGGTGTACACCGGCATTACCCGCGCCCGCGACTACTTTACGTTACTGACGCCAAACGGCCAGGTGCTGCTGGATGCCATCGGCCAGCGCACCCAACGCGCCAGCGGCTTGCGCCAGCTGCTCGGCAACTGAAGCCGGATGTGTGGCTGCGCTGTTACCGGCGCAGCCCTTTTTTTGCTGCCTTTAAGCCAGAAATTGGCGTATTTTTGCCAGAATCTGGCATTACCCCGTTCGCGCTTGCCTCTGAGCCGCCTGCAGTGCGGGGTAAGGGGACGAAAAAAAAGCCGGACCCTCAGGTCCGGCTTTTGAGCACGCCAGCGGCGCTGCTTACATCGCGCGGCGCGTGCGCTTGCTTTGCTTGACAGCTTTTTTCTTGCCCTTGGCCGAAGCTTTCATAACTTTTGGTTGCTCGTCAGGGCCTGCAATCAGGCGTCGAATCCTGACCGCGTCCATGTTGCGTACCGAGCTGGCGCCGGCGTTCAGCAGCACCAGGGTGTTGTTCTTGCCACCGGTTCTGAAGCGCATGATCAGGCAGCGGCCAGCCTCTTCGGTGTAGCCGGTCTTGGACAGACCGACATCCCAGCCCTTGGCGCCAACCAGGCGGTTGGTGTTGTGATACTCAACCTTGCGGCCCTTGATGTTGATCACATCCTTGGTGTCGGTGGTGATGCGGCGGATGTCCGGATAGGCAGAAGCGGCCGCTGCAATCTTGACCAGTTCGGTCGCGGTGGACATATTGTGCGGCGACAAGCCGGTCGGCTCCTCGATCACGGTCTGGGTCAAGCCCAGCGCGCGGATCTTGTTTTTCACTGCTGCACGGAAAGCTTCCATGCCACCCGGATAGGTGCGGCCGAGCGAAGCGGCGGCGCGGTTGTCTGACGACATCAGCGCCAGCTGCAGTACATCGCCGCGCGAAATTTCGGCGCCGACCGGTACGCGCGAGGCGCTATGTTTCAGCATGTCAACGTCCGCACGGTCGATGGCGATTTTTTCGTCCATATTCTGTTTGGCGTCCAGCACCACCATCGCGGTCATCAACTTGGTCAGCGAGGCGATCGGCACCTGGGCGTTGGCGTTCTTTTCCAGCAGTACTTTGCCGGTGTCGTCTTCGACCACCAGCACCGACTGCGAGCCGAGCGGTACAGCGGCAAACGCGGCCGCGGTAAACGAACTCAGCAATACAGCAACAATTTTCTTGAGCATATCGGTATTCAAAAAGGGAACAGGAGTCTATCGGACGCGTCTGGGAGACGCGGCGCGCGTAAAGGTCTAGCTATACGGCAATATTCTCTAAGGATAGACAATAACATTAAAGTCGGTTCTCGTCTATTGAATGTAAGTCTAGGATTAGAAACAAAAAAAATCCCGGGCACTGCCCGGGACCTGGTTGTCGCGTGGACGGCGTTATTTGTTGTAGATTTTGTCGAACTCGCCGCCGTCATCGAAGTGTTTCTTCTGGGCTGCTTTCCAGCCGCCAAACACGTCGTCCACGGTGAACAGACTGATCTGGCGGAAATTCGCGTTGTACTTCTTGAATGCGGCTTCCGAGCGCGGGCGGAAGTAGTGTTTGGCGATGATGTCCTGAGCCTGTTCGCTGTACAGGAAGTTCAGGTAGCCGGTGGCCTGCTTGCGCAGGTTGCGGCGATCGACCACCTTGTCGACTACGGCCACCGGCGACTCAGCCAGGATCGAGATCGACGGATAGACCACATCGAACTTGTCGCCGAACTCGGCGCGCACCAGATTCACTTCATTTTCAAAGGTCACCAGCACGTCGCCGATTTCACGCTGGGTAAAAGTGGTGGTGGCGCCGCGGCCGCCGGCGTCAAGGATGGGCACGTTATGGAAGATTTTCCCGACCAGATCGCGCGCCTGGGCTTCGGTCCCGCCCTTTTTCAGTACCGAGCCCCATGCGGCCAGATAGGTGTAGCGGCCATTGCCGGCGGTTTTCGGGTTGGGAATGATGACTTTCACGCCCGGTTTGGCGAGGTCGGCCCAGTCCTTGATCTGCTTGGGATTGCCCTTGCGCACCAGGTAGACCATGGTGGAATAGAACGGTGCCGCGTTGTTGGGGAATTTCTTGGCCCAGTCCTGCACCACCAGGCCGCGGTCGGCCAGCATATCGATGTCATTGGCCTGATTCATGGTGACGACGGCGGCTTCCATGCCATCCGCCACCGAGCGTGCCTGCTTGGACGAGCCGCCGTGCGACTGGTTGACGTTGATGGTTTCGCCGGTGTTTTTTTTCCATTCGGCGACGAAGGCCGGATTGATGTCCTTGAACAGTTCGCGGGCGACGTCGTAGGAGGCGTTCAGCAGCACGGTTTCGGCCGCGTGCGCCTGCGGCAGCCCGAACAGCGTGGCCGATGCGGCCAGGAAGGTGGCGATAATGACGCGGCGAGTCGAATTTTTAGTGGTCATAATGAGCTTTCGTAATATCCAGGCGTCATGGTGTAAAATTTCGCCCGGAAAAGATACGAATTTTTCGTTATATGCTTAGAAGTTCACTAGAAAACGTATATGGATTTTTGAAAACATTAGTGGGCAAATAAGCAGGCGCGTTCTAGTCTGGCTGCATCCGACGGCCGTAGCCAGCTTGGTGTATAGTCGCCTTTAGTAATGTTTTGTGAGCGTACATGAGTCTTGAAATTCGTATTGCTGCTTCGACGGATGCGGAGGCAGCGTGCAAGGTATTGCGCCGTTCGATCAAGGAATGTTGCGAGCTCGATCATAAGAACGATCCCGCCATCCTTGATGCCTGGCTAGGCAATAAAACTCCGCAGATGGTGGCGAACTGGTTCAGCTCTCCCACCAATTTTTCGCTGGTCGCCGTCAGCGAAGGCGCAGTCGTCGGCGTGGCCCTGCTCACCGGCGCCGGCAAGTTGGCGCTGTGCTATCTGCTGCCGGAAGCGCGCCGCCAGGGCATCGGCAAGGCGCTGCTGACGCGCATGGAAGAGCAGGCCTGCAGCTGGGGCGTGAAAGCGCTGCAACTGCACAGCACTGCCAGCGGCAAGGACTTTTTCGCCCAGCGCGGCTATACCGACGCCGGCAAGGTGCGTTCGCCCTACGGTGTGGAGACGGTGTTCTTCTGGAAGCAGCTGGACGAGGACGCCACCTGTCCGAATGCGCCCAAGCGCAAGAAATTCTGCAACTGCAATACGGCTTAAGAAGCCGCCCGCCTGTCCTGCCGCCGCTCCGGCAGCGCTCCCACTTCCTCGCCACCGGCAAACAACTTCAGCTCGCCCGCCGCGAACGGCGTCCAACGCTCGTCCGAGGTCAGCGGCTGGGTGGCGATCACGGCGATGCGGTCGTCGCGCTGGTTGTGGCGGCTGAAATCGATGCTGAGGTCGCAATCGATCAGGTGCGCCACCGAGAATGGATGGGCGCGCACCACCACGTGCAGTTCGGTGCTGCAGTGGGCGAACAGCAGCTCGCCATTGGACAAGATGAAATTGAAGCTGCCGCAGGCGCCGATCTCGGCGGCCAGCGCGGCTACTTCCGCGTACAGCCGGTGGCGCTCGGGCGGGCGCTCGTGGCGTTGCGCCAGGCTGGACAGGATGTGGCAGAAGGCGCGCTCGCTGTCGGTGTCGCCCCACGGCACGTAGCGGCCGGGCGGGGGAGCGTACAGTTTCAAGTCGCCGTTGTGGGCGAAGGACCAGGTCTGGCCCCACAGCTCGCGCGTGAATGGATGGCTGTTTTCCAGCGATACCCGGCCCTGCGTGGCCTTGCGGATGTGCGCCACCACGCAGCGCGCCTTGATCGGGCTTTGCCTGAACTGCGCCGCCAGCGGCGAATGAATCGAAGGCAGGTAATCGGTGTACAGCCGGCAGCCGCCGGGCGTGTGCAGGGCGATGCCCCACCCATCCTTGTGTTCGCCGGTGCGGCCTCCGCGCTCGGCAAAGCCGGCGAAGGAAAAGTCCAGTACGGCGGGCTGGTTGCTGCTCATTGCAAGTAGTTGGCACATGGGGGACGGCGGCGGAGTTAAACGATGAGCTCACGATAACGGCCGGCATGCCGGGGCGGAACGAATGTTTTGGCATATCCATAGCTGAAAGCATTCGTTCTGCTTTGTCGCGCGCGGGCATACGCTGTCGACATTATTCGTACCCGTAGAGGAGTCCCATGTCATTTCCCATCCTGCAAAAGTATCTGGCGCGTCTATCCGACGCCACCGGCGCTGCTTCCAGCATCTGGCTCGATCACGAGGGCAAGGCGCAAGGGCGGTTTTTCAATTGCACCATGAGCAGCGCGTTCCAGCCCATCCGGCATCTGGACAGCGGAGCGGTGCTGGCGTACGAAGGGCTGGCGCGCAGCGTGTCGGCGCAGGATCAGGGCTTGTCCTTGTGGAAGCTGCTCGACCATGCGGCCAGCGACGATGAATCTATCGAGCTGGACCGTCTGTGCCGCATGCTGCACGCGATTAATTTCTTCCGCCAGGCGGAAAGCGCCGACACCGATCTTTATCTGAACGTGCACGACCGCCTGCTCAGTGCGGTCAGCAGCAATCACGGCCACGCGTTCCGCCGCATTCTCGATGCGCTGGAGTTGCCGCTGGGGCGGGTGGTGCTGCAATTGCCGGCGGCGACGCCGCAGCAGGGCTGGTTATTGAATTATGTGTCGGATAACTACCGCCGCAACGGCTTCCGTTTCGCGGTCAATGTGAACAGCGCGCGCGATGGCCTGGGCGTGCTGGAGCGCCTGCGGCCGGATGTGTTCAAGCTGGATGCGCGCGGATTGCAGGACCGGGCGGCCCTGGACCAGTTGCTGCAGCGTTGCGCTGCCGCGCGGGTGGCGGTGGTATTTAAGCGGCTGGAAACGCCGCAACACCTGCAAGCCTTGCGCGAACTGAGCGCGGCTGCAGGCGTGGCATTGCTGATGCAGGGTTATCTGCTGGACGAACCGCGCTCGGCCCTCTTGCAAGAGCCGGCGCGCCGGGCTGCTTAGTTCAGCACCCAGTTGTATTGCACTTGGGCCCAGACAGCTTCGCCGCCGTCGGTGGCCGGCTTGAACTTGCAGCTGGCGCTGGCGCGCTGCGAAGCCTTGTCCAGAGCCATGTAACCGCTCGACGAGATCACTTTGGTTTCCTTCACATTGCCTTTGGCGTCCACCAGCACGGCCAGTTTGACGTTGCCGGCCAGTTCGTCGTCTTGCCAGGTGGTGCGGTAGTTAGGCACGTCGCAGTTGGCGTCGTTCAGGCGGCCGGCAGGTGCGGCGGCGCTGGCTGGGTTGATGGTCGACAGGGAAATCAGGGCGATGGCGGCGATAGAACGGATGATCATGATGGGCTCCAGTAAGAAGTAAGTTCAACGGGAAAACATTTATTCGATGGATGAACTATACCGCGCTGCATCATATACGGATACTTTATTGTTGGAATGCCAGCCATTATGAATCAATATAACTCTGCCGGTTGAATAATTTCCGATACGGAATTTTTGTATCAAGTGGGCAACCGTATCATTTCTTAAGCGTAAGTTAGGACGGTTTTTCTTTCCCTCCGCATAGGCTATAGTAACAATATTGCTTTTTACGGTACGGGGAGACTTATGGCATCGCGCAGGGAATTTTTAGGGATGGCCGGCGCCAGTTTCTTGTCAGTGCCGCTGATCGGGTGCGCCAGCAGTGTGCCGATGCGGCACAGCAGCATTGCCGGCAGTGCCGCCAGGCCGGCGCCTATGCCAGCACCTGCGGCGGCTGGCATGGCGCACGCGTCCGAACAACTGGCGCCGTCCGGCAGCGCCGGCGCGATGGCGCCGCCTCCCGATATTTTCGACGCCCAGGCGCTGGACCTGGAATTCTGGCTGCGCCCGCGCACCATCGAGGTGATCCGTCCGGCCAGCAAGGAGCGCGCCAAGCTGCTGTACTGGAAGGATGGCGAGATCATCGATTCGGCCTACCAGGACCTGTGCCACCTGATGCGCGACGTCAACGGCGGCAACGAAACCCGCAACATCGATCCCAAATTGTTTGAAACCCTGTGGGGCACGCAAGCGTTTGTGCAGCGCTATGGCATCGATGCGCCGCTGGAAATCCTCTCAGGCTACCGCACCCCGGCCTCCAATCAGAAATTGCGCGAAGCCGGCGTGCCGGCCGCGCGCCAGTCCCTGCACATGGTGGGGCGCGCGGCCGATATCCGCATCGCCAATCTGAATGCCGAAGTGCTGGGCGGGCTGGTCAAGAGCTTCCGCCAGGGCGGCGTCGGCTTCTATTACCGCGCCGGTCCCAAGGGCGGCTGGATCCACGCCGACACCGGCCTGCAACGCACCTGGAAAGGCTAGTCGTAGTAATAGGACGAGCGGACGAGCGCGGCGTATTCCGGGACATCATTTTTGTGCTTCATGGTTTGTCTCCCGTTCGTTTACACTGGCGGCTTAGTCAGCCAACAGGATAGTTATGCAAGACCCCAATGAACCGCCGCGCTTCAAGCCGGTGCCGTGGAGTGGACTGGAAACGCCCGCCGATGTCGAACTGTGGATAGAAGAGCATAACCAGGCGTTGCAGCAGCACATCGGTAAGCATGAGACCGGTTACGGCGTCTGCTTCACACTGGCCGAAGGCGGCGAGATCTATATGCAGACCACCCAGGATGGGGCGCTGATTCTGGATGTTACGCCGGAAGCGGCATGGGTGGCGCCCCTGATCATGGCCGCCGCGCGCGTGCAGGAAGCGCCGCCGGGCCAGCTGTGGGTGCTGCCGGACGATAAACTGGTACAGTTGATGATCGGACTGAGCGGCCTGATCGCCAGTTCCATCCTGGTCGTGGGCCATCACTTCGGAGTGCGCCGCCGCATGGGCGCGTGGTAAAGGAGCTTCATGCTGAAACGTCATTTCCTCATCGTGCTGGCCGCTGCGCTGGCTTTGCCAGCGACGGCGGCCGACCTGCTGGCCACCGTCAAGGCGCGCGGCACGCTCAGGGTGGCGCTGGAGGGCACGTACCCGCCGTTTAATTTCAAGGAAAAGACGGGCGAGCTGGCCGGTTATGACGTCGACGTCGCCAAACTGCTGGCCAGCAAGCTGGGCTTGAAGGTGGAATTCGTCAGCAGCGAGTGGGCCAGCATTCTGGCCGGGCTGGCGGCCAATAAATATGACGTGATCATTTCCCAGGTGGGCATCAATCCCAAGCGCGAGCAGGCGTTCGATTTTTCCCAGCCGTATATTTACTCGATGCCGCAGCTGATCGTGCGTAACAACGAGACCGCCAGCTACAAGTCGCTCGCCGACCTGAAAGGCAAGAAGCTGGGCGTGGGGCAGGGCAGCGTCTACGAGCAGCAGGCCAAGGCAGTGGCGGGGGTGGAAGTGCGCAGCTATGCCGCCGCCCCGGAAACCATGGCCGATCTGGCGGCCGGCCGCATCGACGCCGCGCTCAACGACAGCCTGATGTCGGCCTATTTGCTGAAAATCTCCAGATTGCCGATCAAGGCCGGCGCCCAGGTCGGCGCGGTCGAGCGCATGGGCATCCCGTTCAAGAAGGGCAATCCCGAATTCAAGCAGGCGCTCAACAAGGCGCTGGCCGATGCGGCCGCCGACGGCAGCCTGAAGGCCATTTCCGTGAAATGGTTCGGCGTCGACGTCAGCAAGGCGCCGTAAGCGATGGAATGGCTGCAGCTGCTGCGCGAGGCGGCGCCGGTGATGCTACGCGGCGCCGGCTACACCGTGCTGTTCGCGCTGGCGGCCATGGTGGGCGGCCTGTTGATCGGCTTCCCGGTGGCGGTGCTGCGCCTGCTGCCGTATCGCCTGCTGGCGTGGCCGGCCCATGTGTACGTCAGCCTGATGCGCGGCACACCGCTGCTGGTGCAGATGTTCGTGATTTATTATGGCCTGCCCAGCATCGGCATCGAATTTACCCCGGTCACGGCAGGCATTCTGGCGCTGAGCCTGAATTCGGGCGCGTTCTTGTCGGAAAGCCTGCGCGGCGCCATCAGCGCGGTCAGCAGGGGCCAGTGGAACGCCAGTTACAGCCTGGGGCTGGGCTACTGGCATACGCTGTACTATGTGGTGCTGCCGCAAGCCCTGCGGATGGCGGTGCCGGCCATGAGCAACACCTTGATCAGCCTGATCAAGGATACGTCGCTGGTCTCGGTGATCACCCTGACCGAGCTGATGCTGTCGACCAAGGAAGTCATTTCCACCACCTTCCAGCCCTTGCCCCTGTATCTGGCGGCGGCCGCCATTTACTGGGCGCTCAGCCTGCTGTTCGAGGCGCTGCAACGGCGTGCCGAACAACGCTTGAACCGCGCGCACCACGCCCGCTAAGTCTCGCGCTCGACATCGCCTGCATGAGATGTTAGTCTGAAAACATCACTGTGTAGGGGATGTATGGATAAGACTATGCACTCTGAACTGCCCGGCCTGGCAATGGTCAACGACGAGGCGGTGATGGCGCCGTACGCCAGCGCCGACCCTGCCGTCGAGCAGGCCTATTTCAATGATATTTACCTGCTGGCGCCGGTCGGCTATTTCGTGCTGTCGTTCGACACCGCCATCCTGCAAATGAATGTGGTGGCCGCCGACTTGCTGGGCGTGCCGCGCGCCAATCCCGAGCATGCCCAGTTGCGCCAGTTCATCGCGCCGCGCTTCCATGAGGATTTCGACCGCTTCCTGCGGCGCGCCATCAATAGCGGCCAGCCCGAGCACTGTAATTTGCAAATGCAGCGCCACCGCAACCAGCAAGGGTTTCCGGTGTCGCTGCGCGCCAGCGTCGACAGCAGCGGCCAGGGCATCCGCATGGTGCTGGAGCCGGCCGAAGGCAAGCTGGCCGCGCTGGAGCGCAGCGAGGAGCGCTTCCGCCGCATCGTCCACAATGCCGAGGAGGGCATCTGGGAAATCGACGCCGCCGCCCGCACCAGCTTTGTCAACCCGAAGATGGCGCAGATGCTGGGCTACTGCATCGAGGACATGCTGGAGCAGCCGCTGGTGGCTTTCATGGACGAGGAGGGCCGCGCCATCCTCGAACGCAATATCGCGCGCCGCCAGCAGGGCGTGTCGGAACGCCATGAGTTCAAGTTCCTCCGCAAGGATGGCAGCGACCTGTGGGCCACGCTGGCCACCAATCCCATCTTCGACGGCGACGGCAGCTACCGCGGCGCGCTGGCGCTGGTCACCGACGTGACCGACAGCCGCGCCTCGGCCGAGCGCATCTGGCATCAGGCCAATTTCGACCAGCTGACCGCGCTGCCCAACCGCCATATGTTCCAGGACCGGCTGAGCCAGGAAATCAAGAAGGCGCGGCGCGAGGGCGTGCAGCTGGCGCTGCTGTTCATCGATCTCGACGGCTTCAAGGAAGTCAACGACACGCTTGGCCATCAGCAGGGCGACGCCGTGCTGGTGGAAACGGCGCGCCGCATCGGCCTGTGCGTGCGCAATTCGGACACGGTGGCGCGCCTGGGCGGCGACGAATTCACCGTCATCCTGCCCGGACTGGAACAGACCGGGGGGCTGGACCGCATTGCCGACGGCATGCTGGCGCTGCTGAGCCGGCCGTTCATGCTGGAGGGCGCGCAGGCCGAGGTGTCGGGCAGCATCGGCATCGCCCTGTATCCGGCCGACGCCGCCACGCCGGACGAGTTGCTGCGCAGCGCGGACCAGGCCATGTACGCCGCCAAGCAGGGCGGGCGCAACCGCTACAGCTATTTCACCCAGGATTTGCAGCTGGCGGCGCAGGCGCGCCAGCAGGTGACGCTGGACTTGCGCACGGCGCTGGCGCACGAGCAGTTCGAATTGCACTACCAGCCGATCGTGAGCCTGCAGACCGGCAAGATCGAGCGCGCCGAAGCGCTGCTGCGCTGGCGCCACCCGCAGCGCGGCCTGCTGGCGCCGGGGGAATTCCTGCCGTTTGCCGAAGCCGGCGGCATGATGCTGGAAATCGGCGACTGGGTGTTCCGCCAGGCCGCGCAACAAGCCCGGCGCTGGCAGGATGAGCTGGGCAGCGGCTTCCAGGTCAGCGTCAACCAGTCGCCGTCGCAGCTGCGCGGCGATACCGATCTGTACGTGGACTGGCTGAAGCTGGCCACGCGGCTGGGTTTGCCGCCGCGCTGCATCGTGCTGGAAATTACCGAGGGCGTGCTGATGGGCGACGCCCGCCGCGCCACCGAGCGCCTGCGCGACCTGCGCGAGATGGGCCTGCAGGTGGCGCTGGACAACTTCGGCACCGGCTATTCCTCGCTGTCCCACCTCAAGCATTTCGGCATCGACCTGCTCAAGCTGGACCACAGCTTCATTCAGCACCTGGCCAGCGACAGCGGCGACCTCGCCATGTGCGAAGCGCTGATCGTGATGGCGCACAAGCTGGGTTTGCGGGTGGTGGCGGAAGGCGTGGAAAGCACGGCGCAAAGCGGCTTGCTGGCCATGGCCGGCTGCGATTATGCCCAGGGGTATGTGTTTGCCGGCGCGCTGCCGGCGCCGGAACTGACCGCGCTGGCGCGGCGCGGCATCAGCCTGTTGAATTAACGCAGGCGCAGCAGCGAAATCACGCGCTCGCGGCTGATGCCGGCCAGCGCCGAGGTGATCGACAGCAGCGACTGATAGCCGGGCTGGCGGGTGCTGGTGACGAAATTCTGCGCCACCTGGTCCATGCCTTGGCGGCTGGCGGCCGGCGCCGCGTTCTGCACCCGCGCGCTCACTTGCGCCAGCGCCTGATGCACCGAGGCGATCGAGGCTTCCACCTTGGCCAGCGCCTGCACCACTTGCTGCAGGGTGGTGCGGATGCCGTCCAGGTCGGCCGTGTTCCAGCTGTCCGGATCGACGTCCGGCGCTTCGGCCTCGGCTTTTACGCGGTTCAGCTGGCCGGCCGGGAAGCGGATGCCATTGCCCTGCACGGCGATGGTGTCGCGCACATTGCCCCACTGCGCTTCGGTGGTGGAAAACGCCAGCTGGCCGTCCTCGTTGATTTGCGCGCGCACGCCGCTGGGCGCCAGCGCCTCGTCGAACCGCTGGGCGATCTGGGCGTCGGACAGGCCCGGCTCCAGCACCACCGAGCGCACGTTCTGGCCGCCGCCGATGGACATCGCCAGCACCTCGCGGCCGCCGTTGCGCAGGTTGGCCAGGCTCATGCCGCGCACGGTGAAGCTGGTGCTGCTGCCCTTGTTGCTGAACTTGAGCTGCGCGTCCAGCGTGCCGCCCGAGGCGCTGGCGCGGTTGCGCCAGCTGTTGCTGAACTGGCGCACGCGCGCCTCCACCGTGCCGTCGGCGCGCTGGCGGTTGGCCAGGCGGGCGCTGAGGTCGGCCTTGAGGTTGCGCAGCTGGGCCGCGCTCTGTTCGAGGAAGTCCAGCGCCTGCTGGGCGCCGGAAATGTCGCCTTGCAGCGGCTGGTCCCAGTTGTTCAGGCCGCGGCGCAGCGGCGCCGCCGAATTCGGCGTCGGCGTGACCGGCGTGGCGGTGGCGGCGTTCTCGCCGTTCAAGCCCAGCGAAGTGCCGTCCACCGCGGTGGCATTGCCGGCGTTGGCGCCGGGGACAATGACTTGGGGCGTGGTGGCGGACGTGATTTGCATGGCTGGGAACCGGAAAAATTACAGGACGTTGAACAGCGACAGATTGGTGATCTTCGAATAAGCCTTGTACGAGGCTTGCAGCGCCAGGTTATAGCCGTTCAGCTCGGTGGCCGCCTCGCCCATGTCCAGCGAACCCAGGTCCAGGATGGCGGTCTGGTTCGACAGGCTGACGTTGGCGTGGTTGCCGTCCAGGGTTTCCATGACGTTTTGCGCGCCGCCGAAATTGGCGATCTTGCCCGAGATCAGGCTCAGCGCATCGGTCGCGCCATCCATATTGGCGGTGATGGCCGCCCGCAGCGACGGCGTGGCGGCGGTGATGCCCGGCTGCGACAGCTCGTTGATGGTGGTGTCCATCTGGTTCAGCACCGTCTCCAGGCCGGAAACGTCGACATTGACGGTCTGGGTGATGCCGTTGCCGACCACCGATTTCTGCTGGTTGGTGTTGCCGGTGAAGGTGTAGCGCGCGCCGATCGCCGCGTTCGGGTCGAAGGTGATGGCCGGTGTGTTGGTCAGGGTGCCGGAGAAAATATAGCGGCCTTCCTGGTCCTTTTCGTTGGCGCTGTACATCAGGCTGTCGCGCAACGCGGTCATGGTGGTGATCATGGACTTCAGGTCGTCGCCGGTGTTGCTGGCGTCGGCCGCCCAGACCAGCAGGTCGTGGCTCTGGGTGATGTCGTTGACCATCGAGGTCAGATAGGTCTCGTTGGTCGACAGGCGGATCTTGATCGAGGCGATATTGTCGCGGTACTGGCCGACAATGGCTTCCTCGCGCGCCAGGCGCGACAGGCGCACGGCGGTGACCGGGTCGTCGGACGGCACTTGCAGCTTCTTGCCGCTGGCCATGCGCGCGGTGAGCGAGGCCAGGTGGCTCTGGTTGTCTTGCAGGCCGCGGTTCATGGTGGCCTGGAACTGGCTGGTGGCGATACGCATGCAGGCTCTCCTTAACCGAACATTTGCAGGGTGGACTCGAACAGGGTGTTGGCCACGGCAATCACCTTCATGTTCGCCTGGTACATATTCTGGAACTCCACCAGATTGATGGCTTCCTCGTCGGTGTTCACCGCGCTGGTCGACTTCCAGTCATCCTCGGCCTGGGTGCGGATGGTGGTGGCGGTGTTCAGCTGCGACTGGTTTTGCTGGCTGGCGATGCCGAGCTGGCCGACGATCTGGGTATCGGCGTCGCCCAGCAGCACGCTGCCGAGCGTGGTCAGGGTGATCGGCTGGCCCTTGATGGCCACCAGTTGTTGCAGGTTGCCGCTGTCGCCCGGCGTGCCGTCGCTGGAGAACGCCAGGTCGGTGGTCTGGAAGCCGGTGGCGATTTGCAGCAGGCCGGTGGCGCTGGCCGGATTGAACACCAGCAGCGGCTGGCCGGCGCTGCCGTCGCTCTTGAAGCCGGCGCTGAGCTGGGCGTTGACTTTTTGCGCCAGCTGCTCGGCGATCTCGGCGATCGACTTTTGCAGCGGCAGCAGGGTGTTTTGCTTGTAGTCGCCGAGACCGCCCAGCTGGCCGCCGACGGCGGTGTCGTCCAGCTTGAAGGTGCTGTTGGCGAAGGTCAGGGTCAGGGTCGAGGCGCCGCTGGTGGTGACGTAGTTCAGCTTGGCCGCGAGGTTGCCCACCACCAGCGGCTGGCCGCTTTTCAGCGAGACGCTGGCGCTGCCGTCCGGATTGGTGAGCACTTCCACGCCCACTTGCGAGGCCACGCCGTCGATCAGCTGTTCGCGCTTGTCCTGCAGGGCCGAGGTGTTGGTGCCGGCGCCCTGCACGGCGATGATCTGCTGATTGAGGGCGGCAATGCCGGCCAGCGACTCGTTCAGCGACGGCAGGATGGCTTGCTGCTGCTGGTTGACCGACACCAGCTGGGTGGCGGTGACGTTGTAGATCGAATTGAACTGCTGCGACATCGAGTCGGCGTTGGTGACCACCTGCTGGCGCAGCGGCGAGGAGGTGGGGTCGACGCCGGCCGCGTTGAGGGCCTTGAAGAAATTGTCGATGCCATAGCTGATGCTCGACTTGTCGTCGCTCATCACGGTTTCCATCTGGGTCAGGTAAGGCTGCACTTGCGAGCGCGCGCCCAGCTCCGAATTGGAGCGCCACATTTGCTGGGACTTGTAGGAATCGCTGAAACGCAGCAGCGAGCCGATCTGCACACCGTTGCCGGCCGACTTGGTGCCGGGGTCAGAGGCGGTCGCCTGCAGCAGCACGCCCTGGCGGGTGTAGCCCTTGGTCTGCGAGTTGGCGATATTCTGACTGACAGTGTTCAGTGCGGCCTGGGCGGCCAGGGCGCCCGACAGTGCGTTGTTAGAAATGGTCATGTAGCGGGTCTTTCCTGGTGAAGTCCGAGGGACCCGTGCGCTGGCGGCACCGGTCCGATATCAGTAACGGGCGACCGTTTATTGGCGCGGATTAAGCGGCGGGTGCGGATTTTGCGAATCGGCAACATTGACCGCCGGCGCCGCTTGCGGAGATGGCAACAGTTGGCGCAGGATGGCGTCGGCCACGCCAAAGGCGCGCCGGCCGGCGATCTGGTCGGCCACCAGGTTGTCGGCCATGTCCAGCATATCGTCGTTGATGCGGCTTTTGCCGGGGCTGTCCTCGGCGGCCAGCGCACGGGCGCCGTCGCGCATCTGGTGCAGCATGTGGCCGATGAAGAAGCTTTCAAACTTGACCGCGGCCTCGGTGGCCTTGGCGCGGTAGGCCGGGTCCACCGTATCGCCGGGCTGGGCCGGCTGCGGCGCCACGTGGGTGCCGCTGAGCTGGCCGGCCACGCCGTTGGCCAGCAGGCGGCCAGGGTCGAAAGTCGGGTCCATGGGGTTTCCTTAAATGACGACCAGTTCGCCTTCGATGGCGCCGGCCTGGTCGAGTGCTTGCAGGATGGCCATGATGTCGTCCGGCGTCGCGCCCAGACTGTTGACCACGTCGATGATGGATTGCAGCTTGGCGCCGGCCGGCCACTTGAACATTTGCGCCGGCCCCTGGTCGGCCGACACCTGCGACTGCGGCGAGGCCACCGTCTGGCCGCCGGCCAGCGCGTTCGGCTGGCTGACCTTGGTCGACTCGGAAATCACCACTTTCAGCGAGCCGTGGGTGACGGCCGCCGCGCGCACGCGCAAGCCTTCGGCAATCACCACGGTGCCGGTGCGGGAATTGAACACCACCTTGGGCGCATCCTCGCCGACCTCGACATTCATCGCTTCCAGCTTGGCCATGAAGGCCACGCGCTGGGTCGGGTTGGCGGGCGCCACCACGTCGACGCTGGTGGCGTCGCTGGCGGTGGCGATGTCGCCAAAGCGCTTGTTGATCGAGTTGACGATGTTGATCGCGGTTTCGAAATGCGGATGGCGCAGCGACAGGCGCACCGTCGGCTTGCTGGTGAAGTCGGTCGGGATTTCCCGCTCGATATTGGCGCCGCTCGGGATGCGGCCCGAGGTCGGCGTATTGACCGTGATCGAGGAGCCGGACTTGCCCTGGGCGCTGAAGCCGCCCACCACCACATTGCCCTGGGCCAGCGCATACACCTCGCCGTCGGCCGCGCGCAGCGGGGTCAGCAGCAGGGCGCCGCCGCGCAGGCTCTTGGCGTCGCCCATGGACGACACCACCACGTCGATCGACTGGCCCTTGCGGTAGCCGGGCGGGAACACCGCCGACACCATCACGGTGGCGACGTTCTTGGACTTGGCGTCGGTGCCGTCCGGCACCTTGACGCCAAACTGCTTGAGCATATTGATCACCGACTGGCTGGAAAACTTGACCTGGGTCGAGTCGCCGCTGCCGTTCAGGCCGACCACCAGGCCGTAGCCGACCAGCGGATTGTCGCGCACGCCTTCGATGGCGACCAGGTTGCGCAGGGCCTGCGCGGCCTGCGCCGGCAGCGCCAGCGACAGGGCGAGCGGCAGGGCCAGGAGGAGCTTGCGGAAATTCATGGGAGTACCCGTTTTAGAATGGCATCAGCGGACCGTTGAAGAAACGCGTCAGCCAGCCCGGCTGTTGCGCCTCGGCCAGCGTGCCTTGCGCCGAATAGGCGATGCGCGCATTGGCGATGCGCTGCGAGGACACCTGGTTGTCGGCGTCGATGTCGGCCGCGCGCAGATAGCCGCGCAGGCGCACGAATTCTTCGCCGTTGTTCAAGGTCAGGGTTTTTTCGCCGGACACGCGCAGCAGGCCGTTCGGCAGCACTTCCTGCACGATCACGGTGATGGCGCCGGTCAGGGCGTTCTGCTGGGTGCTGGTGGCGTCGCCGGCGAAATTGTTGGACGCGCCCAGCCCGATCGCGGCCTTGCCGAAGGTCTTGCCCAGCAGATTGGGGGCGTTGATGTTGTCGGCCGATTGCTTGGAGAAACTGGTGCCGGCTTTTTTGCTGGCCTGCGTGGTTTCCTGCAGGATGATGGTGACGATGTCGCCCACCCGGAAGGCGCGGCTGTCCGAGGTCAGCGACATGCCCAGGTCGGGGCTGAACACGCCGCCCGAGACGCCGCGCGGCGCCGTGTTGCGCGCCACGGTGGGCGGTTCGTCGGACGGGCCGGGGCGCACCGCCGGCGGCTGCAACTGGGCACAGCCGGCCAGCGTGAACGCCGCGATCGCTGCGAGCAGGGCAGGCAGTGCGGGTTTCATCAGCGTGCCGCCTGCGACAGGTATTGCAGCATATTGTCGGCGGCCGACAGCACCTTGGTGTTCATTTCGTAGGTGCGCTGGGCAGCGATCATGTCGACCATTTCTTCCACCACCTGCACGTTCGAGCCTTCCAGCGTGCCCTGCTTGATCTTGCCCCACTGGGCGGTGCCCGGCGTGCCTTCGGTCGGCGTGCCCGACGACGGCGTTTCGGCAAACAGGTTCTCGCCCAGGGCCAGCAGGCCGGTCGGGTTGATGAAGGAGGTCAGGGTCAGCTGGCCCAGCTGCTGCGGCGTGACGTTGTCGGCGATCTTGGCCGAGACGGTGCCGTCCTCGCCGATGGTCAGCGCGGTGGCGTTGGCCGGCACGGTGATCTGCGGGATCAGCGGCAGGCCGCTGGCGTTGACCAGGATGCCGTTCTGGTCGACCTGCAGCTGGCCGGCGCGGGTGTAGGCGGTGGTGCCGTCCGGCTGGCGCACCGACAGGAAGCCGTTGCCCATCACCGAGATGTCCAGCTCGCGGCTGGTGGTTTGCAGCACGCCCTGGGTGAACACCTTCTGCGTGCCCACCAGGTGCACGCCGTTGCCGAGCTGCACGCCGGACGGGGTCAGGGTATTGTTGTCGGCGCGCTGGGCGCCCGGCTGCTGTTCCACCGAGTAGAACAGGTCCTCGAACACGGCGCGGTCGCGCTTGAAGCCGACCGTGTTGGCATTGGCCAGGTTGTTGGCGATGGTTTGCAGCTTCAGGTCCTGGGCCTGCACGCCGGTCTTGCTGATCCACATTGCTGGATTCATGATGTCGCTCCTGTATTCGTTGGTGGATTAGCTGCCGCTAATCAGGCGGTTGCCGGCCTCGGTCATCGAATCGCTGGCCGAGAATAATTTCATCTGGATTTCAAACGTGCGGTTCAGGCTCATCACCGACACCATTTCTTCCACCGCCGAGACATTGCTGCCTTCCAGGTGGCCGGGGCGCAGCACCACGGTCGGGTCGGTCGCCAGCGGATTGCCGTCGCGCGCCACCAGCAAGCCCTGGGTGTTCTTGGTCAGTTCGGACGCTTCCGCCTTCACCAGCTTGAGCTTGTCGATCACCTGCATGGTGGTGGTGCCGGGCGCCTGAATGGAAATCGTGCCGTCGTTGCCGATGGCGATCTTGGTGTACTCGGGCAGGGTGATCGGGCCGCCTTCGCCCAGCACCACGTCGCCGTTGATGCGCAGGGTGCCGTTTTCATCCAGCACCATGGCGCCGGCGCGGGTGTAGGCTTCGCCGTTGCCGCTCTGTACCGTCAGCAAGCCGTTGCCGGCCACCGCCACATCGAGGTCGCGGCCGGTGCTTTTCATGGTGCCCGGCTTGGTCGACAGGGAGTTGGCCTGCAGTTGCGACATATGGCGGTCGTCGTAGCCGTAGCCGTTGACCGCCTGCGCCGCCGACAGCTCCATATTGGCGCGGAAGCCGCCGGTGTCGATATTGGCCAGGTTGTTGGCGTGCACCTGTTGCCCGCGCAGAGCCCGTTCGGCTCCGCTCATGGCGGTGTAAATCAGCGCGTCCATGGGTCAGCGGTCCTCAGATGGCCTGCATCAGCGATTGCAGCATGGTCGACTCGGTCTGAATCACCTTGGAGTTGGCCTGGTAGTTGCGCTGCGAGGTCATCAGGCCCACCAGTTCCGAGGTGATGTCGACGTTGGACTGTTCCAGCGTGCTGACGTTGATGCTGCCGGCCTGGCCGATGCCGGCCTGGCTGACCAGCGGCTCGCCCGAGGCCACCGAGGTGGTCCAGCTGGTGTCGCTGATCTGGGTCAGCGCGCCCTCGTCCGGGAAGGTGGCCACCGCCAGCCGGCCCACGGTTTGTTTCTGGCCATTGCTGTAGGAGGCGATCACGCTGCCGTCGGTGCCCAGCGTGACGCCGGAGAAGGTGCCCGAGGCGTAACCGGTGGCGTTGTTGGCCGCGGTGGTGGCGTCGCCGGCAAAGCCGGTGGTGCCGGTGTAGTCGATGGTCAGGTCGCTCAGCACGGCGCCGCTGGCAAAGGCCGGCTGCTGGCTCAGCGCCAGGGTCAGGCTGGTGGCGTCGGCGGTGCCGGCGACGGCGGTCAGGTGGCCGTCCTTGGCGACGTCGAATTCCAGGGTGGTTGGCGTGGCCAGATCGACCCCGTCGAGCACATAGTGCACGTCGACGCTGCCGGGCTTGCCCGGACCGGTGCCGGTGCCATCGTCGGTGCGCGCGAAGTACTGGGTCAGGGTGTGCTTGCCGCCCAGCGAGTCGAACAGGATGGTGGCCTTGGACATGCTGAAGGTCGAGGTGTCGGGCGGATTGGCCGGGTCCACCGGCACTGGCGAGCCCCAGGCGGTGGCCGGGATTTGCCAGTCGGCCGACAGGTTGCCGACATAGGTCATCTTGTCCGAGGCCACGGCCGGGATCGATCCGGTCGGGATGGCCAGGTCGCCCATGGCGCCGTTGACATTGGTCTTCGGATCGACCACGTAACCCTGCACCTTGCGGCCGGAGGCGTCGATCAGGAAGCCATCCTTGGAAGCGTCAAAGATGCCGACGCGGGTGTACTGGGTTTCGTTGGACTGCGGGTTCTTGGTGATGAAGAAACCCTTGCCGTTGATCGAGGCGTCCAGCGAGCGGCCGGTGTTGAGGATGCCGCCCGACAGGCCGATGTTCTGGGTCATCGAACCGACTTTCACGCCGGTCTGCTGGCTGCCCGCCACCAGGGTGGAGAAGTTGGCACGGCTCGATTTGTAGCCATAGGTGCCGGCGTTGGCGATGTTGTGGCTGGTGACGTCCAGCGAATCGTTGATGGCCTGGATGCCGGACAGTGCGATATCGAAACTCATGACGGATCTTCCTTTTAGAGGGTAGTGTGAGTGGCGGTTTTGCCGGCAAATGCGCTGATCGAATCGGAGCCGGTGGCGCCGATATTGGCCACGTCCAGCTGGACGCTGCCACTCGACAGCAGGCGCACGCTGTTCAGGCGCCCCTGGATGTCGATGCTGGGGGTTTCCTTGCTGCTGGTTTCGACGGCAATGCTGTAGCTGCCCTGCGGCAGGCCCAGCTTGGCCGGATCGATGCTGAACGCCACCGTGCCGGGCGCCTGCGTGCCCAGCGCGACTTCATGGCGCACGCCGTCGGCACCGGTCAGCACCAGCGTGGTCTTGCTGCTGCTGGCCGCCAGCGTGGTCTGGCCGGCAATCTTGGCGCCGCTGCCGTCGACCTGGATGTTCTTGGTGGTCACCATCAGGTCGGAACCGACTTGCGCGCCGAGCGCCATCACCTGCAGGCTGGACAGCGCGCTGGCGCTGGCCGAGGTGATGCTGGTCAGGTTTTGCAGCGATTCCGTCTGCGACAGCTGGGTCAGCTGCTGCACGAACTGGGCCGGGTCGGTGGGCGAGAGCGGATCCTGGTTCTTGATCTGCGCCACCAGCAGCTTGGTGAACATGTCCGAGGTTTCGCTGGCGTTGTTGCCGATGATGCCGCTGGTCGCCGAGCTGGACGAATTGCTGCCGTTGTTATTGAGGAGACTGACGGTCATGACTTAGCCTTCACCGAGTTTAAGGAGGGACTGCTGCATCGAACGGATGCGGCCGAGGACTTCAACATTGGTTTCAAAGGCGCGCGAGGCCGACATCATGTCGGTCATCTCGGCCACCTGGTTGACATTCGGGTAAAACACCATGCCTTCGGCATTGGCCATCGGATTGCCCGGTTCGTAGACCTGGCGCAGCGGCTCGTCCGACTGCACCACGTCCAGCACCTGCACCTTGCCGCCGGCGCTGCTCATGCCGCCGGGGCCGTCGCTCATGACGGCCGCGAACACCGGCTTGCGGGCGCGGTAGGTCTCGGCCTCGGTGCCGGCCACGGAATCGGCGTTGGCCAGGTTGGAGGCGATGGTATTCAGGCGCACGGACTGCGCCGCCATGGCCGACCCGGCAATCTCTGAAATATTCTTGAACGACATGCTGGCGCTCCTGCTTTATTGACCGTTGATGGCTTTGGCCAGACCCTTGAGCCGCATATTGACAAAGGTCAGGCTGGTGGCGAAGTCGGTGGCGTTCTGCGAGAAGGCCGCCTGCTCGACGCCGATCTCGACGGTGTTGCCGTCGCGCGTAGGATGGTAGGGCACGCGGTACATCAGCGCGCTCTCGCCGCCGTCGCCCAGGTCGCCGTTGCCCTCGGCCTGCACATTGGCCAGCGTGGCGCTGAAATCCATGTCCTGGGCCTGGAAGCCGGGCGTGTTTTCATTGGCGATGTTGGCCGCCAGGATGCGTGTGCGTTCGGCGCGCAAGGCCAGCGCGTCGGCGTGGACGCCTGCCGCATCTTTGAAGTTAATGCCCATGTTCTTCCCCTGTGTAAGACGTTGCGGTAAAACGCGTCGAGCCATGTAGAATGACCTCCCGCATCATAGTAGAGGTATTGCTCATGTTCAACAAATGTATTGTAACTGTTTCGGCGGGGATGTTGCTGTGTTGCATTCCAATTTCCGCGGTATTTTCTGCAACGGCGCCGGTGGCGGCCGAGCAAGTACCCGGCCTCGTCGAGGCGGCTGCACGCAAGCAGGTCGAGCGCTGGGCCGATGCGGCCGGCCTGAACGAGCCGCAATTCACCGTCACGGTGGTGCCCGGCATGCGGCCGCTGGCCGCCTGCAGCCAAGCGGTGACGGTGCAGGGCGCCGACACGCGGCTGCCCAGCCGCATGCGTTTCCTGGCCATTTGCAACGGCGCGGCCGGCTGGCGGTATGAATTCATCGTGCGCGCCCAGGTGTCGGCGCGCATTGCTGTGATGGCAAGCGAATTGCCGGCTGGAAAAATACTGGCAGATGAAGATGTGTTGCTTGAGCGCCACGATATTTCGGGCATCGCCGACAGTATCAGCGATCCGGCCGAGGCGGTCGGCATGAGCGGCAAGCGCACGCTGCGCGCCGGCGAAATTCTGCGCAAGGCCTTGCTCAGTTTGCCCACCATGGTCAAGCGCGGCGAGCCGGTGCGCATTGTCGCGCGCCGCGAGCAAATCGAGGTCAGCATGGCGGGCGAGGCGCTGGACGCCGGCGCGCGCGGCGATACGGTGCGGGTGCGCAATGCCAACGGCACGGTGATCCGCGCCCGGGTGACTGGCGCTGCCACGGTGGAGCCGGTTTCCGCGCCGGTCACGGCTAGTTCTCCGTCGGAGTAATGCCGGCCAGGCCGCCGCTGCGCTGCAGCTGCGCGGCCACCTTGCTCAGTTTGTCCGCATACTGCGGGTCGGTGGCGTAGCCGGCCTTGGCCAGGCCGCTGGCGAAGGCGCGCGCATCGTTGCCGGCGTTGAGGGCGGCGGCGTAGCGCGGATTGCTGCTCAACAGGCTGGCGTAATCGCGGAAGGCGCTGGCGGTGTCGGGATAGCTGCGGAAGCGCTCGGTCTTGCGCAGCATGGCGCCGTGTTCATATTCGGTGGTGCTGGCCACGGCCACTTCGCCCTGCCAGTTGCCGCCGGCCTTGACGCCAAACAGGTTGTTGGCGCTGGCGGCGCCGTTTTTCAGCGGCTGCCGGCCCCAGCCCGATTCCAGCGCGGCATGGGCCGCCACCAGTTCCGGCGACACCCCCAGCTTGCCGGCGGTTTCCTCGGCCCAGGGCTTGATCGAGGCCAGGAATTGCTGCTGCATGGCGCTGTCGACGCCGTTGCCGTCTTCCTCGATGGCGCCGCCCGCGCGGTTGCGCAAGGCCATGGCTTGCAGGCTCATCGCTTGCGAGGAGGGCTGGGCCTGGCCGGCCGACGCCGGGTCGCCCTTGGCGATATAGGCGGCCACGTCGGCCTGCACTTGCTGGAAGGCGGCAGTAAACGCGCCGGACGCGGCAAAACCGCCGGTAGCCGCGGTCGGGCGGCTGGCGGTCATGTTTGAAACGGTTGCGGCAGTAGGGGCGGTGGCCTGCATCGCCCCGTCAAGCTGGCGCATAAATCTGCTCCTCGCCATGCAGCACGCGCTGCATGATGCTGTATTGCTCGACCAGCAGGTCGCCATTGCGCTTGCTCAGTGCCTTGCACGCGATAACGGCCTGTTCCAGTGTGTTCCAGTCCGCTTCCATTTTCTCCCGTGCAGCATTTTTCAGCAAGGCAAAAGCCTGCATCATGGTGCCTTGCGGCCCCACCAGGCGTTGTACCAGCGCCACGCGCAGGGCGCGGCGCGCCTGCATGCTGTCCACCAGCGCCGAAATGCCCTCGGCCACCGTGCCCAGTTCGCTGGCCTTGTGGCGCAGCGCGGCCTGAAATTGTTGTTGCAACAACTCGTGCAGGGTCTGGTAGGCCTGCAAGTCTTCCGCGATCCCGACCAGCAGCTGACGCATGGCGTCCTGGCGGGACAAGGTACTGACACTGCTCACTGCTCGCTCCCGTGGAAACGCTGGATCAGGCCGGCCAGCTTGCCCGGGTCGAACGGCAGCTCGCCCTTGGCCAGGGCGTCGCGCAGCATGTCGATTTTCTCCTGGTCGATTTCCGGCATCTCGCGCATCGCCTGCAGGGCCGGTTGCAGCACGGCCGATTGCAGCGGCGCGGCGGCCGGCGCGGCCGGCGCTTCCTGCGCGTCCACCGGAGGGCTGTCGGCCACGCGCTGGACGGCCATGCCGTCCGGGGTCGAAGTCGTGATTCTCATACGTGTGCCTCGTGTTGGCTTGGTTTCCATACGAACTCTTATTTGTTGCGGCGCGGATCGCGCAGCGGACTATCGCCGCCGAGCTTGCTGCGCAGCTGCTGCAGCAGCGTGGCGTCCGGCAAGGCGGTGTCGACATCGTGCAGCAGCGGATCGCTGGCGTCCGGCATGCCGAACATGGTGGCGATGGTCCTGGCCTGCGCCGTGGTCAGGATCAGCAATTCGATGCGGCGGTTGACGCCGGCGTCGACGCGCTTGGTGTCGAGCGGCGCGCGATCGGCCATGCCCACCACCTGCAGCACCGACTCGCGGTTCATGCCGCCGGCCAGCAATTGCGAGCGGGCCGACATGGCGCGGTTGGCCGACAGCGTCCAGTTGGAGAAGGCGGCGTAGCTGGTGTCGGCGTACTGCAGCGAATCGGTGTGGCCGACGATCAGCATCTGGTTTTCCATTTGCTGGAACAGCGGTCCCATCTTGCGCAGCAGGGCGCGGAATTTATCGGTCGGCACCGCGCTGCCGCGCACGAACATGCCCTGGCGGTCGGTGTCGTGCAGCATCACGCGCAAGCCGTACGGCGTGACGATGGATTCCAGATTGCTCGACAGGCCGTACTCGGCGCTCATCTTGGTCAGCACCTTGGACAGCTGGGCCAGATCGTCCGGGCTGTCGTACTTGACCTTGGAGGAGGGCTGTTCCGGCTGCTCGGCCACCTCGGCCGTGGCTTTTTTCTTGCCCTCGGCCTCGGAGGTGCCGAAGTGCGGCATCGGGAAGCGGTCGATCAGGCTGCCGCGCGGGCCGCCCACCTGTTCCGGCATCACGCCCTTGCCCTGGTCGGTCTTGGCGCCGTCGGCCTCGGTCAGGATCTGCTGCAGCGATTCGGTGTTGCGGGCCGCCATCAGCCACAGCACCAGGAACAAGCACATCAGCGCCAGACAGAAGTCGGCAAACGCCACCTTCCAGGCGCCGCCGTGGTCGTCGTGCTTGTGCTTGCCGCCACCGCGCTTGACGATGGTCTGGTCATGCCCCTTGTCATGCGGCTTTAGCACCACGTCCTCCGCGACCAGAGTTGCCGGACGGCTCGCTGTCGCGGCCTTCCAGATCGTTGATCCAGCGTTCCAGCTGGGCGAAGCTCGGCTTGATGTTCAGCTGCACCAGGCGGCGGCCGGCGTCGATCGCCAGCAGCGGCGGCTTGCCGGCCACGTGGGTCACCAGCACCACCTTGACGGTTTCCTTGTTGGCCGCCTCGGAATTGACCAGCTGCTTCATCATATTGCACAGCGGGTCGATCAGGCCGTAGCAGAAGAAAATACCGATGAAGGTGCCCACCATCGCCGCGCCCACGTGCTCGGCGATCTCGCCCGAGGTGGCGCCCTCGTTCACGGTGTTCATGGTGATCACGATGCCCAGCACGGCGGCCAGAATACCGAAGCCCGGCATCGCCTCGCCGATCTTGTTGAGCGACTTGGCCGGCTGTTCCAGCTCGGTGTGGATGGCCTCCAGTTCCTGCTCCAGCACGCCTTCGAGCTCGTGGGCGTTGATCTTGCCCATCGCCATCAGGCGGAAGTTGTCGACGATGAAGGCCAGCAGCTTCGGTTCCTCCAGCACGCGCGGATAGCGCTGGAACAGCGGGCTGTCCTTGGGCGCCTCGACGTGGGCGTCCAGCGCCTTCAGGCCGCCGGCGGCCAGCTGCAGCAGCTCGTACATCAGCAGCAGCAACTGGCGCTGGAATTCCGAGTCGTATTTTTTCTTGGTCAGGATCTTTTTAATCTGCGTCATCATTTCCTTCAGCACGTGGCTGGGGTTGCCGATGACGAGCGCGCCCAGGCCGGCGCCGGCGATCACGATCAGCTCGATCGGCTGCCAGATCTGATGGAAGGACCCGCCCATCATGAAGAAGCCGCCGAAGACGCTGCCTAAAACTATGAGGAGACCGACTATTTGCTGCATGATGATTCGCCTTTCCGCGTCATTTTTCTAATCCCTAGCCACATCGCGCGCCGCTTCACGCGCTTTGCAGTACTGCCTTCATTTTGGTCAGCGCCGCCTTGTTCAGCTGACAGACGCGGGCGTCGGTCAGGTCCAGCACGGCGGCGATTTCCTTGTAGCTCAGCTCGAACTCGTAATACATCTGCACCACCCGCTGCTCGCGTTCGTCCAGCCCGCGCAGGGCCTGCTCCAGGCTGCGCCGCACCACCAGCTGGTCTTCCGGGCTGGGGGCGCTGTCGTTGCTCACGCTCTCCTGCAGGATTTCATCGAAGCTGGCGATCAGCTCGGCGTTTTCATCCATCAGGTAAGCCTGGTAGGCTTCCGGCGTCAGGTCCAGGCCTTCCATGATCTCGTGCTCGCTCGGTTCGCGCCCCAGCTTGCGGGTGAGGGCGCGCACGCCGTCGCGCAGCTTGTGGCTTTGCTGGCGCACCGCGCGCGGCCGCCAATCCTGGCGGCGCAACTCATCGAGTATGGCGCCGCGGATGCGCAAGCTGGCGTAGCTGCCGAAGGCGCCGTCCGGCTCGCCGTAGCGGCGCAGCGCTTCCAGCAGTCCCATCAGGCCGATCTGCTCCATATCGTCGCGGTCGATGGCGCCGGCGATCTGCGAATTGAGCTGGCGCACGATGCGCTTGACCAGCGGCGCATATGCCAGCAGATGCTTTTGCTCGTCGGCCACGCTGAGCACCGGCGCCGCGGCGCCATGCTCGCTGTAGCTCTCGGCATATGCGTCTGCAAATTCCTCTACATATCCCATGCCCGCTCCACTTGTGTTCATGCTGCTACGGCTTACTCGACAATGAGCTTGCCTATCATGACTTCGTCAAACGGCTTCTCGCGGCCTTCCGCCTCAAACTCGTGGTCGAAGGCCTTGTTCAATTCCGAGGCAAACTGGTCGATGGTCATCACGCGCGCGCTGGCCATCGGCAGGTTGGACAAGGTTTTCACCGCCACGCTGCGCAGCATCGGCAGGGTTTCCTTGGTTTCCTTCTCGCGCTTGGCGTCGGTGGCCACCACCAGGTCGGCCGACAGATAATGCGTCACGGTTTCGCTGGGCTCGTGCTTGAGCATCACCACCACCTTGTCCACCGTCAGGTACTTGGGCGGCAAGTCCGATTTCTTTTCTTCCTTCTTGACCGGCTTTTTCTTGGTGTCCTTGGTTTCGGCGGCGTGTTCCTCGCCGCCGCGCGACAGGAACCAGACGGCGCCGCCGGCCACGGCGGCGCCGACCACTGCAACGAGGGCGAGAGCGATGATGACTTTTTTATTCATTGTGCTGATTACTCCCCGGTCATGGCAAAGGTGGCGGTGTCGTCCTGGTTCAGGGCGCGGCCCGGCGTGCGGCCGTCATCCTGATCGCGCTGCTGGCCGTTGCGGCCGCCCTGGTCGGCCTGCGCCTGGGCGCGCGACGAGGACACGCTCACGGCGACCTCGCTGAACTGGCGGCTGGACAGATCCTGGCGCACGCCGTCGCTGATGCTGTTCAGCTGGCGCAGCACTTCATTGTTGTTGGCCGACAGGTTGACCTGCAGCGCGCCGGCGCTGTGGCGGATCGAAATTTCGATGCTGCCCATGTTCGGCGGTTCCAGACGGATCACGGCATGGTCGTTGTTGCGCTGCAGCTGCACTTGCAGGCGGTCGCCCAGCGCCTCGCGCAGCGGCTGCTGCCATTGTTCCGGCGTGCCGGCCAGGGTCACGCTGGTGCCGGCGGCGTTGGCGGCGCCGGCCGGGGCGGGCGCTGGCGCGCCGATGGCGCCGGTGTTGACGGTGGCGCCGGCCAGAGTGAAGCTGCGCTCGTCGCCGCTGTTGGCGGCCACGGCGGCGGCGGCCGGCGTGGCGGCGGTGCTGGCTGGCGCGGCGGCGGTGTCGGCGGCGCGGGTGACGATGCGCACACCGTTCATCCAGCTTTCCTTCAGTGGCGCGGCAGTCACGCTGACCGGCAGCGCCACGGCGGCGCTGTCGTCCACCGGCGCCTGGCGTTCGGCCGGCTGGACGGTGGCGGTGTCGCTTTCCGACTGGCGCGCGGCCACGGCGGCCAGGGTGGCGCCGTTGGTCTGGGCATACACGGTTTGCGGCGCGGCCGCCGGCGCGGCGCTGGCCGGTGCCGGTGCCGGTGCCGGGGCGGGCGCAGCGTCCTCGGTGGCGGCAGGCATCGGCGTCACCGCCACGCTGGCGGCGGCCAGGTTGAGGCGGGTGGCGCTGGTGTTCAGGGTGGCGCTGGCGCTGATGGCTTCCACGCTGCCGCCCTGGCTGTCGGCGCCGCTCGCCACTGGCGCGGCGGGCGCCGGCGCCGGCGTGGCGCCCAGCAGGGACGTGACCATGGCCGGCAGCAAGGCGGCAGCGGCGGCGGTGCCGGAGCCGGTGCCTTCTTCGGCGCCGGTCTTGACGCTGGTGTCGCCGCTGTCACCGCTGTCGTCGGCCTGGCCGGCATCGGCCACGTCAGCCAGGTTCAGCAGCTGCGAAAACAGCGGAGCGATCACCGGTGCGGCATCGGCGGCGGCTGCGGCTGCGGCTGCGGCAATATCGGCGTTGCTGCGCGTGTCGGCCTGATCGGCGGCGGCCGCAGTCGCGGTGGCCTGGCGCGCCGGGGCCGGCTGGTTGGGCTGGTTGTTCTGGCTGGTCGTGGCCGGCTTGGCGGCCGGTTTGCTGGCGGCCTGGCTGCTGCCGTTGTCAGCGCTGGTCTTGCCGGCTGGTTTGCCGGCCGTGGCCGCGGTGGAGGCGCGCGCGCCGCCGCCGCCGTTGGCGGCGGCATTGGCGGCGGCCGTGCCGGCCGGATTGGCCGCCACCACTGGAGCGGTCAGGTCGGCCTGGGCGGCCTTGGCCGCGGCGTTAGCGCTGGAGAGTGTCATGCTCATGCTTGGATTCCGTTTTCTGCTTGTTCGCTTTCGAGGGCATAAGCCAGCCAGCCCTCTTTGTTGGCCTGCATCTCTTGCAAGCGCCGGCCCAGTTCATCGGTGGCCTTGTCGCAGCGCTTGACTGCTTCGTTGTGCATCTGGCGCAAGGCCGACAGGGCCGCCCATTCGGCGCTGCTCCACTGTCCCTGCGCCGCCATCTGCGGCAACACTGTTCCCATTAACGTGTTAATCGCCGCCAGCGTCTTCCAGTCTTCGGAAGCGATGGCGGCGCTCATTTTCTGCGCCATCTGCAGCAAAGTGCGTTGCCTATCCATTGGTCTTGGCCTGCACGCCCAACCAGCCTTTTTTGATGGTCGTCAGCAAAGTCGTTACTTCATCGATAATGGCCGGATCCAGGCTGACGCCGGCCGTGTACAGGCGGCCGGCGCAGTAGTCGTACAGGCGGCCGAGGTTTTCCACCACCTCGCCGCCGTTGTCGAAGTCCAGCGAGCTCGACAGGCCGTTGATGATGTCGGTGCATTTGTTCAGGCTTTTGGCCTTGAGTTCGTAGCGCTTGCCGACGATGTGGCCGCGCGCGCGCGCCAGCTCTTCGAGCAAGCCGTCGGTGAGCACCAGCACCAGCTCAATCGGCGAGGCCCGGGCGACCTGGGCTTCCAGATTGGTGGAGTGGTAACTGCTATAGGCTTCCTGGTTCAACATGGTATTCACCGTACGGGTCAAAAATTACAAAGGTGCTTTAATTGCTGCTGTCGGGCGAGAACATGGCCGTGAACATGTCCGAAGTCTTGGTCATCGACGATTGCAGCGTTTGCAGCGTGGTAAATTGCGTCAGATAACGCTTGTAGGCGTTATCGAACTGGTTTTTCAGGGTGACCTGGCGGTCGGCGATGTCGGCTTGCGCCTTGGTCACCATGTCGCGGCGGCTGCCGATGTAGCCCTTGGTCGAGCTGGTCCAGGCGGTGGTCAGCTTGTTCATCGCGCCCAGCACGCCGCTGTCGACGCCGAGGCCGGCGCGGCCGAACAGGCTGTCGATGGTGCCCGGATTGGCGGCGACGGTTTTGTTCAGGCGGTTGGTGTCCAGCGTCAGCGTGCCATCCTTGGCGGCGGTGATGCCGAAATTGATCAGCGACACGCCGCCGGTGGCGGTGCGCAGCAGCGCGTTCAGGCGGTCGCGCAGGGCCATCACGCCGGCATCGTTGTGGAAGGCGGCATCGGTCGAGGCCGGGGCCGGCTGGCCGGTCGTCGGGTCGGCGGGCTCGACCACCGAGTGGTCGCCGGCGGCGGTCAGGGTGTTGATGGTCGACAGCAGGCTGTTGTAGGCCGTGATGAAGGTCTGGATATTGGTCGCGGTGCCGCTGTTGTCGGGCGCCACGGTCAGGCTCACCGGCGCCGCGCCGGCGCTCTGCGCCTGGGTGACGGTGAACTCGACGTCGTCGATCACCTTGAAGGTGTTGGAGGCTTGTTGCACCTTGGTGCCGGTACCCTGGTCGCCGATCCAGACGATGGCGTCCTTGGCGGCCTTGAGCGTGCTTTGCGCCGACAGGTCCGATTGCAGATTGGCGTCGCTCAGCCCGGACACGTCGATCGAGGCCACGGCGTTGTCGGCGCCGGTCTTGGCGGAGCTCAGCACCAGCTTGGTCTGGCCATTGACCGTCATGGTGGAGGCGGTCACGCGCGAGTTGTTGGTGGCGGCGGCGTTGATCGCGGCCGCCACTTCCTTGGCGCTCAGCACGCCGTCCATATTGTTGTCGGCATTGGCCAGGTCGACCTGGAAGGTCGAACCGTCGGCCAGCACCACGTTCATGGCGCCGGCATTGGTGGCCACGCTGTCGTTGACGTTGTACGACACCTGGCCGGCGGTGGCCAGCTGCTCGACGTAGAACGAGTAGGTGCCGGCCACCGCTTTCGAGGTGGCGGTGGCGGTGGCGACGGCGGTATTGCTGAAGGTGGCGGCGGTGGCGGTGACCGTCTTGGTGCTGCTGGTCAGCGAGGTCAGCGTGCTCTGGAACGCGTTCAGCGCCGTGCTCAGCGTGGTCAGGGCGCTAGCGGTCGCGGTCGCCTTGGTCGAGCGGCTGTCCAGTATCGCCTTGGTGCCGGCCACGTAGGCATTGGCCAGGTTCTCGGCGGTGGTTTTCGGATCGTAGGTGGGACTGCTGATGACTGCCATGATCGTGCTCCTGGAAAGGATAATGAAGTGTACCTTGTAATAAGGCGACCTTAATCGTTTCCGTATGAAAATATTTCTAACGATTTTTTGTAACCGCGTTTAAACCGGCTTATTTCTGGCCGCGCAGCCACAATTGCGTTGCCAATTCGTCATGTTGTTTGCGTTCCTTGACCGTTTGCTGACGGTCGAACACCTTCTGTTCCTTGGTCAGCACCTTGTCCATCACCTCGCGCTTGGCCCAGGCCTTGTTCAGGGCTTGCTGCGACACCGCCATGTCGGCCTCGTGCATGTGCAGGTCGAGCCGGTGGCTGTCGGCCATGGCCATCACGGCCTGCTTGTAATCGCCGCAGTTGCCGGCCAGGGCGGGGTGCAGATTGCCGCTGGCGCCGCTGTTGGTGTACAGGCTGGTCAGGCGCTCCAGGTTTTTCTGGTAACGCTCGCGCACGCTGGCCTTTTCCGCCATTTCCGTTTGCAGACGCTCAACTTCCGTGTTGCGCAGCGCCACCAGGGTGGTCAGGTTGCGGATTTTTTGTTGGCTCATGATGTCATCAGCTTTTCAAGTTGGGCGATGCAGGTGGCGATCGGGGCTTCTTCCTTGGTGCCCTGGCACAGAAAATCTTCGACCTTGGGGTGCAGTTGCACCGCCTTGTCGGTGACCGGATCGGCGCCGGGCACATAGGCGCCCAGCGGGATCAGGTCGCGCACGCGGTCGTGGCGCGCCATGCTGGCTTTCAGCGCGCGCGCGGCCATCATGTGTTCGTGGCTGATGACTTGCGCCATGCAGCGGCTGATCGATGCGGCAATGTCGATTGCCGGGTAGTGGCCGCGCTCGGCCAGTTCGCGCGTCATGACGATGTGGCCGTCGAGAATCGCGCGCGCGGTGTCGACCACCGGGTCCTGCTGGTCGTCGCCCTCGGCCAGCACGGTGTAGATGGCGCTCATGCTGCCGGACTGGTTTTCGCCGTTGCCGGCCGATTCCACCAGTTGCGGCAGATTGGAAAACACCGACGGCGGATAACCCTTGGTGGCCGGCGGCTCGCCCAGCGCCAGCGCCACTTCGCGCAGCGCCATGGCGTAGCGGGTCAGCGAATCGACCAGCAGCAGCACATTCTTGCCCTGGTCGCGGTAATGGGCGGCGATCGAGTGGCACAGTTCGGTGGCCATGACGCGCATCAGCGGGCTTTCGTCGGCCGGGGCGATCACCAGCACGGCCTTCTGCAAGCCGTCCTTGCCCAGAGACATGTCGACAAACTCGCGCACCTCGCGCGAACGTTCGCCGATCAGGCCCACCACCACCACGTCCGCCACGGTCTGCCGGGTCATCAGGCCCAGCAGCACGGACTTGCCGACGCCGGAACCGGCCATCAGGCCGACGCGCTGGCCCTTGCCCAGGGTCAGCATGGAATTGATGGCGCGCACGCCCACGTCCAGCGGTTCGGTGACCGGTTTTTTCTTGAGCGGATGGATGCGCGGCGGTTGCGAGTCGAGCGGGAAATCGCCGCTCAGCTTGCCGAGGCCGTCGATCGGCTCGCCCAGCCCGTTGACCATGCGGCCCAGCCAGCCGGAGCCGATCTGCAGGCTGATTTTTTCCGGCGAGGGCAGCACGCGGGCGCCGGTGGTCAGGCCCACGGCTTTCTTGAACGGCATCAGGAAGGACAGCTTGTCGCGGAAACCGACCACCTGCGCGTCCAGCCACTCGCCGCCGACTGTCTCTATCTGGCAACGCTGGCCCGTGTGCAGCGGGCAACCTACGGCCTCAAGCAATAAACCGGACGCGCCCACCAGGCGGCCGGTCGGCGTCGCCATGGGTACCGAACCCAGTTCCAGATTGCGTAAGGCATCTGCGATCACTCTTCGATCTCCGGTTCATCGCCGCTGTCGGCGATCTGTAATTGATTATCGACCTGTTCCATGACAGCCGCAAGGCGTTGATGACACCCGGCATCAACTTCATTATCGCCAGCCTTGATGCGGCATTCGCCCACTTCCAGGCGGGCATCGGGGATCAGATTCCAGCGCTTGGAGCGCTTCGGATCGAGTTCGGCAATGCGCTTGAGTTCTTCCGGATTCAGGAAGACATCGATTTCATCGCGGGTCGGCGGCATCGAGGCCAGGGTTTCCTCCACCAGCGCCATCAGTTGCACCGGTTGCAAGGCCAGTTCGGCGCGGATCACCTGGCGCGCGACTTTCGCCACCAGATCCACCACTTCCTTGCGCTGGGCGGCGCGGTAGTCGGAGCGCAGCTTTTTCAGGCTTTTCAGCATGGCGTCCACCGGGCGCGCCATCTGGTCGTAGGCCACCAGCGTTTCGTGGCGGCCTTCCTCGCGGCCCTGTTCCTGGCCGGCCAGGCGGCCCGCTTCGAAGCCGTCTTCCTGGCCGCGCGCCAGACCGATCTCGTAACCGTCGCGCTGGCCCTGTTCAAAACCCTCGCTGACCGAGGCGGCCCACTGGGCGCCGCCATCGCCGCCGTGGCCGTGGCCATGCCCTTGCGCGGCCGCCGCGGCGGCGCGCTGGGTGGTGAACTGCGCCAGCGGCGGGAAACGGTAAGGGCGGAATTGCTTCATTCAACCACCTGTTCGGCAAACAGCTGAATCTCGACTTCGCCGGCGTCGGCCAGCGCTTTCACGGTAGCCATGATTTCCTGGCGAGTCTGTTCGATGCGTGACATTGGCACCGGACCGGCGCGCCGCATCATGTCCTCGAAGGCCTGGGCCTGGCGTTTCGGCATGGTCTTCAGCACGGCGTCGCGCACCGCGATATCGGCGCCCTTGAGGGCGATCGCCCATTGTTCCAGCGGCACATCTTCCAGGATGCGGGTGATGGCCTGCTCGGTCTGGTTGCCGAGGATGAAGAAGTCGTACATCGACAGCTCGATCTTGGACACCACCTCCGGATCGTGGGCGCGCAGCAGTTCCACCATCTGCGCGCGGTTGCTCGGCAGGCGGTTGAGGATTTCGGCGGTCTGGCGGATGCCTTCCACGCTGGTGCCCTGCGAGTCGAACGAGCTCAGGCAGCGGTCCACCAGCTCATCGAGTTCCTGCAGCAGATCGGCGTCCACTTCTTCCATGCGCGCCAGGTTGAGCAGCACCAGATCGCGGCTGTCCTGCGGCAGGCTGTCGATGATCTGGCCGGCCAGCACGGCCGGCAGGAAGGCCAGGAACACCGCCTGCATCTGCACGTGTTCGTTGGAGATGTACTCGGCCAGCCACTTCGGCGAAGCCCACTGCAGGCGCGCCATTTTCGGCCGCAGCTCGTCGCCGTAAATGTTGTTGAGCACGGTGTTCGCGAGGTCGCCGCCGAGCGCGAGATCGAGCGAACGCTTGAGGTAGGAGCGCGAGGCGCCATGCACGCCCGACTGTTCGCGGTAATCGTCGAAGAATTTCTGCATGGCGGTCTTGACCGACTCCACCTTGATGCCGCTCATGCGCGACATCACCTGCGTGACTTCCAGCAATTCCTCGCGCGACAGGCAGCGCAGCACGGCCGCGGCCGGTTCCTCGCCTATGCTCAGCAGCACGATGGCTGCCTGCTCCACAGGCGTCAGCTTGGTCGGCATGGCGTATTCGCCGCCATCATCATCCATGTTATTGAGTTCGGCCATTTTTCTGCATCCATTGTTTGACGACTTCGGCTACGCGTTCCGGTTCTTTCGCGGCCAGCACTTTCAGGTGATCGACCATCACGTCGACTGCCGAGCCCGGAGGCGGCAGGTCGTAGTTTTCCAGCAGCGGCACCACCGGCATGCCCGGCGCGGCGCCGGCGATGCCGCCCAGGGCCGGTGCGGCACCCGGCGCACCCGGCGCCGGCGTGCCGGCCAGTGCGGCCTGTTCCTTGGCAGCGGCTTCCTTGGCCTCCTTGGCGGCGGCCACGGCGGCCTGCTCGGCGGCGCGGCGCTCGGCGGCGATGCGCGCGGCTTCCTTCGGATCCGGCGTGAAGCGCATGGTGATCAGGCGCATGACAGGGCGCAGCAGCAACAGGTAGCCGAGCAGGGCGGCCACGGCGTAGATGGCGTACTTGCTGATGTCGACGATGTTGTCGCGCTCTTCCCACCATTGCACCGGCGCCGCCTTGCGCGGGAAGTTCATGGCCGACACCACCAGCTGGTCGCCGCGCTCGGCGTTGATGCCGAGGCCGTTGCGCAGGATTTTGTCGATATTGGCGATTTCCGCCGGCGTCCAGCCGGTTTTCGGGAAGGGGGCGGCGGCTTGCGCCAACACCACGGCCACGCTCAGCTTTTCCAGGCGGCCGCGGCTGCGCTTGGTCTGGGTGATGCTGCGGTCGTAGGCGTACTGGCGGGTGGTGGCGTTCTTGCGCGCGGTGCCGTCGGCCGGGGCGGTGTTCGGATCGTTGGGGCCGCCCGCGGTCTGCTGGTTGGCGGCGGCCGGATTGGCGGCCGCCGGTGGCGGACGGTTGGACAGGGTGCCCGGCACGCCCATCACCATGCGGTTGCGGTCCTGCTCTTCGCGCATGGCCTCGCTGGTGACTTTCGGGTCGGCGCCGTATTTCTCGACGGTTTCCTCGACGCGGTCGTTGTCGACCGCGGCCGCCACCGACATGCGGTAATTGTCGTCGCCGATCACCGGACCGAGCAGGCCCTTGATGTTGGCTTTCACCTCGTCCGAATAGCGCTTGCTGGCGTCGTTGCCGCTGGTGCCGGCGTCAAAGCCGTCGGCCAGGTCGATGTGGGACGACAGCAGGTTGCCGGCCTGGTCCACCAGGCTGACGCGTTGCGGCGCCAGGCTGGCCACCGAGCCGGCCACCATGTTGACGACGGCGGCAATCGCTTCCGGATCGAGCGAGCGGCCCGGTTTCAGCTGCACCACCACCGAGGCCGACGATTTTTCGCCATCGGAAGAGACAAACGAGGTGGATTTGGCGATCGACAGGTGCACGCGCGCATGCGAGATGGCGTCCAGCGTCATGATCGATTGCGCCAGCTCGCCTTCCAGGCCGCGGCGGAAGCGCACGTCCTGCACGAATTGCGACACGCCCAGCGGGTCATTCTTGTCCATCAGCTCCAGCCCGGCCGGCAGCTGCGCGGTCACGCCCTTGGCGGCCAGCAGCATGCGCACCTTGCCCAGCATCGAATCCGGCACCAGCACCTGGCCGCTTTCCGGGTGGATGCGGTAGGGGATGTGGTCGCCGTCCAGCACGGTCATCATGTCCGGCGCCGAGACTTTCTCGCGCGCGCCAAACACCGGCTTGTAGCTGGACTGGCTGTTCCACATGTACATCAGCACCAGCGCGGTCAGGCCGATCGCCAGCACCAGCAGCGGATACAGGGTCTTGAGCAGATTGGGCGAGAGGGTCGGAGCAGCCGGGTTCGCACGCCAGCGCTCGAAGGCGGACTTGAGGGTGTTAATCACGTTGAATGCTTTCGCAGAGGCTTACAGCGGTAATTTGATAAGTTCGTCGAGGCCGCCCATCACCTTGTTGCGCACTTGCATCAACATCGAGAAGGACAGGCTGGCTTCCTGGCTGGACAGCATGGCGCCGACCAGGTCGTCGCTCTTGCCGGAATCGACGTCGGCCATCTTCTGGCCGGCTTCCACGTCCTGCGTGTTGACCTGGTTGACGGCGTTGTGCATGGACTGGGCAAAGGAGAAGGAGGACTGGCCGTCCTGCGCCCCGTACTGGTTGGCGGCAGCGATGGCGTGGGCGCTGCTGTTCGCCATGTTTTGCGCCGCGCTCGTCAGCGACGCGAGGTCGGCCTGTATCAGGCTGGAGAATCCGTTGCTCATAATGCTACCCCCTGTTTTTACCGCGTTTTTTTACTGCCTGGATCCAGATGACTACCATAGCGAGATTGCCGGAAAGCAGCAAGCCCATGTGGCAGATATTGTGGTGCGCTATACCAATCGTGCTACACATCCGTTGCGCCATGTCACAGTCTTGCAAGAAAGATAGTGTAAGGGAGCGCTAACGCGAAATGGCAGTGAGTTGGGACGGCGCGGGTTACTTAAACCAGTTGAAGCCTTGCACTTGACCCCGGAAAAGGGAGTAAAACAGTTTTATCCAGGCAAATGTCGTTATAAATCATTCACTAAGCGCCGTTTGTTGAAGTGTGGGAACTGCGGACAAGTTACATTTAGCTTACCGGCTAGCAACATTCTTGTAAAGCGATATTTGCCCGGGGATAATTTATTGAGCCAAATATTGTTTATTAGCAATAATGTGAATTTTGCTGTATGCTGTCGCCGAGATCGTCCTACTTTAAGTTACGATAAAAAAATTGCGCTGGAAGTAACCAGTTTTTAGCTGGATAGTGCGATGATGGAGGAGTAGGACTGAATTAACCGCCATGGCCAATACATGACAACGACAAAACAGACGCAGCACCAAGTCCTGGACCCCAGTCTGCTGGGCCGTCCGGTGCACCTGCTGCATATCTTTGCGGCCCAGTTGCGCGACGATCTGGCGCAGTCCATGCGCCTGAACATGAACCGCCGTTACTGGGGCGGTTTCAGCGTGCAGGATGTGGCGTTCAGCCGGCTGGAGGGCAACGAGATCCGCAGCCGCTGGCTCAGCTTTGCCGCCCCGGCCGGGCAGATCGCCTTCTCGCTGGAGCGCAAGGTATTGCTCAGCGTGCTCAACTACCGTTACGGCAGCGGCGCCAAGGCCGACGCCAAGGCCGACGCCGCCCCGCCCGATGAGAACGCGGTGCGCGTGACCGCCACCGAGGAGCGGCTGGCTGTGGTGTTGGGGCAACAGTTGGCCGGCATCCTGGCCGGCCGCATCGAACTCAATCTGCCCGCCATCGAGAAGCCGGCCCCGGCCGAAGGGGAGGCGCCCGAGGCCGCCGACAACGAATTCAAGCCGGCGCCCGGCTCGCACCCGCCCAAGGGCACCTGGGCCATCACCGTCACCGTGGCCGAGAACGCCGGCGGCGGCACCGGCCAGTTCTGGTTCGCGCTCGATAAAAACCTGATGGCCAGCGTGCTGCGCGGCCTGTTGCGCGACCGCGACGCCGCCCGCAAGCCCAAGGCCACCACGCCGCTGGCGCAGCGCCTGCAGGTGGGGCTGGTGGGCCGCCTGGCCAGCAAGGAGGTCACGCTGGGCAGCTTGTACGATTTGCAGGTTGGCGATGTCATTCCGATCAGCCTGTCAAGAGCCGACGTCTTGCTGGAAGATTCCCGGTTGTTCACCGCCGCGGTCACCGAGCACAAAGGCAAACTCTGTTTAACCTCTTTTGAAGACGCCGAATAATGATGAACATGAACGTAGCCAACCCTAGCGACGCCCTGCTGGAAGACCTGTCCGAAGAGATGATCATCGACCAGCCCGGCAACGAGCTGACCGACCTCCCGGCCTCGGCGCCACGGCGCGACCTGCCAGCCATGATGCGCAAGATCCCGGTGACCTTGACGCTGGAAGTGGGGTCGGCCCGTATCTCGCTGCAGGACCTGATGAACATCGGCCCGGACAGCGTGGTGGAACTCGATGTGCTGGCCGGCGAGCCGCTGATCATCAAGGTCAACGGCACCGCCATCGGCCGCGCCGAGGTGGTGGTGGCGGGCGAGAACTACGGCCTCAAAGTGATCGACCTCGACGGTCTGAATCTGGACATGATGACTCCATGATCCGGTGTCTGAATGCGCGTCGCCTGCGGGCGATGGCGCCGGTCGCCGCCTTGCTGGGCCTGGGCTTGTGCGCCATGCCGGCCCAGGCGGTCGACCTGCTGGCCAATGTGGTGCCGGGAGCCAAGACCGAACTGACGGTCAAGATGCAAATCCTGATCATCATGACCCTGCTGGGCTTGCTCCCGGTGATGGTCATGATGATGACCAGCTTTACCCGCTTTGTGATCGTGCTGTCGCTGCTGCGCCAGGCCCTGGGCCTGCAGCAGGGCTTGCCCAACCGGGTGATCACCGGCGTGGCGCTGATCCTGACCCTGCTGGTGATGCGGCCGATCGGCAACGAAATCTGGACCAATGCCTTCGTGCCCTACGACCAGGACAAGATCGGCCTGGAAACCGCGCTGCAGATCGCCGAGAAGCCGGTGTCGCGCTTCATGCTGGCGCAGACCAGTAAGGCGGCGCTGCAGCAGATCGCCCACCTGGCCGGCGAGGACAAGATCAGCGAGCCGTCGCAGCATGCGTTCACCGTCAAGCTGGCGGCCTTTGTGCTGTCCGAGCTGAAGACCGCGTTCCAGATCGGCTGCATGCTGTTCATTCCGTTTCTGGTGATCGACCTGGTGGTGTCGTCGGTGCTGATGGCGATGGGCATGATGATGCTGTCGCCGCTGGTGATTTCGCTGCCGTTCAAGCTGCTGCTGTTCGTGCTGGTCGACGGCTGGACCCTGACCGTCAATACGCTGGTGACCAGCGTGCAGGCCTACTGAGAAGGGGCGCCCATGCTGACTCCTGAAATTGCCGTCGATCTGGTGGTCGAGTCGCTGCACATCGTCATGCTGCTGGTGGTGATCCTGGTCGTGCCGGGCCTGATCACCGGCCTGCTGGTGGCGCTGTTCCAGGCCGCCACCCAGATCAACGAACAAACCCTGAGTTTCCTGCCGAGGTTGCTGATCACGCTGCTGGCCATCATCCTGGCCGGGCGCTGGATGTCGACCCTGCTGATGGACTTTTGCGTGTCCATCTTCACCCGCGCCGCCACCCTGGTCGGCTAGCCTGCCGCGCACGCCCCATGGAATCCGTCCTCGCCCAGCTGCTGCCGTTCCTGACCGCCTTGTGGTGGCCGTTCTGCCGCATCCTGGCGATGTTCACCGGCGCGCCGGTGCTGGGCGAGGCGGTCACGCCGGTGACGGTGCGCATCCTGATCGCGCTGGTGCTGGCCATCATCATGATGCCGCTGGCCGGCGGCCATCCGCCGATCAACCCGTTCTCGCTGCACGGCGTGGTGGCCACCATCGAACAAGCGCTGATCGGCTTCGTGCTGGGGCTGGCGTTTCACTTTGCCATGTCGGTGATCGGCGTGCTGGGTTTCATGGTGTCGTCGCAGATGGGCTTGTCGATGGCGGTGATGAACGACCCGCTCAACGGCCAGTCGTCGGACGTCACTTCGGCGCTGCTGTCGACCCTGGCCATCATCGTGTTCTTTGCCATCGACGGCCATCTGGTGATCGCCAATGTGATCGGCCAGAGCTTCAAGGCCTGGCCGCTGGGCAGCGGCTTCGGCAACCACTTGCTGGAAGCGGTGGCCTACAACGTGGCGTGGATCTTCTCGGCCGCCATGCTGCTGGCGATTCCGGTGGTGTTTTCCACCATGGTGGTGCAGCTGGGCTTTGGCTTCCTCAACCGCGTGGCGCCCAGCCTCAACCTGTTTGCGCTGGGCTTTTCCGTGATCACCATCTTCGGCCTGCTGATGCTGGCGCAGGTGGTGCGCTTCATTCCCGAGCACTATGTGCGCATGACCAATATGGTGCTGGAGCTGATACGCCAGCAGATGCAGGTGGCGGCCCATGGCTGACGAGAGCACAGGCGATAAAACAGAAAAGGCTTCACAGCAGAAGCTCAAGAAGTCCCGCCAGGAAGGGCAGGTGGTGCGCTCGCGCGACCTGTCGACCGCGATCGGCATCCTGGTCAGCCTGAAACTGTTCGTCTACCTGCTGCCCGGCTACCTGATGGAGTTCAACGAAATTTTCCACCAGAGCTTTGCCCCGCTGGACGGCGACGGCGCCATCGACAACGCCATGTCCACCGTGTTCAGCAGCTCGATGTGGTTGCTGATCAAGATGGTGCTGCCGCTGTTCGTGGTGCCGCTGTTCATCATGCTGGGCGCCATGGTGCCGGGCGGCTGGGTGATCTCGACCAAGCATTGGGAACCCAAGCTGTCGCGCATGAGCCCGGCGGCCAATCTGGGCCGGCTGTTCAGCGGCAAGCATGCTTTCGAGCTGGCCATCTCGATCGGCAAGGCCGCGGTGCTGATCGCGGTGCTGATCCACGTGGCCCGTTCCAGCGTGCCGGACTACACCCGCCTGCAGATGATGCCCATGGGGCAGGCCATGCTGAGCGGCACCAACCTGATGCTGGACGGCCTGATGGCGATGGTGGCGGTGTTTGTCATCTTCGCCCTGATCGACGTGCCGGCCCAGGCCTGGTTCTTCGCCCGCAACCAGCGCATGTCCAAGCAGGATCTGAAGGAAGAGCACAAGTCGACCGAGGGCCGGCCCGAGGTGAAAGGCCGCATCCGCCAGCTGCAGCGGGCGCTGGCGCGGCGCAGCGCGCGCAAGACCGTGCCCAGCGCCGACGTGGTGATCGTCAACCCGGAGCACTACGCGGTCGCGCTCAAGTATGACCTCAGCAAGGCGGAGGCGCCGTATGTGGTGGCCAAGGGCGTGGATGAAATGGCGCTGTACATCCGCCAGCTGGCCAGGGAATTCAAGATCGAGATAATGGAGCTGCCGCCGCTGGCGCGCGCCATCTACAACACCAGCCAGGTCAACCAGCAGATCCCGGTGCAGCTGTACCAGGCGGTGTCGCAGGTGCTGAACTATGTGCTGCAGTTGCAGGCTTTCCGTACCGGACGGCGCGCCGCCGAACCGGAGCGTCCAAATGAAGTTGTTGTGCCCACATCCATGAGCGAGGTTAAGTAGTGAATTTCATACAGACGATGCTAGCGGAGATACGTCGCCACAAGTTTGCCACGCCGGCATTCTTGCTGATCATCCTGGCCATGATCATGCTGCCGCTGCCGCCGATACTGCTGGACGTGATGTTCACGTTCAATATCGTGCTGGCGCTGATCGTGATCCTGGGCTCGGTGTCGGTGCGCCGGCCGCTGGACTTCTCGGTATTCCCGACCGTCCTGCTGGCCACCACCATGCTGCGCCTGACGCTGAACGTGGCGTCCACCCGCGTGGTGCTGCTGCACGGCCATGAAGGCACGGCCGCCGCCGGCCACGTGATCGAGGCCTTCGGCAACGTGGTGGTGGGCGGTAACTACGTGGTCGGTATCGTGGTGTTCGTGATCCTGATGATCATCAACTTCATGGTGGTGACCAAGGGCGCGGAACGGATATCCGAAGTGTCGGCGCGCTTCACGCTGGACGCGCTGCCCGGCAAGCAGATGGCGATTGACGCCGACCTCAATGCCGGCCTGATCAATCAAGAGAAGGCCCAGCAGCGCCGCCTGGAAGTGGCGTCGGAAGCCGACTTCTACGGCGCCATGGATGGCGCCTCCAAATTCGTGCGCGGCGACGCCGTGGCCTCGATCCTGATCCTGATCATCAACATGGTCGGCGGCGTGGCGATCGGCGCGCTGATGCAGGACATGTCGTTTGGCGCGGCCTTCAAACAGTACGCGCTGCTGACCATCGGCGACGGCCTGGTGGCGCAGATCCCGGCGCTGCTGCTGTCGGCTGCGGCCGCCATCCTGGTGACCCGTATTTCGGATTCGGGCGACTTCGAACAGCAGGTCGGCAGCCAGGTCCTGACCTCGCCGCAGGTGATGCTGAGCGCGGCCGGCATGATGCTGATCCTGGCGCTGGTGCCGGGCATGCCATGGCAGATGTTCGCGCCATTTGCGCTGGTGCTGGCCTATGTGGGCTGGAAACTGCTGAACCGGGTGCAAAAGCCCGAGACCAGTAATCTCGACGCCATCGAAGCGGCGTTGCGCGACGAGCGCGCGCCCGACCTCGACTGGTACGGCCTGCCGATCGTGCAACCCTTGCAAATCGCGGTCGGCTACAAGCTGGTGGGCCTGATCGACAAGGCGCAGGGCGAGCCGCTGAGCAAGCGTGTCAAGGGCGTGCGCCAGAGCTTGTCGGAATCGATGGGTCTGCTGCTGCCGCCGATCACGGTCCGCGACGACCTCGGCCTCAAGCCGACCCAGTATTCCGTCATCTTGTCGGGCAGCGTGGTGGCGCAGGCGGAAGTGTTTGCCGACCGCCTGATGGCGATTCCGTCGCCGAATGTGTACGGCCAGATCGACGGCATCCCCGGCATAGAGCCGGCCTACGGCATGCCGGTGACGTGGATCGAGACCAGCGAGAAAGCCAACGCCCTCGGGCTGGGCTACCAGGTGGTGGAGACGCCGAGCGCGATCGCCACCCACCTGTCCAAGCTGATACGCGAGTACCTGCCCGAGCTGTTCCGCCACGAAGACGTGCCGGCCCTGATGGAGCGCCTGACCGCCGTTTCGCCGAAACTGGCCTCGGCGCTGGACAAGGCGCTGACCCACACCCAGATGCTGCGCGTGTTCCGCGTGCTGCTGGCGGAAAACGTCTCGCTGAAAGACATCGTGCCGATCGCCACCACGCTGGTGGACAGTTCGGAGACCACCAAGGACCCCATCCTGCTGGCGGCCGAAGTGCGCTGCGCCTTGCGCCGCCAGATCGTCACCAGCCTGTTCGGCCAGAAGACCGAAATGCAGGCCTTCAACCTGGGCGGCGACCTGGAGAACATGCTGCTGGGCTCCCTGAACCAGGCGCGCCAGAGCGGCAAGGTGGTGCTGGACAATTATCCGATCGATCCGCACCTGCTGGCGCAGCTGCAAGTGAACATGCCGGTGGCGCGCGAGCAGATGAAACAGCAGGCGACGCCGCCGCTGTTGCTGGTGCTGCCGCAGATCCGGCCGCTGCTGGCGCGCTACGCCCGCCTGTTCGCGCCGGGCCTGCACGTGCTGTCCTACAACGAAATTCCGGAAAACCGCGAAGTCAGCATCATCGGCACCGTCGGCTAAATTCGGGGTCAGAGCCGACAATCGGACATTTCGCGCGCGAAATGTCCGATTGTCGGCTCTGACCCCGAACTTCAGGCGGATTCGGAGAGGTCGTCGGCGATGGCCGGTTGCGACAGCAGGACCGCCACTTCGGCCATGGCGCGGAACAGCGCCTGGGTCAGCGCCGCCGTGTGCATGCGGCTCGGGTAGGAATGTTCGCCGGTCGAGGCCGGCAGTTCGCGGCGCAGGCGGCAGCGCAAGATGCTCAGGCCGGACCGGCTGACCACCGCCGCCAGCTGCGGCAGCAGGTCGCGCATCTGCTGCATGGCCGCGGTCTGGGCCGCGCCCACTTCCAGCACCACGCCATTGCCGCTGGCCGGCTCCATCTGGATCACCACCCGGCCCACGCCCGGCAGCATCAGTTCCAGCCGCAAGGCCACGCGCGTGCGGCGGCGGCGGTTGCGGTCATATTCTTCGTCATCTTTGACCACCACCTTCAGCACCAGGCGCTCGGCGCCCCAGGCGTAGACGGCAAAGCGCCACGGCTCCATTTCCGTCACCAGCGGCGTGCCGGGACGGCCGTCGCGCATCGACGAGGCGGCGTTGTCGGCCATGAACAGGCTGGAAGGCAGATGCTGGCCGGTGGCTTGCTCCAGCCAGGCGGCGCGCTGTTCGCTGTAGGTGCGTACCATGATTTGCCACGAGGCCGCCATGGCGTTGGTGTCGGGCGGCTGCCAGACCATCTGGCGCGATAAAAACACTTGATTGGGCCGCATGGCGGCCGGGTCGCCGGCGTCCGGCATGTCGGCCAGGGCGGCGGCCAGCGCTTCCGCGTGCGAAGGCGGCAGGGCCTGTTGCTGGTCCGGGCCATCGAGGACGGCGCCCACCGAATTGGGGCCGTTGGTGCTGTTCGGGCCGCTGGGGCCGAGCGGACCGATCGGAAAATCGGCATCGAGCGGGCCTTCGCTGCCGGGCACGCGCGTGACCTGACCGGGCTGCGCTTGCGGCCGGTCAGGAACGCCGAGCGGGCGCAGGGAGGGTCCGATACGATCTACAGCCATCAGGCGCGCTTTCTAGAAGGATTACCGCTATAAAAAAAGCCAACCGAAAAGTTCCGGTTGGCCCTTTTAGTAATCCGGATATGTTGACATATCCGGATAGTACTACGATTACTGCAGCAGGGACATAACCAGCGACGAGGTGCTGTTCGACTGCTTCAGCATCGCGGTGCCGGCTTGCAGCAGCATCTGAGCCGAGGTCATGTTCGACGATTCGGTCGCGAAGTCGGTGTCCATGATGCGGCCGGTAGCGGCCTTGGTGTTGGTCGAGATGTTCGACAGGTTGTTGTACACGTGGTCCAGACGATTGGCGGTAGCACCCAGCGACGAACGTACGGCGCCAACCTGGTCGATGGCGGTCGAGATGGTGTCGATGGTGTTGTTTGCTGCGGTCTGGCCAGCGGCGTTCGAGGCGCTGGCGGTACCATCGGTACCGTCCGAGATTTCGGTGCCCACAGCGGCGCCGCCGGCGGCGTAACGTGCGCTCACGGTGCCCAGGCTGGTGGTCAGGGTGGTCATGGCGGCCGACAGGTCCATGCTCATGGTTTCGCTCTTGCTGGCGCCGATCTGGAAGGTCATCGACGCAGCGATGCTGCCGCCGTCCAGCAGCTTGGCGCCGCCGAAGGTGGTGTTTTTCATGACGTTGTTCAGTTCGCTGCCCAGGGCGTCGAACTCGGACTGCAGTGCAGCCTGGTCTTTTGCGGTCGACGAAGCGTCGGCTGCCTGGGTGGCCAGGTCTTTCATGCGGGTCAGCATGGTGGTGACTTCGTCAAACGCGCCTTCGGCGGTTTGCAGCATCGAAATCGAGTTCTGGGTGTTGCGCATAGCCATGGCCATGCCGCTGGTTTGTGCTTTCAGACGGGTGGCGATTTGCAGGCCTGCAGCGTCGTCCATGGCCGAATTGACACGGAAGCCGGTGCTCAGGCGGGTCTGCGAGGTCGACAGCTGCGACTGGGTGCGACCGATCGAGTTCTGTGCGGAAAGGGCCGCAGAATTGGTGTGAAGGCTCAGCATGAAATAACTCCTGGTAGGTGGATTCAGTTCGGAGCAACGGATCCTTTGTGCTCTCCCAAGTACAAGACGACCGTATCTGGAAGGACATTAAATGCTTCGTGGAAATTTATGAAAAAATTTTTACCCGGGGCCGAAAACCGCGGCCAGCCGCCGTTTTGCGTCAGCCGATTATGGGCCGATTGGCGCACGGGAGCAAGAATTCCTGCCTGACGCCAAAAGAAAAACAGCGCGGTGGCGAGCCGCGCTGTTCTTAAGATGTTGCTTTTTTACATATTCGGATAGTTCGGGCCGCCGCCGCCTTCCGGCGTGATCCAGACGATGTTCTGGGTCGGGTCCTTGATATCGCAGGTTTTGCAGTGCACGCAGTTCTGGGCGTTGATCTGCAGGCGGTCGGCGCCTTCGTCGGTCTTGACGAATTCGTACACGCCGGCCGGGCAGTAGCGCGCCTCCGGACCCGCGTACTGGGCCAGATTGACGTCCACCGGCACGCTCGGGTTTTTCAGCGTCAGGTGGACAGGCTGGTCTTCCGCATGGTTGGTGTTCGAGATGAACACCGACGACAGGCGGTCGAAGGTCAGCTTGCCGTCCGGTTTAGGGTAATTAATAGGGGCGAACTGGGAAGCCGGCTTCAGGCTCTCATGGTCGGCGTGCGTGTGGTGCAGGGTCCATGGCGCTTTACCGCGGAACACCAGCTGGTCGATGCCGGTCATCAGCGAGCCCAGGTACAGGCCTTTGTTCAGCCACGGCTTGACGTTGCGCGCCACGTGCAGTTCTTCGTGCAGCCAGGATTGCTCGAAAGCGGCCGGGTAGGTGGTCAGCTCGTCGCCCTGGCGGCCGGCGCCCAGCGCCGCGAACACCGATTCGGCGGCCAGCATGCCGGATTTGATGGCGGCGTGCGAACCCTTGATGCGGCTCATATTCAGGAAACCGGCGTCGCAGCCGATCAGCGCGCCGCCCGGGAAGACCAGCTTGGGCAGGCATTGCAGGCCGCCGGCGGTAATGGCGCGCGCGCCGTACGAGATGCGCTTGGCGCCTTCGAAGAAGGTGCGGATTGCCGGGTGGGTTTTATAACGCTGGAATTCCTCGTACGGCGACAGGTAAGGATTCTCGTAGTTCAGGCCCACCACGTAGCCCACCACCACCTGGTTGTTTTCCAGATGGTAGAGGAAGGAACCGCCGTAAGTCTTGCTGTCCAGCGGCCAGCCGGTGGTGTGGATCACCAGGCCGGGCTGGTGCTTGGCAGGATCGATTTCCCACAGTTCTTTAATGCCGATGCCGTAGGATTGCGGATCTTTGCCCTTGTTCAGGTCGTACTTGGCGATCAGCTGCTTGCCCAGGTGGCCGCGCGCGCCTTCGGCAAACAGCGTGTATTTGCCGTGCAGCTCCATGCCGAGCTGGAAGTCCGGACCCGGCTCGCCGTCGCGCTTGACGCCCATATTGCCGGTGGCCACGCCCTTGACCGAGCCATCGTCGTTGTACAGCACTTCGGCGGCGGCGAAGCCGGGGAAGATTTCCACGCCCAGCGCCTCGGCCTGCTGGCCCAGCCAGCGCACCACATTGCCGAGCGAAATCACATAGTTGCCGTGGTTTTCAAAACACTTCGGCAGCAGCATGTTAGGGGTCTTGTAGGCCTTGGTTTCGGTCAGGAACAGCACGCGGTCTTCGGTGACGGCGGTGTTCAGCGGCGCGCCTTTTTCTTTCCAGTCGGGGATCAGTTCGGTCAGGGTGCGCGGGTCCATCACGGCGCCGGACAGGGTGTGGGCGCCCAGCTCGCCGCCTTTTTCCAGCACGACGACCGACACTTCCTGGCCTTTTTCGGCGGCCAGTTGCTTGATCTTGATTGCTGCCGACAAGCCTGCGGGGCCGCCGCCGACGATGACGACGTCATACTCCATCGCGTCGCGCGGGCCATACTGTTCTACGAGGTTTTGTGGCTGAGTCATAGTCTGTTGTTATAGTGATTGTGGGGAATGAGAAAATTTTAGCACGAACGTGCTTCTTTTTTGTTTGGATTGACGCCATTTTCCGCGACATTATTAGACACCGCAATCTAATACTGGGAATTTGTGTAATCATTACATTCAATTACCAAACATCAGGAGTGGTCCGTGGGCATAGAAGTCAACTTTGAGGGAAAAATTGCGCTGATCACCGGCGCCTCCAGCGGTCTGGGAGCCCGGTTTGCCAAAGTGCTGGCTCAGGCGGGCGCGCAGGTGGTGCTGGCCTCGCGCCGCACCGAGCGCCTGAAAGAGTTGCGCGCCGAAATCGAAGCCGACGGCGGCGCCGCCCATGTGGTCAGCCTGGACGTGACCGACTACGCCAGCATCAAGTCCGCCATCGCCCATGCCGAGACCGAGGCCGGGCCGATCGACATTCTGGTGAATAATTCCGGCGTCTCCACCACCCAGCGCCTGGCCGACGTCACGCCGGAAGACTACGCGTTTGTGATGGACACCAATCTGCGCGGCGCGTTTTTTGTTGCCCAGCAAACTGCCAAGCGCATGATCGCGCGCGCCAAGGGCGATCCGAGCAAGAAGCACCGCATCATCAACATCGCTTCGGTGGCGGGCCTGCGCGTGCTGCCGCAGATTGGCGTGTACTGCATGAGCAAGGCCGGCGTGGTGCAGATGACCAAGGCCATGGCGGTGGAGTGGGGCAAGTACGGCATCAATACCAACGCCATCTGCCCCGGTTATATTTCGACCGAGATCAACGAGGAATATTTCGCCAGCGAGCAGGGCCAGCGCCTGATCGACATGCTGCCGCGCAAACGCCCCGGCAAGCCGGAAGACCTCGACGGCTTGCTGTTGCTGCTGGCCGGCGAGGATTCCAACTTCATCAACGGCGCCATCATCAGCGCCGATGACGGCATGACCGCAACCTGACGTCATACCGGCGCGGCGGGACGACGATCAGAGTTGCACGCCGACCAGCTTGTGCACCAGCTCGGACGAGGTGGCGGCGGAGAATTTGCGCATCAGCTTGGCGCGGTGCATTTCCACCGTGCGCGGGCTGAGGTCGACCTGGCGGGCGATGGTCTTGCTGGTCTTGCCTTCCACCAGCAGGGCGGCGATTTCGCGCTCGCGCGGCGTCAGCTCGGCCGTGACCGGGCGTTTTTCGCTGACATCCTCAAAGGTCCAGATGCCGGGACCGAGCGGCTCACTGGACAGCATGGCGTGACCGGTCACATGGCACCAGAACAGCTCGCCATTGGCGCGGCGCATGATGCGCTCGTCCGAATAGCGGCCCTTGGCGTTCATGATGGGAATGATGCGGTCGCCGGTGCGCAAGAATTCATCCATGGTCGGGTACAGCGCGCGGAACGACAAACCGTCCAGCTCGGCGCGGGTATAGCCGAACATATTGGCCAGCGCTTCGTTGGACGACTGGATGATGCGGTTTTCGGAGATGCACATGCCCACCGGCGCATGCAGGAAGATGGATTCGTAATCAATGGCAGGCTGAACGCTCATAGGTTCTGGCAGGTATTTCTACGGTATTGAACTTTTAATGTGCGTATTCTATGCTGGATCGCCGCTTAGCTAACGCATTTAACAACGTTGACTATGCACACGCAACACAAATCATAAAGGGACACCTATGAATAAAATTTATCCGGACGCCGCCACTGCCCTGGTCGGCGTCGTACAAAGCGGCCAAACCATTGCCGTCGGCGGATTCGGCCTGTGCGGCATCCCGGAAGCGCTGATCGGCGCGCTGCGCGATTCGGGCGTGACCGGCCTGACCGCCATTTCCAACAACGCCGGCGTCGACGGCTTCGGCCTCGGCCAGCTGCTGGAAACCCGCCAGATCAAGAAGATGATCGCCTCCTACGTGGGGGAAAACAAGGAATTCGCGCGCCAGTACCTGGCCGGCGAACTGGAGCTGGAATTCACGCCGCAGGGCACGCTGGCCGAGAAGCTGCGCGCCGGCGGCGCCGGCATCCCGGCCTTCTTCACCAAGACCGGCGTCGGCACCATCGTCGCCGACGGCAAGGAAATCCGCGAATTCGACGGCGAACAATACGTGATGGAACGCAGCCTGGTGGCCGACGTGGCGCTGGTCAAGGCCTGGAAGGCCGACAAGGCCGGCAACCTGGTGTTCCGCAAGACCGCGCGCAACTTCAACCCGAACGCCGCCATGGCCGGCAAGGTCTGCATCGTCGAAGTCGAGCAGCTGGTGGAGACCGGCGAGATCGACCCGGACCAGGTGCACCTGCCGAGCATCTTCGTGCATCGCATCGTGGTCAATGCCACGCCGGAAAAACGCATCGAGCAGCGCACCATCCGCGCCGCCAACCAAGAATAACGGAGAATAGAATCATGGCATGGACTCGTGATGAAATGGCCGCGCGCGCGGCCAAGGAACTGCAAGACGGTTTCTATGTGAACCTCGGCATCGGCCTGCCGACCCTGGTGGCCAACTACGTCCCTTCGGGCATGGAAGTGTTCCTGCAATCGGAAAACGGCTTGCTGGGCATCGGCCCGTTCCCGACCGAGGATGAAATCGACGCCGACCTGATCAACGCCGGCAAGCAAACCGTGACCGCGCTGCCGGGCGCAGCTTACTTCAGCTCGGCCGATTCCTTCGGCATGATCCGCGGCGGCAAGATCAACCTCGCCATTCTGGGCGCCATGCAGGTGTCGGAAAAGGGCGACCTGGCCAACTGGATGATTCCGGGCAAAATGGTCAAGGGCATGGGCGGCGCCATGGACCTGGTGGCCGGCGTGAAGAAAGTGGTGGTGCTGATGGAGCACGTGGCCACCGCCAAGGATGGCTCGACCTCGCACAAGCTGCTGCCGAAGTGCGACCTGCCGCTGACCGGGGTGGGCGTGGTCGATCTGGTGATCACCGACCTCGGCGTGATGGCAGTGACCGAAGCCGGCCTGAAAGTGACCGAACTGGCGCCGGGCGTCAGCAAAGACCAGATCCAGGCCGCGACCGGCGTCAAGCTGGATTTCTCGGCGCTTTAAAGCGCGCCGGAACCACTCAAACGGCATGCTGCGGCATGCCGTTTTTATTGGGTCTGGCAATTTTCGAGCAAAAATAGGTCTGATCTATGGCAACTGGAATGTAGATAGGAAATTATTTGTTGATAGCAATTTTATAAGAGGATATGCTGAGGCTTGGTTGTTGTTTATTTGATAGTGCACTTGTTCTTTCCTAAACCCTGATCGGACAAAAAATGAAACTTCGCTCTCTGGCATTAGGCCTTGTATTGGCCGCTTCTTCTTTTGCTGCTTCGGCCGCCGCGTTTACGGTTGCCTTGACGCCTACCTCGCCGAATCACCTGACCGCATCGTTTGGTGATACTCCTGTTCTGGGCAGCTTTACCGACGTCTTTACCTTCACTCCCAATGTGAATCCAGGCAGTAATGCGTCGGCCTACTTCTTCAACTTTGCGTTGAACGGCCTGGGCGTCTACGATCCCGGTTTGCAGATTCTGTTTACCGCAGCGGATCTGAACGGCACTCCATTCAACATCAACAACAGCCTTCCGTTCACCCAAGGTGGCGTGTATGTGCCTAGTGTCAGCGGCCCGCTGGTCCTGACCGTTTCCGGTGTCTCGAGTGGCGGCAGCTATTCCGGCGTGATCAACGTCACCATGGCGCCAGTACCTGAGCCAGCAACCTACGGCATGCTGGGCGCTGGCCTGGCTCTGCTGGGTGTGGTGGCACGCCGCAAACGCAGCGCCTGATCTGGTCTTGCCAGCAGAGAGAAAGCCCGCCAAGTGCGGGCTTTTTGTCTCAGAGGGCCAGACTGAAGCCCACGCTGCGGCTGGGTCACCATCGGCACCGCGCTGGCCAAGTGGATCAGCTGGCGCAGCTCAGACCGCGCGGCGGCGGGCGATGGCGCCCATCAGGCACAGGCCGCCCAGCAGCATGGCGTAGCTTGCCGGTTCCGGCACGGCCGTCACCGACCAGCGGGTGACGGAGAAGTTGGCGTTGTCGGCCAGGGACCAGCCGCTGCCACCCTGCACGTAGGCCTTGGCGGGATCGTAATAAGCGCTGGCTGGATACATGCCGAAGGTCTGGCCCGAGTAGAAGCCGCCACCCATTTGCCAGGGGCTGGTGCTGAACAAGAAGTTGTTTTCGAGGCCGTCAAGCGACGCCACGGCGGCGCCGCTCGCCATGGTGTAGCTATCGGTCCAGCCGAAGTTGTACAAGTTGCCGCTGCCGAACTCGACGCCATCGCGGAACACGCTGATGTTGGACAGGCCGGTAATCAGGTTGCCCGAGGCAGTGCCGTCGAAACTGCCGGTCAGCACGCTGCCGGCGCCGAACGTGTAGCTGAAGTTGTAGGTGGTGGCGTTGGCGGCGGTGGCGGCCAGCAGGGCGGCGGCGCAGGCGATGTGGCGCAGGGCGGTGGTCATCAGGAGCTCCCGTTTGTGAAAGTTGTGAGGACGGCACTATCTCACGGGCGGGAGCGCCTGTCTGTCGCACAAAAAGGCTACACGGGACTGGGCGGCAGGGCGATGCCGCGGTAGCGGCGCTTGTACAGCATGACGCCGACAGCGGTGGTGACCACCAGCGCGGCGGCGGTCAGCAAATCCTGGCCGCCATGGGTTTCCACCGCCGGCTGGCTGGATTTCATGGTGGATGCCGTGAATTTCTTGCCGGCGTATTTCGCGCCAATCACCAGTTCCTGATTATTGATGGCGTTGACCAGGTACAAGCCATAGCCGCCCGGATGCACCGTCATTTTCCCATCGCGATACACAAAAGAGCGCCGCTCGTCGCCGACGCGGATGCTGCCCACCACATGGCCAGCCTCGTTGACGGCGGTGGCGAAGCTATCGCCATAGCCGATCAGCGCGCCTAGGTCGGTCATCTTGCCCTGATTCCAGACGAAGGCATGCCAGCGCCGCTCCGGCGTTTCCGACGCGCCCACCACCATGCCCTTGTCGTTGATGGCGCTGGCGGCGCTGGAGCGGCCGCCCAGCGTGCCGATGTCCCGCATGCCGCCATTCTGGTAGAGGAAGGCATGGCGGTAGCCGTCGGGCAGGGCGGCGGTGCCGACCACGTCGCCATGGTTGTTGATGCCGGCCGCGTAGCTGATCTTGCCACCCAGCGTGCCGAGGTCCACCGGCGCGTGTGCGCCGTCGCTGAGGAAGGCACGGTAATAGCCGTCGCTGGTGTCGGCAAAGCCGGCGATCTGGCCGTGGTCGTTAACGGCGGCGCCGTAGCTGCTGTTGCCGCCGAGCGTGCCGAGGTCGCGCATGGCGCCGCCGTGAGGCACGACGAAAGCGCGCCAGTAGCCGCCACCATTCTGCGCCGTGCCGACCACATCGCCACGGGCGTTGATATCCTTGGTGAAGCCTTCGCTGCCGCCCAGCGTACCCAGCTCGATTGGCCGCTTGTCGAACAGGATGGCGCGCTGATGGCCATCGTCTTCCTCAATGATGCCGGCCATCTGGCCGCTTGCGTTGATGTCGACCGCGATGCTTTGTTCCTTGTCGCGCGCGCCCAGTGTGAGATCCGCCATGTTGTACCTCCGCAGTGTGAATGCAGTGCCCAGTGCAACTCCCGTGCCACGCCGTTTTCCGGCCCAAACTGTACGAAAATGAACGCTAATGCTGTCCGCTTGCGGACATTAATTCCTTTGTGCGCTCCGCCGCCAAGTGTAGAGCATGCTGGTAACGCGCGCGTTGGCTCTTCGACTTGTTTTCCTCAAGTCCCCGTTCGTAGGTCAGACGCAGAGCCGGATCCTTGACGCTATCCGGCGCCACGCCGGCCGGCAGCCCGGTTTCCGGCGGCGGCGCCAGGTTCAACTGCGGCAAATCGCCAGCGCCATCCTTGGCATCAAGTTCATTATCGATCGCGCTGGCAATGGCACGCCACAGCGCGCGCCGCTCCCCAGCCTGCGGCTTTGGCAAGCGCGCGGCCAGCTCAATGGCTTGGTTCAACGCCGCGACATCGTGCTCCCTGCGAAAACGCTCCAGCAGCTGCTTCGCCTGTTGCGCCTGATCTGCCGCCGCAGCCAGGCTGGCCAGCAAAAAGAACAGGGCGGGTGCGAGCTTGATCATATGCCGTCCTTATGTTCAAGCTCTACATAATACCAATCGCGGGGTCGCGCAGCGACACTGACATCGCCAAATATACCGCTATCTATCAATTGCCCGCGATCTTTCTCGGGCCAGGCAAACTGCGGCGCGGCGTTGGGATCGTCCTGCCGGATATACACGCCGGCGCGCGGCGGAGACTTGCCGCTGCGGGCGCTGATGTCGGTTCGCACGCGGAGTTGCGGCAAGTCTGGCTGGTCCAATAGATGCTGTGCGAGATGGCGTGTGAACCAGCGATCCTCCGGCGGTTGTTGTCGCAGGTGTTCCACCAGGATGCTCTCGATTGGATCGCTGTATTTGCTGACAAAATGTTCGCAGACGTGATACTCGTCGCTCATGCGATACCCTTCGTAGATATCGGCATGCGCGACCTGCTTGAAGAGGTGACCGAGGCTGCCGGCCCGATAGCGGCCATGGCTGCGGGCGTTTATATCCTCGCGCAGCAGCTGGCGCATCTCGGTCAGTATCTCGCGCATATTGCGTTCCCATAGCCGCGGATCGTTATGCAGGCGCTGTTGCGACGTCATCACTTCAGCGTAGGATTGCGCCCAAGACTGCTCAATCGACAGAGTAGTGCGCCCCTCGATAACCCGCGAGAGTATGTCGTCCAGTGCCTTCATGTAATCGAGCGAGGCATAGCGGTACAGCATCGCGCCCTGGCGCTGGCGCCAGGGCGACAAATCAGTGATTGGGTTCATCGTGACTTTCGTAAGAACCGGCGGCAGCGCTGACTTTTACTTCACTTGGCAAGCTTGGTATAGGATGCGCTTCGCCTCTGGTATTTTTTCAACGAGATTCCATACACACAGACGCTCTTCGTTGAGTGCCTGCTGACCTTATTTAACACCAGTATCGGGATCCAGCAAATCTTTGTCTCTTAAGTGCACTCGCACGGTCGCACAATTTCGTATTCCGTACTGAGAAACTTGGCGCAACTATTATCCACATCTGGGACTCTTTATTTGTCACCCTTTGCGGGGATGGCTTTCAACACTCGGCTTTCGCACATCTCGTCTTCCACGCCTTCAGCCTTCGGCGCGTTGAGGTTGGTACAGCGCAGAACCTTGTTTGCCCTATGCGATACTAGTCGCAAGCCTCGCTGAGTTCGGTGATTGTCCAGGTCTTCTTGACAAGTTGAACGGTACTGGTGCGCACACACGCCTCGTTGGGCATGAACTTGATGACGATTTGCTTCTTTTCGACGGTCGCATCAGCACCCCATGCCTCACCTTCGCTCAATAGCGAATCGATCAGTTCGGCGTTGACCGCGATTTTTTTTGCGCGGTCCGGACTGCCCGTCGAGGTGGTCTCATACTTGACAGTCTTGCCGATGTGGCTGGAAACATAGGCGACACTGCTGGGCGACTTCTTTTCACACAGCAGCGTTTCGACCAGCGGCCAGACATCCCCGGTCAGTTTCGCTTGCAGCGCGCTCTTGTTTTGCGGGGTGCAGGCGCTAGCGTAGACTTCGCCCTGGACGTTCAAGGTCCGGAGTGCCGGTGCCGGCTTCTGGGCGCATGCGAGGCCGGAGAAAGTTAAAGCGCACAGCGCCACGGCGGAGAAATGCAAAGGAAGAGAGGTTCTTTTCATAATATTTTTGGGTCGTAGACCGTGATGTGCAAATGGTGAGCGTGATGTTCGGCACATGCGCGATGTCGTCCTTGTTATTGGTATCCATGAACCAAGGGTCGAACAGCTGAGAGACGCATGCGCATTTCATCAGCGAACCCCGGAACAGCCGCACGCCGTCCGGCTCGTTCTTGTCGCGCTCCGCGTTCCAGGTTGTCTCCGCGCTCTTGCGGTCCTCGTTGGCCTTGGTGGCGGCTGCCTTGTTTTAGGCGGCGCAGTCTCCATTGTCGTTTAACTATTTGGTGTTTTCTTGGTTGCTATCCCATTGCCAGATGGTGTAGCCGTATTGGCCGCCGACTTGCGGCATGGTTTCACCGACCAGGAAATGGCGCCGTGAATCAGACTTGGCCGGTGTGAAGTAGTAGCCCGCTTGCGGGCAAGGTGCGCCGCTTCCACGCGTGGGCCGCCGGCCGGCGTTGCCGTCTCGCCGCTGTCCTGCCAGTCCATCGGCTCGCCATGCAGCTGCTCCACGTAAATCCAGCTGCAAGGCCGAGTTGTGAAGGCATGGCGTCCCACCAGGCTGGGCGTCAGCTCTGGCTCGGGTAGGCTGTCGGCTAGAAAAGGGTCCTGTGCCAGGCGCGGATCCTTGGCATGGGACTGGGCGAACGCTTGTATCGCCTGCGCGTCCCGCCACAACTGGCGGCGCCCGAGCGCCGCCAGTGCCGCCAACCCGAGGTCGTTGAATGTGTTGCACTCCAATAGTCTGCCGGCTGGTGATCCGGCCCAGCAGAACTGCGGTGCGCTGTGCGGATCGTCCAGCGGCAGGTAGACACCGGTACGCACCGGCGTCTGGCCGGTGTTGCCGATGACGTCGGGGCGCAAGCGCAACGCCGGTGCCGATTGCAGCACCTCGGGCATTTCCTGCAAGGTGACGGTGAGGGTGAAGTCGTCCCAGCGACCGCTGGCCTCGTGTTGATACATGGTGCTGTCGATGTTGCCCGCGTATACCGAGATTTGCTCAAGGCGCGTCCGGAAGTCATCCTCCTCGTCCGGGGTCATCCAGTCCAGCGACAATTCCTCCAGGCCGCGTACGCATTGATTGGCACCGGTCACTGAGTAGTTTTCAAAGGCCCGCTTGGCAATATCGGTGGCGACGGACAATTCAAAGTCGGCCAGGAAGGGCCAGCCATTGTTGCCCCAGTTATCGGCGGTGTTGCGCGTGCCCCAGCGCGGATCGGCGAGCAATTCGTCCCGGTTTTGCAGCTTGGCCAAGTCCAATGTGGGATCGATGGACGCCAGTAGCGCATGCAGGCGTTGCTGCAATCCCTTCAGATATTCCAGCGACGCGAAATGGTACAGCAGGCTCACCTGTTCTTTTTGCGTGGTGGTCAGTTGAAACGGCGCGTTCTGCATAGTCATTTGATCATTTTTGCCGGCGCTCGCGAATTGAGGGCGAGGCGACTCATGCTTCCTGTTTCTGATCCCATTGCCAGATGGTTGCTCCGTAGTCGCTACCTACTTGTGGCATCAATTCTCCTCTAGAAAAATAGCGTCGTGAATCGGATTTTGCAGGGGTGAAGTAAAAGCCCGATTGTGGGCAAGGAGCACCTGCTTCAGCTCTTACTTTTATTTCACTTAACAAGCTTGGTACAGGACGCCCTTCGCCATCCGGTATTTTCTCAATCAGGTGCCATACGCACGGGCGCTCTTCATTGAGTGCCTGCTGACCATATTTAACACCGGTATCGGGATCCAGCAAATCTTTGTCTCCTACGTGCACTCGGCAAGGTGGCGCAATTTCGTACTCCGTACTAAGAAACTCGGCGCAACTATTGTCCACATCTGGGAGATAGATGCCCGAAACAGGAAGCCGGTCCCCGGAAGCGACAGACGTATTGGCCACTGGCCGATATCCAGGCCAAGAGACCGGCGCATCGAGAGGACCGCGGGAGTCTGGATTGTATCGACTACTCAACGTCAAAGGATTCCAGTACGCTCCTGAGGTGAACTGTATGTTGCCAGCCATGATGACGGCTTTATTCAGCAGCGCGCCATAAATATCCTGGTCTTGTCGGCTCATCCAGCTGACAGAGAAGTCAGCCTGGCCTTTGAAGTCGTTTAATGGACCATGGCAGTATTCCAGTCCTGTGACGTCACCAGCCGTTAGCGCAATGTAGCCGTCGTTAAGCGATTGAAGCGTATCTCTGAAGTTTGGCAGGACGCGTTCCCCCCATACCGCGTCGGGCTGTTCGGGCAAAGGACGATTGCGGTAGTCCAGCGGTAGATTCTGCATGAAATGATCCAGGCATCGCTCGACGTGCGCGATCATTTCTGCCCAAATGTCACGTAGCTGCCCAAAGTATTCAACGGATGAATAGCGCTCAAGCAGAAAAATTTCCTGCGGTATTAGTGGCGGTCCAACCATAGATCAGGAATGTCTACTGTCTTCGTGGCAGTCCAGAAATCATGGCCAACTTTCTTCAAATTGTTTCGGCAAGTACCCATCGTACTTCGCGGCCTTTATGTAATGGTAGCTTTTCCCCCTTGACTAGCACAACGCTGGCTTTTATGTCAGATTTGACCAGCCACCTGTCGCTGACTGACGCTACTGAGCCGCTTTCGCCCCAAATAACTTCCTCAGAAGATGAAATGGCTCGGGGAGATACAGCAGCCTGCTTTGGATAGTTGAAGCGATACTCTGCCTCATGCTCGGGCTGGGATTTGTTGGTATAACGGTCGTCGCGCCACAATAAGCGCCATATGGTATCCATATCTTCACTATTGTCGCTGGTCTCCACAGTAACCTTCGGCGCTTTGGACCCACCATGCAGATAATTCATTGTGCCGACAATGTTGAACGGCGCTCGGGGCTCATCCGGGCACGTGAATAAACTACTTAGAAACGACTTGGCCAGGGGCGGAGCCTCAACCGGTTCCCAAATGCCAGAGCAGGGTACGTAATCATTGGTGCGGATAAACTGGTTGTCAACGGGGTCGGGAACGCTGTCTAGTCCCAAGGGAAAAACCATCGTTTTTAATTCTTGTTGAAGCCAGGGGCCATAGTGGGTCAGTGCCGGTTCACCGAGATATCTAGGTTCGAGTATTTGATCGGCACATTCTTGCCAAGCTTGGCATACGGCGGTGAGCTCCTGCGTAAATTCCAGCCAGAGCGGCGTATGTTGTTCGTCGATGACGTTCTCGCCCTCTGCAACGCGTGTGATCATTTGCGCCCAATGAAATAGTACGCGCCTTGCCATTGCAAATTCGCCATTCGCGTCAAATTTGAATACCCGTTTGTCGCCCTTGGCGAGTCGTAAGACCCCTTCTTCGCAATGTGCCAATCCTTTCATGACGGCTACATATTCGGATTCTCGAAGCCCGGTTCGATCTGCCCAGCCTAATCGGTCTGCTTCGCGCACACTGTGTTCAACACACTCCGCCCATGCCTTGTAATACTCGAAGATGCGGCGCCACGCCGTGACCGAGCTGAGTCCTTGAAGAAAATAAAAAATCTGCTGCCGCTCGACATCAGAGGGCAGCAAGATGGCAGATTGACTCATGCTCCAGCCAACACCCAACGGACTATTTGGCCTTGATGCAGGGGGAGTATTTCGCCTTTTTCAAGCATGATACTTGCACGAAGGTCCGTCTCAGCCAACCACTTTCCGGCAACTGGAGCCGGTCTCCCACTTTCTGCCCAGATAGTCGCGGTGGGAACCCAGATAGGTGGGGCGGGGGAGTGGGCTTTGTCCGGTTTGGTGAAGACATAGTGAGCTTCTTCTTCCGGGATCGTACCGTCGCTATAGCGGTCATCCCGCCACAATAAGCGCCAAGTCGTGTCCAAATCTATATTGTCATCCGTAGTTTCCACCGTCATCATTGGCGCATTCGATCCGGCGTGTAGATAATTCATGCAGCCTTGGATAGCGAAAGGTGGTTGCGGTTTCGGAGGCCGCGTAAGTAAGTTGAGTATAGAAGGTTTGGGCATCTTGACAGGTTCCCAGATGCCCGAGCATGGCAGGTGTTCGCCGGTGCGGACAAAGACGTTGTCAAGCGGGTCAGGAACGGGCGCAAGCTGTGCAGGAAACGGGGTTTTGGCAAGTTCGCTTTGAAGCCACTGTCCATACAACGTGGGAGCAGGATCTTCAAGGTAACGTGCTTCGAGAATTTGCGGGCCACACTCGCCCCATGCTTCAGCAAGTGCAGTGAGCGCTTCACAAAAATCCACCCAGCCGGGAGTGCCTTTTTTGATACCATTTTCGCCCAGCTGGATGCGTTGGAGCATCTGGGACCAATGGGTCAGCATTCGCATCGCCATGACAAACTCGCCGTGCGAATCGAACTTAAAGATGCGCTTGTCGCCTTTTGACAAACGGGTGACTCCTTCTTCGCAGTGAGCCAGACACTTCAGGATAAGTGCATATTCGGCTAAGGGTAAAGAGGTGTCATCACCTACACCGTTATTATCGGCTTGACGAACGCTCTTTTCCGTTACATCTGCCCAAGCTTGGTAGTACTCAAAAATACGCCGCCAAGCGGTGAGTGAGCTGAGCTTCTTCAGCCAGTAGAAAATTTGCTGCCGCTCCAGTTCAGATGGCAGCTTTACGACATTGTTTATGCTTGATTGTTTCATGGGTGAATGACGACTTCCTTGTTTTTTTTGGTTGCCTGTTCGCGGCTCCCTACTCGTGCAGTTTGCACTGCTGTCGCGCCAGGCCCTTGCACATAGCCCCAGATGCCGTTGGCATCCGTCCACGCCGTTTTGTGGAAGGTAAATTCGAGACCTGTCGCGGGATCGACGAGCTTAGCGGGTCTTGTACCGTTGATGAAATCGTGGCCGACTTTGTTCAATAGTTCCTTGATGTCTTTGTCCAAAAAGAAGAAGGCTTGTGTGGCGCCACCGGGCAGATATTGCCCGGGAATTTTTGATCCGAATTGTTCCGAAACTGTGCCGACCACTGCCTTAGGGCCTTTGCTTCCAACTATTTTCGAGGTCACAAAAAAGCCATCACCATTGAAGCTATCGAGCACTGCTGCCATCTCCCGCCACTCTTTGGCGGTTTTGGGTGGTGCTCCCACTCCCCACCATGCGCCTCCTGCCCACGCTTCCTCGACTGGAACGCCATGTGTAGCGCGCGGTGGACCAAAGAAGCGGAAGATCTGTTCACCATCCTTTAATTGGCGATTTACCATTTTCCCAGAAAATGCCGCGACGCTATTGTATTGTTGGGTTTCTTTATCTACCGCGTACATCAGATCAGGATATCCTGGCTCATGTTTGTAATATTTTGAAATTTTCGCTAGCTTCGCGGGAGACGCGGGATTTTGACTAAAACCTCCGCGCGAATTCCTGACGGGTAGCACGCCTTCTTCTACCAGCCGCCGCTCATCTGCGCGGGTCACAACCCGCTCGCCGGTCGCCACCTCGTGGAGCGCAAGTCGGCTGGTTGTCTCTCCACCAGACCGGATGTAGGTTTGAATTTCCCGCAGTTTTTGATCCAGCTCTTTCACAGCGAGCGGGATCATTTCCTTGCCTTTTTCCCGCACTTTGGCAAAGTCCGTGCGCAGCGAATCTATGCGTTTGGCCAAGCTCGGAACCAGGCTGGCGACCTTGGTCCGTGCCTTTTCGAGTATCTTGTCCAGTGTCACCATCAGATGGGTGAACTTCTCAGTCAAGGCTGCCAGGTGATCGTTGACGTGAAGCGACAGCAGCCATTTCTCCGCATTTTTTACGCCTATCCGGTTGAGGAACTCGATGACTTCCTTTGCGCCTGCGAGCAGGTGCGCCGCCTTGGCAGCACCGGCCAGGTGTGCCGCTTCTTGGGCGACCTTGACGATAATGCGGCCCACCCCTTTGACAACGCCGCCAATGACAGGGATGAGGGCAAACAGCAGCACGACCAACAACACCCATTGCCAAGTCGATTTGCGTTTTTCTTCGTCATCTGCCAGGCCGATAACGACAGCGATCAGATCCCGCACGGCCGTTGCATCTCCAACAAGGGGAATCATACCGATGACCGCATCCACAATGATTTGAGTAATGCTGGCCTTCTCGTTGAACGCGCCCTGGACTGTCCCCCAAGTCCAGCTTCCAACGTCGGCGCAGACTGCCTTGAAATGACTTAGTGTCCAGCCCGCAGGAGGATTCTGTGTATTGCTCATGTCGCTTTTCCCTTGTCAGGCGGCGCTACTTGCATTGTCCTGACTCTCATCTGACTTGAAATACTTATCGAACAGGCCGTCGATCTTGGCGTCGGAAGGCAGGGCAGCGTAGTTTGGCATCGGTGTTTTATCGACGCGCTCGAAGGCGCCGGGCATCGGACCGTAGCTGACTTTGGCCACGCCTGCCTTCACGTTATGAATGACCGCGCGGCCTTGACCATCAAGCTTGCCTTTGCGTTCGGTGCCGTCGGCCAGCTTGACCACGTAATCGGCGCCCGCCAGAGGCTGGTCGTCGTGATAGCGGTGATCCAGGTACAGGGTATCCGGAGGCAGTTCGCCTTCTGGCAGTTGAGGTAGTACTGCCGCCGCGCTGGCGCCGCCATCAAACACATGCTGCCCACCCTTGACCGTGAAATTGCCCGGACAGGCGAAGGTGATGTCGCCGCCTTCGAGCGTGATGGATGACTGGCCGGCTTGCAGCACGATTTTCTGATTGGCCTTGATTTCGATACTGTCGTTGACCGAGATGATCTTGACCTCTTTGTCCGCCAGGATTTCCAGCTGGTCGGTATGCGCTTGTAGCGATACCGGACCGTTGGCGGCGATGGCTTGCAGGCCGCCGTTCTGGCTGAAGTAGCCGGCCGCGTTGGCCGCCACCGAGGACAGGGTGTGCGCCGCCGTCATGTGCAGGTCGCCCTGCGAGGTCCAGTGCAGCTGTTCGCCGGCGAACAGCACGGTCGATGCCGGGGTGGCCCAGTTGATGCTGGACGGCGCATCCATCAGCACCAGCGGTTCGGCGAATTTCTCCACCGGCTGTGCCGAGTCCAGCGCGCGGGCGCCGCTTTGCGCCTTGCTGGCTTCCTGACCGTTGACGGCGCCATCGTGCTTGCCTTTGTCCTTGGGATCGATACGCGACAGCAGCTGTTGCTGCGCCTTGGCCGCGTCCGCGCTGAGCAGGGCATTCTGCTTGCTGGCGACGTCGCCCAGCGCCTTGCCCAGTTCCTGCGCCGCTTGCAGCGCGCGCACCGCTTCGGCCGCATCCATCTGGGTCGAGGTGACGCCGGCACCTTGCGCGCCGCGCGCGCTGGTGGTCAGCAGCACGCCCTCGGCGCCGCGCACCACTGCCCAGGCGTCGGTGCGCAGTTCAAAGCCGGAACCGCGATACGCGCCGCGCTGGGCCGAGCCAGCCGGCTGGGCGATCAGATAGCCGAGGTTGAGCTGGCTGGCGGCGCTGCTGGTGGCCAGCCGCGTGCGCACCTGCCCGGGAGTATCGTCCAGCTGCCACTGGTTATAGCCGCCGCCGTCGAAGTTGTGGCTGTGGATGCCGGACAGCGTGCCGCCGTGATTGGCGCCCGCGTCCACGCCGGCCGCATATGGCGGCTGGTCGGACCCCGTGTAGAGCTGCGCCACCACCAGCGGCCGGTCCATATCGTTGTCGATGAAATCGACCAGCACCTCGGTGCCGATGCGCGGGACGAATTGGGAGCCCCAGTTGGGACCGGCCAGCGCCTCGGCCACGCGTACCCAGGTGCCGCTGCTGTCGTCGCCGGGCGCGCTGCCCTTGGCGTCGGTGTCGTGGGCGATGCCGCCGGGATTGGCGCCCTGGCCGCGCTGCCAGGCGAACTGTATGCGTATCTGATGATCGCGGGTGGTGGTCGCCACCGCTCCGGCCGTGCCGACCACGATGGCGGTCTGCGGTCCCAGCGCGGTCGCCGCCTGCGGCGCGGCAATCGCGCGCGGCACGATGGCCGCCGCCTCGCGCACACAGCCAAAGCTGTTGCGGTAGGTGCCGGCCTCGATCAGATCGCCGATTTTCTTCACTTGCGAAGGCACGTTGTTGCGCGCCTCGTGCCGCACCCACAGCACGGTGAAGCGGTTGTCGTCGGCGTAGCGCTCGTGCTGGGTCAGTGTAAACGCATGACCGGCGGCCAGCTGGCGCACCGCGCCTTCGCCCTCAAATACCTTGTTGTCCAGCTCCAGCGCCTGCAGCATCAGTTGGCTGATTTGTTCGGGCTGGCCGTTGGCGCTGGCGATCCGTTCGCCGCCGCCGTCGTAGACGGCCAGCGCCGGCAATTCGCCGGCATCCAGCGAGGATAGCTGCTCCGCGCCAGGCGCCAGCAATTGTGCCGGGTCCCAACTGCTGATGCTGACCGCGTTGGCCTGCACTTGCCGGCGTGCGGCAAACTGGTCGATGGCGTCGGCGCTGTCGGTGGCGCGCACGCCGTGGAAGCGGATTTCGGCACCGCCCGGCATCTCGGGCGTTTTGGCCTTGCTGTCGAAGATGACCAGCTTGTGCCTGGCCTGGCCATCGGTGGATTCCGCGTCCGGCTGGTCGTGCTCGAAGCGCCAGTTCAGGCCTTCGGAGGCCAGCAGGCGTTGCAGGAATTCCAGGTCGCTTTCGCGGTACTGGGTGCAAATGGCGCGCGGTTCCAGCGTTTGCGTGACGTCGAATTCAAAGCGCAACTGCGGATAATCGGCCAGCAGCTCGGTGACGATGTCCTGCGCGTTCTTGTCCTGGAAGATGTAGCTGTCGCGCCGCAGCCGCAGCAGCGCCAGTGCCGGTTCCAGCAGCAGGCGATAGCGCGCCGTGCCGCCGTCCGCGCCCAGCCAGGCGGCCTCGGTGCAGATGCCGTGCCAGGCGCGGCGGCTGCCGTCGGCCTGCAAGAGGGTGACGGTCAGCTCTTCGCCGATGAACTGGTTCAGGTCCAGATCGGTGGAGGTGCTGAGCGCATCGACTTCAAACGCATACAGCTCGTTGACGCCTTCGCGCCCGGAAAAACGTTCGGGCACCAGCGCTTCCGGCAGCGACGAGTCCTGCGCGCTGGCCAGCGTCAGCAGGCGCGCATGCTGGCTCAGGCCGGTGCCGAACAGCCCCAATGCCGAGGGGATCAGCGAGGCGATATCCATTACGGCAGGGTGATGGTCAGGTTGGCCTGGCGCGGCGCCAATTTAACCACATCGTTATAGGCCGCCACCTGCTGTTCGGTGTTGCGGTCCAGCGAGGTGCGCAAGCCTATGTAGCCCAGCACGCACACCAGCCCGAACACGGAGCACAGCACCCACAGCGGCAGGTCGCTGCGCAGCTTGTGGACCACCTGGTCCGGCCGTTCCGCGTGCGGCGCAAAACCGCCGCGCTTGCCTTTCATATGGGCGATTTCATCGCCCAGACGCGCGGTCAGGTAGTTCAGCTTTTCCGAACCTTCGAGGATGTAGCGGCCCTGGAAACCCAGCAGCAGACACATATGGAACACCTCCAGCGCCTGCAAATGGGCGCTGCCGCGCGCGCGCAGCGCTTCCAGCCGGTGGAAGAAGTTCTCGCCGGCCAGCTGTTCGCCAAACAACGCCAGTTGCAACGGGCGGCGTTCCCAGGTGTCGCGGATGGCGAAGGGCGAGCGCAGGATGATTTCGTCCACCGCCGCGCAAAACGCGTATTTGGCGGCGTCGATATCGTCCGGCGAGGCGCCATGCTTGCGGGCGGCGCGGCCGAAATCGTCAAGGAATTGCGTCATCTTGTGCGCGAACTCGGCGTTTTCCTGCGGGCCGTTGCCGTTCTTGAGCATGAACAGGGCGTAGAAGCCGTCGTACATCAGGTCCAGCAGGGTTTGCGGCGCGTGGACGGCCGCCGGCGCCGGCGCGGCGCCGATCAGGGATGGAGCGGTAACGGTATTCATGATGCGACACCTCAGGATGTGACGGCGACCAGCTCCAGTTGCAGGTCGTGTATGCCGCCGGGAACGTAGATGGAGATCGATTGCGCTTGCAGCATGCGCTCATACATCTGGCCTTTGGCCTCGATGGAGAAGTACAGCGCGTCCGGCCGCACCGGCACGGCGGCCGGCACCTGCGGCGCGTGCTGCAGGCGCACACCAGGCATGGCCGACAGCACGAATTTGTCGACGTCGTCCGGCGCGCCGACCTTGAAGCGCAGCGGCACCACTTCCACCAGCTCGCTGGCCGGCATGGCCGCCGAGACCGCGATATAGAAGGTGGTTTTGTCGTCGATCTTGCCCGAGTCCAGCATGCCGTGGTGGTAGGACGGCTTGACCTCGCGCAGCGCAATGGCGAAGTAGCGCGACGAGATCACGGTGTCCAGCAACTCGCGGATGATCTGGTGCAGGGTGGCGAAGCCGGGGCCGGGATCGCTGTGCGAGTAGGGCGGCAGGTCGGCCAGGGTCCAGCTTTTGGAGAAGGTCATCAGCGCGCCCGCCAGGCCCAGCAGCTGTTCGTACAGCCGTTCCGGGTGCAGCGCCGGGTGCTGGAAATAGTGCGTCAGCGAGGCGAAGGCGGAACTGGCCGTGTGCAGCAGCCAGAACGAGGACATATCGCCCGAGCGGAATTCGATCACATGCTTGCTTGGCTCGCGATGGTGGCCGTACAGGGCGCTGACCTTGGCTTGCAGCGCGTCCAGCAGGCGGCGCAGTTGCAGGAACAGCAGCGGCGCGCTGCGCACTGACAGGCTGGGCGGCACGAAGGAAGCATCGAGCTCGAAGCCGCCGGTGGCCGCGCGGCGCAGACGCAGCAGCGGGAAGTGTGTATAGGAATCGCGCGGTTCGAATTCCGCCACCAGCCGCAGGGTCTTTTTCAGGTAGCTCAGCTGGGCCGGCGCCGCGTGCGTGTACAGGTCCGGCGTGTCCTGGTTGTGCTGCAGGTAGCGCACCGCGCTGCTATTGGCGGCATCGCCGAAATTGCCGCCGAACGGCTTGAAGGCCGGCAGCGCCGCATAGTAGGTGACGGTTTGCTGCGACTGCGGCAACTGGCTCAGGTCGACCGCATCCGGCAGATCGTCCACGCCGGGCGCGTCATAAAACTCGCCATCCTGGAAGCGCAGCGACAGCTCCAGCACGCGCAGGCTGTGGTTGGCCAACGCGTCGCGGTCGACCTGCAACTGGTTCACACCCCAGGCATAAGGGTGTAGCGCCAGCACGCTCTGATGCAGGCGCTGCTCATGGTAGCGGTCCTGCTGTTGGAAGTGCTGCGGACGGAGGAACAGACCCTCGCCCCAGAGAATTTTGCTGCTCATTTGCTATGCCTTTTTTGAAAGTAGCAGAACAATAACATTTCTTTTTTTAAAGGGTGCGCACGGTTGAGTTCAATTGAACGCGGTCAATAATAAATTTCTGATAACGTGGCGCCCAGTTGCAGAAATTGTTTTTTAAGTATTCTTTTTTGATATCGAAATTGAGGTAAGCATGACAACCGTACTGTCCTTTGCTCGGGCCGCGCAACTGGCCGGAGCCATCGTCTCGGTGGTGGCGCTGAGCGCCTGTACCACCGCCCCAGTGGCGCCACCGGTGGCCGCCAAGCCCAGTCTCCAATCCATGCTGGCGCAGGCCGGCACCGCGTCCAGCACCGGCCAGAAGGAACAAGCCGTCAAGCTGTGGCAGCAAGCGGCGGAAGCGTATCCGTCCGATAAGTCGCCGTGGCTGAGCATTGCCCAGACCCGCTACGAAGCCGGCCAGTACGGCGACGCCATCGTCAACGCCCAGGAAGTGCTGGTGCGCGACCCCAACGACACGCTGGCCAACAGCATCATCGCCATCAGCGGCCTGCGCCTGTCGACCCGCTCGCTGGCCGACCTGAGCCGCCAGAACAATCTGTCCGGCTCGATCCGCACCGAGTCGCAGGACCTGGCCAAGTTGCTGCGCGAGAGCCTGGGCGAAACCGTGCTGGTGCCGCCGGCCCCGGCGCCGGTGCAGCAAGCCGCCACGCCGGCGCGCGGCAAGGCCGGCGCCAAGAAGTCGGCCAAGGCCAAGCAAGAAGATTCCAGCGCCGATCCGTTCGGCGCCCTGAAATAAACGAAGAGGGGAAAGCCATGTCCAAGAGCAGCAGCGTGCAGAAAAAACTGCAGAAAATCCGCCCGCCACGGGTGCAAATGACCTACGACGTCGAAATCGGCGACGCCATCGAGAACAAGGAATTGCCGTTCGTGATGGGCGTGGTGGGTGATTTCGGCGGCAATTCGGAAGTCGAGCAAAAGCGCCTCAAGGAGCGCAAGTTCGTCAATCTGGACCGCGACAATTTCGACGAGGTGCTGAAAGGCGTGGAGCCGCGCGCCAATTTCCGCGTCAAGAACGAGCTGGGCGAGGACGGCGGCGAGTTCGCGGTCGACCTCAAATTCAAGTCGATGGCCGACTTCCGCCCGGAAGCGGTGGTGCAGCAGGTCGAGCCGCTGCGCAAGCTGCTGGAAGCGCGCACCAAGCTGGCCGACCTGCGCAACAAGCTGGCCGGCAACGACAAGCTGGAAGACATCCTCAACGACGTCCTGCACAGCACCGAGAAGCTGGCCGTGCTGGGCCAGCAAACCGCCGACAAGAAGGAGGACTGATCATGTCCGCACAACTGACTCCCGGCGGTGCGCCGGTCGCCAATGAAGTGGCGCTGCTGGACCAGATCGTCGAGCAGAGCAAGGTCGCCAAGTCCAGCGTCGAGCACGCCCGCGCCAAGGATTTGATTTCGGAACTGGTCAATCAGGTGATGGAAGGCACGGTGGTGGTCTCCGACAACCTGGCCGCCACCATCGACGCCCGCGTGGCGGAACTGGACCGCCTGATCTCGGCCCAGCTGTCGGCGGTGATGCACGCGCCGGAATTCCAGAAGCTGGAAAGCAGCTGGACCGGCTTGCATTATCTGGTCAAGCACAGCGCCACCGGCCAGAATCTGAAGATCAAGATGCTCAACGCCACCAAGAAGGAACTGGTGAAGGACTTCCAGTCGGCGCTGGAATTCGACCAGAGCACCATGTTCCGCAAGGTCTACGAAGAAGAATTCGGCACCTTCGGCGGCGCGCCGTTCGGCGCCCTGATCGGCGATTTCGAAATCACCCGCCAGCCGGAAGATATGTATTTCATCGAGCAGATGTCGCACGTGGCTGCCGCCGCGCACGCGCCGTTCATCTCGGCCGCGTCGCCCGAGCTGTTTGGCCTGGAAAGCTACAGTGAACTGGGCAAGCCGCGCGACCTGTCGAAAGTGTTCGACACGGTGGAATACGCCAAGTGGAAATCGTTCCGCGAATCCGAGGATTCGCGCTACGTCGGCCTGACGCTGCCGCGCTTCCTCGGCCGCCTGCCATACAACCCGGCCGACGGCGCCACCGTCGAAGGCTTCAACTTCGTGGAAGATGTGGACGGCACCGATCACCAGAAATACCTGTGGTGCAACGCCGCCTACGCCTTCGGCACCAAGCTGACCGCGGCCTTCGAGGACTACGGCTGGTGCGCGGCCATCCGCGGCGTGGAAGGCGGCGGCCTGGTGGAAGACCTGCCGACCCACACCTTCAAGACCGACGAAGGCGAAGTGGCGCTCAAGTGCCCGACCGAAATCGCCATCACCGACCGCCGCGAGAAAGAACTGAGCGACCTCGGTTTCATCTCGCTGGTCCACTGCAAGAACACCGACTATGCCGCCTTCTTCGGCGCCCAGTCCACGCAGAAGGCCAAGAAGTACAACACCGACGCCGCCAACGCCAATGCCGTGCTGTCGGCCCAGCTGCAATACATCTTCGCGGTATCGCGCATCGCCCACTACATGAAGGCCATGATGCGCGACAAAATCGGCAGCTTTGCCGCCGCATCCAACGTCGAGGACTTCCTCAACCGCTGGCTGACCCAGTACGTGCTGCTGGACGATAACGCCAGCCAGGAGCAGAAGGCGCAATTCCCGCTGCGCGAAGCCTCGGTGCAGGTGTCGGAAGTGCCGGGCCGTCCGGGCGTGTACCGCGCGGTGTCCTTCCTGCGTCCGCATTTCCAGCTCGACGAGCTATCCGTTTCCCTCCGTTTGGTCGCGGAGCTTCCAGCATCGACCAAAACCTAAGCAACACGCTTTATTTTTTATTTTTCATTGAAAGGAATACCAATGGCAATCGACGTCTACCTGCAAATCGACGGCATCAAAGGCGAATCGGCAGACACCACCCACAAAGACTGGATCGAAGTGAAATCGGTCAACTGGGAAGTGCTGCAACCGAAATCGGCCACTGCGTCGACCGGCGGCGGCCACACCGCTGAACGCACCGAGCACAAAGACATTGTGGTGAGCAAGCTGGCCGACCTGTCCACGCCTCTGCTGCTGCAAAACTGCTCGTCGGGCAAAACCCTGCCGAAGGCCAAGCTGGAATTCCTGCGCGCCGACGGCCAGGGCGACCGCGTGAAGTACTTCGAGATCGAACTGGAAAACGTGCTGATCTCCAGCGTGGCGCCAGCAGTTGAACAAGGCAACATCCTGACCGAAGACGTGGCGCTGAAATACTCCAAGGTCAAGTGGAAGTACACCCAGCAAAAAGTGGGTGGCGGCTCGGGCGGCAACACCTCCGGCGGTTGGGATCTGTCGGCTAACAAGACGGCTTAATTTGCAATGAAGGGATTTACTCCGGGTTTGTTCGACCGTCTGATGGACGGGCCATCCAACGGCAGCAACGGCAACAGCGGCGCGGTGTCGCGCCTGTCCATCGAGGACTTGAAGGATTCGGTGGCGCGCGACCTCGAAGCGCTGCTGAATACGCGGGCTGTGATCCCGGAGGATCTCCTGAAACGCTTTCCGGAATGCGGCCGGTCGATCGCGACCTATGGCCTGAACGATTTTGCCGGCCTGTCGCTGTCGAGCGCAGACGATCGCGCTTTCATCTGCCGCAGCCTTGAAAAGGCGATCGCCCGCCACGAACCGCGCCTGCGCAATGTGCAGGCGTCGCTGGAATTGCGGGCGGACGCCGTCAACCGGTTGAACTTTGCCATCACGGCGCTGCTGGTCCTCCACAGCGCCCATGAACCTGTCAATTTTGACGCAGTCCTGCAGCCCTCAAGCCTGCATTACACCATCAGCAAGGCGCGCCGCCTGACCCCGACGCCGCTGGGAGTTTGAGAAATTGGAACAACTACTGCCGTACTACGAGCGTGAACTGGGATTCCTGCGCCGCTATTCGCGCGAATTCTCGGAACGCTATCCTAAAATCGCCGGCCGCTTGCTGATCGGCGGCGAAGTGTGCGAAGACCCGCACATCGAACGCATGATCGAATCCTTCGCGCTGCTGAATTCGCGCATCGCCAAGCGGCTCGACGACGATTACCCCGAATTTACCGAAGCGCTGTTTGAAGTCCTGTATCCGCACTACCTGCGGCCCTTTCCATCGTGCTCGATCGCGCGCATGGACTTCAGCGGCGCGGCCGCTCAGCTGACCACCGCCAGCGAGATCGCGCGCGGCACGCAGCTGGCCACGCGCCCGGTGCGCGGCGCCACCTGCACCTTCCGTACAGCCTATCCGGTGACGGTGGCGCCGCTGGCGCTGGACGGCGCCAGCTTCGCGCCCATCATCGCCGCGCCGGAGGCGGTGCGCCCGCCGCCGCAAGCCACCTCCAGCATCAGCCTGACCCTGTCCTGCACGGCGGAGCAGGTGACGCTGGCGCAGCTGGGCCTCGGCAAGCTGCGCGTGTTCATCGACGGCGAGCCGTCCTTCTGCGCCGCGCTGCGCGATGCGCTGTTCACGCGCGCGCTGGCGGCCTACGTGGAAGCGGACGGAAATGGCCGCTGGAGCCAGCTGCACAAGATACCGGTGTCGCCGGTCGGCTTCGGCGAGGATGAAGCGCTGATCGACTTTTCGGCGCGCTCGCATACCGCCTACCGCTTGCTGACCGAGTATTTCTGCTTCCCTGAAAAATTCAACTTCTTCGACATCGACCTGCACGCCATGAGCGGTGCGCTACCTGTGGGCTGCAAGTCGGTCACGCTGCATCTGGCCTTGTCCGGCATGCGCACCGATTCCGACCTGGCGCGCATGCTGGCCACGCTCAGCACCAACAACGTGCTGCTGGGCTGCACGCCGGTGGTCAACCTGTTCCGCCAGCGCGGCGAGCCGATACGGCTGACCCATGCCACCGCCAGCTATCCGGTGCTGGCCGACGCGCGCCGCGCCTTCGCCTACGCGGTGCAGGCGATCGAATCGGTCAAGCTGGTGCGGCAAACGCCGCAGGGCGAGTCGGTGCAGGAATTCCGTCCTTTCTATTCGCTGCGCCACGGCCAGACGCCGGAAAAGAATGGCCATTACTGGGTCGCCCGGCGCGACGAGGACATCGCCGAGAAAAGCCCCGGCTACGAAACGCAGATATCCATCGTCGATATCGACTTCGATCCGGCCGAGGTGGAAACCGATACCCTGAGCCTGGAACTGACCTGCACCAACCGCGACCTGCCGGCCTCGCTGACCTACGGTATGCGCGGCGGCGACCTGTTTCTCGAAGGCGGATCGAGCGTGCGCGCCATCAGCTTCCTGCGCAAGCCAACGCCGTCGTACCGCTTTGCACGCGGGCGCGGTGCGCACTGGCGGCTGATTTCCCACCTGTCACTGAACCACCTGTCGCTGACCGGCGGCGGCATCGACGCCTTCCGCGAAATGCTTATGCTGTACGACCTGCCGCGTTCACCGGCCTCGCAGCGGCAGATCGGCGGCATTGTCGCCGTCTCGCACAAAGCGGCCAATACCTGGCTGCCGGGGAACCCGTTTGCCTGTCTGGTGCGCGGCGTCGAGGTGACGCTGACGGTGGACGAGGAAGCCTTCGTCGGCAGTGGCATCCACGCCTTTGCGCAGATCGTCGAGCGCTTCCTCGGCTTGTACGTGCACGCCAACAGCTTCACGCAGCTGGTCATCAAATCGAATAAAAACGGAGAGGAACTGCTGCGATGCTTGCCACGAAGCGGCGATTTGAGCCTGCTGTAATCGAACGCCTGTTCGCCCAGCCGCAGCGTTTCGAATACTTCCAGGCCGTGCGCATGCTGGAGCTGTGGCTCAAGCGGCATGGCGTGCCGGACGAGGGGGCGGTGGCCAACTTCCTGCGCTTTCAGAATTCGACTTCGCTCAGCTTCCCGGCCAGCCAGCTGGAAACGCTGCAACCGGAACCGCGCGACATGGCCACCGATGCGCGCAGTCTTGGCGAAGCGCTGAAGACGGCGCAGCTGCGCTACATCCGCATCACGCCGGCCTTCATGGGCTTTTTGGGCAGCAGCGGCACGCTGCCGGCGCACTACACGGAGCGCATTGCCGCGCACACGCTGTACCAGAAGGACGAAGGGCCGCGCGCCTTCCTCGATACCTTCTCCAACCGCGCGCTGGCGCTGTTCTACGAAGCGTGGCGCAAGTACCGGCTGGAGTTGAAGTATCAGTTGCACGGCCGGGATGAGTTCCTGCCGCTGCTGCTATCGCTGGCCGGCATGCACAACCCCTCGCTGCGGCGGCGCTTGTCGGACGGCGGCGATGGCGTGCTGGACGAATCGATGGCGTATTTTGCCACCGCCATGAGTCAGCGGCCGGCATCGGCGGTGCAGATCGCGCGCGTACTGTCGGAGTATTTCTGCCAGCCGGTGCGCGCCGAACAGTTCATCGGCGCCTGGTACGACGTGCCGGAGGGCCAGCAAACCATGCTGGGCATGGCCAACGCGGTGCTGGGCGGGGGAGCCATGGCCGGCGCGCGGGTCTGGCAGCGCGACCTGCGCATGCGGCTGGTGATAGGGCCGCTGGATCTGGAAGGCTACGAATCCTTCCTGCCCGGCGGCAGAGCGGCGCGCGCGCTGGAGAACATGCTGACCATGTTCACCGGCGTGTCGCTGGAATATGAGGTGCAGCTGGTGCTGCGCGCCGAGGACGTACAGGGCGCGCGACTGGATGAGGACTGCTGCGGAGGGCGCCTGGGCTGGGACAGTTTCCTGGTCACCGAGGCGCAGCGGCACGACCGCAGCGATGTCTGCTACGAGATACACACATCATAAAAAGGATAAGAACATGAGCATCAATCTGAAAACGCTGATCGGAAAACTGAACGACACCAGCCGCGCCGCCGCCACGCGCGCCGCCAGCCTTTGCGTGTCGCTGGGCCAGTACGAGGTCGATATCGAGCACCTGTTTCTGGCGCTGCTGGAGCAGCCCAGGAGCGACGTGGCGCTGATTGCGCGCCAGTGCGATATCAGCATCAGCCAGCTGGAAGCGGATCTGCGCGCGGAAGTAGGGCGCTTCAAGAATGGCAATACGCGCACGCCGGTGTTCTCGGCACGTCTGCCCAAGCTGTTTGAGAACGCCTGGCTGATTGCCTCGCTGGATTTGCAGGACGATACGCTGGCGCAGATTCGCAGCGGCCACTTGCTGCAAGCGCTGCTGACCGATAGTGAGTTGTCGCAGCTCGCGGCGCGCAGCTCCAGACTGTTTGCGCGCTTCGACCTGGAACAGATCAAGCACAATCTGGACAAGATCACCGCCGGCTCGGAAGAAACGCCGGTGGCACGGTCCGCCGCCGTTGATGAAGGCGGCGATCCGGTCGGCGAGTTGCAAGCCCGTGCCGCCAGCAAGACGCCTGCGCTGGACCAGTTCACCACCAACCTGACGCAGCGCGCCCGCGACGGCAAGGTCGATCCGGTGATCGGACGCGATCTCGAAATCCGCCAGGCCATCGATATCCTGATGCGCCGCCGCCAGAATAACCCTATCCTGACCGGCGAGGCCGGCGTCGGCAAGACCGCCGTGGTGGAAGGCCTGGCGCTGCGCATCGCGCAAAATGACGTGCCGGACGTGCTGAAAGGTGTGGAGATCCACACGCTGGATATGGGCTTGCTGCAGGCTGGTGCCAGCGTCAAGGGCGAGTTTGAGAACCGCCTGAAAAACGTCATCGACGAAGTGAAGAAAAGCCCGCACGCCATCATCCTGTTCATCGACGAGGCGCATACCATGATCGGCGCCGGTGGCCAGGCAGGCCAGAACGACGCGGCCAACCTGCTCAAGCCCGCTCTGGCGCGCGGCGAGTTGCGCACCATTGCCGCCACCACGTGGGGCGAATACAAGAAGTATTTTGAAAAGGATGCCGCCTTGGCCCGCCGCTTCCAGGTCGTGAAAGTGGAGGAGCCCAGCGAGGAACTGGCCTGCGCCATGTTGCGCGGCATGGCGCCGCTGATGGAGAAGCACTTCGGCGTGCGCGTGTACGACGAGGCGATCACCGAGGCGGTGCGGCTGTCGCACCGCTACATCATGGGTCGCCAGTTGCCGGACAAGGCGATCAGTGTGCTGGATACGGCGTGCGCCAAAGTGGCGCTGGGGCAGAACGCGACGCCAGCCCGCATCGAGTCGCTCGCGCGCCAGATCGAGCGCATCGACGCCGAGGCGGCTGCGCTGGAGCGCGAGCAGGCCGAAGGTGGCGTCGCCCCGACTGCGCGACTGCAGGAATTGCGCGAGTCGCGCGCGGTGGCGGATGCCGAGCGCCAGGCGTTGTCCGAGCGCTGGGAGAAAGAGAAAGCGTTGACGGCGCAGATTATCGCCGCCCGCGCCGCCGCATCGCAGCCGGCCGCCTCGCTGGCGCAGCCGGATGCCGTCGCGGATGGACAGGCGGCAGGTCGGGGCGGCGAGGCGCGCGACATTCAGGCCATGGTGGCCGAGCTGCGCGCTCTGCAAGGCGAAACCCCGATGGTGCCGGTGCAGGTGGATGGCCACGTGGTGGCGGAAATCGTCGCCGGCTGGACCGGCATCCCGCTCGGCAAAATGGTCAAGGACGAAATCAAGACCGTGCTGCGCCTGAAAGAAAACCTGGAACAGCGCGTTCTGGGCCAGCCGCACGCGATTGAGGCGGTGGCGCAGCGCGTACGCACCTCGCGCACCAACCTGGACGATCCGAACAAGCCGAAAGGCGTGTTCCTCTTCGTCGGCCCATCCGGCATCGGCAAGACCGAAACCGCGCTGGCGCTGGCCGATACCTTGTATGGCGGCGAGCGCAAACTCATCACCATCAACATGAGCGAATACCAGGAAGCGCACAGCGTCTCCGGCCTGAAAGGCTCGCCGCCGGGCTATGTGGGCTATGGGGAAGGTGGTGTGCTGACCGAAGCCGTGCGCCGCAACCCATACAGCGTGGTGCTGCTGGACGAAGTCGAGAAGGCTCACCCTGACGTGATGGAGCTGTTCTTCCAGGTCTTCGACAAAGGTGTGATGGACGATGCGGAAGGGCGCGAGATCGACTTTAAAAACACCATCATCATCCTCACCTCCAACGTTGCTTCGGGCACGATGATGCAGGCTTGCCTGAACAAGTCGCAGGAAGAACTGCCGTCGGTGGAGGAGCTGGAGCAGTTGATTCGCCCAGCGCTGATGAAGCAATTCAAGCCCGCTTTCCTGGGACGGTTGAAGGTAATTCCGTTCTATCCGATTCCCGACGATGTACTGGTGGAGATCATCAAGCTCAAACTGGGCAAGATCGAACGCCGCATCGCGGTCAATCACAAAGCGGAATTCAGTTACGACGAAGCGCTGGTGGAAGCGGTGCTGGCGCGCTGCACGGAAGTGGACTCCGGCGCCCGCAACGTGGACAACATTCTGAACGGCACGCTGCTGCCGGAGATTGCGGAATCGGTACTGGCCCGCATGGCGGAAGGCGCGGCGATCAGCAAGATCAAGGTCAGCGCCAACAAGCAGGGCCAGTTCAAGTACACCGTGAAATAAGCAAGGGTTCCCGCGCACGCGGGAACGGTCGTTATTCGGCTGGCGGTACGCCCAGCAGTTCCTCAATGTGCGCCAGCGAAGCCTGATCCTTCACCACGGAGCGCAGCCAGGTGTGCAGGTCTTGCTCGGCCGCCGCTGCGGCTTTGTCGGCAAAGTAGGAGGCGGGGCTGTGCGGCTCGCTGCGGCGGAAGAAGTCCGCCACTGCGCGCAGTTGCGCCACTGCCTGCGTACGATTGCCGATGACGCCCGGTTGCCCCAGCGCTGCCCCGCTCAGCGTTCCATAACCGCCCCCCGGAATCTCGCCAGCCGTTGCCGCCGCAGCGCCATCCGCTGGCTCCCTGCCTGGCGCGCCGGCTACCTGCGGTGCCGGCATCACATGCAGCATGGCCTTGACGGCGTCGCGGGCCGCGGCGAAGCCGGGGCTGTCGTTACCGAGGCGGGCATCGGCCACGCGCTCCAGTTGTTCCAGCGCTTCGATGCAAAATTGCGCGTCGGCGCGGAACTTCGACGCAAACTGCGCAGAGTTATTGCGTTTGGCGGTCTCCATATCTGCCAGCCGTGGCGTACGGTTCTGCAGGGCTTCGTCGCCGCTGGCGGCCCGCTTGCGGGCTTCTTCAAAGTCGATGGTGGAGTAGTCGCCGTTTTCGGTCAGCCCGATCTCGCGCACCAATGCTGGCGTACGCGCCAGTATCCAGCTCAGGTTCCCGGTGCGCTGGTCGTTGTCGCCATCCTCCGCTTGCGGATAAAGGCCGCGCTCCCAGTACTGGTCGCACAGGCCGGCCAGCAGCAAATAACCTTCACCCAGGCCACGCAGCTGGTGCACGCGTGCGCCGGCTTCGGTCAGCCACACGCCAAGACGCAAATCCTTGCTGGCGGTTTTCAGCAGATGCGCGCAGCGCTCAACCACGAACGGCCAATCTGCTTCCTTCAATTCAGTTACCCATTCGCCCTGGTCCAGCGATGGATCGTCAAACTTGCGCGCCTGCGCGATGGCATCCAGTTCAGGGGAAAACGCCAGATCGCCGCCGGCAGGCTGGTGATCGGAAATCGGTTCTAAAAGCTCTTGTGCGGAATACATAGTGTCCTCTTACTGCGCCATGCGGAATTCGATGCGGCGGTTGCGCGCGCGGCCTTCGGCGGTGTCGTTGCTGGCGATCGGGCGGTCCGGCCCCTGGCCGCTGGCCGTCAGCAGATCGCCATTGATGCCATGGCTGGCCAGGTAAGCCTTGACCGCCTCCGCGCGTGCCTGGCTCAGGCCCTGATTGGTGGCGCGCAAGCCGGCGCTGTCGGTATGGCCGATGATGTCGACCTTGCGGTTATTCAGCTTGCGCAGGGCCACCGCCATTTCATCGAGGATGGCCTTGCCGGCCGGTGTCAGCTCGGCCTTGCCGCTTTCGAATTCGACGATGCGGTTGGCCAGCGCGCTATCCAGCACGCCCTGATCGGCGGCCGATACGCGCAAGCCGTTGTTCACCGTGTAGGTCGGGTTCAGGCTGGTGGCAATATTGCTGGCGATGCGCTGGCGTACCGCCTCATTGCCCACTTCACCGCGCAGGTTGACGGTGCTGCCATCAATTTTCAGTTGCCCGCGGCTGATCTGCTTCAAGTCCGGCGTGATCAGCTTTTGCACATAGCTGTTCCAGTTGGCCGGCGTGGCCACCTTGTCGATCGCGATCTGGTCGACCACCTTGTCGGCGCCATAGACTTCGCGCAGCTTGGCCAGCACGGCGGCTTTGCTGGCTTCGTCGGGCAGGGTACCGGCGGCCAGCACCTGACCCGGTTGCGGTGCGTTGGCCTGCGCGCTTGCCGCGCCGGCGGCCAGCAGCAAGCTTGTAAATATAAGAGTGCGCATGATTCAGGTTCCAATAAACGCCGCGCTGACCGAGTCCAGCGCGGACTTGAGTGACAAGGAAGGTTGCGACAAGTAGGTCGACAGCTTTTGGACGGCATAGTCGCTGTCCGCTTGTTCTTCCACCCAGTCCAGTTGTTCAAACGTGATCTGCTGCGCCAGCGCGGCTTGCGGGTCCATGATGCCGTGCAGTGTGGCCGGCGAGGCGCCGCTGAAGCCGACCAGCAGCACCGGCTGTTCCCGCAGGCGCGTGAGGAACAGCGCCAGTTCGAAGTCGGCGCGAGCCAGGAATGGCGTGATCAGTTGCAGCCAGAACGACGCCACCAGGTTGCGGTACATCGGGTCCTGCGGCAGCGGCAGCAGCAGGGTTTTATCGAGGCGGCTGGAGCTGCTGGCCAGTACCGGTTGCAGCAGCATGCCCAACGCCAGCAGCACTTGCCGCGACGAGCCTTTGAAGCCCGCTTGCGCCAGCATGGCATCGAGGCCGCCGACGGTTTGCAGTTCGAGGAAGTCGTCAAAGCTGGCTTGATAGGCTGCGCTGCGCAGGTCCAGTTCCACTGCTTCGCCGGCCGCCAGTTGCAGCGGCACGGTGGGATCGCCGGCGCTGACCACGCTGGTACTCAGCGTTGCCAGCCGGTTCCACAGGCGGTTGAAGACCAGCGGCGCGCTGGCGACGAAGGTGGCCGGTTCCGGTACTTCGACGCTGCTGGTCATCAGGAAGGGGAAGCGGCGCGACGATTGGTCGCTGCTTGCCACGATATGGCCGGCGATCGCGTGACGGCGGCGCGGGCCGACGAAGGCAAAGTGCAGCGGCGCGACGGCGTCGTAATTGAGCTTCCAGCGGGCGTCGGCGCTCATCAGGTCCATGGCCTGGGCCAGCCAGTCGTCCAGGACTTTGATGAGGGCCGGGCTATCGCCGCCTTTCACGAAGTCGCCGCGTCCCGGCACCTTGCCGAAGTAGCCGATGTTGGCAATGGTGGCGTCGCGGCTCATGGCTGCGCTCCTGCGGTGCGGATGACCCCAGTGGCCTGCGGCGCCGGCATGGTGGCGGGCGCCGGCCCTGCAGGCGGTGGCGCGGACGGAACGCCGGCTGGCGCTGGCGCTGGTGCCGTTGCTGGTGTCGGTGTCGGTGTCGGCTGCGGCGCGGCTGCCGTCACCACATCCGGCAGGCGCAGGCGTTTGAAGCCGGCCGACGCCGGCGCGGCCTGCGCCTGCACTGGCGGCGGCGTGGTGCCGACGATTTTCAGGTTGGCGGTCACGGCCACGCCGGCGTTATCCCAGGTTAGCTCGAACGCGCCATTATCCTTGCGTTTGCGCTTGGCCGCATCGATCATTTTTTTCAAGCCGAAGTGGCCGGGCTCATTGAAAATCACCACACTGCGGCCTTCTGGCGTAATCGCGGTGATGCGCGCGCCCGGCACGCCGGCTGGATTCGGCCACGCCATGTGCACCCAGGGCTGCGGCTGGCCGCGCCAGCGCAAGGCCTGGCCGTCGATCTCGATGGTGAACTCGGTCGCGCTGACCGCGCTCAGTGCCTGCAGATCAAAATTAGTCTGGCCTTCGCCGCCGCTGGAGGCTGCCGCGTTGGCGACGCCGTTGGCGGCCAGCGGCGCGATCCAGCCGGGGAAGCTGGCCACCACCGGCGGCGCCAGATTGATGCCCATATTGGCCCAGGTACGGGCACTCACCGTGTCGCCGCGGCGCACCACCAGCGGACCAAGCGTCGTGTTAAAGAACTTGGCAATCGCGCCGTCCGGTCCAAACACCACGCCGATTTCCGCATTGCTGGCTTCCGCCTTCGACTCGGTGGCAAACGGATATTTCATGGCCAGGGTCTGGCGGAACGGTTGCAGCACCTGTGCCGCCCACACTTTATTAATCTCAATCTCGGCTGGCTGCACGATCACGGCAAAGCTCTGAATCAGCGGGCGCACCAGCAGCGGACGAACGGCGGCTTTCTGCGCATCGGTCATCCCGACCAGCATTTGTTCATCGACGTACTTCAGCGCATCGGCCAGTTCGGAGCCGCTGCCGTCCAGCGTCTGCTGCATCAGCTGCTTGGCGCCGGGGCCGGGATCGCCTTGGTTCTTGATCTGGTTGAAGCGCGCGCGCAGCTTGGACAGTTGCTCCATGTAACCGCGCATCAGCGAAGCATCTTTGTCCTTGGCGACCACCAGGCGCGCCACACCGGAGAACTCGCGGCCCACCGGACCAAGCGGCAACGCGGCGTTCTGCACATTGCCACCGGCGATGTTGATATTCACCTGCGACGGTTTCTGGCGCAGGATCGTCTCCTTGAACCAGCCGGCCACGCCGCGCTGTGCGCGTTGCAGGCCGGCGTCCAGCAGCGACGGATTATCCCACGAGGTTTGCTCGTAGACGCTGTTCATCAGTTTATTCAACGGCGAGGTTTGCGGATCGCCGAGGCGGTTCATCGCGTTTGCGGCCTGGTCGAAGCTGGACAGGTCGCGTACCGTCACGCCTTGCACAAACTTCTGCCACTCGCGCGCGTAGTCGTTCTTGTACAAATCCACCAGCGATTTCTGGATTTGTTCGGGGCTGCCTTCGAGCGTCAGGTCGTCCTTGGAGGAGGTTTTCAGCACCCAGTCCGCACTTTGCAATTCGCGGTTGGCCGCTTCGCGGAATGCGTCCTGCACAAAGCCCTGCCATGCGGCGCGGGTAAAGCTGCCTGGTACCGCGTAGCTGCCCAGTACCAGCTCCTTGTCCTGATCGCCGACGATGGAGGCCACCGTCACTGCCGGGAAGCGGGTGGCGGCGCGTGCCTTGACGTCGGCGTACACGCGCTCGCGCGCCGGCATGCCGCGCACCACGCGGCGCAGATTGTCGCGGGTTTGATCGACCAGCGTCAGGCGGTTGTCGATCTGCGGCCACGAGGTATCGTTGACCTGCGCGAGGTAGAAGGAAATCATGCGCTCCGCGCTGCGGATCAGCTGTTCGCGCGGCATGCTGCCACGGTTGGTATCCAGCCATACGCGCCAGTAGCGGGTGATCTGGTCGTTCAGATGGCCTGCCTCGGCGCGCGATTTATCGCCCAGCATGAGATAGGTTTTAAGCGCGTTGTAGGCATCCTCGGCGTCGGCCGGCGAAGCGTCCTTGAACTGCTGCGCGCTGTTGTTGATGGCCGCCGCGGCTTCCGCCTGCGTGGCGTTGGGAGGGACCGAAGTGCTGCCGGGAGCGGCAGCGCTGACCGGACGCGCCATCGGTTGCAGCTGCGCGGCGTTGTTGTTGACCTCTGCCAGGAAGGCTTCCAGCGTCTGGCCGACTGGCTTGAGCATCACTTCGCGCACGCCGTTGAAGTATTCCTCGCGCAGTTTGCGGTCCAGCAGCGTGCCCTGATACAGGCCAAGGCTCAGCGACAGCGGGCGGTTTTCCTCGTACTTATCCAACTGCTCGATGCGATCCTGGAGGATCTCCAGCGCGGCAAAGCGCGATTGCAGATCCATCGATTTTTCCTGCACCTTGATGGCCTGGTCCAGGTCCGCCTGCACGTTGGCCACCAACTGGCGGTTGTTCATGTACGACCAGCTCCAGCCGGCCAGCGCCAGGCCGGCAAAGGCGGTGGCGGCGAAGAAGGCCACGTAGCGCATGCGCAGCTTGGCCGGGCTGGCGTACTGCGCCACCAGATCCTTGTCCGCGAAGATCACTTTGCGGAACAGGTTAAGCAGGAAGTAGCCTTGCTGCTGGTGGGCTTCCTCGTGGTCGGAAGGCTTCAGTTGCAGATCGAAGCGTTGCGCCACGCGTTGCGACGAAGCGGACACGGTTTCGCCTTCCTGCAAGGCGCTGGTGAAGTAGAAGCCGCGGAACACGGGCTTGAACTGGAACGGGTTTTCCTCGAACAGCGTAGCGATGAAGGTGCGCAGAGACGGTTTGATCGAACTGAATTCCAGCGGGAAGGTGAACACGCCGGGCGGCATGCGCTCGCGCCATTGCAGCGTCATGTTGGCCGCGCTCAGGTCTTTCAGGCCCTCGTACAATTCATCGAAACGGGCGTCGAACTGGTTCAGCACTTCCTCGCCGCTGGTGTTGCGGCTGTAGGGCAGGGTGGCGCCCCAGACTTTGTCGCGTTCATTGCGTTCGCTGTCCTGGAAAAATTCGTTGAAGCCGGTGATCAGGTCGGCCTTGGTGAACAGCACGTACACCGGCGCGTGCACTTCCAGGCGTTCGGTCAGTTCCTGTACGCGCTGACGCAGGTTCTTGGCCAGATTGATGGCGAACTCCGGACGGTTGCGGGTCAGCTCCGCCACGCTGACGGCGATAATGATGCCGTTGATCGGCGCTTTCTTGCGGTATTTTTTCAGCAGATCGAGGAAGCCGAACCACTCGGCGCGGTCGTCGTCCACCACCGAGTAGCGGCCGGCGGTATCGAGCAGGATGCCGTCGGTGGTAAAGAACCAGTCGCAATTGCGCGTGCCACCCACGCCCTGCACGATTTTGCTGTCGGCGAAGGGGAACTGCAGGCCGGAGCTGGCGATGGCGGTGCTTTTGCCGGCCGCCGGGTTCCCGATGATCATATACCACGGCAGTTCATACAGCGCGGCGTTGCCGGAGGTTAGGCCCAGCTTGGAGTTCTTGATGGTGCCGATGGCTTCCAGCATGCGCGTGCGTAGCGCTTCGGTTTCCTGACGGGTGGCCGGATCGGCCTTTACGGGTTTGCTGGCCTGCTGCTCCAGCATCTCGCCCAGCCGGCCGGCGGCGCGCCGGGTTTTGCGGTAGCGCCAATACCAGACGGCGGCGCCGAACAGCAGCGCGACCGCCAGTATGGTCCACGGAACGGAAGTCGGCCATTGCAACAGGGCGCTGGCGATGAACAGCAGCGCGGCAAAGGCCAGCCAGCCGATGACAATCAGCGTGCGGCGTTGGGTCAGGAACAGCCAGAATTTTTGCATCATGATAGGACTCGGTTACTAAAGTGTGTCAGACCGCGTGCGCCGGGCGCAGGAGCGCGGCGTAGCGGCGGTAGGGATCTTCGTTGCTGATGCAGAGCACCGGTGCTGCGCGTTCCTGCGCTTCGGCGCCGGCCACCGCCAGCGCGGTGAGCCAGGTGACGGCGCCGCAGCTGCCGCAGCTGGCGCCCACGCTGATGACGTCCGCGCCGGGATCGAGTTGCGGCGCGGCGGCTGTAACCACGTGCATTAACTCGGTGACGCGGCTGGTGCGATGGCCGGTGTCGGCGGCCACCAGCGCGATGGCGGCGCCGTCTACCTGCGCGGCTTGCAGCGCGAGGTGGACTGCGTCGGTCAGGCAGGAATCGGTATCGCGGCGGACTTCGTCGGCGGAGGTGTGGCGAAGGCCCTGCTGCAGGGATTGCAGCACGGCGCCGCCGTTTGTGACGCTGCCGATCGCGTTGACGGTGGCCGCATCGGCCAGCAACAGGCCGGCCGCACCTTCGCCCGGAATGCGGCCTTGCGGACGGCTGGTCGTGTATAGCGCGTTTTGATTGGACAGGCGGTTGATGGCGGCGTCGCTCAGGTGCGAGCCGGCGGCAACCACCAGCGCAAGGCAGGGGCGCGATGCGTCCACACAGTGCTTCAGCAGCCCGGCCAGCACTGCGGCAGCGTCCCCGCTGCGTTCGGCCGGCGCCTCGGCGCCTGCGTCCGGTGCGAGCAGCGCCTGCGGCCAGCCGGCCTCGGTGGCGACATGGCGCAGCCATTGCGCGGCCAGCTCACGCTGGCGCGGCTTCCATTCGTCATCCCATAGCGGCAGCAGATGCAGCAGTGGCGGGGCTGGCGCCACGGCCGCATCCGGGGCAAGGCGGCCTTGCTGGCGCTCCTGCTGTTGCTGTTCCCATGCGCTCAAATCACTATGCAGGCAGGCTTGCGCGGCCAGTTCTGCCGTGATGGCGCTGGCGGCGGCGAGAGCACGCCACTGCGCCACGTCGAACCGGGGATCCTCCAGCTGGCGCGTGCGGCGCCAAAGGCCAAGCTCTTCGCGCAATGCGTCGTCACCGGCATCGGCCATGCGGGCGCTGAGGATGGGATAACCATCGTCGTCGTACAGTTCATCATCCAGGCTTGGACGGGCGCTGTTGCCGGCCAGCGCGGCGCGCAGCTCGGCCACTGTGCTGCCATGCGGCGCGCGCACGGCGCTGGCGGCAATGGCCAGGCCTGGCGGCAGAGGCGCATGAGCAGCGACATCGGCCGCAGTGGTTTGCGCGGTATCGCCCGCAGCCGCGCCCGGCGCTGCGGGCGCGGTCGCACGCGCCCAGGCCTTGCGTCCCAGCCACCACGTCGACAACAGCAGCACAGGCAGCACCAGCAGGTACAGCACCAGTTCACTGGTGGCCGGCATGCGATTGGTTTCGCGCCAAAACCAGATCGCGCCGCCCCAGCTGCCGCCAAACGCGGTGGCAGCGAGAGCCATATTACGCAACCAGAGCATCACTCCATATTCTCCTATTGTTTCATTACACCGGGCCGGCGCAGTTCCGTATGCCCGAAATCCATCATCTTCCAGCGCCCGCCCCAGGTCAGGCCCAGCGATTCGGCCACCTCGCCGTACAGCTGATACCCGCGCATGGCCCATGGGTCGCGTTCCGAAATCACCAGCTTTCCGTCTCGCAGGAAAGCGCAATCGGCGGCCAGGCCGTATTGATGCCAGCTCTGGAAAGCAGCGGCATTGGTTACGCCCGAGCCCAGCGCCGCCAGCGTGTTCTGGCGCTCCGGGCTGCGATAGCCTTCCAGCAGCGCCATGTCGTAGCCATATTTTTCCTTCATGATGCGGAAGGCCATCAGCAGCCGCTGCGCGTAGACGCTGTCCAGCAGCGCCCAGTCACGGCTGGCGGAAACCAGCATCGGACGTTCCAGCTGCACCTCGGCGGTAGTGAACACCAGCGGCGGCAGGGCGGGGGGCGGCACCAGCTGTTCGCCGGCCAGCAGCCCGGCCACTTGCGTATTGACCTCGCGAGTGGAGGCTTCGTAACCGTTCAACGCGGGTTTGCCCGCCAGAAGCACCGCAGCCAGCGGCGGCAGGCACAACAGCGCCAAGCCACCGAGGCACAACAAATAATGCTGACTCAGGAAATCGCGAAGATTGCCGGCGGTGGCATTGCCCGAGCGGCGCAGGGCATCGATACCGCTGCGCTGACGCTCGGCGGCGCGCCCCAGTTTCTGCTGCAAGCGGGCGCCGGCGCCGGCCAGGGCCGCCAGCACAAACTCGCGCCCTGAGGGGAACAGCACCATCCAACTGATGAGGCAAGCCAGCAAGAAATATAGAGTTACCGCCAGTAAGAACACGTTGCCCTCGAAGCTATTAAATGTCTAAAAAGCATTGCTTTGGAGTATATATTAGAGTTATGACAATCCTGCGCACGATTGAAACTAGCCGTGCGGCATGTTTTTTTTGAATGTCGTAAAGTGATGCGAAATTAATAAGGGAGCTAATTTTGCAAGGTGAAGAAAACCGCCCGTCGTCCGGTGGCCGCCCCAGTCTGTTGTCGGCGGCGCCACCGGCCGATGCTGCCCGGCCCAGCATCCTGGACGGGTTGGAGCGCCATCCGGCCGCTGCGGCTGCGACGGCCAAGAAGCGTGGACGCAATAAACTGGCGCTGCGAGGCGCCATTGGTGGCCTGTTGGCGTTGGGCGCGGGCTTGGTCGCGTGGGTCAGCCTGGAGCCCAATCCGCCGCTGAGCTTGCCGCCTGCCAGCCACGCCATTGCGCCGGCCGCGGAGAGCGTAGCCACGGCTGAACCGCCGGCGCCTGCAGCAGCGCCTGTGTCGGCCCCCGCCGCTACCATCGTCGAGGACACGGCAGCAGCCAGTCCGGCGGTCAACGATACCCGCTCCCTGAAGGAGGTGCTGAACGACACGCCGGCCAAACCGCCGAAAGACGAGCTCACCGCCGCATTGGAAAAACCGCACAAGCCCAAGCTGGCCGAGCATAAGAAAGTGGAGAAGCCGGCCAGGAAACCCGTGCAAGTGGCGAAGAAGGCCGAACCCAAACCGAAAGTCGCGCCGCAGGATAACGATGTGGCCCTGCTGGCCGCGCTGATGACGCACGTCCAGTCCGGCAAGCCATCCAAGGAAGCGTCCACGCCGGCCTACCAGCTCAAACAATGCAGCCGGATGAACGAAGCCGGCGCCGCCCAGTGCCGCGAGCACCTGTGCGCGACCACCGCCCGCAAGGAGCCCGAGTGCAAACAGCAGCCGGTGGCGGTGAAAACTGCTGCCGAATCATGAGCATCGCACTGCTAGAACAAATTACCGCCGCCCTGGCCCAGTTTTCCAGCGTCACCCGGTTGTACGAATTGACGCTGGACGATGGCGACAGCGCCGACCTTGGCGCAGGCGGCCTGCTGGTGG